>FWWL01001257.1_pt1 | contig 40675 bp, 32 predicted proteins | sample 2228331 | NCBI WGS metagenome assembly FWWL01 (sample SAMEA103939775, study PRJEB20133) | metagenome
TTAATAATTTTATAACAAAACAAACCAAAAGAGGGGGGGATAAAATGATGAGAGATTTAATTAAAAGGTTAGTTTTGGTTATTCTTAGTTGGTTTATTCTTTGGGGATTAGGAACAAGGACTTCTTTTAGTGGAGAAAAGGAGTTGAGCCCTGATTTAGTGGAGAAAATTATGGCTCTAAAAGCCGATGCAGAGGCTAAAAAAGAGATGCCTTTAAGTCTACCAGGAATTCAAACCATTAGTGGAGAAGAGGCTTATAAAATGTGGAAGGCCAAAAGTGCCATCTTTCTTGATAACCGCATTAAAAGTCAATATGAGACAGAAAAAATTCCAGGAGCTCAATGGTTTTTCTGTGACGATCTCTTAAAGGATCCTTCCTTAGCTAATAAATTAGACAAAAACAAGGCCTATGTAGTTTATTGTAATGGAGTTACCTGTTGGAGATCTCCAGCCACAGCCCTTATACTTAAACACTTAGGATTTACCAAAATCTATTGGTATAGAGAAGGACTGCCGGATTGGAAAAAAAGAAATTATCCTACCGAATAGAACCTTAGTTTATTTTTGAAAATTTTAAGTTAAAATTTGAAAATTTTAAGGTAAAAGGGGAAGTTATTAAATGAAGATAAGGACTAAACTTATTGGGAATCTTTTGATTGTTCTATTTATTATTGGAGTTATGGCTATCGGAAGTATTTTGGGGATGAATTTTATAAAAGAAAAGCTTTTATATCTCACTGAGAGAAGCACTCCCTATCAAATTAAAAGTCTTGAATTTCAAAGAGCTCTTCAAGGGATTAGTGCGGATCTTGTAAAGGTGAGTGCCTCAAAAAGTTGGGAGGAATATAAAAGTTTTCGCAGTGAAGCGGAAAAGTCTCTTGACCAAGTTAAAAAGGTTTATGAAGAATTACTTTCCTTAGAAGTAAAAGACTCCAAGAGAAGCTCTTTTTCGGAGTTAGAAAATATAGTAAAGGAAATCTTTGAGGTAACTGAAAATAGATTAAAAGCTGAAGAGGAAGCTCTCTCAGCTTTTAAAGGAATCTCTCAAAAATTAAGAGAAATAACTAATAAACTAAAAAATTTAGATGCTAAAATAGCCTCTCTTCAAACTAATAGGTCGGCTGCTTTTTTTACTTCCTTAGAGGAGACCAAAGGTGTGATAGGGCGAAAGGAGGCTTTGGAAAATTTAAAGGGGCATCTAAAGGACCTTCAACTTTGGATTCAAGAAATTCAGGGTGCTTCAAACAAAAGAGCTTTAATTATAACTCGGAATAAAATTTCAACTACCTTAAATAAAATTTCTCAAAACTTATATGTAAGGACTTCCAAATCTTTTCAAGAGGATCTAAAACATCTTAGAGACCAAATATTGAGTTTAATAGACATCCACATAGAGAGGCTGGAAAAGGGCAATTCTCAAAGGGGAGAAGAAAAATTAAAAATAATTACCGAAAGTTTAACAAACCTTTTACTCAAGACAGAGGAAGAAAAAACACTTTTGGCTAAGAGATCTGAAGAGGAGGCTGTAAAGCAAGAGAAACTTACAGTAGAGGCTAATGTAGCTAATTCAGCTCTTTTAGGAAGCTCAAAACTTATGAGTTTAGGTTTTAGTTTTGAGGGATTAACGACTAAACTCTTTACCGCTCTTTCTTCTAATGAACTCAATCTGATAGAGGGAGAGATTAAAAGGACCTTTGAAGAGATAAATACAAACTTAGAAAGATTAGAAAAAGCTTTAAAGAAATTAGGAGTAAAAGAGGAGCTAAGGACCTTGGGAGATGTTAAAGCTTCCTTTAATACTTTTAAGGGGGTTCTTTGGGCTAAAGAGGGAATTCTTGAAAAATTAAGATATAGAATAACTATGAAAGAGAAGGCTTTAGAGGCAGAAAACAGATTAAGAGAGATACTTTTAAAGCAAGCTGAAGAAACTAAAAAAACTGTCTCTACAGCCCAAGGGGATCAGGAAAAAGCTATAATTTCTGTAAATAGAGTAATTAGATTTAATGGTCTTCTGATTATTGGAATAGGTATTGGAGCTGCTATTTTAGGAATTCTTTTTGGTTTTTGGATCTACCGTTCCATTTCTAAGCCCATTAGGGATTTAATCTGGGAGGCTGAAGAAATAGCCAATGGAAATCTTCGCTGTAAAATTGAAAGATATTCTAAAGATGAGATAGGCTTAGTTCATCAATCTATGTGTAAAGTGATTGGAAACCTATCTGAGATGGTAATTAAAATGAAGGAGGCTATGGAGACCTTAGCTACTAGTGCCCATGAGCTTTCTTCAACAGCTTTAAATTTAAGCCAAAACTCTTCGGAAAATCAAAATCAGGTAGAGCAAGTTGTCTCAGCGGTGACTGAGATGGATCAAACTATTCAAGAGGTAGCTAAAAATACCCTCCAAACAGCTGAGGTCTCTCAGAAAATGAAAGAATCCGCTCTCACAGGCAAACAAATAATGGAAACTACAGTGGAGGAAATCAAAAAATTTATTGAAAATGTGAATAATTCGGCTTTAAAGGTAGAGGCCTTAGGAGAGAAATCAAAAAAAATTAACGAAATTATAAATTTAATAAAGGAGATTGCTGAGCAGACTAATCTTCTGGCTTTAAATGCAGCGATAGAGGCAGCTAGAGCTGGAGAGCACGGAAAAGGTTTTGCAGTAGTAGCGGAAGAAGTAAAACAGTTGGCTCAAAGGACCTCTCAAGCAACTGATGAGATAGCTAATACTATTAAAACTATTCAAATAGAGGTGAAGGACTCGGTAGATTTAATGAAAAGTTCAAAAGAAGCTATAGGAAAGATGGTTGAAAATATAAATACTATCCTCTCGGCCATAGAAAATATAGTTAATTTTGTAGAAGAAGTTACTGATAGAATAAACATAATAGCTACAGCCACGGAAGAAGAATCAGTAACCTCAAATGAGATATCTCGTAATATGCAAACTATTGCCTCTCTTACCAAAGAACTTAATAACTTGGTAAATCAAATAAAAAAGGCTTCTGAGAAGCTTTTTAATATTGCTGACGAACTAAACTCTATGGTTAGTTGGTTCAAAGTGTAGAAAAATTTTAGAGAAAGGGATTGTAATTTCTTTAAATTGAAGTATTTTTTAGCTAAAACTTCCTTGGAGAAGGAAGGATGGAGGGGAGGATGGAGGAGAAAAGGGAACTTCCTAAATTAGAGAAGAAATTAGAAAAGATGACTATTAAGGAGCTTAGAGAAATTGCCTTACAAATTCCTGAAATTTCTGGTGTGCATGGAATGAATAAGGAAGAATTAATTTCGGTTTTAAAGAAAATTTATGGGATTAAAGAAGAGCCTAAGAAAGTTGGAGCTTCAATGAGGGAAATTAAAGCTAAAATAAGAAAATTTAAAAGTTTAGCGGAAAAGGCTAAAGAGGCTAAGGATTGGGAAAAATATGAAAGATATAGAAGGTTAGCTAGTTCCTTCAAAAAAAGGTCAAAAAAATTAGCTCGTTTAAGCAGTTAACAATACTTAATGAAAGGACTTTTGGCAACTAATCTTTCTTCGGTTCCTCTTTTTCATCGCGGAAAAGTTAGAGATATCTACGACTTAGGGGATTACCTTCTTATTATTGCTACTGATCGAATTTCGGCCTTTGATGTAGTTTTGCCCACACCTATTCCGGATAAAGGAAAAATTTTAACCCTTATGACTCTTTTTTGGTTAGATTATTTAAGAGAGCTTGTGCCTAATCACTTAGTTAGTGCTAATATTGACGAATATCCCCCAAATCTTAAGCCTTACACAGAAATTCTAAAGAATAGAAGTATGATTGTAAAGAAGGCCAAAGTCCTTCCTATAGAATGTATTGTTAGGGGGTATCTCTCTGGATCCGCTTGGAGGGAATATCAAGAGAGAGGAAAGGTTGGTGGAATAGAATTACCGAAAGGTTTAAAAGAGAGTGATTGTCTTCCTGAACCTATTTTTACTCCTTCTACCAAAGCGGAATTAGGAAAACACGATATAAATATTACTTTTGCTCAAATGAGCCAAAACATAGGAGAGGAGCTTGCGGAAAGAGTTCGGGATATTTCCCTAAACCTTTACAAAAAAGCCAGTGCTTATGCTTGGGAAAGGGGTATTATAATTGCAGATACTAAATTTGAATTTGGTCTTATTGGAGAAGAGCTTAGTTTAGTGGATGAGATTTTGACCCCTGATTCTTCCCGATTTTGGCCCAAAGAAGAATACGAACCAGGAAGACCTCAAAAAAGCTTGGATAAACAATTCATCAGGGATTGGTTAAAATCTATCGGTTGGAAAGAGGGGGTGGAACCTCCTTCTATTCCAGAAGAGATTGCTCAAAAAACCCGGGAAAAATATCTTATTGCTTTAAAAGCTATTACAGGAAAAGATCTTAGCGAATTTGAAGCATCTTCATAACCGCTTCATAGGCTTTCTTTCTCACCTCTTCTTCTAAAAATACCTCAAACTCAAAATTTTCTAAAGCCCTTAACACATCTTCTAAACGCGTTTTTTTCATTGAAGGACAGAGCATCTTCTCAGGGGCAGGATGATAAAATCTTTTATCAGGATTTTCCTTAGAAAGGGGATAAAGAAGTCCTATTTCTGTACCAATAATAAATTCCTTAGAGGGAAGTTCCTTAGCTAATCTTAACATTCCACTTGTTGAAGCTACATAATCAGCTAAATCAATAACTTCTGGTCTACACTCTGGATGGGCTATAAAAACAGCTGAAGGATGCTTTTCTTTAGCTTTTAAAACATCTTCTGGGGAAAGAAGCTGATGAAAAGGACAAAAGCCTTCAAAATAAATAATTTCTTTATCGGGAAAAAATCTTTGCACATATTTAGCTAAATTCATATCAGGAAGCATAAGAATCCTCTTATCAGGAAAAGTGCCTACCACTTTGACTGCATTAGCAGAAGTGCAACAGATATCACTTAAGGCTTTCACTTCAGCGGTAGAGTTTACATAAGTAACAACAAGGACCCCTGGATATTTTTTTTTAAGTTCTACTACCTCTTCAGGGGATAACATGCTAGCCATATCACAACATGCTCCAGCCACAGGGATTAAAACTCTCTTTTGAGGAGAAACAATCTTAGCAGTTTCAGCCATAAAAAAGACCCCACAAAAGACAATTACCTCTGCATCAGTCTCACTGGCTTTAAGACTAAGTTCTAAGGAATCTCCTCTTAAATCGGCTATATCCTGAATCTCAGGAGGCTGATAATTATGAGATAGAATAATAGCCTTTCTCTCTTTTTTAAGCTTTAAAATATCTTTGACTAAAGCCTCTTTTCCCAACTCACCCCCTCCTTATTAATTCATTTTTTCTAAAAGCTTTTTTAGAACTAAAAAACATTCATAAGGAACCCGTAAATTTCCAAAACCCCGCCCTAATTTAATACCCGGTTTATTCATTCCATGAAAATCACTCCCACCGGTCACTATTAAATCTAAAGCCTTAGCTTTCTCTAATAAAAATTTAGTAAAATCTGAGGAATGATCGGTATAGTAAACCTCTATCCCCTTAAGCCCGAGCTCTTTAAGATATCTTAGGTATTTGGATAGTTCTTCAAAATTAAGTTTTAAAGTAATTGGATGGGCTAACACAGGAACACCCTTGCTTTTAAGCACCTGAGAAATAGCTTCTTCAGGAGATAGAAGGGCTTTAGGAACATAGGCTGGAGCTCCTTTTTTAAGATACCTTTCAAAGGCCTTTTCCAAACTCTCTACAACTCCCTTTTCCACCAATAGCCGGGCAAAATGAGGTCTTCCTATCTCTCCTGAGGTAATTCTCTTTAACTCTTCCAAGGTAATCTCAATTCCTAAAGCCCTTAGTTTTTCTATCATAAGAAGGTTCCTTCTTTCACGAGCCCTTTGTAATTCTTTAAGGGTTCCTTCCAAGTTCTTAAGCTCAGGGGTAAGAAAATAGCCTAAGAGATGAAAATGACCTGGTCCATCAAACTTTACACTAATTTCTACACCGCAAAGAAACTCAAGCCCCTCTTCTAAAGCAATAAAATAGGCCTTTGGGAGACTTTGAATAGTATCATGGTCTGTTAAAGCTAAAGCCTTTAATCCCTCCTTTTTAGCTAAATAGATTAATTCTTCGGGATCAAGAGTTCCATCTGAGGCTGTAGAATGGGTATGAAGGTCAATTCTTCTCATAAGCCTTTTCAATAAAGCTTACAAAAAGAGGATGAGGTTTTAAAGGTTTAGACTTAAATTCCGGATGAAATTGGACCCCTACAAACCAAGGATGATCCTCAATTTCTATAATTTCCACTAACTCTCCATCTGGAGAGGTTCCAGCTATCTTTAGTCCTGCTTTTACCAAATCCTCTCTAAAAAGATTATTAAATTCGTAGCGGTGCCTATGTCTTTCAAAGACTTCTTCCACTTGATAAGCTTGATAACTCTTAGAACCCTTAACTAATTTACAAGGATAGGCTCCAAGGCGCATAGTTCCCCCAAGATCGCAACCTTCCTCCCGTCTCTCTATACATCCCTTTCTATAATTAAACCATTCCCGCATCTGATAAATCACAGGATAAGGTGTCTGAGGATCAAATTCAGTGGAATTAGCTTCTTTCCACCCTAAGACATTCCGAGCAAACTCTACTACAGCTAATTGCATCCCCAAACAAATTCCGAAAAAAGGAATCTTATTTTTTCTCGCATATTCTATAGCTAAAATTTTTTCTTCAATACCTCTAATTCCAAATCCTCCAGGAACCAAAATTCCATCTACTCCTTCAAAAATCTCCTCAAGGTTTTCAGAAGTTAATTCATCCGAGCTGATATATCGCAATTTTACTTTTAATCTATGATAGAGACCTCCATGCACTAAAGCCTCATTTAAAGATTTATAAGAATCTTTTAAATTAACATATTTACCGACAATGGCAATAGTTACCTCATCCTTTGGATTATAAAAAATATTTACAAGCTTTTGCCAGGGTTTTAAATTAGGTTCCCTTGTCCAAATATTAAGTTTTTCTACAATCTTTTCGTCTAACCCTTCCTGATGAAAAATTAAGGGAATTTCATAAATACAGTTCACATCCTTAGCAGTAATAACGGCGTCCTCTTCTACATTACAAAAAAGGGCAATCTTTTTTTTAATTTCTGGAGGTAAAAACCTATCAGTTCGACAGAGAAGAATATCTGGTTGAATACCGATAGCTCTTAATTCCTTTACACTGTGTTGAGTAGGCTTAGTTTTGAGTTCTCCGGCTGTTTTAATGTAAGGCACATAGGTTAAATGTAGATAAAGGGTATTTTCAGTTCCCAGACGATGTCTTAACTGTCTAATAGCTTCAAGAAAGGGTAAACTTTCTATATCTCCTATCGTGCCTCCTATTTCTACAATGGCTACATCTACATCTTTTGAGGCTAATTGCAGAATCACTGATTGGATTTCATCGGTTACATGGGGAATAATTTGCACTGTGCCTCCCAAATAAACTCCCTTTCTCTCTTTTGTAATTACGGAATAATAAATCTTTCCTGAAGTGTAGTTATTTTGAGCACCCATTACAGCGGAAGTGAATCTTTCATAATGGCCAAGATCTAAATCGGTTTCAACTCCATCTTCAGTCACATAAACCTCTCCGTGTTGAAAAGGATTCATCGTGCCAGGATCTACATTAATATAAGGATCTAACTTAAGAAAAGTAACCCTTAAACCTCTGGCTTCAAGAAGGGCACCTATAGAAGCAGCTGCTAAACCCTTTCCAAGAGAAGATAACACTCCTCCAGTAATAAAAATAAACTTGGTATGAAGTTTAGATTTTTTGCTCATAAGCCTTACTCCTTTTTTATAAATATATCCAGTCTCTTTTAAAGGAGGTTAACCTTTTTAGACCTTGAGAGGTTACTAAAAAGGTATCCTCTAAACCAATAACACCTAAATCAGGGATATGAAATTTAGGTTCCAAAGCAATCACCATTCCCTCTTCCAGAGGTTGAGTATTTTTAGGACCTATAACCGGTGGCTCATCTATCTCTAATCCTACTCCATGTCCTATAAAATTCATCCTATCTCCGTGTCGCATAAAATATTCCTGAAATCCATAGGTTTCAACAATTCTTTCCGCAGTAAAATAAATTTCTTGACAGGAAATACCAGGTTTAACTAATTTTTCTAAGGTTTCTAATATTTTTAAAGCACATTGGAAAAAGGGTTTCCCCCTTTTACATTTACCGAAACTGACCATTCGGCTTTGATCTACATAATAGCCTTTATAAAAACCGCTATAGTCAATTAAAATAGGTTCTCCCTTTTTTAATTTCTTAAAAGAAGCCCCTCCTGGGAAACCTTTAACTCCTCTTCCTCCCTCTCCTGTAAAATAAGGAGTAGCCCAGAGGCCTTCTTTTCCAGAAATCAGATAACCAAATCCAAGTTCAAAACCATTAGCTGAGCGGGTAAAACCAGGATGTCCAAATTTTCTCAAATAATACTCCAAAAGAGAAGCCGCTAAGATCTCGCTCATACTCAACTTCAATTGAGATAAAAACTTTTTTAAAGCCCTTTTTAATAAATTCCCAGATCTCCTAAGATACCCTATTTCCTTAGGACTTTTTTTCATTCTAAAATCCCAAATAAGCTCATCCAAAGAAGTTAACTCAAAACCTACTAAAAGTCCTTCTAAAGATTTTCCTTCTACCCAATTAAAACCTCTATATTCTAAGGCTATCCTTCCTCCTCTAAATCTTTCTAAAGAACAAGGTAAATCCTTTATAGATTTTAAAGGATAGAGAGGAAACTTAGAGACTTTTTTTATTTGTTCATAAGGGCGCCGGACATAAAGGGCTATTTCTTGCTCAGTTACTAATAAAAAACCTCTAAACCAAAGACCTGTAAAATAATATATATTTAAAGGATGAAAAATAAGCGCTACTTTTAGATTTTTTTTTCTTATCTTATTCTGTAAAAGTTTAAGCCTATCTTTAAATTCCTTATCTTTCATAGTTTATTTTTTTAAAATCTCGGCTATCTTTAAAACCGTCTCCGCATAAGGTTCACTTTTATTATATTTCATAATAACTTTTTTCTTTTGTTCTAAAGAAGCCTTCTCATTATAACCTTCTTTTTTTAGATAATTAGCAATACTGGCTAAAGTATCAGGGACAGAATACAAATCTACCTTTCCATCTCCATCCCAATCATACCCATAAATTAAGACACTCTTAGGCACAAATTGAGGAAAGCCGAAGGCTCCAAAAATTGAACCTTTTATATCCAAGGGATCCCATTGATTTTTATAAGCTATCTCCAAAAAATAAAGGAGTTCTTGATATCCCCAATTAGCCCTCCGCTGCCATCTTTGCCTTACCGTTTCATTAGAAAAATCTATTTCCGAATGGTTTTCAACATATCTTTTAAAGAGCTCTTCTTCTTTGGTTAAGGCTAAACTAAAAAAGGTATCTAATACCCTGTGGTGACCCCTCTTTCTTCCTAAATCAGTTTCTACAAGAAAAATAGCTAAAATTACCTCTTTCTCTACCTCAAATTGTTTTTCCACCTCCGCTAAAAGCTCTTTATTTTCCACTAAAAAATTTTTAGCCCTCTCTATTCTACTTTCCTCCAAAAACTGATGATAGGGAAGTTTATACTCATTCCAAGTTAAACTCCTAAGCATAACTTCGGGATTAAAAGAAAGTTCTTTATTACATAAGGCTTTCATAATGTACTCTTCAGAAACTTTCTCTTTAAGATCTTCCTTAATTTGGTTTAATAATTTTTCCGCATAGATTTTTTCTTCAGTTTTAAGGGAAGAGAAACAAATTTTTGTAAGCTCTGAAGAAGGTTCACTAAGCTCCTCTTGGGGTATTTTATCTATATAAGTAGAAGCTAAGAATATAAACACTCCAAGAGCTAAGCCTAAAAGCATTCTCTTTACCCCTTAGCTAAATTTAAAAGAGATCCTGAAAGGAGGCAATTCCTTTCTCTCTCTGTAAATTCCCCAAGAGCCCAAATCTCTCCTTTACCCTCAACCAATATTTTAAATCTTCTTTCTCCAGAAGAAAGAATTCTTTTCACCTCTTTTATTTCAAAACTATCTCCTTCTTCCAGCTTAGAATAATCCTCAGGATTTTCAAAAACTAAAGGCAGGATTCCGAAATTAATCAAATTATTTCTATGAATCCTGGCGAAGGATTTAGCTAATTTTACGCGCACTCCTAAATATCTTGGAGCCAAAGCAGCATGTTCTCTACTTGAGCCCTGCCCATAATTTTCCCCAGCCACTATTCCTACAGCTAAACCTTTTTCTTTAATCTCTAAAGCAACCTTAGAAAAATCTTTTTTTACAAAAGAAAAAACATATTGACTTATAGCGGGCAAATTACTCCTTAAAGGCAAAATATTGGCTCCAGCTGGCATAATATGGTCAGTAGTAATATTATCCTCCACCTTAAGGAGGAAAATCCCTTTAATAACATCAGGAAGGGGATCAAATTCTGGTAAAGGCACAATATTGGGTCCTCTAATTATTTTTATTTTTTTAGCCTCCTCTTCGGGTAAAGGTGAAATTAAAAGAGCGTCGTTAATAATAAATCTTTCTGGAAGTTCCAAAATAGGATATTCTCCCAATTCCCTTGGATCGGTTATTACTCCTTTAATGGCACTAGCTACAGCGGTTTCGGGAGAAACGAGATAGACATAATCTGGTCTAGTTCCCGATCGGCCCGGAAAGTTCCGAGTGAAAGTTCTTAAGGAAATAGCCTCAGAAGGAGGAGCTTGCCCCACTCCTATACAACCTAAACACCCAGCTTGATGAAGCCTTACCCCAGCTTTAATTAAATTCCTCAACCCCGATAAAACAGCTAAATTCTCTAAAACCTGAAGGGAACCTGGATTAACTTCCAAAGAAACCTGAGGATGAATCTTATGTTTTTCCAAAACCTTGGCTATAATCATTAAATCTCTTAGACTGGAGTTAGCACAGCTTCCTACTATAACTTGATACACAGGCTTTCCAGAAACTTGGCTAACCTTTTTTACATTATCTGGAGAGGAAGGACAGGCACAAAGGGGTTCTAATTGAGAAAGGTCAACTTCTATAATTTCATCATATTTGGCCTCGGGGTCTGCAGAAAGGGGTCTAAAATCCTTTTCTCTCCCTTGAGCTATTAACCAAGCCTTGGTAACTTCATCAGAAGGAAAGATACTTGAGGTTGCTCCCATCTCTACACCTAAATTGCAAATAGTAGCTCTCTCCGGAACAGAGAGGGTCTTCACTCCCTCTCCAAAATACTCTAAAATCTTTCCCAATCCTCCTTTTACAGTTAAGATAGACAACAGATAAAGAGCTACATCTCTTGCTGAAACCCAAGGAGAAAGTTTTCCTTTTAAATGAACTCCTACAATCTTAGGCATCCTCAAATAAAAAGGCTTTCCAGCCATAGCCATAGCCACATCTAATCCACCGGCACCTATGGCTAACATTCCACATCCACCGGCTGTAGGAGTATGGCTATCTGAACCAATCAAGGTCTTTCCAGGAACAGCAAAACGTTCTAAATGGACCTGATGACAGATTCCATTTCCTGGCTTGGAAAACCAAAGCCCATAACGCATAGCAATGGTCTGAAGATATAGATGATCGTCCGCATTTTTAAAATCTATCTGTAATAAATTATGATCTACATAAGAAACAGAAAGCTCAGTCTTTACTCTATCAATCCCTATCCTCTCAAATTCTAAATAACACATCGTGCCAGTAGCATCTTGGGTCAAAGTTTGATCAATTTTAATAGCGATTTCTTCACCAGGTCTCATATTACCTTTAATTAAATGCTCAGAAATAATCTTCTCCGTTAAAGTCATTCCAGCCATTCCTCTTCCTCCTCTTTTAAAATCTCTTAAATTTCTCCAAAACAATCAGGAAAAAAATTCTTTAATTGATTCTTAATTCCCTCTAATTCTAAATCTTTAATCAATTTTCTTTCTATCAACTTTTGAGAAAACCATATAAATTCAGCTAAGGAAAAAGGGAAATAGAGATTTAAAAAATTATTTTCTTTTCTCTTAATCACCCAAAGACCTAAAAGATCTATAAGAAAAATAATTTCCTCACAAGTTCCTCCAAGAAAATAAACCAAAATTTGATGATTCACCTTTAAATAAGGAGGAAGCTTAGCCTTTTCTTCAGGAGAAAGGATTTCAAAACAAAGATCCTGCGAAACTAAAATATCTCTCTTAGGATGATATCCCTTTAAAAAAGGCGAAGGAAGAACCTCCTTTAAAAAGGAATACAAATTTTTAGAAAACTTAAGATCCAAATTCTCAGCTAATATCCTCCTTATAGTGTGAATAGAAAGAGTGAGGAGATATTCCTGTTTACCAATTTCGTCAAACTTTAAAAAATTCAAAGTTCTCCCTAAAAACTCATAAATTGGAGTAGCCCGGCTACTTTTTATTTTTAAGGTAAGGAAACACAATTTAGAGGCCTCATCTACAGATAATCCTAAAGCAGTAGTTGCAAAATCTAAATATTCCTGAGGTTTCAAAGGAAGATAGGTTAATAGTTTTAAATCCATTTTTACCTCTATGCAACCCTTAAAAAGGCTTCCCTTCTTTAAATATAATAAAAATAATCTCCATCCAAGCCTGTAAAATAGGAGTGAGAGTCTCTAAGAACAAGAGACCCCCTAAGGGGCTTTGCCACCCTCAAATTGATCTTTTACTCACCACTTAAAGCCCATAAAGTAAGTATAGAAAGCTAGTAGTTTTAAGCACCCCAAGTAAAGGTTGGGAAGATCCTATTATTTTTACTATTTTAATCAGAAAGCAGTTTTTCTGCAAGAAGCAAATCTTCGGGATAAGTGATTTTGATATTTAAAGGAGAACCTTCTATAATTTTAACTTTATAACCAAAATGATGGACTAAGGAACCTTCATCCAAAAACTCTAAACCTTCTCTTATAGCTTGAGTAAGGGTTGTTTTTAATATGTCTGCCCTTATGGCTTGAGGTGTTTGCACTAAGTAAATCCCCTCTCTTAAAAGTGAATGTTCTAAAAAGGTATCCTTCACCTTTATAAGGGCATCCCTTACTGGTATAGCTGGAACCACTGCCGAATAGCCCTCTAAATTTTTAATTACCTTAATAATTAGATCAGAAGAAAGTAGTGGTCTTACCGCATCATGCACTAAAAAGATTTTCGTCTCCTTAGGGGAGGCAAGCATAGCTTTATAAACTGACTCCTGCCTAATCTGACCTCCTTCTACTATTGCTTCCACCTTTTTTATTTGATATTCTGATAAAAGTTCTCTTACATAATCCTGAACTTCCTTAGAAACCGCTAAAACCACTTTAGAGCAAAGGGGGTGTTTTTCAAAAACTTTAAGGGTCCATATAAGAATAGGAATTCCTTTTAAAGGGTGATATTGTTTGGGAAGATTATCTCCAAAGCGTATCCCCTTACCAGCCGAAGGAATAAGAACAGTAATCATCTCACAAAACTCTGATAAAGGGAATTATAGAGGTAAGAGGATTTTAAAAGTTCTCTATGAGTGCCTTCAGCCACTATTTTTCCCTTTTCCATCACTATAATTTTATCGGCTTTAACAATAGTTGAAAGGCGATGGGCAATTACTATTAAAGTATGTTTACCCTTTAAACTATTTAGGGCTGATTCAATAGCTCTTTCTGTTAAGGTATCTAATTGGCTGGTCGCTTCATCTAAGATAATTACTGGAGGTCTTTTAAGAAAAACTCGGGCTAAGGCTATTCTTTGTTTTTGTCCGCCTGAAAGATTGATTCCCTCTTCTCCTAAAACTGTGTCAAATCCCTTAGGTAGCTTCTCTATAAATTCTAAAGCTTGGGCTAACTTACAAGCTTCTATTACCTCTCCTTTAGTTGCAGTAGGTTTTGCCAGAATAAGATTTTCCCAAATAGATAGATTAAATAGAAAGGGATCTTGCCAAACCATTCCAAAAAGTCCCCTTAAACTTTCTAAATTAAACTCTTTTAGATTATAATGATCTAAAAAAATCTCTCCTTCTGTGGGATCATAAAGGCGCAGAAGCAAGGAAACTAACGTGCTCTTTCCTGCTCCACTGGGACCTACTAAAGCCACTAAACGGTTAGCTGGAATTTCTAAATTAATTCCTTTTAAAGCCCAGACCAAATTTTCATCATATTTAAAATAGACCCCTTTCAAGGAAAAACCCTTTTCTGGGGATGAAGCTGAGAGAGAACCTCCCTTTTCTCCTTCTAAGCTTAAGACCTCTTCAAGGCGAACCCAAATCCCTTGAGCCTCCTTTAAACTAGTATAAGCCCGGGTTAATTTTCGTAAAGGATTAAAAATAAGTAAAATAGCTGTCATAATAGATAAAAAAGCACCAGGAGACATCTTTTCTGTAAGAATCAAATATCCTCCGTAAGAAATTATAATAGCCCCACCTATCCCAGTGGCTATATCAACCAAACTCTTAGAAGCCTCTCTGTATTTGGTAACCTTTAAACTAAGCCTATAAAATCTTTCTAATTCCTTAGCAAAAAATTTTAAAAGGACCTCCTTAGAGCCGGCTAATTTTATTTCTCTTAATCCGTAGATAATTTCTCCCATCCTATGAGTTAGCTCTCCTGTAGAGATTTGAGTTAACCTTCTCGCTCTCCGGGCTTTACTTCCTAAATGTTTTGTTCCAAAAATAATTATAGGTAAAGTTATCAAGGCTAAAAGAGTTAAATCCCATCTCTGATAAAAGGCAACTCCAAAAAGAATTAGCACAGTTAGGGTTTCCTTTATTAAAATTTGAGAAACCTCTCCTAAAACTGGCTCTATTTGAGCAGTATCATTAATAACCTTAGAAATAGTTTGTCCACTCCTTTCTTTTTGAAGAAGCCGATAGGGAAGATTTAAACATTTATTAAACAGTTCTAATCTCAGGGTATTTATTATACTTGTAGAAAGAGCCTTCATATAATAAGCTTGAAAAAGAGAAAATATCCCTATTAGAAAAAAGAGCAAAATCAGATAAAGGGGAACAAATTTGAAAAATTCGTAATGTTTCTCTATAAAGACATAATTAAAAAGGGGTTTGATAGACCAAGTGCCAATTCCAGTTAAACTTGAGGCTATAATAGAAAAGAAAAGCCCTAAGAAAAAAAAGCGCAGATTTTTTTTAAGATATCTTAAAAGGAATAGTAAAAAATTAAGGATATTTTCTGGCAAAAAGGCTCCTTAGATCTTTAGAATCCTCCTTTAGCCATTTTATGAAGTCTAAGTATCCTCTCTTCAATAGGAGGATGGGTAGAAAAAAGTTTTAAAAGGGATTTTCCAGAAAGAGGATTTACAATATACATCTGAGCCTGGGCGGGATTCACATCCATAGGATAAGCTCTATTCCAGGACTCCAGTTTCTCTAAAGCCTTAGCTAAAGCTACAGGGTTTTTAATAATCTTAGCTCCCGTATCATCAGCTAAATATTCCCTACTCCTACTTATAGCTAATTGAATTAAAGTAGCTGCTACAGGAATAATTATAATGGCTATAAGTGTAGCTATAATAGCTAAGGGATTTCTACCCTCTTCCTCCTCTTGACCTCCTCCAAAAATTAAAGCCCACTGAGCCATTTGAGCTAAATAACTAATAGCCCCTACAATAGTAGCTGCAATGGTTGAGATAAGAATGTCTCTATTTTTAATATGAGCTATTTCATGGGCAATGACTCCAGCTAATTCCTCTCTGGTTAAAAGTTTTCTCAATCCCAAAGTCACCGCAACTACGCCCTTTTGAGGGTTTCTACCTGTAGCAAAAGCATTAGGAGTCTCCGTCGGAATTAAATAAACCTTAGGCTTAGGAATATTAGCTCTTCTTGCTACCTCCTCTACTATACTATGAAGCTCTGGATCTTCCTCTTTATTAACCGGTTGAGCCCTACTTATGGCTAAGACTATTTTATCCGAAAAGAAATAAGCTATAAAGTTCATTATACCTGCCAAAATAAGAGCTATAGTTGCCCCTGTCTTACCTCCAATAAGGGATCCTACAGCCATAAATAAGACCGTTAATATAGCTAAAAATATAAAAGTCTTAATCACATTAAACATACCTCTACCCTCCTCCTTAGAGTTCTACTTAGAGTTTTACTAAAAAATATAACATTCTTTAAGAAACTTTCAAGGTAAAGATAATTTAAACTGTGCTTCTAAGTATAGAGATAACCAATCCTTAGGAGTTCAAAGGAAAGGTTATCCTGAAGGACAAAGCCCAAGGAAGCTCTAAAAAAATAGGGAATGGTAAAATTTAAAAATTAGGTTAGAATTAAAATTTATGAAAAATCTTGGGTTCTATTTTTTTATTTTTTTGTTTTTTCTTTACGGGTGTGCTACCACTCCTGGTCCAAACTTAGCCTCTAAAGCCTCTATGCTCCATAAGGGAGCGGAAAAAGGAGAGGTTCTTACCTATTTAGGTCCACCAGTTCAAGCCTTTTTAAGTCCTGAAGGAAAAGAAGAATGGTATTACTACTATAGGGTAAGGAACTTTTATGAAAAACTTCCTCTTATTAGGGATTATAAAGGTGAAGATTATACAGAGGTTTTAAAAATTGTTTTTGAGGGGGATAAAATTGTAGATGTTATTTACTATACCATTGTAAATCCGCAAAAAAGGTAGAAAGGGACAAAAATGATAGAAAATGGAGATATCTATAGAATTGCCCGTCAAAAGATGGTGGAAACCCAAATTAAAGACCGGGGTATCTATGATGAAAGGGTTCTAAAAGCGATGTTAAAGGTGCCGAGGCATCTCTTTGTAGAGTCTGCTCTTTGGGATCAAGCTTATGGCGATTATCCTTTACCTATCGGAGAAAAACAAACTATTTCCCAACCCTATATAGTGGCCCTTATGACCTCAGCTTTAGAGGTAAAGGATAAAGAAAGGGTGTTAGAAATAGGCACTGGTTCAGGTTATCAAACTGCTATTTTAGCCGAATTAGCCCTCTGGGTTTATACTATTGAAAAATATCCTACCCTTCAAGAAAGGGCTAAAAAGGTGCTTATTCATCAACTGGGATATAAAAATATCTCCTTTAAAATCGGGGATGGCACCTTAGGATGGAAAGAGGTTTCCCCTTTTGAGGCTATTATAGTTACCGCAGCTTCTCCTCAAATACCTTCTCCTCTGATTGAACAATTAGCTGAAGGAGGGAAAATAGTTATTCCCGTGGGCGATGAATTCTCTCAGGTCTTAATTAAGGGAGTGAAAAAAGGAGGGGTTTTACATACTCAAAGCCTTGAACCCGTTAGATTTGTTAAATTAGTAGGAGCCTATGGTTTTAAAGAATAGAAGAATAGCTATTATCGGGACAGGAATTGCCGATGAAGAGACTCAAAATTTAGCTTATGAAATTGGCTTTCTTTTAGGTAAAGAAGGAGCTCTTATTTATACTGGAGGTTTAGGGGGAGTGATGGAGTCTGCCTGCCGAGGAGCCCTCTCAGCCGGTGCCCTTACCATAGGAATCTTACCTGGAAATAAGGCCGAAGAAGCCAATCCCTATGTCTTAATCCCCATTATTACCGATATGGGACAAGCTAGAAATGTAATTTTAGTCCGTTCCGCTGAGGTAGTGGTCTCTATAGGGGGCGGATACGGAACCCTCTCTGAAATTGCTTTAGCTTTAAAAATGTGGAGACCAGTTATAGGAATAAACACTTGGAAAGATATTCCAGGAGTTCATTACGTAAAAACTCCTCAAGAGGTCCTTAATAAGGTCTTAGAAATTCTTACTTAAAAGGAATTTTGCTCAGAAGAAACTTCCTTCAACAACTCTTTAAGAACCTGAGTTTCTTTAAAAGTAAGTGGTTTTATTTCTCTGGGTTTAAGATTTTTTCAATTCTAAAAGTCCAAAAGCTATTCTTAAAAGTCTATAAACCTCTCCTCCGAGATAGTATACCATTTTTTTTACCTCTCTTTTAACACCTTCTTTTACTTTAACCCTATAAACAAAAAAAACCTTTCTCTTCTTTAACTAAAGAAAACTCAAGGGGAATTATATTCTTTCCTTCAATTTCTATCCATTTTTCTTTGAGCTTTTGAATTCCCTTTAGAGGAAATTTAGGTTTTATCCAAACTAAGTCTATCTTTATCCAATCTTCCGACCGGAAAGACCTGATAAGGTAATTTTTTCAAAAAGACCCTAATAGTTTGACGATGATGGAGATCATAAAGGGAAATTAAAAAGCCACGAGGTTTATAAAAGAGATAATAGACCTTAGGGAGGGGTTTTACTTTCCTTCCTTCTACAAAAACTTTTTCTCTCTCTACATCTACTTTATAGGCTAAATTGGTAATTATAAACTCGTTTACTTTCACTTTAACGGAACGAATAAGTTCTTCACATTTTCTACAAGATCCAACCCCACATAGGGCTAAAAACTTGGCTAACCTTATTAGTATAAAGCAACTTCCTCTTCTAAAAAAGGAAGATAAATCCTCTCTTGAGGGAATTTCTGAGAAAGCAAATTTTTAAAGATTTGCATCTTTTCGATTTCTCCGTGGACAAGAAAGATCTTTTCTGGATTTTTAATGGAAGATACCCATTCCAAAAGCTCCTTTTGCCCAGCATGAGAAGAAAACCCGTTAATAGTATAGATTTGAGACCTTACCTCTATTTCTTCTCCAAAAAGATATATCTTTCTTTCTCCGTCTATAATACGCCTCCCTAAGGTTCCTTTAGGTTGGAAACCTAAAAAGACTAAACTACATTCTGGTCTCCAGATATTATTTTTAAGATGATGAAGAATCCTACCACCACTTAAAGTGCCATTTCCAGCAATAATTATAGCTGAAGACTTAATTTGATTAATAGTTTTAGACTCTTCTACATCTTCGGTAAGAAAAAGATGAGGAAAAGAAAAAGGATCCTTTTGATTAAAGAGTTCTAAAGTTTCTTTATCATAGTATTCGGGATTATCTTTAAAGATTCTGGTAGCTCTAATAGCTAAGGGACTATCTAAAAATACATAGCAAGAAGGTAAAAAATTTTGCTCATAAAACTCTCTTAAGACAAAAAGAACTTCCTGAGCCCTCTCTAAAGCAAAAGTAGGAATTAAAACGTTTCCTCCTCGGGCACAAGTTTCTTGTATAACCTTAAGAAACTCCATCTTAGATTCTTCAAAAGTCTTATGATCCCTATCTCCGTAAGTTGTCTCCATAATCACATAATCAAGATCCTCCGAAGGCAGTTCAAAATCCCTTACAATGGGCTTATTTTTATTTCCTAAATCTCCAGAAAATAAAAATTTTTTACCTCTCTTTAAATCTTCAATCTCTACAAAGGCTGAACCTAAAATATGTCCGGCATCTTTAAAGGTAATTTTTATTTCTTTATCGATAAAATAAGGGGTATGATAGGGTAGCTCCACTTGAAAATACTTAAAACTTTCCAAGACATCATATTCTTCATAAAGAGGTGGCTTCGGTAGCTCTAAACCCCTTCTTAAGGACTTTTTATAGAGGGTCTTATAGTGTTCCCGCATTACTTTGGCTGCATCAAGAAGCATAATTTTAGCAATTTGAAAAGTAGGTTTGGTTCCTATAATTTTACCCTTAAATCCCTCCTTTACTAAACAGGGTATTCTTCCGCAATGATCAAGGTGGGAATGAGTAAGAATCAGATAGGAAAGGTCCTTAACCTTACAAGGGAAGGGTAAATGATTTTTCTCTACCTCTAAACCTTGAAAGAGTCCGCAATCTATAAGGATCTTATGTTCTCTTAGAATTAACAAAAAGGAACTTCCGGTTATCCCTTGAGCAGCTCCATAAAAACTTATCTTGGCTTCCATTCCCCTTACCTTAAAGTTACCGCTAAAACCTCTTTTAAAGTGGTTTCTCCCTTTAAAATCTTTAAGACTCCGTCTTGTTTAAGAGTTAGGAAACCTTTAGAAAGGGCATAATTTCTTATTTCTTCAGCTGAGGCCTTGTTAATAATAAGGTCTTTCAGAGGGTTGTCAATTACCAAAAGCTCATGTAAAGCAATTCTTCCCCTAAATCCGGTATAATTACAAGCCTCACATCCTACAGGTTGATAAAAGGTGGCTTGAGCTATCAATTCATCATTTAAAGGTTTTAACGGATTTTCGCCGTATTCTCTTTTCAGCTTTAAAAGTTCCTTTTCGGAAGGCTGATAGGGTTTTTTACATTTAGAGCAAAGCCTTTTAGCTAATCTTTGAGCTATAATTCCTAAAAGAGAATCGGCAAAAGTAAACGGATCAATTCCCATTCCTAAAAGACGGGGAATGGTTTCTGGTGCTGAATTAGTATGGAGAGTTGAAAGAACGAGATGCCCGGTAAGGGAAGCTTCTACTAAAATTTGAGCTGTCTCAATATCTCTTGTCTCTCCAATCATAATAATGTCAGGATCAGCCCTTAAAAAGGCCCGAAGAACCCTAGCAAAGGTAAGCCCGATTTTAGGATTTACTTGAACTTGCCTTAATCCCTCTTGCACTATCTCAACTGGGTCTTCAGCTGTCCAAATCTTTTTATTAGGTTTGTTAAGATACTTTAAGCAGGCATGTAAAGTGGTTGTTTTTCCGGATCCAGTAGGACCAACACATAAAATTAACCCATAGGGCAGATTCAAAATCTTTTTCAAATTTTCATAGGTCTCAGGTAGAAGATCTAATTGTTCTAAAGTCCTAAATTCAATGCCTCCTAAAATACGCATTACCACATCTTCATTGTTTTCTATAGTAGGTATAGTGGCTACTCTTATTTCAAATTTTTTTCCATCTTTAGTAATAAATTTTATCTTTCCGTCTTGAGGAAGCCTTCTTTCAGCAATATCCAAATTAGACATAATTTTAATTCGAGAAATACAAGGTCTTTTTTGAGAATTAGGAAGGGTCACATAATCGTGACATTCTCCATCAATTCTAAAGCGCACTAAAAGGCCTTTATTTCCAGGAAGACTTTCCCAATGAATATCTGAAGCCCTTCTCCTATAACCTTCTTCAATAATACTATTTACCAAGTTTACGATGGTATTATCTACTAATTCCTCTGTAGGTTCTTCTTCTATTAACTCCTCTTCTAATATCTCTATCTCTAAAGGAGTCTCAAAATACCATCGGATAGTCTCTAAAATATCCTCTTTTAAAGCAAAAGCTAAAGTGAATTTAGAAATCTGTAAAACCCTCTTTATTTTTTCTATAATTTCCTTATTCTCGGGAAAATAAATAAAAAGAAAAACCTCTTTTCCTATTCCTAAGGGGATAGAAAGATTTTTTTCAAAAAAAAGTCTTTTTACAGTTAAAACATTGGTAAGTCTTTTGACACTTCCTTTAGCTAATAACTTTTTCAAATCATAGGCCGGAAGGTTATAATACTTTCCGATAGCTTTTAAAAGCGCATCCTTAGGAACATTAAAATTTTTAGTAATAAGATTTTCTACACTTTCATTAGTTTCAATAGATTTAAAATAAAGCTCCTTTAAGACCTCAAAATTAAGAGGATAGCTGGGGATTAAATATCTAAATCTCCCTAAAAATTTAAAAGTCCTTATTTCTTCAAGTTTTATCAGATATTCTTCTTTAGGAGTCAGTTTTAAAAGATTTTGATAAAATCGGAGGGACTCTTCCAATAAAAAATTTTTTTCGCAAAATTCAGCTAAAAATTTTAAAATTAACTCTTTCGTTTTGATAGGAAGCTCTCTTTTAAGAAGTTCTGCTCCGAGAACAATCAATTCACCGAAAGAAATATTCTTAGAGAGGTCTTCCAAATAAAATAAAATTTTTTCTATATTTTCAGGGTATTTAATTACAAAATCAATAAGTTCTTTTTTCTCAACCATTTTTCAATATAAAATTTTAAACAAGAAAATAGATTTTGTCAAAAAGGAAAGCCCTAAACCCTACTCCTAACCCCACTGAGTGTAACTCACTCTAAGCCTAAAGAATGAAAAAACTCCTATTTTGAGCCCCTTAGGGGCACCCTTAAAATTACCCTTCCCCTGAAACGCTTCACGAATAAAAAAATTCATTATGGTCAAGCTCCTAAAAACTCCCTCCAAGTCAAAAAATTTTGAGATCTTAAGCTTTATTCAGGGGGTAGTGAAAAAGGATCTTGACAGAAGAAATTTTTTTTATAAGCTAAAAGAAAAACCTTTTAAAAGGGGGCTCTTATGCCTGAGGATATTAAAAAGATGTATAGAACCATCTTAGGGGATCACTTCTCCTCAGAAATCAGAATTACCTTTGGAGATCAAACCCTTATATACAAAAAAAGAACCTGGGATTTAGAGGTAGAACCAGGAGTTAAAGAAAGAAGAGGGATCCGATATGGAGAAAATCCGGATCAAGAGGCTGCCTTGTATGAATTAGTAGGAGGAAATTTGGTGTTAGGAGAAGTTGAATTTATTGCTCCGGGTAAAGGGTTGGTTTCAAGTTTAAAAGAGGCTGATTTTATTCAATTTGGAAAACATCCCAGTAAAACCAATCTTACGGATATAGATAATTCCCTTAATATTATGAAATATCTTATGGAAAAACCTTGTTGTATAATTGTAAAGCATAATAATCCTTGTGGAGTTGCCTACGGTTCTACCATAGAAGAAGCTTTTTTAAGAGCCTTTAGTGCTGACAGAGTTGCAGCCTTCGGAGGAGCAATAACTCTGAATCGCCCTGTTGATAAAGCCTGTGCAGAAGCGGTGGCTGAACACTATTTTGAGGTAATTTGTGCCCCAGAATATGAAGAAGGGGTTATTGAAATTTTAAAGAAGAGAAAGGATTTAAGGATTGTGCAAATCAGAAGAATAGATAAATTGACTGAATATGTAGATTCTCCAATAGTGGAATTTAAAAGCCTTATGGATGGAGGCTTAATCTTACAAGTTTCCCAAAAAAATAAAATTAGAAAAAAGGAGGATTTAAAACCAGCTATCGCTATAAAAGATGGCGTAGAATATAGATGTTTAAGAGATCCTGATGAAAGAGAAATAAGGGATATGCTTTTTGGATGGGCTATAGAATTAGGAGTTACCTCCAACTCCGTTCTCTTTGTTAAAGATGAAAGAACTGTGGCTATAGGGACAGGGGAGCAAGACCGAGTAGGATGCACCGAAATTGCTATTTTTAAAGCTTATAGAAACTATTCGGATTGGCTTTGTTATACTAAGTATAAAATCTCCTACAAACAATTAGAACTTGAAGTAGAAAAAGGATTAAGACTTAAGGAACAAAAAGAGGAAATTGATGAGGAGACTAAAAAGAATAAAGCTGGTTTAATCAATTCTGTGATGGTTTCGGATGGGTTCTTACCTTTTAGAGATGCAGCTGATGTAGCTATAAGACAGGGAATAAGCGCCCTTTTACAGCCTGGTGGTTCTGTGAGGGATTGGGAAGTTATCCAAGCCTGTAATGAAGCCTATCCTCCTGTAGCTATGATGTTTACTGGGCAAAGAGCTTTTAAACATTAAAAACTTCTCTTACCAAAAAGGAGGGTGTCCTTTGACGAAGATTCCTTTTACACCTGAGGGATTAGAAAAGATAAAAAAGGAGTTAGAACATTTAATTAAAATAGAGAGAAGAAAAACTGTGCAAGCTATTGAAGAAGCCAGGGCTCACGGAGATCTTTCCGAAAATGCCGAATACGAAGCTGCTAAAGAAAGGCAGGCGTATATTGAAGGTAGAATTCAGGAATTACAGGGGATTTTAGCCCAAGCGGAGGTTATTCCCCCTCTAAAAAATCCTCCTGAAAAAGTCCAATTTGGAGTGGTTGTTAAATTGCTTAATCTTGATACAGAAGAAATAGTAACCTATAGGATATTAGGTCCCTATGAAGCTGATCCTAGTAATGGAACCATTTCTATTAACTCTCCCATAGCTAAGGCTTTAATAGGAAAAGAGGTGGGAGAGGAAGTAAAAGTTCAAACACCCTCTGGAATTAAAAGATATGAAATATTAGACATAGATATTTAAAGAAAAAGCCGAGGTGGCGGAACTGGTAGACGCGCTGGATTCAGGATCCAGTGGAGGTTTCTCCGTGCGGGTTCAAATCCCGCCCTCGGCATTTTAAATTCTCTCAATTTAAATGCGATATCAAAGCCTTCCGCCCAAAGAGGTATTAAAAAATTCTTTTATAGCTGATTTTCATATTCATTCTAAATATAGCCGAGCCAGTTCCAAATTAATGGAGCCTAAAACTCTTTCTAAAATCGGAAAAATTAAAGGAATTCAACTTCTGGGCACTGGAGACTTTACCCATCCCCTCTATCTTAAAGAGCTAAAAGATTGTTTAGAATATGAAAAAGAAACGGGGTTTTATGTTATAAAAGATGAACCCCCTAATCTTCGTTTTGTTTTAACAGCTGAAATTTCTTTAATTTTCAGCCAAAATAACAAAAATAATAGAAGAATGCATCTTATTTTAATTGCTCCTACCTTGGAAATTGTAGAAGAAATTAATCTCTATCTTTCTAAGTTAGGCAATCTTTTGTCTGACGGAAGACCTACCTTTGGAATCTCAGCCGAGACATTAATACTTCAACTCCTAAGGATTTCTCCTAATGTTTTAATTATTCCTGCCCATGCTTGGACCCCTTGGTATTCTATTTTCGGAGCTTTCTCAGGGTTTGATTCTATAGAAGAAGCTTTTAGAGAAGCAACCCCTTCTATTTATGCTATTGAAACCGGACTCTCTTCAGATCCTGAAATGAATTGGAGAATTTCTAAATTAGATGCTATCACCTTAGTTTCCAATTCCGATGCACACTCTCCTAACAAAATTGGAAGGGAAGCTACAGCTTTTTTCTATCCTCTAACCTATGAAAATTTTTATCACTCTATCCAAAAAAATCAGATAGCCTATACTATTGAATTTTATCCAGAAGAAGGAAAATATCATTTAGATGGACATAGAAACTGTAAAGTAGTTCTTACCCCTCAGGAAACTATAAAGCTCGGATATAAATGCCCAGTTTGTGGACAAAAACTTACCATAGGGGTCTTACACAGGATTGAAACCTTAGCAGATAGACCAGAAGGATTTATCCCCCAAAATCGCCCCTATTCGGTCCACCTTGTTCCCTTAGAGGAAATTCTTACCGAAATTTACAATCTCTCTCCTAATTCTAAACTCCTTCAAAAACTTTATCTTCAATGCATAGAAAAAGGAAGATCAGAATTGGAGATTCTCCTTAAGAGAGACCTTAAAGACCTTGAAAACCTTTTACCGGAAAAACTTTTATTAGCCATAGAGAAGGTAAGAAAAGGAAAAGTTTATACCAAGCCAGGCTATGATGGTCAATACGGAGTTGTAAAAGTCATAGAAGAAATTAAAGAAACCCAAGAATCACTTTTAAAACAAAAAAGTCTTTTTTAATCCGATTAAAACTTATTTTTCAAGCTAAATATAGTAATATCAGGGGAAAAGGGCTCAAAAAAACTGCTTCCACTTCCTAAATACTTTGGCACGTTTGAATTGTAAACTTCTTTTTGTTACTCTACTCTTTTATTAGCTTGTCTTCTTGTCGTGATTTCAATATATTACTGTGCAGGATCAAGTCCAAGCTTTGTGTATATCACTACCATCCAGTTTGTTTTGCCAAGCTCTCTTCCTATCTGCCATTTAACTGTGTCTATAGCACAGGCTTTAGGTTCAGAAAGTTCCTGATCTCTACCCTCCCAGGTAATTCCATCGCATTTGTCAAGATCTTTATTAAAAGTCTAGTCCTCACTTTAGAAAGCTTACATGGTAAACTTAGAGACAAAGGCCTCCGTAAAAATATTGAGGATGTAAGAAAAAACAGTCTTGAAGGAAAAAGACCTTTCAATTCCATTCCATCTAAAAAATTACATATTTTGCAAGATAACTTTCCTTATTTTTCAACAATTTATAAAAACGTTATTTCACATTTTCTATACAACTTTCTTTTAGATTACTAATGAATTAATAATATTGACTTATTATTTTTTTTCCGAGAAAAGAAAAAAATTAAATTAGATTAGATAAAAAAGGGGGGCTTTTAGCCCCCCCTTTTCTTTTAATTTACTTCTTTTCGGCAGGCTGTTCAGCAGGTTTCTCAGCTGGAGCTTGTTGAGTCTGATTCTCAGCAGGTGCAGGTTGAGCAGGTTGTTCAACCTTGGGCTGTTCAGGAGCAGGTGCAGGGGCTTCTTCTTTTTTCTTACATCCAGCAGCCATTCCGATAACTCCAGCTATAGCCAAAGAAAGCAATACAGACATAAACCTTTTCATAACACCACCCTCCTCCTTTAGTTTTTTCTTTATTATTCTACTGTTTTAAATTTTGTCAAGGGGGAACTTACAAAAAATTTTTTAAAATAGAACCTCTCGGATTTGCAGATTTCTTTTATAAATTCTTGGAAAAATCTTTTCCAAAATTCTATTGTCTACTCCAATTACCTCTAATAATTTCTCAGGGATTTTATAATTAAAACTATCAATACCTCCTATAATTCCTAAAAGGGATACTAAAATATTGCCCAAAGCTACTACAGCCGCAGTTCTATCTTCTAACATAAGATCAGGATCATGATGGGCTCTAACTGCAAAATAGATTTCCTTAGGAAAACCCCATTTTTTTAAAAGATAGCCTCCTACCATACCATGATCCACACCTAAAGCTAACCATTCTATTTGAAGAAAATCTAAATCCGGATTTTCTTGAACCAGTTTAAAAAACTCCTCTTTTTCCAGTTTAGTATAAAGATCTAAAACGATCTTTCCGATATCATGTAATATTCCTGCAATATAAAGACCCTCCACCTTTTCAACGGAAAGACGAATTTCCTTAGCAATTTCTTCAACCGCTATTCCAACCGCAATAGAATGAAGCCAAATATCTTCTCCAGAAATTCCGTATCCTATTAAATTTTTGGAAAAATATTTTCCTGTAACCGAAGCCATAAGGATCAATTTAATTTGATTGGTTCCCAAAAACATAAAAGCCTTCATTAGGGAATTCACCTTTTGAGGAAGAGAAAAAGCTGCTGAATTAACCAATTTTAAAAAATTTGTGGCAATAGAAGGATCCGCTTTAATTATCCTCTCTAATTCTTCATAATTTACCTCCTCTTTTTTAAGGATGGCTAAAGCCTTTTGAGCTACCTTCGGGAAAGGAGGCAAGTGCTCAACCTTTTCAAAAATTCTTTCTAAAAGATATTCATTCATACCGTTCTATCCTATCCCCTATTATTAGTTCAAAGCAACCATCTTTTCCGTTAACTACTAATTGTAAAGGTGAGGAAATTTGAGTAATCTTTTTTTCTTCTCCTATAACTCCCACTTTTTTTAAATAAGCTTCTGCCATCTTTAAGTTTCTTTTATTAAAATCTAAAAATTCGGGCTGTTCTTTATATTGACTGGCTCCAGTTATTATCCATTTACTTTTCTTAAAATCAACTTTTAATAATTCCAACTTCTCTATAAATAATTTAAACAAGGTTTCTCCTGAATAAATCCAAGTATTTTCTAATTCTATATCATATTCCTTATCTGGAAAGATATAACTTAAAAGGCCGTAGCTCCAACTTTTTTTATCAAAAAATCCAACTCCAATCCCTGCACCTAAAACTTCGGATTTTAAAATTAAACTCTTTTCTTGAATAATTTCAAAAGTTCCCTTAGGAACAATAATAATCATTTTTTCCCCTTTCTATTCTAAAATTCTTAAAACCTTAGTCTTTCCTTTAACTACATCTAAGCGTTCAATTTCCTTTAAAGCTGATTTTACTCTTTTTTCTTGGGTTTCATGAATAAGGATTACTAAAGGGACAGTTCCCTTTTTCTTATGTCTTCCAATCTGCACAACCGAAGCAATACTAATTTTATGCTCTCCTAAAACTCCGGCAATTTTAGATAAAACCCCAGGTTTATCTACAGCCATAAACCTAAAGTAGTATTTAAAATTAGAATCCTCTATAGGTTTAATCTTAAGACTTCTTTCTCCGATTTTAGGATAAGTAATTAAAGGAATTTTTTGAGAGTAAATATATTCTCCGGCTGAAACAATATCACTAACCACAGCACTGGCTGTAGGCTCCTTTCCAGCGCCTAAACCATAAAGCAAAACCTCTCCCACAAAATCTCCTTTAACATAGATAGCATTATAATTCAAGCGCACTGAAGATAAAATGTGATTCTCGGGTAAAAGGGACGGAAATACCCTAAGGACTATTTGATTTTTTTCCCTTTGAGCCTCAGCTATTAATTTTACAACATATCCAAAATTCTTAGCAAATTGAAGATCTTTTACTTCTATCTCCTCAATCCCCTCTACATAAACTTTATTATAGGGAATATAATTTCCAAAGGCGAGACTGGCTAAAATACTTAATTTATGAGCGGAATCCTTTCCTGAAAGGTCAAAACTGGGATCAGACTCGGCATAACCTTTAGCTTTGGCTTCTTCTAAGGACCTTTCAAAGGAAAGATCCTCCTCCAACATCTTGGTAAGAATATAATTGGTAGTGCCATTAATAATTCCCATTATTCTTTCCAACTGATTACCTATAAGAGATTCTCTTAAGGTTTTAATTATAGGTATTCCACCAGCTACTGAAGCCTCAAAACCCAAAAAAACTCCCTTTTCTTGAGCTAATTTAAAAACCTCTTCTCCTCTTTCAGCTAAAACTGCCTTATTGGCAGTAATAAGATGTTTGCCTTTCTCTAAGGCTTTTAAAATATAAGTTATAGCCGGCTCAATTCCACCCATTAATTCACAAATAATATTTACCTCTCTATCTTCCAGAATTTCGTAAGGATCGGTTGTCAAAAGTTCAGAGGGAACCTTAACCTCTCTCCTCTTTTCCTTATCTCGCACCAAAATCTTTTTTATTTCCCATTCCAATCCCGTTTTTTCCTTAATAAGGCTTTTATTTTTTTCTAATAATTCATAAACTCCCTGCCCAACAGTCCCAAAGCCAAGTAAGCCTATTTTCAACTTTTTCAAATCATCCCTCCTATTTTTTAAAAAAATTACTTATATTATAACACCTATTCTTTTTACGAAAAGCTCCTATTTATTGACACTTATCATAGCCACAGCTATGACAAAAAAGACAATAACCATAGGTTTCTAAATTTTCACCACATTTAGGACAACTAAGCCTCCTTTCTCCAAATTTAAGATAAATAACCTGGTCTTCCTTAGACCCATATCTAAAAACAGTTACACCCTTTAGTCCCCATTCATAAGCAGTTAAATAGATTCTCTTAACATCCTCTGGGGTTGCCGAAGGTGGAAGATTAACAGTTTTAGAGACAGCGTTATGGACATATTTTTGAAAGACCCTTTGCATTGAAAGGTGAACTTCCGGAGGTATTTCAATGGCTGATAAAAAAAGACTTTTTAAAGGTTCTCTTAAAGAGGTTCTACTAATTAACCCTTTCTCTAAAATTTCCTCTTTCAATTTTTCTATTTCCCTTTCTTGATAGCCTTCTTTTTCAAGGACTTCCTCCAAGAGGGGATGAAATTCTTTAATTATTTTTCCATCCAAAGTTTTTCTTTCATAATAGACCCCAAAGAGAGGTTCAAGACTTGAGGAAACTCCAGCAATAAGAGAAAGGGTTCCCGTTGGTGCAATAGTAGTTGTAGTAGCGTTTCTTAAAGGAGGATAGCCCTTTTTCCACCATAAACTTCCGTAATAAGCCAGAAAGGAACCCCTTTCTTGAGCTAATTTAATGGAAGCTAAAAGGGATTTTTCATTAATAAACTTAATAACCCTTTCAGCTATTTTTAAAGCTCTTTTGTCTATATAGCTAATTTTTAATTTTATGAGCATATCAGAAAAACCCATTATCCCTAATCCAATCTTCCGATTAAGGAATGTTATTTTAGCAATTTGAGGCAAAGGAAAGTGATTTATTTCTATAACATTATCTAAAAAGCGAACTGCTAACTCTATAACATGTGAAAGTCTCTCCCAATCCATATCTCCATCTTTTACAAAATTAGCTAAATTAATTGACCCAAGATTGCAAGATTCATAGGGAAGGAGAGGTTGCTCTCCACAAGGATTAGTAGCAGAGATTGTGCCTAAGTGGGGAGTAGGATTAAAGCGATTAATCGTATCTAAAAAAAGAACACCCGGATCTCCAGTTTTCCATGCCTGTTCAGCTAAAAGATCAAAAAGTTTCTGAGAAGAAACCTTTTTCACAAATTTTCCAGTCCTAGGATTAATAAGAGGATATTTTTCTCCCTTTTTTAGGGCTTCTATAAAATCATCGGTAATTCCTACGGAAATATTAAAATTGGTAAGGACACCGGGTTTCTCCTTAACAGAAATAAACTCCTCAATATCAGGATGATTTATATTTAGAATTCCCATATTGGCGCCTCTTCTTTTTCCCCCTTGTTTTATAGCTTCAGTTGCCCCATCAAAAACAAAGAGAAAAGAGATAGGACCACTTGCCACCCCTGAAGTAGAAGAAACTATATCTCCCTTAGGACGTAAGTTAGAAAAATTAAAACCTGTTCCTCCACCCGATTTATGAATCAAAGCTGTAGCTTTTAAAGTTTCAAAGATCTTCTCTAAGGAATCTTCAATAGGTAGAACAAAACAGGCTGAAAGCTGCCCTAAGGGTCTTCCGGCATTCATTAAGGTAGGAGAATTAGGCAAAAAATCTAATCCGGCCATTATTTCGTAAAACTTCTCTCCAAAGTATTCCCATTTATCCGCACTTTTTTTAAAGTCTTTTTCCGCTTGAGCTACACTAAAAGCTACTCTTTCAAAAAGTCCCCCAGGAGATTCTATAATCCGATTATTTTCATCTCTTACCAAATAGCGGGCTTGTAGAATTAATAGAGCTAGCTCTCTAAGTTTAGGAATTCTCTTCTTCTCTCTCATTGAGAAAGGTCAATTAAAATCAAAGTTTGATATTTAGGATCAGGAGGATCTATAGGATCAGCATATCTAAATTCTTCTTCAAACCGATTAATTACAAAATTTAAAAAACTATTTAATAATTCTTCATCTAAGTAATAAACTTTTTGGGCTAAACCCTTAAAATTTCTCCAAATTTCCTCTTTAATACTATCTTTTAAATAGGTTTTTCCATCTATATTTTCGGTTATTTGGGAGAAAACTTTCTTCCAAGCTCTTTTAGGAAGGGCTTTAAACTGAAACTCTCCCTGATAATAATAATTAACTAAATTAGTTAAAATCACTGAAGAGAGGGTTAAAAAATTAAAATCTAAATTCCGGTAGGGTTTAGAAACCTCTTTAATCCATTCCGAAACTGGACCTAATCCTTTATCAATTAAAGACCCTATATAGGCAATCTCTTCTAAAATCCTTCTTACTAATCTTAATTCCTCTAATCTTGAAAATTCTATCCATTCCTGATCGGTGCCTATCTTATTGGGTTGAAATAATTTTATGTGATTTAATTTTTTAGCTGCAACCCCTTCCAAATATCCTTTATAAGGATAATCTAAATATTTTAGAAGAATTGAATCAAATTCTCTATTATTATACAAACTGAGAGCCAATTTTCGGATTTCTCTTAAAGCAGAAGCCCCTATTCTAAAAATATCTTCTATAAAATGGTTTTCTAAAAGTTGGATAGCTGACTCCAAATTCCCTTGAGTTAGATATTCTAACCCTAAATTTAAAAGAGACCACATCTTATAAATTCCCTTCTTTACGCTTTCAATTTCATCTATTACAGGATAATCTATCAAAATTACTTTAGTTGCAAGCCAAGCTAATTCTTGTTTAATCCTTTTTTGGGAAGAAGGGTTTTGAATAAAATTTAAAACTTGTAGAATAAATAAAGGCTGAGTATCTCCATAAGGCAGTAGATAAGAAATAATAGGTAGAGAGTTTTCTTCAGCTAAAGGTAAGGCTAATATTGGAGGATCTATTTTAGGAAGGGCTTGGGGATGAAGAGGGGAATAAATCTCTAAAGCTATATAGTAATCTGGAATACCTTCATCCGCTAATCTTCCGTTTCTAAACCTAAAGGCCCTTTCTTCCACTTCTAAAGGTATCTCCCAAATAAGAGACTCCATTAAGGAAAAATAAGTCTCCGGCCATTCTGCTCTAATAATCTCTATAATTCTTCTAAAATAAAACTCTAATTGTTCATTTTTAAATTCTATAAAATAAACATCATCCAAAGTATATTCAGGAAGATAATCATAGGCCTCTAAGAGATCAACATCATCCGGGCGCTTATACACTTTAATAAATTTTTGCAGTAAAGCTATAAGAAAATCCCAATCTACTAAGCTTAACCATTCTAATACCTTGGATTCTCCGGCGGAAAATAAAAGAATAATCCAAGTGGCTACTCTCTCCGGACGAATCCTATCCTTATACCAAACATCAAAATCTAAGAAAAATTGAAGCTGACTGGGACCGCTATAAGAAATAAGTTCTACAGCTAAATCTAAAGAAGAAGCCTTTAAAGTAAAAAATAATTCCACTGCTGGAAGATTTTGAACTAATCCTTCGCTATAGGAACTAGCAAGGATTACTTGAGCTCTTTTATCCCAAGGTAAACTTAAAACTAATTCTAATTGTTCTTCAAATTTTAAATTAACTAAAAAAGCTTCTAATTCCTTTTCTTTCAAAGTTAAAACCTTTTCTAAATCATCCGGAGAAAAAACAGTTTTCTGTATAAAAGGCTGAAGCATAATGTTTAATTTCACCTCCTCCCAAATCTACAACAACCACATCAAATCTTATATTCTTTATTTCAGACATTTTTTGTAAATTTTTAAGGATAAAAATTTCAGCACTTTTTAAGATTCTCTCTTTTTTTCTCCAGTTAACCTTTTCTTCAGGAAGATAGTTTTCTTTAAAAGAACTCCCCTTCACTTCTACAAAAACAAGAAGATCCTCTTTTTTAAAAATAAGATCAATTTCTCCAAAGGGTGTCCTGAAATTTTTAGCTAAAAGCTTATATCCACTTTCTTTAAAATAATCTTCAGCTATTTTTTCTCCTAACCTTCCTAAATCTTTAGAATTTCTCACTTTTCTTTAAAGCATTTGTAGAGGATCCTATGATGAGGAGAAGGTCCTAATTTTTTAATGATCTCAAAATGTTCAGCTGTTCCATAGCCTTTATGTTTCTCAAATTTATATTCTGGATAAAGTTTAGCCAGTTCTACCATATATCTATCTCGGGCCACTTTGGCTAAAATAGAAGCTCCCGCTATAGAAAGACTTAACCTATCTCCTTTAACAAAGGATTTTTGAAGTCCATAATAATTAGGAATTTCAATATAACCATCAATAAGTAATAAATCCACCCAAGGTTTAGATTCCAAAATTCGGTTAAAAGCTAAAAAAAGAGCTGCCTTTAAACCTAAAGTATTAATTTCCTCAACAGTAGAGTAGGAAATCTTATAAAACAAAGCCTCTCTACAAATAATTTCGTAAAGTTTTTCTCTTTTTTGAGGTGTTAAAAGTTTAGAATCTTTAATCTCTGAATTTTGATAACCCGGAGGAAAAACAACTAAAGCCACAAAAAGAGGCCCTGCAATTGAACCTCTTCCAGCTTCATCAATTCCAGCTATTTTTTGAAAACCTCTATTCCAAAAAAAATTTTCTATAAAATTTGAAACTAAGGTTTTTTCTTTAAATAACAAGTCTTATAATTATTCCATAGCTTTATTATCAAATCTCTCTTTTAAACGAGCTGCTTTACCTTTTTTATCTTTTAGATAATAAAGTCTAGCTCTCCTTACTTTAGCTCTTTTTACAATTTCTATCTTTTCAATTCGGGGAGAATGGAATGGAAAGGTTCTTTCAACACCTACCCCAAAAGACACCTTTCTCACAGTAAAAGTAGCTGAAAGGCCAGCTCCCCTTCTTCTAATCACAACTCCCTCAAAAATTTGAATTCTCTCCTTTTCTTCTCCTTCTTTTAATTTGTAATAAACTTTTACCGTATCTCCGGGAGAAAGCTTAGGAAGATCCGATCTTAAATAGTTTTTTTCAAGCTCTCTAATTTGGGGAAACATTTCCATTAACCTCCTTCCTATTCTTGACCTTAAAAATTAAGATCTTACAGATTTTAAAAATTTAACATAAAAAAAACGAAATGTCAATAGAAAAATTCAATCCCTTTTCTCACTCTGATATTGAGAATTGGAATTGAACTTTTATTCTACAGAGTCATCAGATGGGATGTAATAAGGGAGGGGTTGGTTAAGGTGTTTTTTACTACTCATTACACTTAACCATAAAGGACAAGCAATTCTTCCACCGGTTTCTCCTTTTCCTAAAGTCCTTACTTTATCATAGCCAACCCAGAGACCACAGGTATAGTCGGTGGTAAACCCTATAAACCAGGCATCCCTAAATTCTTGGGTAGTTCCAGTCTTCCCTCCTACAGGTATCCCCAAGACTGCAGCACATCTTCCTGTCCCAGATCTTACTACTTCTTGGAGAAAATCATTCATTATAGAAGCTGTCTTAGCAGAAAAAACTGGTGTGCTCTGAGGGTTGGCTTGATAAATAACTTTTCCGTCGTAAATTTTATCATAAAGGGCTAAAATAAAGAAAGGCCTCAATTTTTGTCCAAGGGTAGGAAAAACGGTATAGGCTGTAGTTAATTCTAAAGGAGTTAATTCATAAGTTCCTAGGGCAATACTTAAATTTAAAGGTAAAGGAAAGTCAAAACCTAATCGCCTGACTATATCCATTAAATTATCTATCCCTAAGAGTAAAGCTATCCTTACTGCTACGGTATTTCTTGAATGGACTAAAGCTTCTTTCAAACTAATTAACCCCATATATTTTCCATCATAATTGCCTGGACTCCAGTCCGCTCCAACATCTGCTCCAGGTAAGACTATAGGTTCATCGGGAAGTTGAGAATCTGGATTCAAAATCCCTTTTTCTAAAGCCTCAGCCCAAATAAAAGGTTTAAAAGCTGAACCAGGCTGCCTTTTCCCTAAAATAGCTCTATTATAGGAAGATTGAAGATAATTTTTACCACCTATTAAGAAAATAACACCTCCGTCCCTGTTAGATAGACAAACCGCTGCTATTTCAGGAGAATCTTTCCCATACATTTTTTCTAAATTTTCTATAGCCTTCTTATATCCTTCTATTTGCCAATCAATGTCTAAGGTAGTTTTTATTTTAAAACCTCCTTGTTCTATAAGCTCCTTGGGTAAAAGTTTTTCTAATTCAGATTTTACAATATCAACAAAAAAGGCTACATAGTTTGGAATATTAACATTTTTTGGATTAAGAATTAAAGGCTTAGTAATTAATTGGTTAGCTAACTCCTCGGAAATAAAACCCACTTCAGCCATACGTTTTATTACATAGTTTCTTCTATGGAGAGCTAATTTAGGATTATTAAGGGGACTAAATTTAGATGGAGCTGGAGGAAGACCTGCTAAAGTCGCAGCCTCTAATAAATCCAATTTCCAAGTATGTTTATTAAAATAAGTTAGAGCTGCCGCTTCAATCCCGTAAGCTCCTTCACCAAAATAAATATGATTTAAATAGATAGTTAAAATTTCATCCTTAGTAAGATGCTTTTCCATTTGCCAAGCTAAGACCATCTCTTTAACTTTTCGAGAAAAGGTTCTTTCAGGAGATAGAAGAAGGGATTTAGCTACTTGCTGAGTAATCGTGCTTCCACCTTGAACAATTTTCCCGGAGATTAAGTTTTTAAAAAAGGCTCGGAGTAAACTAAAGAAATCAATTCCTTTATGTTTATAAAAATTGGCATCTTCAGCTGCTAAAATCGCTTTTATAACATAGGGAGGAACTTTATCTAAGGTAATAAAAATTCTTCTTTCTTCTCCTAAATAACCTATAATTTTATCATTCCTATCTACTAAAAGATTAACTTGTTTAGGATTGTATTTTTTAAGCTTAGAAATACTGGGAAGAGAAATTTTAAGATACAAAAACAAAATTAAGATCAAAATACCTAAAAAAATAAAGAAAGTTAAAAAAATTAATCCCAAAAGTCTTAAAGTAGAATTCATTGAGATAGATAATTTAATTGACCCTTCTGATTTTTCAAGAAATAGGGGTTATATAAAAATTCCCCGGGCACCGACCTACTCTCCCAGGTGGGTAACCACCCAGTACCATCGGCCCTGGAGGGCTTAACGACCGTGTTCGGAATGGGAACGGGTGTTTCCCCTCCGGCATTAGCACCCGAGAAAAATTTATATTAACAAGGAAATAAAGGACCTCTTTAAAAGATTGAGGCTGGTAGTGTAGCCAAGCCGCTCGGGCAATTAGTACCAGTAGGCTCCACCCATTACTGAGCTTCCACCTCTGGCCTATCAACCGGATGTTCTCTCCGGGCCCTTCAGGGGGTGGGTTGCCCCACCCACGGGAGACCTTATCTTGGGGTAGGCTTCCCGCTTAGATGCTTTCAGCGGTTATCCCGTCCGCACATGGCTACCCGGCTATGCTCCTGGTGGAACAACCGGACCACCAGAGGTGCGTCCACCCCGGTCCTCTCGTACTAGGGGCAGCTCCCCTCAAGTCTCCTACGCCCGCGGTGGATAGGGACCGAACTGTCTCACGACGTTCTGAACCCAGCTCACGTACCCCTTTAACGGGCGAACAGCCCGACCCTTGGGACCTTCTTCAGCCCCAGGATGGGATGAGCCGACATCGAGGTGCCAAACTGCTCCGTCGATGTGAACTCTTGGGAGCAATCAGCCTGTTATCCCCGGCGTAACTTTTATCCGATGATCGATGGCCCTTCCACACAGGACCACCGGGTCACTAGGCCCGGGTTTCCCCCCTGCTCGGCTTATCAGCCTCGCAGTCAAGCCCCCTTATGCCCTTACACTCAACGGTGGATTTCCATACCACCTGAGGGGACCTTTGGGCGCCTCCGTTACTTTTTAGGAGGCGACCGCCCCAGTCAAACTGCCCACCAGGCACTGTCCCTCGGGAGGCTAACTCCCGCAGGTTAGAATCCTGAAGTAAGAAGGGTGGTATCTCACCGGTGGCTCCACGAGAGCTGGCGCCCTCGCTTCACAGCCTCCCACCTATCCTGCACATCCTACCCCAAGATTCAATGCCAAGCTGCAGTAAAGCTGCACGGGGTCTTTCCGTCCCACCGCGGGTACCCGGCATCTTCGCCGAGACTACAGTTTCGCTGGGCCCCTGGCTGAGACAGCGCGGCAGTCGTTACACCATTCATGCAGGTCGGAACTTACCCGACAAGGAATTTCGCTACCTTAGGACCGTTATAGTTACGGCCGCCGTTTACTGGGGCTTAAGGGCGGAGCTTCGCAAGAAAAATCTCGCTAACCCCACCCCTTCACCTTCCAGCACTGGGCAGGCGTCAGGCCCTATACGTCCTCTTACGAGTTAGCAGAGCCCTGTGTTTTTGGTAAACAGTCGCCACCGCCAATTCCCTGCAACCTGCCTCGGCTTCAGCCGCAAAAGCTTACACCTACTCGCAGGCCCCCCTTCTCCCGAAGTTACGGGGTTAATTTGCCGAGTTCCTTAGCCAGGGTTACCCCACGCGCCTTGGCAGATTTTTGCCCGCCCACCTGTGTCGGTTTGCGATACGGTCACCTGGACTTCAACGACCACGAGGTTATTTCTTGGCAGCCTGGTCCGAGCCCCTTCCCGAAAGGCAAAGCCTTTCGGTTACTTACTCCCCCTCACCCTCCGGGTGGGGATTTGCCTCCACCCATCATCAGGCTAAAGGTTTGGAGGGCTAACCATACAGCCCCGGAGCCCTTCCCTTCTGCGTCACCCCTTGGTCTCCATCCAGGTGGCGGGGGAATATTAACCCCTCTTCCCATCCCCTACGCCTTTCGGCCTCAGGTTAGGGACCGGCTAACCCTGGGCGGACGACCCTTCCCCAGGAAATCTTGGGCTTACGGCGAGAGGGATTCTCACCCTCCTTATCGCGTACTCGTGCCCGGATTCTCTCCTCTGGAACCTCCAGCAAACTTTGTCAGCTTGCCTTCGTCGGCAACCAGAGTGCTCCCCTACCACTTAAAGCTTATCGCTTTAAGTCCGCAGCTTCGGTGCCTGGTTTAAGCCCCGAGTAATTTTCGGCGCGCTCCCGCTCGCCCAGTGAGCTGTTACGCACTCTTTAAATGATGGCTGCTTCTAAGCCAACATCCTGAGTGTCTTAGCAGGAGCACCTCCTTTCCCACTTAACCAGGACTTAGGGACCTTAGCTGGCGATCTGGGTTCTTGCCCTCTCGTCCTAGGACGTTATCGCCCTAAGACTCACTCCCAGGCTGCGCTTGTCGGTATTCGGAGTTTGCCTGAGTTTGGTAGGCTGGTAAGCCCCCTAGCCCAAACAGTGCTCTACCCCCGACAGCGACCACCTGAGGCTGCACCTCAATGCATTTCGGGGAGAACCAGCTATCACGGGACTCGATTAGCTTTTCACTCCGACCCACAGCTCATCCGAGGAGTTTTCACCCTCCACCGGTTCGGGCCTCCAGTGGGGATTAACCCACCTTCACCCTGGCCATGGGTAGATCGTCCCGCTTCGGGTCTGCCGCCAGCGACTAAACGCCCTATTCGGACTCGCTTTCGCTACGGCTACGCCTAAACGGCTTAACCTCGCCACTGACGGCAACTCCCGGGCTCATTATGCAAAAGGCACACCGTCAGAGAGTGTTACCACTCTCCTCCGACTGCTTATAGGCTGGTGGTTTCAGGTTCTATTTCACTCCCCTCCCGGGGTTCTTTTCACCTTTCCCTCACGGTACTAGTCCACTATCGGTACGCGGGTAGTATTTAGCCTTGGAGGGTGGTCCCCCCTGATTCACACGGGATTCCTCGTGGCCCGTGCTACTCGGGATCTACACCCAGAGAGACCATCTCCTTTTCGCCTACGGGGCTTTCACCCTCTCTGGCAGGCCTTTCCAGGCGCTTTCGGCTAAGGAGGCGGCTTTGTAACTCCCCGAGAGGTCCGTGGACCTCTCCGATGCAGTCCCACGACCCCAGGTAGACAACGCCCACGGGCTTTAACATCTACCTGGTTTAGGCTCCTCCCCTTTCGCTCGCCGCTACTCAGAGAATCTCGGTTGATTTCTTTTCCTCGGGGTACTGAGATGTTTCACTTCCCCCGGTTTCGCTTCCATAGGCTCTTCACCTATGGATAACAGGGCTTTACCCTATTGGGTTTCCCCATTCGGGCATCTCCGGATCAACGCCTATGTGCGGCTCCCCGGAGCTTATCGCAGCTTATCACGCCCTTCATCGCCTCCCGCGCCCGAGGCATCCACCACCAGCCCTTAGTAGCTTGGCTACAAATACCAGCCTAAATCTTTTAAATAGGTCCTCTATTCCCTTGTCAAAGATCTCTACCACCACTTACCTAAAGTGGTGGAGGTGAACGGACTTGAACCGTCGACCTCCGGCGTGCAAAGCCGGCGCTCTCCCAACTGAGCTACACCCCCAATCCTCTTAGGCCCATCCTTTCTACTTAGAAAGAATGGGCCTAGGAGGATTCGAACCTCCGACCTCACGCTTATCAGGCGTGCGCTCTAACCTAAGCTGAGCTATAGGCCCATTATAGGTCCGTTCACCTTAATAACTGTCAAAGAACAAAATATATTTTAAATAGCGCCTACCTTGAGCCAAAATTTTAATCTCCTTAGAAAGGAGGTGATCCACCCCCACCTTCCGGTAGGGGTACCTTGTTACGACTTCACCCCAGTCACCAGCCCCACCGTAGGCACCTCCCTCCCAGACAAGCCAGGTTAGAATAGTGACTTCGGGTGGAACCGGCTTCCGTGGTGTGACGGGCGGTGTGTACAAGGCCCGGGAACGTATTCACGGCGGCATGCTGATCCACCATTACTAGCGATTCCGGCTTCACGGGGTCGAGTTGCAGACCCCGATCCGTACTGAGGAGGGCTTTCTGGGATTGGCTCCCCCTTGCGGGTTGGCAACCCTTTGTACCCCCCATTGTAGCACGTGTGTAGCCCTGGGCATAAGGGCCATGAGGACTTGACGTCATCCCCTCCTTCCTCCGGGTTATCCCCAGCAGTCCCCTTAGAGTGCCCAGCTTACCCGATGGCAACTAAGGGCAGGGGTTGCGCTCGTTGCGGGACTTAACCCAACACCTCACGGCACGAGCTGACGACAGCCATGCAGCACCTGTGCTAGAGCAGAGAGAGCAAAAACTCTCTCTTCCCCCGATGTTTCCACCGGGGTACAACCCTAGCATGTCAAGCCCAGGTAAGGTTCTTCGCTTTGCATCGAATTAAACCACGTGCTCCACCGCTTGTGCGGGCCCCCGTCAATTCCTTTGAGTTTCAGCCTTGCGGCCGTACTCCCCAGGCGGGGTGCTTAACGCGTTAGCTTCGGCCCAGAGAGTTTCCTCCCCAGACCCAGCACCCATCGTTTACAGCGTGGACTACCCGGGTATCTAATCCGGTTTGCTCCCCACGCTTTCGTGCCTCAGCGTCAGGAACTGTCCAGCTAGCCGGCTTCCCCACCGGTGTTCCTCCCGATATCTACGGATTTCACCCCTACACCGGGAATTCCGCCAGCCTCTCCAGCCCTCAAGCAAGGCAGTATCACAGGCCTTTCCAGGGTTGAGCCCTGGGCTTTAACCTGTGACTTACCCCGCCGCCTACGCATCCTTTACGCCCAGTAAATCCGGGCAACGCTTGCCACCTGCGTATTACCGCGGCTGCTGGCACGCAGTTAGCCGTGGCTTTCTCCTGGAGTACCGTCAGCCTGAATAGGTTATTCACCTATTCAGGGTTCTTCCTCCAGAACA
>FWWL01002293.1_pt1 | contig 40663 bp, 41 predicted proteins | sample 2228331 | NCBI WGS metagenome assembly FWWL01 (sample SAMEA103939775, study PRJEB20133) | metagenome
CCGCCTTGGTGATGACGCGGTAGCCATTGTAGTCGAGCCAGTCGACCAGCGGCCGGATCGAGGAATACTCCTCGCTCTCGATCAGGGTGGTGAAATAGAACGCCCGGATCAGATTTCCGCGCGACTGGAACTCCTTCAGCAGCCGGCGATAATCCATGTCGAAGCCGAGCTGCTTCGAAGTGGCGTAGAGATTGGCCCCATCGATGAAAAGCGCGATGCGCGGTTCGGCTGCCATGGCAATGCTCCGGTTTGAAATATGAGGTTGAAATCGCAGAATCGGGAAAGATGACGGTTTAACAATGTCGAAGGCTGGCCGTTTTGCCAGCAACTCAGGGTTTGTTCCGGGGCGCGGTGTCGCAACCGGCACAGCGCTCGCACCGCCCTGATCAGGCGCTCAATCCACGGCTGCCGGGCTTGACTGCTGGGATCGCCGCCAGCTCCGGCGGCAGCGCGTCCGCTGCATAATCGGGCACGTCGAGGCTCATCAGCGACACCAGCGGCACGCCGACATCGACGCGGCCGGCCGAGCGGTCGACGAGGCAGGCCGCGCCGAGCAGCGTACCGGGCTCGGCCGCGATCGAGGCGAGGCACTCGCGCGAGGACAGGCCGGTGGTGACGATGTCCTCGACCATGACGACGCGCGCGCCGGCCGGAATCGCAAAGCCGCGCCTTAAGCGGAACTGCCCGTCATCGCGCTCGACGAAGATCGCCTTGGCCTTGAGGTGGCGCGCGGTCTCGTAGCCCGGCACGATTCCGCCGACCGCCGGCGAGACGACGTAATCGACGCGGCCAAACGCCGCCTCGATCTTTGCGGCCAGCGCCTTGCAGACACGCTCGGTCCTTACGGGATCCTGGAAGATGAACATTTTCTGCAGGAAGACCGCGCTGCGCCGTCCCGAGGACAGGATAAAGTGCCCTTCGAGAAGCGCCCCGGCATCGCGGAACTCGGCCAGAACCTCGTCATCGGTCATCGTCGCAAACCATCGCAAAAGGAACCCGTCGCGCGTCTTTGCGACTCCCGGCGACGCATTTCAAGCGCGCCGGTCAAAGCCTCTGTGGGCGAGCAGGATCAGCTCAGCGGCAGATCGTGGCGAGCGGGCCTGGCGGGAGCGGCGTCGCGCGGCCATCCTCGAAGACGAAGACGGCGTCGGGCCGGCCCTTCGCGCAGTCGAAATCGGCCGGCAGCATGATCGCGAAGCCGAAGCGTTGGCTCTCGAGGTCCTTTCGGCCGAGCTCGCGGGCAGTCGCGACGCGCATCCGCCGCATCCGGTCGATCGCCACGAGGTCGCCACCCTGCCGGATCGCGATGTGGGTCGCGAGGCGCGGCTGGTCGAGATCGACGCCATAGCCGCGCACGACCCAACGCTTGTCGCCGAGGCGGGAGACGGAATCGATTTCGGCCCGCATGCCGGGGCTGGCCGCGGCGAGCGGGGCCGCGAGGAGGCGCCGCGCCTGCGCTTCCTCGGCGCGGTCCGTCCGGACCTCCCATTCGGCATAGATGCCGATCGTCAGGAAGGCCGCGATGAAGCCTAGCGCGCTGGCGCGCACGCGCCGGGCCGGAGCTCTGTCGATGGCGCGCTTCAGCCAGCGGTGCAGGCGAAGGTCGGCGGGCCCGAGCAGCAGAGCAAGGCCAAGCGCCGAACCGACCATCGCGACCCAGACCAACGCCGACGGCATGCGTTCAGGCAGCGCCATCTCGACCAGCAGGAAGACGGGGACATGGCAGAGATACAGCACATAGCTGGCATCGCCGAAGCGCGCGCCGAGCCGGCCGGGCCAATGCAGCGCGGGCTGCGACGGCGAACGGATCGCCGCGGCGACCAGCAGGCTCGCCGACAGGCCCGCGAACAGGCGCAGATAGTCGTAGGGCAACACCGCCATCGGCAGCGCGGCCAGCCCGGCCGCAATCCTCAGGCCCGGTGGCAGCCAGCCCCTGCGATGCGCGCCGGCGCACAGAAAGCCGAGAAGGAAGGGGAGGTTGATCATGCTGAGCGGAAGCTCGCTCAGAACCGGCAGGACGATATCGGCCCGGCCCGGCCCCCAGACCCAGGCGAAGACGACAAGCCCGAGCCAGCCGAAAACGAACGGCGTCGCGTAACGCGCAAGCCCCAGAAAGCCGAGGCAGGCCAGCATGACATAATAGCTCATCTCGTAGAGCAGGGTCCATTCGACCGCGAGGAAGTAGCCGCGCGGCCCGGCCGGAACCAGCGAAAGCGACAGCGCATTCAGGCCGCGTGGCTGGCCGGCCAGAATAAAGGCCAGCGCGAACAGCCCGGTCAGCAGCAGCATCGGCGGATAAATCCGCGCCAGCCGGCTCATCAGGAAGCGCCCGGGCGTGTCGCGCACGATCAGTTCCGCCATCAGATAGCCCGACAGCGCGAAGAACACCGCAACGCCATAGCCGCCGAAAAAGCCGCTGAAGATGGGCAGGAAGCGGCCGTCTCCACGCAGGTCATCGAGGTAGTGCGCGCCGTGATAGAGCACGACCGCCAGCGCCGCCGCCGCGCGCAGATACTGCAGCCGGATATTGCGCTGCCCGGCGACCGCTGGCGCGGCCACTGTGGACGCGCCGGCCCCGATCGCGAGATCGAGGCCGGATTTGCCGGCGACGTCGCTCATCGCTGCTCGCCCGCGATGATCGTCGAGGCGGATGGCGTCGCCCTCGGGGCAGGGCGCGCGGGCCGGCAGGCGGCGGACAGGCCAGTCATGGCTCAAGCTCTCATGCGACTCGTCCGACGCCGCATGTTTCTGCTTGATGTCGGACTATTGCTGTCTGTGACAGCTACCCGCATAGGGGCCGCGCTGACAAGTCGTCGATGGTCCGCGCTGCCGGTCGGCGATCTCACGCATATTGCGCAAGCCCCGCGCCGAACGACCAGTTCTCGCGCGCGGCCTCGACCAGGTTGATGAAGATGTCGTCGGGCCTCAAGCCCGGCTCGCGCCCGAGATTCTCGGCGATACGGGCAAACAGCGCCTTCTTCTGCGCGACGCCGCGCGTATTCGACACGGTGAGCTGGATATAGACCAACCCGGCCGAGCGCTCGAAACCGAAATAACTGGGACTGAAGATGAACTCCTCGGCCTCGTGCTGGTGGATGACGGCGAAGAGGTCGTCCTCGGGCACGTCGAACGTCTCCCGCAGCGCGCGATAGACACCGTCGACGATTGTCGCGGATTGCGAGGCCGGGCGGCCCCGCCTCATGGAAATGCGGATGAGGGGCATGGTCGTCTCCTGCTGGGGCGCGGGATCGGATGGCCCCGGCAGCAGCAACCTAGCCATATCTCAGAAATCGTAGTACCGTATCAAAACGGATATCAATGATATGAAAATACGATGATTGGCCATCGCTCGCTCGATATCGAGGCCGTCGCGGCTTTCCTGTGCGCTTCGGAGTTCCGGAGTTTCACGCGCGCAGCCCAAGCGCTGGGCACGACGCAGTCGCTGGTCAGCACCCGCGTCAAACGGCTGGAAGCGATGCTCGGACATGCCCTGATGCAGCGCCATCCGCGCCTCGTGCGGCTCACCGCCGAGGGCGAGCGCTTCCTGCCGGCGGCGCGCGATCTGATGGCGGCGCATCGGCGCGCCTGCGATGCCTTCAGCGAGGCGCGCGAACGGGTTGCGATCGGCATCAGCGAACAGGCTGTCGGCCCCGACGCGCCCGCCATCCTGGCGCGGCTGGCGGCGCATGATCCGCATTGGCTGATCGACCTGCGCATCGCCGCTTCCGCAGCGCTGGAAGAGGCGTTCGAGGCCGGGCAGCTCGACATCGTCGTGCTACGCCGGTTCGGCCCCGGTCGCACGGGCGAGGTGCTGCGGCGAGATGGCTTCGGTTGGTTCGCCGCCCCGGGCCTTGTGCGTCGCGAGGGTGAGCCCTTGCCGCTCGTCAACCTGATGGCGGAGTGCGGTCTGCGCCGGCTGGCGACGCAGGCGCTCGCTGAGGCCGGTATCGCTTGGCGCGAGGCCTTCATCGGCGGCGGCATGGCGGCTGTTCTGGCGGCGGTGCAGGGCGGGCTGGGCGTCTCGCCGCTGGCGACCCGGATCGCGCCCGTCGGCGCGGTCGATGTCGCGTCCGATTGGGGCCTGCCGTCGCTGGGCAAGTCCGACGTCGTCCTGCGCAGCAACGTCTCGACCCCGCGCGGTAACGCGCTCGTGCGGGAGCTGGCAGCAGCCTTCAGGACAGGGCGGTAAGCTTCACCCCTTCGGAAACTCCAGCCCCATCTCGCGATAGCGCTCCGGATCGTCGCTCCAGTTCTCGCGCACCTTCACGAACAGGAAGAGATGCACCTTGGCCTCGGCCGCGTCCGCGATTTCGATGCGAGCCTTCTGGCCGATCGCCTTGATCGTCTGGCCGCCTTCGCCGAGCACGATCTTCCGCTGGCCTTCGCGCTCGACATAGATCGTCTGCTCGATGCGCACCGAGCCGTCGGGCCGCTGCTGCCACTGCTCGGTCTCGACTGTGGAGCGATAGGGCAATTCGTCATGCAGCCGCTCGAAAATCTTTTCGCGCGTGATTTCTGCTGCAAGGAAGCGCAGCGGCGCGTCCGAGATCTGGTCCTCCGGATAGAGCCAGGGGCCGAGCGGCAGCCGCGTTTCCAGCCAGGTCATGATGTCCTTGCAGCCATAGCCGGTCAGCGCCGCGATCATGAAGGTCGCCTCGAACCTGCCCTGCTCGTTCACTTTCGTGGTGATCTCGAGCAGTTTTTCCTTCGCCACCGTGTCGATCTTGTTGAGGATCAGGAACTTCGGCTGCTTCAGTTCGGCCAGTTTCTCCAGCAGCCGCGTGTTCTCCTCATGAGCGAAGCGCTCGACATCGATCAGCACGCCGATCAGGTCGGCGTCGGTCGCGCCGCCCCAGGCGCTCGTCACCATGGCGCGGTCGAGCCTGCGCTTGGGCGCGAAGATGCCCGGCGTATCGACGAATATGACCTGCGCCGGCCCCGACAGAGCGATACCGCGCACCTGCGTCCGCGTCGTCTGCACCTTGCGCGAGACGATCGAGACTTTTGCGCCGACGAGCTGGTTCAGCAGCGTCGACTTGCCGGCGTTGGGCGCGCCGATCAGCGCCACGAAGCCGCAGCGGGTGGGCCGGCCCTTGTCCATAAGATTGTCCGGCTCAGCCATGATCGCTCTCTCCTTGCTCGGCCCAGAGGCCCTCGCGGCGCAGGAAAGCTTCAGCCGCCGCCTGCTCGGCGAAACGCTTGGACGGGCCCTGCGCCTCCGCGTCGGGCAAGCCCGCGATCCGCGCCGCGACGCGGAACACCGGCGCATGATCGGGTCCCGACCGGCCGCGCTCGCTATAGGTCGGCGTCGGGTAGCCCTTGCCCTGCGCCCATTCCTGCAGCGCCGTCTTGGCGTCACGCAGAGGCCGCACCGGTTTCAGCAGCCGCTCGCCCAGCGCCCGCTCGACCAGCGCGCGCGCAGCACCGTAGCCGCCATCGATGAAGACCGCGCCGATGATCGCCTCGCAGGCATCGGCCAGGATCGCCTTGTTCTTGCGCGCCCCGCCGAGGATCTCTCCCTCGCCGAGCCGCATGTAGCTGCCGAGATCCCAGCCCAGCGCCACCTCGGCGCAGGTTTCCTTGCGCACGAGATCGGCCAGCCGGCGCGACATGTCGCCTTCCTCGGCCAGAGGATAGCGCGCAAACAGCATGTCGGCGACGCTGAGGCCCAACACGCGATCACCGAGGAACTCGAGCCGCTGGTAGCTCTCGAGCCGCGGGCCGTCATGGCTCATATGGGTCAGCGCTGCGATCAGCAGCGTCCGGTCGGCGAAGCCGTGGCCGAGCGTCGCCTCGAGCCGCGCCAGATCCGGCGCCTTGCGCGCGCCGTCGCCGCCCTTGCTCACTTGATCCCGCTGAACAGGCGGCCCCAGCGCACGGTCCAGGGCCATTCCCAGATGCGCCAGGCCGAAGCCCCGTCCTCGATCGAGAAGAAGATGATCTCGGCCCGGCCGACGAAGTTCTCGAACGGCACGAAGCCGACGCTGCGATCGCGCGAATCCAGCGAGTTGTCGCGGTTGTCGCCCATCATGAAGAAATGGCCGGCCGGCACGGTGAACACGGCGGTGTTGTCGAACGTGCCGGTGTCGCCCTCGTTCTCGATGATCTGGTGGCTGACGCCATTGGGCAGCGTCTCGCGGTAATGCATCACCGGCCGGCTGCGGCCCCAATTGTCCTGGGCGACATAGTCCGCGATGCGCTCGCGCTTCACGGGCGTGTTGTTGATGTGCAGGATGCCGTCGATCATCTGGATGCGGTCGCCGGGCAGGCCGACGACGCGCTTGATGTAGTCCGTCGAGTTGTCGGTCGGCAGCTTGAAGACGGCGATGTCGCCGCGCTTGGGCTCGGCCGCCCAGACCCGGCCGGAGAAAAGCGGCGGGCTGAAGGGAACAGAATGCTTGGAATAGCCGTATGTATACTTCGAGACGAACAGATAGTCGCCGATCAGCAGCGTCGGGATCAGCGAGCCTGATGGAATGTTAAACGGCTGGAACAGCAGAGTGCGGATGACGAGCGCGATCAGAAGGGCCTGGACGACGACCTTGATCGTCTCGAGAACGCCGCCCTCGTCCTTGGCGGGCTTGTCCCGGGCCGTCTTGTTCTTGATCTCGGCGTCGTTGGCCACGCGGGCGCTCCTGTCCAGGCTGTCAACGCGCGGTCTAGCCCACTCTTGCCCGCCCGACAACGGCGCTGCCGCATCTCGGGCGCGCGTCGCCGGATCGCGCATAGATCGACACCCGGTTGACACGGTATTGCGTCTTTTCATGGCGACGGTCGCGCTGCGCCATGATCAAAGCGCACTCATGATCGAAATCTCGCGCTCGCACGAGATCGGAGCGGCCGGCGCGACCGGCCTTGCGCCGACCTCTCCATGACATCCCCCGCTGAAGCCATGCCCCCTCTCGTCTCTCCCTCCGCCGGCAGGTCGAACGCGCTCGTCGGCCTCGCCGTTGCACTCGTCGCCTTCGCTGCCGCGCTGGCCCTGCGTTTCGGCCTCGACGATGTTTTGCCGGCCGGTTTTCCGTTTCTCACGTTCTTCCCGGCCGTTATCGTCACCGCCGTCTTCTGCGGAATCTGGGCCGGCTCGCTCTGCGCGCTGCTCTGCGGCCTCGCGGCCTGGTACTGGTTCATCCCTCCTGCCGGCTTCGCGCTGGATCGCCAGAGCGCGCTGGCGATGGGCTTCTATGTCTTCATCGTCGTGGTCGATATCGTCCTGATCCACATCATGCATCTGTCGATGCGTCGGCTTGAACTGGAGACGGCGCATTCGGCGGGCCTTGCCGAGCAGCAGCGCACCATGTTCGAGGAGTTGCAGCACCGCGTCGCCAACAACATGGCCTTCGTCGCGAGCCTGCTCAACATGTCGCGCCGGCGCATCGCGCAGGACCCTGCCGCCGCCCCCCTCGTGATCGACGAGGCGCGCGCGCGCATCGAGACGATGGCGCGCATCCACCGCCGCCTTCACGACCCCAACAGCGTCGATCTCGCGGTCGGCGTCTATCTCGACGAACTCTGCCGCGACGTGCTCTCGGCCTCGGGCGTGCAAGGTGTGACCTGCAAGGTCGAAGCGCCGGCCATGACGCTCGACATCCGCACGCTGACGGCGCTTTCGCTCTTCGTGACCGAGGTGATGACCAATTCGATCAAGCACGCCTTTCCCGAGGGGCGCGGCGGCACGATCGCGGTCCGGTTGGAACGCCGTGATGAAGACACGCTCGAACTGACCATTGCGGATGACGGCGTCGGCCTCGATCCCGGCAGCGCCGCAAAACCCGGCCACGGCCTCGGCCTGCGCATCATCAAGGCCCTGGGCGCGCAGTTGCGCGGTGAGTACAGCATGGAGAGCGCTGGCGGCACGAAAACGCGGCTGGTGTTTCCGGGCTGAGGAGAAATGGCGCGGCTCAACCGACCGGAAGCGCCCGCGCTTCGATGACCACGAAAGCCTGCGCCATGGGCGGCTCGTCGGTCATCGTGACATGGACGATCGCCTCGTACCCTTCCGGCGTCATCGCCTTGAGGCGCGTCGCCGCCCCTCCCGTCAGCCGCAGCGTCGGCCGGCCACCCGGCAGGTTGACCACCTCCATGTCGCGCCAGAACACGCCGGCGCGCAGGCCGGTGCCGAGCGCTTTCGAGCAGGCCTCCTTGGCGGCGAAGCGCCGGGCATAGGATTCCGCCCGCGTCGCCCGCCGGTCGGACTTCGCCCGTTCGCCTGCGGTGAAGACGCGTTCGGTGAAGCGATCGCCGAAGCGCGCCAGCGATTTCTCGATGCGGCGGATGTCGCAGAGGTCGGAACCGATGCCGAGGATCATCAGGCTGGTTTACGCAGACGCGCGCCCCTCGTCCATCGCCGCCCGCATCGTCGCGATCGCGGCCTCGAGCCCGACGAAGATCGCCTCGCCGACCAGAAAATGTCCGATGTTGAACTCGACGAATTCCGGCACGGCCGCCAGCGTGCGGGCCGTATCGTAGTCCAGCCCATGCCCGGCATGGACCTCGATCCCCAGCGAGGCCGCGTAGGCCGCGCCCCGCGCCAGTCGCGCGAATTCGGCCCTGGCCTTGTCGTGATGCCCGTCCGCTACGGCGTGGCACCATGTGCCCGTATGCAGTTCGACGACCGGCGCACCGAGCGTTCTCGCCATCGCGATCGGCGCGTCGTCGGCCTCGATGAACAGCGATACGCGGCAGCCCGCCGCTTTCAGCCGCGCGATCTGGGGCGTCAGCGCCGCCTGCTGGCCCACCACGTCGAGCCCGCCCTCGGTGGTGCGCTCCTCGCGCTTCTCGGGCACGAGGCAGGCGGCATGGGGCCGCAGTCGCTCCGCCAGCGCGATCATCTCGTCGGTCGCGGCCATCTCGAAGTTCAGCGGCTTCGTCAGCTCCGTCGCCAGCCGCTCCATATCGGCGTCGCGGATATGGCGGCGGTCCTCGCGCAGATGCGCGGTGATGCCGTCCGCTCCGGCTGCGATCGCCTGATGGGCTGCGCGCACCGGGTCGGGCAGGGCGCCGCCGCGCGCGTTCCGCACGGTCGCGACATGGTCGATATTCACCCCCAGCCGCAGCCGATCCATCGCGCTCACCCCCGTCTCTGGGCGTCGTGCATAGACCCTTGGGCAGGGCCGCTCAAGGCAAGGTGTTTGATCGACGACGCCACGTTTGCTGATGGTTTCGGCGATCGCGGCAACGCTCTCTTCGCGATTTGGTAACCGCACCCGCAGGCAACGCTCGCGCCCCGGCTTCACCGAAGGCAATCGTAAAGGCCCCGGCGCTAGCCTCCGTGGCGGGTAGAGACGACAAGAGTGGACGGGGCGACGTGCAGCTCGCGGTGAAATCGAACAATTTCGAGCAGGACATCGCGCAGGATCGTCGCGATTCGAGCCAAGTCGCGGAGCGCGCGCTCGGCCGCGTCATCTCCTGCGACGGCTCGCGCGCCACCATCGCCAGCGCGGTTTCCGGGGCGAGCCGGCTCGGGCCGGATGCCTGGACGATCGGCAAGCTGATCTCGGTCAATCTCGGCCACACCCGTCTCGTCGGGCTGGTCTACCAGATGCGCGCCGTGAAGAGCGCCTGGGACGAGGCCGGCGACAACGCCATCCATATCGATGTCGAACTGTTGGGAGAGGTCGTCGAGGCGCAGGGCGGCGGCACGCGCTTCCAGTCCGGCATCTCGACCTATCCGCCGATCGGCACGCTGGCGCATCGCATCCGCGCCGGCGATCTGGCGCTGGTCCATGATCTGGGAGCCCGGCAGGGCGTCACGATCGGCGCGCTGACGCAGGATGCGGGCATTCCGGCCACCGTCTGCATCGAGGACATGCTGGCGCGGCATTTCGCCATTCTGGGCACCACCGGCGTCGGCAAGTCGAGCGCCGTCGCGCTGCTGCTGCGGCGCGCGATCGCGGTCAAGCCGAAGCTGCGCGTGCTGATCCTCGATCCGCACAACGAATACGCCCACGCCTTCCCCGACAAGTCGGTGTCGATGGAAGCCGACACGCTCGACCTGCCGTTCTGGATGTTCCGGCTCGACGAGTTCGCGGATGTCGTCTTCCGCGGCCGTCCGGCGATGGAGGACGAGGCCGATATCCTGCGCGAGGTCGTCGCCAGCGCACGCGGCCGCTATCGCGCCACGGCCAGCCACGATCTCGCGCGCGATCTCGGGGCGTCGCTGCTGAAGCGCCCGCTCGACGCCAATGCGCCGCGGCCGACGGCCGAGACCGGAGCGGCGTCCGCCGACGCGCCGACGCCCTACCGGATGAAGGACGCGCTCGCGATCATCGACGAACTGATCGGCCTGCACGAGATCCGCTACCCGCGCGGCGTGCTGCGTTCGCTCCGGGTGAGGCTGGAAGCGCTGTATGGCGATCCGCGCTACCACTTCATGTTCGCCCGCGCCAACATGATCGAGACCATGGCTCCGGTGGTCGGCCAGATTTTCCGCCTGCCTCATCACGGCCGGCCGATCAGCGTGTTCCAGCTCGCCGGCCTGCCTTCGGAGGTCGTCAACGCGGTCGCCTCCGTTCTGGCGCGCCTCGCCTTCGACCTCGCCATGGCCAGCCAGGGCGGCTATGAGGTTCTGGTGCTCTGTGAGGAGGCGCATCGCTATGTGCCGTCCGACCCTGCGCTCGGCTTTGCGCCGACGCGCCAGGCCATCGCCCGCATCGCCAAGGAAGGCCGCAAATATGGCTGCTATCTCGGCGTCGTGACGCAGCGCCCCGGCGAACTCGATTCGACGATCCTGTCGCAATGCTCGACCATCTTCGCGATGCGGCTGGCCAATGAGCGCGACCAGCAGATCATCCGCTCGGCGATCGCCGATGCATCGGCGAGCACGATCGCCTTCCTGTCCTCGATCGGCAATCGCGAGGCGATCGCCTTCGGCGAGGGCGTCGCGACAACGATGCGAATGCGCTTCGCCGAGTTGCAGCCGCATGAACTGCCGGAGATGGCGCTGGCGCATGGCGGCGCGGCCCCAAGAGGCGAGCCGCTGCTCGAGGAGATGATCCGGCGGATGCGCGGGACAAGCTGAGGCGATCCGGCTCTGCGATCGGAGAAATCTTGCATCGCGCCTGCTTTGCCTGTAAGGCCCCGATCAACTCATTCTCCCTGCATCGCCGAGACTGGAAGGAGCCGCGCCATGGCTCGCGTCACCGTTGAAGACTGCATCGACAAGATCGACAACCGCTTCGAACTCGTGCTGCTCGCGAGCCATCGCGCCCGCATGATCCAGTCGGGCTCGCCGATCCTGGTCAATCGCGACAACGACAAGAACCCGGTCGTCGCTCTGCGCGAGATCGCCGACGAGAAGCTGAAGCCCGAGGACCTGAAGGAAGACCTGATCCACTCGCTGCAGAAGCATGTCGAGGTCGACGAGCCGGAGCAGGAGACGGTGCCGCTGCTGGCGGCGCCGAACGCCTCCACCTCCGACTCGGAGGTCCAGTTCGACCGCATGAGCGAGGACGACCTGCTGCGCGGCCTCGACGGTCTCGTGCCGCCGACCGAGAGCGCCGACGACGAGGATTGATCCATCCGGGGCCGGCCAGCCTCGCGACTGAATCGGTTTCTTCACCGCATTTGCTAAAGCCCGGCCCTGCCGGGCTTTTTCATGCCTGCATCCGGCAATTCGCCTTGCCGCCCGCACCGCCCGCACCGATATTGAGCAGCGGAAGGAACAACGGCGTGGAATCGGTCAGGCAGGTAAGAGGGCCCGCATGGGCATGATGCGGCAATACGAGCTCGTCGACCGGGTCAGGAGCTACAACCCCAACACCGACGAAGACCTGCTCAACCGGGCCTATGTCTACGCCATGCGGGCGCATGGCACGCAGAAGCGCGCCTCAGGCGACCCCTTCTTCGCCCATCCCCTCGAAGTGGCCGCGCTCCTGACCGATCTCAAGCTCGACGACGCGACCATCGTCGCGGCCGTCCTGCACGACACGGTCGAGGATACGGCCGCCACGCTCGAAGAGATCGAGAGCATGTTCGGCCCCGATATCCGCCGGCTGGTGGACGGGCTGACCAAGATCAAGAAGCTCGATCTCGTCTCCAAGAAGGCGGCCCAGGGCGAGAACTTCCGCAAGCTGCTGCTCGCCATCGTCGACGATGTCAGGGTGCTGCTGGTCAAGCTCGCCGACCGGCTGCACAACATGCGCACGCTGCACTACATGGCGCCGGAAAAGCGCCTGCGCATCGCCGAGGAGACGGCCGAGATCTACGCTCCGCTGGCCGGCCGCATGGGCATGCAGGAGCTGCGCGAGGAGCTGGAGGAACTCGCCTTCCGCCACATCAAGCCCGAGGCGCACGCGACCGTCACCAAGCGGCTGGAGGAGGTGACCGAGCGCGAAGGCAAGGTCATCGGCGAGATCGAGCGCGACCTCAAGGAGAAGCTCGCCGCGCGCGGCATCCATGCCGAGGTCTCAGGCCGGCGCAAGCGGCCCTACTCGATCTGGAAGAAGATGGAGCGCAAATCGGTTTCCTTCGAGCAGCTCTCGGACATTTTCGGCTTCCGCGTGCTCGTCGACCAGCCGGAGGATTGCTACCGCGTGCTCGGCATCGTCCACATGACCTGGCCGATGGTGCCCGGCCGCTACAAGGACTACATCTCGACGCCCAAGCAGAACGACTACCGCTCGATCCATACGACTGTCGTCGGGCCGGGCCACAGCCGCGTCGAACTGCAGATCCGCACCGACACCATGGACCGCATCGCCGAATACGGCATCGCGGCCCATGCCCATTACAAGGACGGGCGCACCACCGAACTCGCGCAATACGCCGACGAGAGCCGGGCCTATCAGTGGCTCCGGCGCACGGTCGATCTGTTGGCCGAGGGCGACAGCCCCGAGGAATTCCTCGAGCACACCAAGCTCGAACTTTTCCACGATCAGGTCTTCTGCTTCACGCCCAAGGGCCGGCTCATCGCCCTGCCGCGCGGCGCGACGCCGATCGATTTCGCCTATGCGGTTCACACCGATGTCGGCAACAGCGCGGTCGGGGCCAAGATCAACGGCCGCATCGCGCCCTTGCTCACCGAACTCGCGAATGGCGACGAGGTGGAGATCACGCGCGCCGAGGGGCAGGCCCCGCCGGCTGCATGGGAATCGCTCGTCGTCACCGGCAAGGCCCGCGCCGCCATCCGCCGCGCCACGCGCGCCGCCGTGCGTCGCCAATATGCCGGGCTCGGCCGCCAGATTCTGGAGCGCGCCTTCTCGCGCGCCGAGCGCGTCTTCTCCGACGACAAGCTCAAGGCCGCGCTGAAGCGCCTCGCGCGAACGGCGGTCGACGATGTGCTCGCGGCGGTGGGGCGCGGCGAGATGTATTCCGGCGACGTGGTCAAGGCGGTTTATCCCGATCTCGAGCCTGAGAAGCGCCCCGCGCCCGAGCCCAAGGCCGGCGCGACGACCGGCAACGGCAAGGGCTGGTTCGAGCTGCGCAAGGGCGACAACCTCAAATTCAAGCTGCCGGGCGAGACGCCCGGCGCGGATGCGATTCCGATCCGGGGCCTGAGCGGCGACCTGCCGGTGCGCTTCGCGCCCGATGGCGGCGCGGTGCCGGGAGACCGCATCGTCGGCATCCTGACGCCTGGAGAGGGCGTGACGATCTATCCGATCCAGTCGACCGCGCTCGCCGCCTTCGACAACGAGCCCGACCGCTGGCTCGATGTTCGCTGGGACCTCGACGACAAGGCGCCGCAGCGCTTCCCCGCCCGCATCGCCCTGAAATCGATCAACGAGCCGGGCTCGCTCGCCCAGATCACCACGACCATCGCCGAACATGACGGCAATATCGACGCGGTCGCGATGGTGCGCCCCAACCCGGACTTCACCGACGTCACCATCGACCTGACGGTCTGGGATCTGAAGCATCTCAGCGCGATCATCAGCGAGCTGCGCCAGAAGCGCGTGATCAGCCGCGTGGAGCGGGTGGTCGGTTAGCGCCGCCATGGAATGGACCGACGAAGGGACGATCATCGGCGCTAGCCAGCATGGCGAGAGTTCGCTGATCCTGGAGGTCATGACCCGCGACCACGGCCGCCATCTCGGCCTCGTGCGCGGCGGCCGATCCGCCCGCAAGCAGGCGGCGCTGCAGCCCGGCAACGCGGTATCCGTCACATGGCGGGCGCGGATCGAGGAGCATCTCGGCGAGTACCGGGTCGAACTCCTGACCTCGCATGCCGCCAGGCTGATCGAGGCTCCTGTCGCGCTGTACGGACTGGCGACCGTCTCGGCCCTGCTGCGGCTGCTGCCCGAGCGCGATCCCCATCCCGGCTTGCACGAGGCGCTGGTGGTTCTGGTCGAGCATTTGCACGAAGCGGCGCTCGCGCCCGCGCTTGTCGTGCGCTTCGAGATCGCGATGCTGGCCGAACTGGGTTTCGGCCTCGATCTGACCCGCTGCGCCGTCACGGGAAGCATGGATGACCTGACCCATGTCTCGCCGAAATCCGGCAAGGCGGTCAGCCGGCCGGCCGCCGCGCCCTATCTCGACCGCCTGCTGGTGCTGCCGGCCTTCCTCTCGGAAGGGCAGGGCGGGCGCATGCTCTCGGTCGCCGACATCGCGGCGGGCTTTGCGCTGAGCGGGCATTTCCTGCGCCGGCACCTCTGGGAGCCGCGCGGATTGCAGGAGCCGGCGGAGCGGGGGCGGCTTATGGAGCTGGCGACGAAAATCCACTGATTTCTTTGGTGTCTGGCTCTGTATGGCTTGGCGCTGCTTGCGCCAGGCCTGCATCGTCACGAGAAGTGATTCGCGCCTGGGGTCAGCCGGCGCGTCGTAGAACCAAGGCCGAGTGAATCATGGGAAAGCCCGTCGAGCCGCCTCCGGAGGATGAATCCGAGCGCATCGATCTGAAGACCGCGCTGGAGGAGCGCTATCTCGCCTATGCGCTCTCCACCATCATGCACCGCGCCTTGCCGGACGCGCGAGACGGGCTGAAGCCCGTCCATCGCCGCATCCTGCATGCCATGCGGCTGCTGCGGCTCGACCCCGGCCAGGTCCACAAGAAATGCGCCCGCATCGTCGGCGACGTCATCGGCAAGTTTCACCCGCACGGCGACCAGTCGGTCTACGATGCGCTGGTCCGGCTCGCGCAGGATTTCGCGCAGCGCTATCCGCTCGTCGACGGGCAGGGCAATTTCGGCAATATCGACGGCGATAACGCCGCCGCCTACCGCTACACCGAAGCGCGCATGACCGAGGTCGCGCGCCTCCTGCTCGACGGCATCGAGGAGGACGCGGTCGACTTCCGCGAGACCTATAATGGCGAGGACGAGGAGCCGGTCGTGCTCCCGGCCGCCTTCCCCAACCTGCTCGCCAACGGCTCGCAGGGCATCGCGGTCGGCATGGCGACCGCGATCCCGCCCCATAACGCGGCCGAACTCTGCGACGCGGCGCTCTATCTGATCCAGCATCCGCAGGCGACGTCCGAACAGTTGATGACCTTCGTGCCCGGCCCGGATTTCCCGACCGGCGGCGTCATCGTCGAAGCCAGAGCCTCGATGATCGAGACCTACCGCACCGGGCGCGGCGCCTTTCGCACCCGGGCGCGCTGGTCTGTGGAGGATCAGGGTCGGGGAACGTGGCTCGCGGTCGTGACCGAGATCCCCTACATGGTCCAGAAGGGCCGGCTGATCGAGAAGCTGGCGGAACTCTTCAACGACAAGAAGCTGCCGCTCGTCGCCGATATCCGCGACGAATCGGCCGAGGACATCCGCGTCGTCATCGAGCCACGCGCCCGCACCGTCGACGCCAATCTGATGATGGAGCAGCTCTTCCGGCTGACGGAGCTGGAAGCGCGCATCTCGATGAACATGAACGTGCTCACAGGCGGGCTGGTGCCGCGCGTGCTCGGGCTGAACGAGGCCCTGCGCGCCTGGCTCGACCACCGCCGCGAGGTGTTGCAGCGCCGCTCGCGCTTCCGCCTGGGACAGATCGAGAAGCGGCTGGAGATTCTGCGCGGCCTGCTGATCGTCTATCTCGATCTCGACCGGGTGATCAAAATCATCCGCGAGGAGGACGAGCCGAAGACCGAGCTGATGCGCGTCTTCGAGCTGTCGGAGGTCCAGGCCAACGCCATCCTCGATACCCGCCTGCGCGCTCTTCGCAAGCTGGAGGAGATGGCGCTTAAGACCGAGCTCGACGAGCTCACGGTGGAGAAGGGCCAGATCGAGACGCTGCTCGGCTCGGACGCGACGCAGTGGAAGATGATCGCCCACGACATCCGCGAGGTGAAGAAGCTGTTCGGTCTCGAGACCGCGATCGGCAAACGCCGCACCAGCTTCGCCGACATGCCCGACACGGCCGATCTCGACCTGACCCAGGCGATGGTCGAGCGCGAGCCGGTGACGGTGGTGATCACGAAGAAGGGCTGGATCAGGGCGCTGAAGGGCCATGTCCAGGATCTCTCGACGCTCGCCTTCAAGGGCGATGACGGGCTGAAGCTGGCCTTCTTCACCGAGACGACGGCCAAAATCCTGGTGCTCGCCTCCAACGGCAAGGTCTTCACGCTCGACGCCGCCAAGCTGCCCGGCGGGCGCGGCTTTGGCGATCCGATCCGGCTGATGATCGAACTGGAGGAGCATGCCGGGATCGTCTCGGCCTTCCCTTACCGGCCGGGCCTCAAGCTGCTGATGGTGACGACGGACGGGCGCGGCTTCGTCGCCCCCACCGACGACATCGTCGCCAATACCCGCAAAGGCAGGCAGGTGCTGAATGTCGAGATGCCGGTGGAGGCGCTGCTGGCCGCCCCGGCAGAGGGCGACCATGTCGCCGTCATCGGCGAGAACCGCAAGCTGGTCTGCTTCCCGCTCGCGGAAGTCGCCGAGATGGCGCGCGGCAAGGGCGTGCGGCTGCAGCGCTACAAGGATGGCGGCCTGTCCGACGCGAAGGTCTTCACGCTCGCCGACGGCCTCACCTGGCGCGACACATCGGGCCGGACCTGGACCGTGGCGCAGAGCGAATTGACCGAATGGATAGGCCACCGGGGCGAGGCGGGCCGCCTGCCGCCGAAGGGCTTCCCTAAGAACAACAGGTTCGGAGGGTAGCCGGATTCATTTCCTCCTTGCGGGGCAAGGTGGCAGCGCGAAGCGCCGATGGATCAGGGGTCGCGTTGCGCTCGGACAAAATCGTGTCCTGCCAGAGACTTGGCGTGGACAGCCGATTCAACCCGACAACGCCTTGAATCAATCCCTCACCGGATCGGCGCGCCAACGACACCGACTTCCAGTCCTAGCGTCAGCTTGTCCGTCACGGCCCATTCGACGCCCGCCCGCGCCTCGGGCCTGACCGCGAGTTCGCTGCGCGAGAACGGCCCGGAGAACGAATTCGCGCCGAAACGCCAGCTCTCGTTGACGGCCGCCGCGCCGACCTTGGTGTAGACCAGCACGTCCGGCGTCACGAGCACGCCGGCCTTGAGCTGCAGCGCCGCGGCGAAGTCGCGACTGTACGCTGCGCTGTTGAAGCCCGGTGTGGCGTAGCCGCCGATCGCGGGCATGTAGTCGACAGCGCCGGCGATGCCGTAGATGACATTGCCTTCGCGCCACATCTTGCCGGCTTCGAGTCCGATCGTCGGCCCGGCCTGCGTGCCCGAGCGCTTGGATGTGCTGACCTGGAAGCCCGTCGAGATGCGGGCATAGGAGCCGTCCCACTTCACGCCGCCAGGCGCCAGCGTAGGCTCCGACCACGCGAAGGAGGGGACGGTGGCAAAACCCGTCATCGGCAGGAAGGCTTGCGCCTGCGCCGCAGCGCCGGAGAGAAGCAGAGCACCAAGCGCGCCGCAGGCAACAGATGATTTCACGTCGAACCCGTCCTCGCCGCGCCACTTCTCAACAGGCTACCAGAAGGTCGCCTGATTGTCGCGGATTTGTGGCGAGGCTGGGCGGCAAGGGGAGCTGCCTTCAGTTCAGCTTGGTCTTGAGCTTGAGGAAGCGCAGCGTCCTGTCGGCGGTCGCCGCATCGAGCCGCTTGTAGTCGCGCAGCGCGTCGTCGAGAGCCTGCGAAGAGAAATAGAGCCGGCGGCTGCGCAGTTCGAGCAACGCACGGAACGCCTCTTCGCTGATGGCAAGCGAGCGGCAGATCACGGCGATGCCGCTGACGTCGCGCTGCATCAGCACGCGCAGCGCCTGCTCCGTGCTGATCGCCCCCGCCTGGGCCAGCACCTGCGCCAGATGATAAGCGCGGTCATCCTCGGCCAGCATGGTCACGACATCGTCGAGTTCGCGGACGGATGCCGTCAGATCGGCCAGCAAGAGCTTCACCTCGAGGCGCTGCTGGCGCGCTTGCTGTGCGAGGGACGCGCCATCCGCCGTCTGCGCGGCGCTGCCGGCATTCAACTGCCTGACGATCTGCAGTACGCGTTGCGCCCGCTGCGGCGACAGATCGGACCGCCGCGCCAGCGCGCCCGCGACGATGGCGTCGTCGCCACCGCGTTGCAGCAACCGGTCGAAGCCGCCTTCCGAGAACGACGCGCCTTCGTTGGCGCTCACGGTCTGCAGCACGTCGCGGTCGCCGCGCTGGACGAGGATGTCGGTCAGGCCCTCGGAGAGCCGCGCGCGCTCGGCGATCGCAATGAGATGCGCCTGCGACTGGCTCACGGCGATGGCGGCGAGGTCGCTGTCGCTCAGCACCGGCGAAAGCTTGAGGACCAGCCGGGCGACATCGGAATCGGCGTCGCTGGCCAGCGTTACCGCGACTTCGCGCGGCAGGCTCGGCACGGCCGCGACCTGGTCGGCATAGCCCTTGCGGTCGGCGCTTTCGAGGTGCGACAGCGAATGGACCGCAATCTCGCCATAATGGGCCTTGGCGAGTTCGGTCGGCTCCTCGTCGAGCAGGAAAAGGTCTGTTACCGCATTGAGAAGCTGCCGCCGGGAATCCGACGACATGTCGGCCGGCATCCGTGTCAGGTTCCGCAGCATAGAGCCCCCCGAGGCGATCGCTATAGCCGTGAAACCTTGCAACGGGCCGGCTTGATTTAATCTTAATCGGCTCGCCGAAAGCCGCGGGCATAGCGGTTATTACAATTAAAGATTGCAAAACAGAATAATGCAATCAATGAGGGCATTTTGTCGTGTCACCTGCGTGCGGCGTCACGCCGCCGGAAGGCAGGCCGGGCCGAGCGGCTCGAAGCTCTTATAAGTCAGGATGAACTCCTGATGGCCGAGTTCTTCCGACTTCGTCCGGACGCCATTCGCCAGCGAGACCACGAGATCGCGGATTTCCGCCCCGACATCGTCGAGCCCGGCCCGACCCTCCAGGATCCGTCCAGCATCGACATCCATGTCGTCTTCCATGCGGCGATACGTCTCCGGATTGGCGCAGATCTTTACCACCGGCGAGATCGCCGAGCCGACGACGGAGCCCCGCCCGGTGACGAAGAGCACGCAATGCGCCCCGCAGGCGATCAACTCCGCGATCTCGGCATTGTCGTTGATGTTAGGGAAGCCGAAGCGCACCTCGCCGTCCGGCACCACATCGAGCAAATAGAGCCCGCCGCGCGGCGGCACGTCGCCCGGCTTGAGCAGGCCGCAGATCGGCGACGCGCCGGACTTCGCATAGGCCCCCATCGACTTCTCTTCGATGGTGGAAAGCCCGCCCTCGGCGTTGCCGGCGGCGAACGAACCGTAGCCAAGGGTCGCATAGTAGCGTGCGGCCTTGGCGACCGACTGCTCCAGCACCACGCCGAGTTCAGGCGTGATCGCGCGCGCCGCCATGATGTGCTCGCAGCCGATCAACTCGCCCGTCTCCTCGAAGATGCACGCAGCACCTTCCGCGATGAGCTGGTCGAAGGCCCGCCCCGCCGCCGGATTGCCGGTGATGCCCGAGGTTCCGTCCGAGCCGCCGCAGACCGTGCCGACGATCAGTTCGGAGACGGCCATCGGGACGGTTTCCTGCCGGTCCAGAGCGTCGCGCTGCGCTTCGATCCAGCCGCGCCCCTCCCTGATGGAGGCGCGCGTACCGCCCGTGCCCTGGATGATCAGCGTCTTCACCGGGCGCCCGGAGGCCGCGACCACGCGCTCCAGCGCATACTTGTTAAAACTCTCGCAGCCGAGCGAGACCAGCAGCACAGCTCCGACATTGGGATGGGTGCAGAGCCGCTCCATCATCGTTTCGGCATAGGCATTGGGATAGCAGCCGGGAAAGCCGATGACGTGGACGCCGTCCTCGCGCCAGGGCAGGGCGATCTCGCGCGCGACGTGGTGCGCGCATTCGACGAGATAGGCCACCGCGACGACATTGCGGATGCCCTTGCGCCCGTCGGAGCGGAGCCAGCCGCGCAGGTTGGTCATGACGTGGTTCCCGCCCGCTCGTCCTCGAGATGATAGGTCGGCGTGTAGTCGCTCTTCATGTTGTGGACATGCACATGGTTGCCCGCTGCGATGTAGTCCGTCGCCACGCCGATCGGCGCGCCGTATTTCAGGATCTTTTCGCCGGGAGCGATGGGCCGGCGCGCGACCTTGTGCGCGAGCGCGACGTCGCGGTCGATGACCGCCATGCCCTCGCCGGTCTCGACCGTCTCGCCCGCCTTCAGCCGCACCCGCGCGACGAAGACATTGTCGCGCGGGTCGAGCAGGATGAGGCGGTGGTCGTGGGTCATCAGAACTTGCCGAACTGCAGATAGGCCGCCTGCGGGTCCATGCCGGACAGGATCGCGCTGCGGACCTTGTTCTCGGCGCCGATCGCGATCTCGGCCTTTTCCAGCACCTCCTCGATCACCTCGACCGGGATGCGCACCACGCCGTCGCGGTCGCCCAGGATGTAGTCGCCGGGTCTGATCCAGACCTCGCCGATCTTGACCGGCTCGTCGACCGCCTTGGGCAGCCAGACGCCGACGATGTCGCGCGGCGTGTAGGCCTTGAAGAAGGCCTGGAAGCCCATCTCGATCATGAATTCGGTGTCGCGCGAGAGCCCGTCGATGACGCAGCCGCGCACGCCCTTGTTCTTCAGCGTCTCGGCCGAAAGCTCGCCCATCAGCGCGACCTCCTGCGTGTTCGGCTGGCAGACCCAGACATGGCCGGGTTTTACGGCGGACAGGAGCCCGGTCCAGCCCAGCAGAGTCTCATGGGCGTCGAATTCGCCGGTCTTGCCCTCCACCGTGAAGGCCGGCCCCGCGAGCTTCTCGCCCGGCAGCAGCGGCCGCAGATCCGGCGGCAGGGTGAAGTCGGAGAGGCCCATGGCCCGCATCGTGTCGTGGATGATGCCGGTGTAGCAGCGCGACAGGCGCTGGGTCAGGTCGTCGCTCATAAATCCTCCCGTGCAGGCTTGTCCCGCCTGTCAAAGCCGAGAGTGAGCGCAAAGCCGGGAAGGGGGCAAGTGCGTCAGGCGCGCAGCGAGGATGCGTTTCAATCGGTTTAGGCTGTGTCAGCCGACCCGTTCCCAGCCCTGCGGGCTGAGGCGCTCCTGCGGCAGGAAGCGCGCCTTGTAGGCCATTTTGGGCGAGCCCTCGACCCAGTAGCCGAGATAGACGTAAGGCAGGCCGAGCCGGCGGGCGCGCTCGATATGGTCGAGCACCATGAAGGTGCCGAGCGAACGCGCCTCCAGCGCGGGGTCGAACACAGAATAGACCATGGAGAGCCCGTCGCTCAGCGTGTCGGTCAGCGCCATGGCGAAGAGGTCGCCCTGGCCGCGTCCGGTGAAGCCGGAATCGGGGCCACGCCGGCGATACTCGATCAGCGACGTCTCGACATGGCTGTCCTCGATCATCATGGCGAAGTCGAGCGCCGACATGGTGGCCATGCCGCCTTCGGGATGGCGCTCGTCGAGATAGCCGCGAAACAGCGAATAATGCTCCGAGCGCGGCTGCGGCGGCAAAACCTCACCGATCAGGTCGTTGTTGTGCGAGAGCACCTTGCGAAAACTGCGCGAGGGCCGGAAATCGGCGACGCGGACGCGCACGGAGACGCAGGAGCGGCAGGTCTCGCAGGCCGGCCGATAGGCGATGCTCTGCGAGCGCCGGAAGCCGCCCTGGCTCAGCACGTCGTTCAGGTCGCGCGCACGGGCGCCCACGAGATGGGTGAACACCTTGCGCTCCTCGCGCCCCGGCAGATAGGGGCACGCGGTCGGCGACGTCAGGTAAAATTGCGGGGCGTCCCGCAATGGCTTCGTCACGTTCGGCTGGCTCCGGACCTGCTTCGCCAGGCAGTGTAGCAGCGCCGATGGCGGCGGCAATAAGCCGCCGCCGCAACTCAGGCCCGCACCACGACGAGCCCGGTCAGGATGTCGTGGCCCAGCCGCTTGTCGACGCGCACGAAGCCGATCAGGATGTCGAGCACCCACAGGCCGATCGTGCCGGCCGCCACGTAGAACAGCAGCGCGTGCACGGCGGCCGCGAGCGCATCGGGCCGTCCGCCATTGACGGTCTCGACGCGCAGGCCGGCCATCCGCATGCCCCAGGTCGCCTGCCTGCGTCCGCCGATCGTGATCGCCGCATAGACGAAGGCAGTGGCGGCTACGGCGGGGAAGAGCAACCAGCCGAGGCCGAGCGTCAGCACGCCCAGCACGCTGATCGCAACGACCAGCAGCCAGCTCAGGACGAACACGACGACGATGTCGCCGATCCAGGCGAAGATGCGCGAGCCGAACACGCCGCTGACATCCTGCAGGGGGCGCTGCTCGATCGGCGTGATCGGGGAGGCGCCGTAACGGGTGTCGCTCATCTTTGGTCGTGATCCTTCGGATTGCCGGGCAAGATTGCCCGCACCACACAATGTTTGATCGGCCTTCCGGTTCCGCAAGATCGCATTGCAAAAACCGGCGCGCTCAGCCGCCGGATGCTTCCCCGCGCGGAAAGATGCGGCGCGGCGCGTAGCCGTTCTCGCGCAGGGCATGCTCGATCATACGGCTGTGGTCGTCGCCACGCGTCTCGACCGTCACGTCGAGGCTCACCCCCTTGGCCGGCACGTCGAGGAAGAGCCGGCCATGGCTGACCTCGAGGATGTTGGCCCCCTCCGCGCCGAGCAGGCTCGCGACCTTGCCGAGCAGGCCCGGCCGGTCGCTGGTGGTCAGGCGGAAGGCGACGATGCGGTGCTCGCGCTCGAGTTCGCGCACCATGATCGCAGCCAGCAGGCGGGTGTCGATATTGCCTCCGCAGAGCACGAGCCCGACCTTGCGTCCGGCATAGCGGCCGGGCTCCTTCAGCATGGCCGCGAGCCCCGCCGCGCCCGCGCCCTCGGCCAGCGTATGCTGCAGGCAGGCATAGGCGTTGACCGCCCGCTCGATCAGATCCTCGCCGACCAGAACGATGTCGGCCACGAGGCTTGAGACGATCGGCAGCGTCTGCACGCCGACGGTCTTGACCGCGATGCCCTCGGCCAGCGTCGCGCCGCCGATGTCGAGGTCCTCGGCGTTCACGGCGTTGTAGAAGGAGGGATAGAGTGCGGCCTCGACCCCGATCAGCTCGATCTCTGGCTTCAGCGCCTTGGCCGCGACCGCATTGCCCGACATCAGGCCGCCGCCGCCGAGCGGGATGATCAGCATGTCGAGATCAGGCTCGTCGTCGAGCATCTCGCAGGCGACCGTGCCCTGGCCGGCCATGATCGCCGGGTCGTCGTAGGGGTGGACCAGCACGAGCCCTTCCTCATGGGACAGTTCGCGGGCCTTCTGCGCCGATTCGTAGAGCGTCTCCCCATGCAGCACGACGCGCGCGCCGTGAGCACGCGTGTTCTCGACCTTCACCAGCGGCGTCGTCTCGGGCATCACGATCGTGGCGGGAATGCCGAAACGGCGCGCGTGATAGGCGACCGCCTGCGCATGGTTGCCGGCCGACATCGCGATGACGCCGCGCGCCTTCTCGTCCTCGTCCAGCGTCAGCAGCCTGTTGACCGCGCCGCGCTCCTTGAAGGAGGCCGTCGCCTGCATGTTCTCATGCTTGACCAAAACAGTCGCGCCGGTGAGCTCCGACAGGCGGGGGGCCAGCATCAGCGGCGTGCGCAGGACATGGCCTTCGATGCGGGCGGCCGCCGCCTCGACATCGGCGAAGCTGATCGCGAAAGGCTCTTTCATCGCCAGCGTTCCATGATTGGTCCCATCGCCTCAGACTTGCCGCGGCGCGAGTGCGCCGTCGCCGAAGAATCCGCCCGGCCGCAGCACGAGAACCACCGCCAGCAGGGCATAGACGGCGATGTCGCGCTGTTCGAGCGGCATGGTCGAGGACCAGAGCACTTCGAACAGCGCGATGCAAAGTCCGCCCAGCGCCGCCCCCGAAACCGAGCCGATGCCGCCCAGCACGGCCGCGACCAGCGCCTTCAGCCCAAGCGAAAAGCCGCCGGCGAACCCCATCCCGCCATAGATCGCGGTGACGATCACGCCGGCGACGCCGCAGGCCGCGCAGGCGAGGATCACCGCCTTGTCGAGCACGGCGCGCGCATCGACGCCAAACAGCGTGGCGGTGCGGGCGTCGTCCGATACGGCCCGCCAGGCCCGGCCGTAAGCCGAGCGTTTGATCAGCAGTACGATCGCGAGCGTTGCGATCAGCCCGATCGCCGCCAGCGACAGCCCGAGCGGGGTCGCTGTGACGACAAAGCTGTCCGCCCGTGCCAGCGCCCAGGGCTGGTTGAAGACCGGCGGCAGCCAGCGCAGATCCGGCCCCTGTGCCAGCCGGAGATATTCCGAGAGCGCGATGGCGAGCCCGATCGTGGCGATCAGCACCTGCTGGCCGCTGGCGCGCCCGAGCTGCCGCAGAACGAAGCGGCTCATCGCGAAGCCGTGCAGCGCACAGACCAGCACGGCCACGACGAAGGCGACGATAAGCCCCGACGCCGGCGTCGAGACCGCCAGAGACAGCATCAGCGCGACGCCCACCACGCTCGCGAGTGCGCCCAGCGCCGCGAATTCGCCGAAACTCAGGATGATCCGCCCGGTCAGCCCGTAGACCAGCGCATAGGCGCAGGCGAGCAGCGCGTAAATCGCGGCAGAGGGCAAGGCCGCCAGTCCCTGTTGCAGGCCATAGGCGAGGCGGGGCGGCAGTTCGGGCAGGATTTCGGGACGCCCCGCGCCGGGGTCGGGCGGCGGCTCCTCGCGGTTCTCCAGATAGAAGCGCCGCATCAGGTAGAAGCTGGCGTCCGGCATCGGCTGTCCGTCCGAGGCGACGCCGATCAATTCGCCGCGCCGCAGGCTCCGGCCCTCGCCGGCGAACAGGCAGTCGATCACCCGCCGCTGCGGCGTACCGCCCCACCGCTCGATGAGGTAGGGAATGCGCAGCGTGTTGGCAGACGGCCCAGCTTGGGGCGGCTCCACGACGATGCGTGCTCCAGGCGCATTGAAAGGCACGATCGCCTGTCGGCAGAGCCGCTGCTGGTCGGTGTCGAAGCGCTCGCCGCAGGAGGCGAGGGCAAGAGCCAGCAAGACGAGAATCAGAAGAGGAGCGCGCATCGGAGGCAAGCTACTTCAGCAACGGCGCGCGCGCTGCCAGTGCGTCATTGCGAGCGAAACGAAGCGATCCACGAGGGCGTAGAGCAAGACGCTGGATTGCTTCGCTTCGCTCGCAATGAAGGCGGTCGTCGCGCGTGGACGAAACTCACATCCCCGCTTTCAGCTTCTCCGCCACCTTCGGTGCGAAATAGCTCAGCACCCCGTCCGCGCCGGCGCGCTTGAACGCCATGAGGCTCTCGACCATCGCCTTGTCGCCGTCGAGCCAGCCGTTCTGGGCGGCGGCCACGATCATCGCGTACTCGCCCGAGACCTGGTAGGCGAAGGTCGGCACGCGGAAATGGTCCTTCACCCGCGCCACGATGTCGAGATAGGGCAGGCCGGGCTTGATCATGACCATGTCCGCGCCTTCCTCCAGATCGAGCGCGACCTCGGCGATCGCCTCGTCGGAATTGCCGGGGTCCATCTGGTAGGTGCGCTTATCGCCGATCAGCGTGGCGTTGGTGCCGATCGCGTCGCGGAACGGTCCGTAAAAGGCCGAGGCGTATTTCGCCGCATAGGCCATGATCTGCACCTCCTCATGACCCGACGCGTCAAGCGCGGCGCGGATTGCGCCGACGCGGCCGTCCATCATGTCCGACGGTGCGATCACGTCCGCCCCCGCATCCGCCAGAGCCAGCGCCTGCTGGGTCAGGATGCGCACGCTCGCGTCGTTGAGGATGCGCTCGCCCTGCATCACGCCGTCATGGCCGTGCGACGTGTAGGGATCGAGAGCCGCGTCGCAGATGATGCCAATCTGCGGAACCTCGGCCTTGATGGCGCGCACCGCCCGGCACATCAGGTTGCGCGCGTTCAACGCCTCGGAGCCCGTCGCGTCGCGCAGCGACTTCTCGACGAAGGGGAAGGGCGCGATCGCCGGGATGCCGAGGTCCGCTGCGTGCGCCGCCTGGCGCACCGCCTCCTCGATGTTGAGCCGGTCGACGCCCGGCATCCACGCGACGGGAGAGCGCGCGGTCTGAGAATCGACCAGGAACAGCGGCCAGATCAGGTCGGCGGTGGTCAGCACAGTTTCGCGCACCAGCCGGCGCGACCAGTCCGCCTTGCGGTTGCGCCGCATGCGCCGCGTCAGCCCGAGCGTATCGGCGGCCTTCTGCACCGCCTCGTCCTGCCGCGCCTGCGGCGTCGGGAAAGGCTGTACCACCCGAGATGCCATGCTCGCCTCCGCCCCGCCTCTCGCCGCTCTCCGGGCGGCGCTTACGTCTTTGAAGCGATGTTAGCACATCGGAACCGTTCCAAAACAAGCGCGATCGTCGCAAGCCCGGTCCGCGCGCGGCGGTATGGGCCGAAACCCGCGTTGACAAGCTCAGCCCGGGCGGATCAGAACCGCCGCTGATGCCGAGGATGCCGACCACGATGTCGCAGGACGCCGAAACCCGAGACGCCGACGCGCCGGACGCCGAGATCATCTGCGAGCGCCGCGGCGCTGCCGGTGTCGTCGTGCTGAACCGGCCGAAAGCCCTGAATGCGCTGTCCTTCGGCATGGTGCGCGAACTGGCGCGCGCGCTCGACGCATGGGAGCGCGATCCGCAGGTCGCCCGCGTCGTCGTCACCAGCGCGAGCGAGAAGGCGTTCTCGGCCGGCGGCGACATCCGGGCGCTGCACGATCTCGGCCGCGCCGGCCGCCTGCCTGAGATGCTGGCGTTCTGGCGCGAGGAGTACATCCTCAACGCCCGCATCAAGACCTATCCAAAGCCCTATGTCGCGCTGATCGACGGCATCGTCATGGGCGGCGGCGTCGGCATCTCGCTGCATGGCAGCCATCGCATCGCCGGCGAGCGCTACCTTTTCGCCATGCCGGAAGTCGGCATCGGTTTCTTCCCTGATGTCGGCGCGACCCATGCGCTGCCCCGCCTGCCGGATGCGGCGGGGACATATCTTGCACTGACGGGAGACCGCGTCGGCGCGGCCGACGCGCTGGCGCTCGGTCTCGCGACCCATGCCGTGCCAAGCAGCCGGATGGCCGAGCTGGCGGACGCGCTGACCGCAAGGGGCGCGCTCGACGAACTCCTCGGGGATTTCGGCCACGATCCCGGCCTACAAAAGCTCGCGCCCGAGCGCGCCGTCATCGCGCGCTGCTTCGGCCAGCCGACGCTCGACGCGGTGCTGGCCAGCCTGGCGCACGAGGCCAAGGCCGGCAGCGCCTTCGCGGCCAAAGCGCTGCAGACGATCCGGTCCAAGTCGCCGACCAGCGTTGCCATCGCCTTCGAGCAGATGCGCCTCGGCGACGCGATGAGTTTCAGCGAGGCCATGACGACCGAGTTCCGCATCGTCTCGCGCATCGTCGCCGGCCAGGAGTTCTACGAGGGCGTGCGCGCCGTCGTCATCGACAAGGACAACGCCCCGCGCTGGCGCCCCGACACGATCGAGCAGCTCGATGCGTCGGCGATCGCCGCCTATTTCGCCCCGCTTGGCGCGGACGACCTCGTGCTGGAGGGCTGAGCGATGGGCCCCGGAGCCGATGGCGAGGCGGGTTCGATCGCCATGGAGATGTCGGGCGCGCCGGGCGGAGCGGCGCGGCCGATGCGGTTCCGCCGTTTCCTGGTCTGGCTGTTGCGCCTGCTCTCGGTCGTCTGGCTGATCAAAGGGCTGATGGCCTGGGCGGTGATCTTCGGGATCGGCGCACCAAACCAGCCGCTTTTCGAGGCGAGGCTGTTGAGCTTCCAGGCGATCACCGTCTATTTCGCGGTGATCGACCTTGTCGCGGCGGTAGGCCTGTGGCTGGTCTCGACCTGGGGCGGCGTGCTCTGGCTGCTTGCGACGATCAGCCAGTTGCTGCTCGGCTTCTTCTTCCCGCGCCTGCTGCCGATGACGACGCTGCTGGCCGTCGGCTACGGCACGCTGATCGTGGCCTATTTCGCCGCGACCTGGGCGGCGGAAAACGAGGCCGCTTAAGCCGACAAGGCCGCTCCAATGCCGCCTGTCACGGTAACAAAGACTTTAGCTTAAGCGATTCCGGCTTCATTTTGGATTCACCGAAACGGCTAAATCTCTGATTCATCCTGATATTTAAACTCGTTTTCACCCGCGCTGGGTATGGTGTTTTTCAGAAGCGGACCGGGAGAAAAATCCTGGCCGGTATTCAACAGGCGGGATATACCATGAAATCGAGCGTAAAGACTTCGGCTCCGGCCGTTGCGGATGATGCTGATCTTAAGGTCAAGCCTCTCTATCTCGAATCCCTGACGCTGGTTGAGCGGCTGCATCGCCGCCTGCTGGACGTCATCAAGGACGAATTCGAGCGTCGCAGCCGCGACGACGTCAACAGCGTGCAGGCGCTGCTACTCTACAACATCGGCGATGCCGAGCTCAGCGCCAGCGAACTGCGGACCCGGGGCTACTATCTCGGCTCGAACGTGTCCTACAACGTCAAGAAGCTGGTCGAGCTCGGCTATCTCCATCACGCCCGCTCGCGGATCGACCGTCGTTCGGTTCGCATCAGCCTGACCGAGAAGGGCAAGGACGTACACAACCTCGTGAAGGGCGTGTACGACAAGCATGTCCGCACGGTCGAGCAGATCGGCGGCATCGCCTCGGACGATTTCGAGCGCATGAACAACGCCTTGCTGCGACTGGAGCGTTTCTGGACCGACCAGATCCGCTACAAGCTCTGAAACAGCCGCATTCCCGCACTGTCTGGCGCGTACGCGCCGCCCAGGCCCGGCTGGTCGCAGACCGGCCGGGCTGTGCCGTCGAGGCGACACGGCCGGTGTTTCCGCGCGGAGAGGCCTGCAAACGCGCCCTCGCGCGGCATCCGCCCTAAAATCGCCGCGCTCATCACGAGACGTTAAGTGTGTTAGGAGATCGTCGCATCGATCGCTGTCGCTGCCGGCTGCCCTCGGGCTTTCGGCAACGGCGAGAAATCTGGTGCGCGCTTGCCCGGACGGAGACCGCCCGGAGCCGGTCTTGGCACGCTGACGTCGATGATGAGGACTGACATGTCGAATCTGAGCCTGACCCGCCGCGAGACCATGCTGGGTCTGCTTTCGGGAGCGGCCGCCACGGCGGCGGCGCCGGCTTTCGCCCAACAGGCGGAGTGGCGTCAGAATTATGACGCCGGCTCGCGCAACGCCGTCGTGCGCTCCTCCACACCGATGCTCTCGCCTGAATCGCTGGCCGCCACCGAACAGGCGATCGCCGCCTATCGCGATCTCGCGGCGCGCGGCGGCTGGCCGGCCGTGCAGCTCGGCGACAGGCTCGCCGTCGGCTCGCGCGGCCCCGGCGTCGTCGCGCTGCGCCAGCGCCTGATCATCACCGGCGATCTCGACGCCAATGCCGGCAGCAGCAACGTCTATGATTCCTATGTCGAGGCCGGCGTGCGCCGCTTCCAGTCGCGCATGGGCCTCTCGACCACGGGCGCGATCAACCGCGCCACGGTCACCGCGCTGAACGTGCCGATCGACCGCCGCATCCGCCAGCTTGAGACCAACGTCGTGCGCCTGCGCACCTGGTCGGGCAATCTCGGCGCGCGCTACGTCGTCGCAAACATTCCGGCCGCCATGGTCGAGACGGTCGAGAACGGCGTCGTCGCGACGCGCCACGCCGCCGGCGTTGGCAAGATCGACCGGCAGTCGCCGCTGCTTTCGACCAAGATCCCCGAGGTCAATTTCAATCCGACCTGGACCGTGCCCGCCTCGATCATCCGCAAGGATCTGATCCCGAAGATGCGCAAGGAGCCGTCCTACCTGACGGAGAACAAGATCCGCATCATCGGCCCCAGCGGCGAGATCGCGCCCGAGCGCGTCAACTGGAACTCGGACGAGGCGACCCGCTACACCTTCCGTCAGGACCCCGGCGGCGAGTTCAACTCGCTCGGCTTCGTGCGCATCAACATTCCCAGCCCACACGGCGTCTACATGCACGACACGCCCGCCAAGGGCATTTTCGGCGACGATTTCCGTTTCGTCTCCTCGGGCTGCATCCGCGTCCAGAACGTGCGCGACTACATCGCCTGGCTGCTCAAGGAGACGCCCGGCTGGGATCGCGCCAAGATCGACGCCACAATCCAGTCCGGCGAGCGCGTCAACGCCCGCATCGCCAATCCCGTGCCGTGCTACTGGGTCTACATCACCGCCTGGGCTTCGCCCGAAGGCGGCGTCCAGTTCCGCGACGACATCTACAACAAGGACGGGCTTGGGCCCGCGCCTGTCGCCGCGCTGCAGGGCGAGCAGGATATCTGAGGTCATCCGGAGCGAGCACGCTCCGCCGCTGGAATTTGAGCAAACCCCGGCCTGGCGACAGGCCGGGGTTTGCTTTTGTCAGAGCGGCCTGCGCGCGATCCGCGCCTTCGGAGCCGGTGCCTTGGCAGCCGGTTCGGGGTCTTCTTCCGGCACGAGGCCCGCTCCCGCGAAGAACAGCACCAGCCAGCCCGCCACGGCCGCGAGACACGAGCCCACCAGCACGCCGATCTTGGTGGCGTCGCCCAGCGCATCATTGCCGGCGAAGGCGAGCGCGCCGATGAACAGGCTCATTGTGAAGCCGATGCCGCAGAGCAGCGAGACGCCGTAGAGCTGCGCCCATGTCGCCTTGGCCGGCATCGTGCCAAGGCCGAGCTTCACCGCGACGAAGGCGAAACCGAAGACGCCGATCTGCTTGCCGATGAAGAGGCCGAGCGTGATGCCGAGCGGCACCGGCATCAGCAGCGAGGCCGGCGTCATTCCGGCAATCGAAACGCCGGCATTGGCGAAGCCGAAGATCGGGATGACGGCGTAGGTGACGTAGTTGTGCAGCCAGTGCTCCAGCGTGTGCAGCGGCGAGTGCTCCGGCTCGTCGCTTTCGCTGCCCCGGCCATGCAGCGGAATGGTCAGCGCCAGCACGACGCCCGCCAGCGTCGCGTGGATGCCCGATTTCAGGACGAAGACCCAGAGCACGGCGCCGATGGCGAGATAGGGCAGCAGCCGCCTGACGCCGGCCATGTTGAGCGTAACGAGTGCGGCGAGGCACAGAGCGGCCCCGGCCAGCATCGGCAGCGAGAGCCCGCCGCTGTAGAACAGCGCGATGATCAGGATCGCGCCGAGATCGTCGAGGATCGCCAGCGCCGTCAGGAACACCTTGAGCGAGACGGGCACGCGCGAGCCCAGCAGCGCCAGCACGCCGAGCGCAAAGGCGATGTCGGTGGCGGCGGGAATGGCCCAGCCGCGCAGCGTCGCCGGATCGCCGAGATTGAACGCGACATAGATCAGAGCCGGCGCGACCATCCCGCCCAGCGCCGCGATGGCGGGCAAGGCGCGCCGCGACCAGGTCGCGAGCTGGCCCTCGATGAATTCGCGCTTGATCTCCAGTCCGACGACCAGGAAGAACAGCGCCATAAGCCCGTCATTGATCCAGTGGCGGATGTCGAGGCCGCCGACCTTGGCGTTCAACACGCCGAAATAGGCGATGCCGAGCGGCGAGTTGGCGATCACCAGCGCGTTGGCCGCTGCGAAGAACAGCAGCACGCCGCCTGCCGCGCCGCTTTCGAGGAAGGCATGCAGGGGCGAGCGGCGGGTCGGCGGCCACGTCTCGGTCTGGTCCTGCATCCGCTTCGGTCCTTCCTGTCCGGTCATCTGGTCCGAGCTCTGCAACATCCGCATGTCGAAACCGATGAGGCCTGTGGTCGCCGACCGCAAATCCGCTGTTGCGCTGGCAAAGCCCGGCTTGGAAGCGCCGGCAAGCCCGTGCTAAGGACGCGCCGCCGCGCGGGGCGATTTGCCTCGTCCCGTCCGGCCTGCAATCAGGCGTAGAATGAGCCGCGCCGCTATCGTGCCGCCAAGTCTTTGCGCCATGGAGATTTCGATGAGCCAAGCCGCCCAACAGCACCTGTCGAACTCCTTCTTCGCCGCGTCGCTCGCCGATGCGGATCCCGAGATCGCCCGCGCCATCGAGCTCGAACTCGGCCGCCAGCGCGACGAGATCGAGTTGATCGCGTCGGAAAACATTGTCTCCCGCGCCGTGCTCGAAGCGCAGGGCTCGGTGATGACCAACAAATACGCTGAGGGCTACCCCGGCCGGCGCTATTATGGCGGCTGCCAGTTCGTCGACATCGCCGAGAAGCTGGCGATCGAGCGTGCGACGCGCCTGTTCGGCTGCGCCTTCGCCAATGTCCAGCCGAACTCCGGCAGCCAGGCGAATCAGGCCGTGTTCATGGCGCTGATGCAGCCCGGCGATACCTTCATGGGGCTCGATCTCGCTGCCGGCGGACATTTGACGCATGGCGCGCCGGTCAACCAGTCCGGCAAATGGTTCAACGTCGTCTCCTACGGCGTGTGCGTCGTCGACCAGTTGATCGACTACGAGGCGCTGGAACGGCTCGCCCGCGAGCACAGGCCCAAGGTCATCGTCGCCGGCGGCTCGGCCTATGCGCGGCATTGGGACTTCGCCCGCTTCCGCGCCATCGCCGACGAGGTCGGCGCGTATCTCTTCGTCGACATGGCCCATTTCGCCGGTCTTGTGGCCGGCGGCGCGCATCCCTCGCCGTTCCCGCATGCCCATGTCGCGACGACGACGACGCACAAGACCCTGCGCGGCCCGCGCGGCGGCATGATCCTGACCAATGACGAGGCGCTGGCGAAGAAGTTCAATTCCGCGATCTTCCCCGGCATCCAGGGCGGGCCGCTGATGCATGTCATCGCGGCCAAGGCGGTGTCGTTCCAGGAGGCGCTGGCGCCCGAGTTCAAGCTCTACGCCCGCGCCGTGGTCGAGAACGCGAAGGCCCTTGCCGAGACGCTGAAGACCAAGGGCTTCGACCTCGTCACCGGCGGCACCGACAACCACCTGATGCTGGTCGACCTGCGTTCCAAGAAGATCACCGGCAAGGCGGCCGAAGCCGCGCTTGGCCGCGCCCATATCACCTGCAACAAGAATGGCATCCCCTTCGATCCCGAGAAGCCGATGGTCACCTCGGGCATCCGGCTCGGCACGCCCGCCGCCACCTCGCGCGGCTTCGGCGTCGTCGAGTTCCAGCGCGTCGGCGAGCTGATCGCCGAGGTGCTGGACGGGCTCAGCGTCAATGGCGAGGAGGGCAACGCCGCCGTCGAGGCGGCGGTGAAGGCCAAGGCCAAGGAGCTCACGGGGCGGTTCCCGATCTATTGAGGCGCTCGTCGCGACGCCAAACTTGTGCTTTCGGCACTACGGGGTTACATACATGTCGGTAAGGAGTCCGATATGAGCCGTCAGAGCGTGACGATGCGCGAGCTTCAGAAGATGTCTGCGGGAGCGATACAGGCCCTGCCGCATTCCGTCCCGATCAAGAGCGGTTCGGCGACGGTCGGCTTGCTGGTGCCGGTCAGGAAGCCGGATGCCGACCGGATTTCGGCCGCGTTGAAGCGCAGCGATGCGTATCATGCCGGCCTTTCCGCCGAGACGAGGCTGCGGCTGGAACGCTTCCTCGGAGAGCGCGACGACTGATGCGGCCGCGCGCGCCGTCGGAGACGATCGTCGTCGATGCAAACATCATCCTGAGCGCGGTACTCGGGTTCCGGTCGCGACCATTGCTGGACATAATCAGCGCGCGGCGAGCGCTGGTCATGTCCCTCGAGGCGTCCTTGGAGGTGCGGCATGTCCTGGCTCGGCTGGACCCCGACGCTCCGATGCTGATCGAGATCGCGGACGAGGTTCTGCAAGCGATCGAGGTTGTCGAACCGGTCCGCTACGACGCGAGCCTGGCATCGGCCGAGGACGCTCTGTACCAAGCCGTGGCGTCGCGAAACGGCAGCGTCAGCGACGCGCATCTCCTCGCGCTTGCCTGGACCTATGACGCCGACATCTGGTCGCATGACCGAGATTTCGCCGGGACTGGGTGGCCATCCTGGTCGAACGCCAATCTCGCCGCCGCGCTTCGAGTGGAGGCGAACCCCCCCGCCTCCGAATTGTCCTGAAAGCCGCCCCATGCGCTGTCCCTATTGCGGCTCCCTCGACACGCAGGTGAAGGATTCCCGCCCCACCGACGACCATGCCTCGATCCGCCGCCGCCGCGTCTGTCCCGATTGCGGCGGCCGCTTCACCACCTTCGAGCGGGTGCAGTTGCGCGAGCTCGTCGTGGTCAAGCGCTCGGGCCGGCGGACCGCCTTCGACCGCGACAAGCTGCAGACCTCTATCGAGCACGCGTTGCGCAAGCGCCCGGTCGCGCCCGAACGGATCGAGCGCATGGTCAACGGCATCGTGCGCCAGCTCGAAAGCGCGGGCGAGGGCGAGATCGCCAGCTCCGCCATCGGCGAGCTGGTGATGGAGGGGCTGAAGGCGCTGGACGACGTCGCCTATGTCCGCTTCGCCTCGGTCTACAAGAATTTCCGCGAGGCCCGCGATTTCGAGGAGATCCTGGGCCAGCTCAGCGCCGACGAGATCGAGGGCGGGGACCAAGCCCAGCTCATCCGCGACGATGACTGAGGCCGATCCCGCGCAATCCGCGACCGACCGTTTTTTCATGCGTCAGGCACTGGCTTTCGGCGCACGCGGGCAGGGCACGACCTGGCCGAACCCCTGCGTCGGCGCGCTGGTCACGCAGGAGACGCGCGATGGCCCCGTCGTCGTCGCGCGCGGTCATACGCAGCCCGGCGGCCGGCCCCATGGCGAGGCGAACGCCTTCGACCGCGCCGGCCACAATGCGGCCGCCGGTGGGACGCTCTACGTCACGCTCGAACCCTGCTCGCATCGCACCATCCGGGGAGCGACGCCTTGCGTCGAGCGCGCCATCCTTGCCGGCGTCAGGCGCGTCGTCGCGGCGATGGCCGATCCCAACCCGCTGTTTCGCGGACTGGGCTTCGCGCTCCTGCGCACGGCCGGTCTCAAGGTGACGACCGGCGTGCTTGAAAGCGAGGCGCAGGCGGCCCATCGCGGTCATGTCCTGCGGGTGACGCAGGGCCGCCCGATGGTGACCTTCAAGGTCGCACGTACGGCTGATGGCTATGCCGGCGGAGCAGGGGGCTCGCGGCTCGCCGTATCCTGCCCGGCGGCGTCGGCCTGGGTGCATCTCCAGCGGGCCCATCACGACGCGATCATGCTCGGCATCGGCTCGGTGCTGGCCGATGATCCGCTGCTGACCGTGCGGCTGCCGGGCATGGCTGGTCGCTCTCCGGTGCGCGTCGTCCTCGATTCGCATCTGCGCCTGCCGCTCGGCGGACAGCTCGTGCGCTCGGCGAGCGAGGTTCCGGTCTGGGTCGTCGCGACCGAGGCCGCGCCCGTCGCCAACGAAACGGCGCTGGTCGACGCAGGCGTCGAGGTCATGCGCGTCGGGGCAGGTTCCGACGGCCATCTCGATCTCGGGGAAGCCTTGCGTCTGCTGGGCGCACGCGGCATCACCCGCATCTTCTCCGAGGGCGGGCCGACCGTCGGCGAGAGGCTAGCGCAGGCCGGCCTCGCCGACGAGGTCATCGTCTCGACCTCGCCGAACGCGCTGGGCCACCCCGGCGTCGTCGCCGTGCGGCCGGCCCTTGCGGCGCTGTTGGCAAACCCCGACATCTATCGTCGCATCGAAGCCGGCCTGATCGGCCATGACCGTTTCGAGCATTTTTCGAGGATCGCCTGATGTTCACCGGCATCGTCACCGCCATCGGCACGGTCGTGGAAGCGCAAGCGAAAGGGCCGAGCCTGAAGCGCCTTGCCATAGCCTGTCCGTGGGAGGCCGCCGGCATCGAGATCGGCGCGTCGATCGCCTGCGCCGGCGTCTGCCTCACCGTGACGGCGCTGCGCCCGCGTGCTGACGGCGAGCCCGGCTGCGTCTTCCAGGTCGAGGCGGCGGCCGAGACGCTGGCCAAGACGCTGGTCGGCGACTGGGCACCCGGCACGCCGGTCAATCTGGAGCGCTCGCTCAAGGTCGGCGATGAACTCGGCGGCCATCTCGTCACCGGCCATGTCGATGGCGTCGCCATCATCGAGACGATCGAGCCGATCGCGGCAGACCCCGATCAGCCCTGGGGCGCGACCGCCCGCTTCCACATCCGCGCGCCGAGGACGCTCGCGCCCTTCATCGCCGCCAAGGGCTCGATCTGCCTCGACGGGACCTCGCTGACCGTCAACAGCGTCGCCGACGACATCTTTACCGTGCTGCTGATCCCTCATTCCTTCAGCGTCACCACCTGGGGCGCGCGAAAGGCCGGCGACGGCATCCATCTCGAGGTCGATCTGATGGCGCGCTATGCCGCGCGGCTTGCAGAGGCGCGCGCGCAGGGGTAAGAGCCCGTTCAACCTCAGCCCTCATCCTGAGGAGCCGCGAAGCGGTGTTTCGAAGGATCGTCCAGTGCGCGCTGGAGCCTCCTTCGAGACGCCATTTCTGACGAAATGGCTCCTCAGGATGAGGGCTGTGAGTCTTTTCGGCCTTGGCCCTGAAGCCTCCCAGACACCACAAGGATCATGCCATGGCCGGACCCCGGCAAACTTCGGCCGACAAGGCCGCGACGCCTGCCGCCCCGCTCGACGGCGCGCGCGTTCTCGTCGTCGAGGCGCGCTTCTACGACACGCTTGCCGACGAACTGCTCGCAGGCGCGCTCAGCGTGCTCGACAAGGCCGGATGCCGCGTCGACGTCGTCACCGTGCCGGGCGCGCTCGAGATCCCCTCCGCCATCGTCATCGGTCTGCGCGCCGCCGACGAAGCCGTCGACCCCTATGAGGCCGTCGTGGCGCTCGGCACGGTCATTCGCGGCGAAACCGGCCATTACGACATCGTCGCCGGCGAAAGCTCGCGCGCGCTGATGGACCTTTCCGTCGCTTTCGCCCTGCCGCTCGGCAACGGCATCCTGACGGTCGAGACCGAGGCGCAAGCCTGGGCCCGGGCGAACCGCTCCGAAATGGACAAGGGCGGCGGCGCGGCCGAGGCGGCGCTCGCCGTGCTGCGCTACAAGCGCTCGCTCGGGGAAGAATCCAAATGAGCCGGGCCGAAATGCGACGCGGCGCACGGCTTTCCGTCGTGCAGGCGCTCTACGAGATGGAGATCGGCGGGCGCGGCGTGGTCGAGGCGATGGCCGAGTTCGAGGCCTTCTGGATCGGCAAGGAGGTCGAGGACATCGAACTCCCCAAGGCCGAGATCGCCTTCTTCCGCGACCTGCTCGGCGGCGTCGTGCGCGAGCAGCGCCTGATCGACCGCTCGGTCGACGAGACGCTGGCCGCCGGCTGGCCGCTGAAGCGGGTCGAGGCGGTGGTGCGCGCGGTGCTGCGGGCCGGGGCCTATGAACTCGCCTTCCGCAAGGACGTGCCGGGCCGCGCGGTGATCTCCGAATACGTGGCCGTGACGCGCGCCTTCTACGAAGGCGAGGAGATCGGCATGGTCAACGCCGTGCTCGACAAGATGGCGCGCGATTTTCGAACAGACGAATTCGACCAGCCGGCGGCGTGACGAATCCGTGGCCGACGATACGCAGCGCCCCGGCGAATTCGAACTCATCGCTCGTTATTTCGCGCCTATCGCCGGTCCCGGCGGCCTCGGCCTGATTGATGACGCCGGCCTGATCCGTCCCGCGCGCGGCTACGAGATCGTGGTGACGGCCGACGCCCTCGTCGCCGGCGTCCACTTCTTCCCGGACGATCCGCCGGCCTCGATAGCCCGCAAGGCGCTGGCGGTGAACCTGTCGGACCTCGCCGCCAAGGGCGCGAAGCCGGAGGGGTTCGTGCTGTCGCTGGTCTTGCCGCAAGGCTGGACCGAAGACTGGCTCGCAGGTTTCGCCGAAGGCCTCAAGCAGATCGCCGATGCAGGCGGCTGCCCGCTGATCGGCGGCGACACCGTCTCGACGCCGGGGCCGCTGACGCTCTCGATCACCGCCTTCGGCAGCGTGCCGGCCGGGCGCATGGTCCCCCGCTCGGGCGCGAAGCCGGGCGACGTTCTGTTGGTCTCGGGCACGATCGGGGATGGCGCGCTCGGCCTGAAGGTCCATGGCCCCGACAGGCCGGCATGGGTCGCAGGCCTGGCGGAGGACGACCGCGCTTTTCTTGCCGACCGCTATCTGCATCCGCGCCCGCGTCTTGCGCTCGCCGCCGCCTTGCAGGCACACGCCTCGGCGGCGATGGACGTGTCCGACGGCCTGATCGGCGATCTCGCCAAGCTGATTTCGGCGTCGGGCGTGGGCGCGGAGGTCGACCTCGACACTGTCCCGCTGTCGCCTGCGGCCCGCGCCGCGATCATGGCCGATCCCGCATTGCTGGAACTGGCCTGGACCGGCGGCGACGACTACGAAATTCTCTGCGCGGCGTCGGAAAGAGACTATCCTTCTCTGATGGCGGCAAGCGAGGCGGCCGGCGTTCCGCTGGCGGTCATCGGGCGCGTCACGGCCGAGGTCGGGACCACGCGCTATCTCCAGCAGGGCCAGCCGCGCGAATTCGCGCGCGGGTCCTTCATCCATTTCTGAGCGCGTCCTGCGACCGGCCGCGCTCGCAGACCGGCGGCCGATGCGATGACCAAGCCTGTGACCGCGACCGGAGGCGATGCCCTCGCCAGGCGAAACACGCTGGTGCTGGCCTGCGCGCAGGGGCTCGGCGGCGCGAGCCCGGCCATCGTGATCTCGCTCGGCGGCATCGTCGGCGCAGGCCTCGTCGCCGACAAGACCTTCGCCACCGTGCCGGTCAGCCTGATGCAGCTCGGCATCGCATCGGGCGTGATCCCGGCGGCGATGCTGATGCGGCGCTACGGGCGGCGCAGCGGCTATCTTCTGGGCGCGACGACCGGCGTGGTCGCCTCCAGCATCGCGGCGGCCGGCGCGGGCATGCGCGTGTTCTGGCTGTTCTGCCTCGGCACCTTCCTCTGCGGCGTCTATGGCGCTTTCGTGCAGAGCTACCGTTTCGCCGCGGCCGATACCGCCAGCGAAGCCTTCAAGGCCAAGGCGATCTCCTGGGTGATGATCGGCGGTCTGGCGGCGGCGGTCATCGGCCCGCAATCGGTCTACTGGACGCGCGACCTGACGCCCGACGCGCCGTTCGCAGCCAGTTTCCTCGCGCAGGGCGCGCTCGCCTTCCTCGCCATCGGCGTCGTGCTGCTGCTCCGCGCACCGCCGGTCGCGGCGGTGAAGTCAGGCGGCGGCCGGCCGCTCTCCGAGATCATGCGCCAGCCGAAATTCATCGCCTCGGTCTCGGCCGCTCTCGTCGCCTACGGCCTGATGAGCTTTGTCATGACGGCGGCCCCGCTCGCCATGGTCGGCTGCGGCCATTCGGTCGGCGACGCCGCGCTCGGGATCCAGTGGCATGTGCTGGCGATGTTCGGGCCGAGCTTTTTCACCGGCAGGCTGATCGCCCGCTACGGCAAGGAGACGATCACGGCGGTCGGCCTCGGGCTGACCGCGCTGGCCGCCATCGTCGGCTTGAGCGGCCTCAGCGTCGGCCATTTCTGGATCGCGCTCGTGCTGCTCGGGCTGGGCTGGAATTTCGGCTTCATCGGCGCGACCGCGCTCGTCACCGACTGCTACCGGCCCGAAGAACGCGTAAAAGTTCAGGCCGCCAACGACTTCCTCGTCTTCGGCTCGGTCGCCATCGCGTCGTTCTCGGCCGGTGGCCTGCTCAACGCCGGCGGCTGGACCAGCGTCAACTGGCTGGTCTTCCCACCTGTCGCCGTGGCGCTGGCGCTGGTGGCATGGCAGGCGCTGCAGCGGCGCGCGGCGGCGGTCTGATCCTTGCAATCCCACGACTGACATCGAGCGGGAGAGACGGATGCGGCCACACCAGTTCACGGTCCCTCCCGGCCGATTGCCACCGGGCGCCATCGGCCATAATCGCGGCGTCGTCAGGCCGAACTACGCCTTCATGCCGCCTGAGGGCGTGCTGGTCAGCCGCCTGCCGCACTATGACAAGACCATCGGCCGCATTCTCGCAGCCCCGGTGCTCGGCGCGCGCTTCGCGCAGTTCGTACTCGAGATCGAGCCGGGCGGCGGCTCGCGCGGCGAGGTCCGCGAGGACGGCGTGCAGCATTTTTTCTATGTGCTGTCGGGCTCGGCGCAGATGTCGGTGGCGGGCGCGTCGGCGGCCGAACTGCGAGAGGGCGGCTTTGCCTACGTCCCGCCCGGCACGCCGTTCTCGCTGCGCAACGCCGGCTCCGACAAAATGCGCGTACTGGGCCTGCGCAAGCGCTATGAGGCGATCGACCTGCCCGCGCCGGAGCCGATCGTCTCCCATCGCGATCAGGTCCCCGTGACGAACCACACTGGCCTTGAGGGACGCGGCTTCCAGTTCCTGCTGCCTTATGGCGACATGCGTTTCGACTTCGAGATGAACCTGATGTGGTTCATATGTGGACGCCCCCTTTGGCAAGGCGTTTATGTCGGGATGATTTGATCGGTTGCTTTCATATGTCCGGCCTGTTTGTGCGGCGGAA
>FWWL01002300.1_pt1 | contig 40615 bp, 35 predicted proteins | sample 2228331 | NCBI WGS metagenome assembly FWWL01 (sample SAMEA103939775, study PRJEB20133) | metagenome
GACTTCGGCGACGGCAACACGAGCACAGAGGAGAACCCGCAGCACACCTACGCCGAAGACGGCACCTACACCGTAACGCTGACGGCCACCGGCCCTTGCGGTACTAGCACCACGACGCAAACAGTAGCCATCGCCACGCCGCCAACAGCGGGCTTTACCGCTACGCCCACCGCCGACTGCGGCCCGCTGACCGTGCAGTTTACCAGCACCTCTTCGAGCAATGCGGCCTCGTTCCAGTGGTTCTTCCCCGGCGGCAACCCGTCGAGCTCCACAGCGCAAAACCCGACAGTAACCTATTCATCGTCAGGTACTTATTCTGTTACCCTCATTGTGTCTAACCCACAAGGCTCCGACACGCTCACCCAGAGCAACTACATCCAGGTGTTCGTGGATGCCAGCGCTTCTTTTACGGCGGACGTGAGCGGCGCCACGGCGACCTTTGAGAACACCTCCACCAGCGCCAACACCTACCTATGGGACTTCGGCGACGGCAACACAAGTACGGAGGAAAATCCGCAACATACCTACGCCGAAGACGGCACCTACACGGTTACGCTCATTGCAGCCAACTCTTGCGGGGCGGATACTTTCACTCAGACTATAACCATCGTAACGCCGCCCACGGCTGGCTTTACCGCAGGCCCTACCAGCGGCTGCGCGCCGCTGACAGTGCAATTCATCAGCACCTCTTCAGCCAATGCGGTGGCGTTCTTCTGGGAATTCCCCGGCGGCACACCGTCGAGCTCCACAGAGCAAAACCCAGTGGTAACCTATGACAACCCAGGCACCTACTCCGTAACGCTCACGGTAAGCAACGCTGCCGGCAGCAGTACAGCCACTGAGACCAACTTCATCGTGGTGGCAGGGCTGCCCACCGCCGCCTTCGGCGCCGATGTCTCTGGCGCTACGGCCTCGTTCACCAACCAGTCTGACGGCGCTACCACCTATGCGTGGGATTTTGGCGATGGCAACACCAGTGTGGAACCCTCACCTGAGCACACGTATGCTGCCAGTGGCACCTACACCGTCGTCCTGACGGCCATCAACGACTGCGGCACCTCCATCGCCACTCAGACGGTAACCGTCCTGCTGCCGCCAACAGCGGCCTTCAGCGCCAGCGCCACCGAGGGCTGCGCTCCACTGACGGTAACCTTCACCAACCAGTCCAGCCCGGATGCTACCGAGTTTGAGTGGACCTTTGAGGGCGGCACTCCTGCCACCAGCACAGAGGCAAACCCGACCGTCGTCTTCGAAACGCCGGGCGTCTACGTGGTTACCTTGGTGGCGAGCAATCCTGCCGGCAGCAGCACCAGCACCATGACCATCGCCGTGCAAGGGCCGCCGGCCGCCAGCTTCACCGCCCAAACAGCGGGTCTGAGCGTGGTGCTTACCAACACCTCGCAAAATGCTACCTCCTTCCGCTGGGACTTCGGCGACGGCAACACCAGCACGGAGGCCAACCCGACACATACCTATGCGCTGCCAGGGGCCTACGTCATCACCTTGCGCGCGGAAAACGACTGCGGTACCACGGAGGTTAGCCTTCAGGTGGAAATACTGGGTTCGGCGCCCATCGCGGCCTTCAAGCCCAGCGCAACGCAGGGCTGCCTGCCGCTCTTCGTCCAGTTTACCGAGCTCTCGGCCGGCCAGCCCACCACCTGGAATTGGTCGTTCCCCGGCGGCTCACCCTCCAGCTCAACAGAGCAGAACCCGACGGTAACCTATTCGGCGCCGGGTGTGTACTCGGTAACGCTCATCGTTACCAACGCCTACGGCACCGACACGCTCACCCAGACGAGTCTCATCGAGGTGCTCGCCTTACCCGTGGCAGCCTTTGACTTCACCGCCACCGACCTCACAGTGACCTTCACCAACCAGTCGCAACACGGCACCGCCTACACCTGGAACTTCGGCGACGGCAACATGAGCAACGAGGCCAACCCGACGTACACCTACGCCAGCCCGGGCACCTATACCGTCAGCCTGACGGTGCTCAACAACTGCGGCGCAGCCACGCTGCAGAAGACCATTGTCTTGACTTCAAGCGTGCGCGATGCCGCCTGGATACAGGCCCTCGCCCTGTACCCCAACCCCAGCACTGGGCGCTTCACCTTGGAAATGCGCGGCGACCCAACGGCTGAGCTGGCCTTCGCCCTCCTCAACCCGGCCGGGCGTTTGGTCTATCAGACCAAGGCGAACTTTGCCGCTGGCGCACTGCAATTGCCCTTCGACCTGCCCGACTTACCCTCGGGCCTCTACTCCCTCATTATTCGACGCCCGGAGGGCGCTGTGCAGGTGAACATCGCCATCCAGCGATAGGCTGCAGCGGCACTTGTGCATTGGCAAGTGCTATGGACAGTGTCGGCATGACTCGCAGTTGTGCCGACACTGCCATTTTTTGCCCTCCGACAGTTGTCTTTTTTGGGAAAAAACGATCTTAGAATCTACAGCGTTGGCGTGGCTCGAGGTCAGTTAGCAATAGCCATGCTGACGCTGTAGCCCTTGCATTCAAAACCACTTTGAGCTGCGCCGTAGGGGGCGTTTTTTGAGGGTTTCCGTCCTTTGTTATCCTATTTTTTTCTAAGGCCGACGTCCTCCCAGACCTTCCAATCGCGCACGGTTTTGCGCTCGCGTTTGGCGAGGATGTACCGCACCGAGATGGCGGAGCCGTTCCAGTCGAAACCGCCGCTGTTGAGGTGGAGTTCTGGTTTCCAGTCAATGGATACATTGAGGCGCCCTAAGGAGGCTTCAGCGCCGCCGATAAAGGAGGCTCCATAGACGTTTTCGGCGTAGGGGGCATCGGGTCGGAGGGGTTCGTTCTGCCAGTAGTAGTGTGCGCCTACTCCGTAGTAGAGGTTGAAGTTTCGGAAGAGGATCCGGTGGTGTTTTTCGGCCAAGAGGGTCAGGCCGAGGTCGCGCGAGCCGATGGAGGTGTGGAGGATGCCCTCGGCGGCCCAGCCGTCGGCGATGTATTGTTTGAGGGAGAGGTTGAGGCCGTTGTCTATGCGGATGCCGGCGGCGGTTTTGTAGGATTGCGCGCGGGCGGCTGCGCTAAATGCAGTGAGGAGGATAGTCAGCCAGAGAAAGCGGATGTTCATCATGTCGGATGGATTTTTTGCCCTCTTGGTGCGGCTGTGGTGCGGGTGGTAACCAGGCCTCGGCTAAAAGATGGACTCTTCGGTGCGGGTGGTAAGGAGTTCGAGGGCTTTCATGCCGCGGACGGAGTTGCCGCAGGTGTTGATTTCGGGGCTCCATACGGCAGTGGCCCATCGGCCGGGCATGAGGGCGACGATGCCACCGCCGACGCCGCTTTTTCCGGGCAACCCTACGCGAAAGGCGAACTCACCGGCTTCGTCGTAGAAGCCACAAGTGAGCATGAGGGCATTGAGCCGCTTGGCCTGGCTGACGGAGAGGAGGCGCTCGCCGGTGTTGGGCACCTGACCTCGACTGGCCAAGAAGAGGAAGGCATGGGCGAGTTCGGCGCAGGACATGGCGAGGGAGCAGTGGCGGAAATACACCTGCAACACCGCTTCGGGGTCGTTGCGGAGGTTGCCCTGGGCCTTGAGGAAGTAGGCTAAGGCGCGGTTGGTGAAGCCGGTTTGCGCTTCGGAGTGGGCCACGGCGTCGTCGTAGGCTACGGTGTCGCTCTGGCCAAGGTGTCGCGCTAATTGGAGGAGGGCGTCGGTAGGGTCGGGCAGATGTTCGAGGAGGACGTCGGTAACGACCAGCGCGCCGGCATTGATGAAGGGGTTTCGCGGGATGCCGTGCTCGTACTCTAATTGCACCAATGAGTTGAAGGGATTGCCCGAGGGTTCGCGGCCTACGCGCTCGAAGAGTTGCTCACCTACGCGCTGTAGGGCGAGCACGAGGGAGAGCACCTTGGAGATGCTCTGCACCGAAAAGCGGACGTTGGCGTCGCCGGTTTCGTAGCGCTGTCCGGAGAGCGTGACCAAGGCCATGCCGAAGTGATGAGGCGATACGCGGGCCAATTCTGGGATGTAGGCGGCCACGCGCCCTTGGCCCTGTAGGGCGGCAGTATCGGCGGCGATGCTTTCGAGGATAGCGGCGTAATCCATAGGCAAGGAGTGGGTTATCGGCGCACGACGCCTTCGGGGTATTGCATGGTAACGCAGTGGAGCGAGCCGTGCTGTTCGATGAGTGGGCGGCAGTCAATGCCGATGACGTCGTGTTGGGGGAAGCAGGCGCGCAGGCACTCGATGGCGGCTTGGTCTTGGGGCACGCGGTAGGTGGGCACCAACACTGCGCCGTTGATGATGAGGAAATTGGCGTAGGTGGCGGGCAGGCGATGGCCGTCGGGGGCGTGGCAGGGGTCGGGCCAGGGCAGGCGCACTAAGCGGTAGGGGCGGCCGTCGGGGGTAGTCCACTGCTGGAGTTGGCGTTCCATGGCGGCCAGCGGCTCGTGGTGTTCATCGGTGGGGTCGGGGCAGTACACGTAGGCGATGGTGTCGGGGGCGCAGAAGCGGGCCAGGGTGTCAATGTGGGCGTCGGTGTCATCGCCGGCGAGGTGTCCGTGCTCGAGCCAGAGGACGCGCTGCAGGCCGAAGAGGTCGCACAGTTGGGCTTCGAGTTGTTGGCGGCTGAGGTGGGGGTGGCGGTTGGGCGACAGGAGGCACTGGGCAGTGGTCAGAAGGGTACCTCGGCCGTCGGTTTCGAGGGCGCCGCCTTCGAGCAGTAGGCCGACGTACTGGTGCTCGGCATGGAGGAGGCCCTGTTCCCATAGTTTTCGGGTGATGAGGTTATCGAGGTGGGCGGGGTACTTTAGCCCCCAGCCGGAGAAGAAGCAGTCGAGCACTATGGGGCGGCCGTTTTCCCAGATGGTGATGCCGCCGTGGTCGCGCGCCCAGGTGTCGTTGGAGGGTATTTCGGCGATGAGGAGCCGATGTGTTGGCACGTCGTGCAGCCATGGGCGCACTTCGTCGGCGTTGTGGCAAACGACGAGCACATTTTGGTAGCGGCCGATGGCGGCGGCAATGGCGGCGAAGCAGGGGAGCACATCGTCGAGGGTGTCGGCCCAGTCGGAGTGGGCGTGTGGGAAGGTGAGCTGTACGGCACTTTGTGGCTCCCATTCAGCAGGAAAACGGCGGAGCATAGGCAGCAGGTGAATGATTGGGTGGTGAATGTGTTGTCGTCGAGTTGTTGTTGTTTTCGCGGTGGATGGCTTGGGGTGGCGCGGGGCCGTGGGGGTGCGGTTGCGCCATTATTAAGGCCCGAGGGCGGGAAGGGTAGATGCACTGGGCCAAACAGGAGCCGTAAAAGTCGAGGTTGCGCCGCAAAGGTGCGCGCGGGACGTGGGGCAGTTTTTTCCCAAAAAAATGGAGGTAGGAAAGGGAGGAGAAATGGGAGTTAGGGCGTCTGGTGATGGGGGCGGAGGTGTCGTGGGCTGGGCGGATGCCCTGAAAGGAGAAGACCTCGAGCGGTGGTGATGCCGCAGGAGGTCTTCGCGTGGGTGATGTGTTGTGGTGCCTTATCGGATAAAGAGGAGCTCGCGGTACTTGACGAGGGGCCAGTACTGGTCGTCCACGATGCCTTCGAGTTCGTCGGCGGCGGTGCGGATGCGCTCCATTTGCGGCTTCACCTCGTAGCAGAAGATGCGGGCTTCTTCAAAGAGGTCTTCTGTGTGATGGGCCTTAGTCTGTGCGGCCTGCATTTGGTTCAGGCCTTCTCGGATGGTGAGGAGGTGTTGTGCGATTTGCTGGAGGGTTTCGCTTTGCAGGGTGGCAGCGTCTTCGAGACCGGTCTGGCGGAGGGCAGCCAGGTTTTGGGCCAGTTCGGTCTGGTAGCGTACGACGGCGGGCATGATGAGGGTGCGCACCATTTCGGCGAGGGTCTTGGCCTCGATGTCGAGTTTGGTGCAGTAGGCGTGGAGTTGTACGCGGAGCAGGGCGTCGAGTTCTTTGGCGGAGAGGACGCCTGAGCGGCCGTAAAACTCCTGGGCCTCTGGTGTGGCCAAGACGGCGAGAGCCTCTGGTGTGTTGGCGTGGTTGGACAGGCCACGGCGCGCGGCTTCCTGCTTCCACTCTTCGGAGTAGTTGTTGCCCTCGAAGAGGATGGGTTTCATTTTGCGGATGTACTTTTTGATGACCATGAGGATGGCCTCTTCCTTGTCGGTGCCTTTGGCCATGAGGCGGTCTACGTCGCGCTTGAAGTCGAGCAATTGGAGGCCGACCATGGTGTTCATGACGGTCATGGGGGCGGCGCAGTTTTGGGAGGAGCCGACGGCACGGATTTCGAACTTGTTGCCGGTAAAGGCGAAGGGGGAGGTTCGGTTTCGATCGGTGTTGTCCAGTTCGAGGTTGGGCAGTTTGCTGATGAGGTCGAGGGCGCGCTTGACGGCGGCGTCGTCGGTCTTTTTGCCATCGGCGATGCGGTTGAGCAGGCGGGTCATGGCTTCGCCGATGAAGACGGAGATGATGGCCGGCGGCGCCTCGTTAGCTCCGAGGCGGTGGTCGTTTCCGGCGTGTGCGATGGAGGCGCGCAGGAGGTCGGCGTAGCGATACACGGCCATGATGGTGTTGACGAAGAAGGTTAGGAAGCGGAGGTTGCGGCTGGGTGAGTCGCCTGGAGAGAGGAGGTTGACGCCGGTGTTGGTGGTGAGGCTCCAGTTGTTGTGTTTTCCGGAGCCGTTGATGCCTGCAAAGGGTTTTTCGTGGAGCAGCACGCGCAATTTGTGGCGGCGTGCGATGCGCTCCATGATGTCCATGAGGAGTTGGTTGTGGTCAACGGCGACGTTGATTTCTTCGAAGACGGGCGCTACTTCGTACTGGCCGGGAGCGACTTCGTTGTGTCGGGTACGCACAGGGATGCCTAAGCGGTGGCATTCTGTCTCTAAGTCGCGCATGAACAAGTAAACGCGCTCTGGGATGGAGCCGAAATAGTGGTCTTCGAGTTGTTGGTGTTTGGTGGCCGGGCGGCCGAGGAGGGTGCGGCCGGTCATGACGAGGTCTGGGCGGGCGTTGAAGAGGGCTTCATCCACGACGAAGTACTCTTGCTCCCAGCCGAGGGTGGCGGTTACTTTGGTAATCTGTGGGTTGAACAGTTGGCATATGGGCACGGCGGCTTTGTCGAGGAATGCCTGTGAGCGCAGCAGGGGCAGTTTGTAGTCCTGAGCCAGGCCATCGTAGGTAACGAAGATGGTGGGGATGCACAGTGTCTTGCCGCCGCCAACATCCATAATAAAGGCAGGGCTAGAGGGGTCCCACACGGTATATCCGCGGGCTTCGAAGGTGCTGCGCATGCCGCCGGAGGGGAAAGAGGAGCCATCAGGCTCTTGTTGTACGAGGGCGGCGCCGGTGAACTCTTCAATGACGCGGCCGTCGTGGGTCATGGTGAAAAAGGAGTCGTGCTTTTCGGCTGTTTTGCCAGTCAGCGGCTGAAACCAGTGGGCAAAGTGGGTGCACCCTTTGGACTGCGCCCATTCTTTCATGCCAGCAGCAACGACATCGGCTACCTCTCGGCTCAGTTTCTGGCCGCTCTGAATGGCGGCCTTGACACTCAAGTAGGCGTTTTCGGGCAAGAAGCGGCGCATCGCCTCGTCGTTGAAAACGTTCTGTCCAAAATAGGAGGCAATACTGGCACTTTCTGCCTCCGTAAATTCATCGGGTAGCAGGTCTATGCGGTTTTCGATGGCCTGCAGGGCACTGAAACGAGTGTGAGACATGGTGGTGAATGATGAAATTTAGGTGATGGATAGATAGTGAAAGGTGTTTGAAAAAATGCTTCAGCGAAAATCGGGCATGAAAAGGGTTTTTTTAGCGAAAAATGATTTTTGTGATATTCAGATAGATTGTTTTTTGGCTCTTTGACTTTTTGGCTGCAAAGATGAGGCCGTTTTTTCAGCGAAAAAATGCTTTTTGGAATTTTATTTTCTTGCTGTTGTAGCCATGTCCTCTCCACCAGTTTCCTCGGCTTTTTTAGCGCTAAATGGTGGGATTGTTGTCGGCCCGTTAATGGCCGCTATCTTTGCCGCCGTTCGGGGCGGGCGCCTCGGCTAAAAGACAAACGACATGGGAGGACATCTCACTCCGGGAATAGTGTTGGGCATTTTGCTGCTCTACTTTGCCATGCTGGCGGGGGTGGCATTCTTGACGGGGCGCAACGTAGGCAATGAAGGTTTCTTTCTGGCCAATCGGCGTGTGCCGTGGTATGTAGTGGCCTATGCGATGATTGGTACGAGCATCAGTGGTGTTACATTCATTTCTGTGCCCGGAGCTGTAGGCTTAGAGACCGGGCTTAACCGCGGCTTTGGCTACATGCAGGTGGTGTTTGGGTACTTGTTAGGGTACTTGTTCATTGCCACGGTGTTGATGCCGCTGTACTATCGCCTTCAATTGACCTCTATCTATACCTATTTGGAGCATCGGTTGGGCTACTGGTCGTACAAGACTGGGGCGGCTTTTTTTATTCTGTCGCGCACACTGGGTTCGGCTACGCGGATGTTTTTGGCGGCATTAGTGCTGCAGCGCTTCGTATTCGAGCCGATGGGGGTGCCCTTTGTGCTAACGGTGGTGTTCATGCTGGCGCTCATCTACGGCTATACGTTCAAGGGCGGGCTGAAGACCATCATCTGGACGGACACTATCATGACGACGTTCTTTCTGGCGGCCGTAGCCTGGACGGTGATCAACGTAGGCGAAGTGCTGTCGCTGAATGTGCTCGACATTTGGCCCGCTGTGCGCGACAGCCGCTACGGTCAGATGTTTTTCTTCGACAATTTTGCAAGCGACCCTAACCACTTCGTCAAGCAGTTTGTCAGCGGAGCGCTCATTGCCATCGTAATGACAGGAATGGACCAAGACTTGATGCAGAAAAACCTGGCGTGCAAGAACATCCGCGAGGCGCAGAAGAACATGTTTGTCTTTTGCATCTACTTAATCATCATCAACTTGGCTTTTCTGACCTTGGGTGCGCTGTTGTACATGTACGCTACAACGGTGGGCATCGAGATACCGGAGCGCACCGACGAGTTGTATCCTAAAATCGCTTTTTATCATTTGGAAACTGCCGCTGGGGTATTCTTTGTGCTGGGGCTTATTGCCAGCACTTACGCCAGTTCTGACAGTGCCCTGACGGCACTGACCACGTCTTTTTGCGTGGACTTTTTGAATTTTGAGAAAAAACGCCACCACCCAGACCCTTATGCCACGGATGAAGAGAAGCAGGCGTATGTGGACGCGACGGCTAAGCAGCAACACCGCGCCCGCACGCTGGTGCACTTAGGCTTCTCGCTGGTTTTTGTTATCATCATCCTGCTATTGAAGGCCTTCAGCAGTGGGGCGGTCATCACGCTGATTTTTAAGATAGCAGGCTACACATACGGCCCGCTGTTGGGGTTGTATAGTTTTGGGCTGTTCACCCGTCAGAAGTTGCGGCCCTTGGCCCTACGACTGCCGCGCCCAGGGCGTTCGCCATTGGAGGTGCCTGCTGTTGTGGTGCTTTGCGTGCTGGCACCGCTGCTCACCTGGGCCATCGAGGTAGGAAGCAAACAGTGGTTTGATGTAGGCTTCCTGACCATTCTCCTCAATGGCATCATTACCTTCGCGGGGCTGTGGCTGATGTCTTACCGGCCGAAAGAAGAAGCGCCTGCAGAAGCCGCCTGAAACCAAAGACAAGCGCAGGCAGTGTTTTTAAGCGGGCGAAATGCGCCCGAATGCTCATTTTTGTACCTGCTTACTTCTTTCAGACTACATGGTGTCAAACAATTCAACGGATATGAAAAAACAAGTGCTGAGTTTGCTGCTTGTGGCTGGCATCGCCTCGCTGCCTGTAGCTCAAAACATCAAATTTGTGGAGTACACCTTGCCCAATGGCCTACACGTCATTTTGCACGAAGATCACTCGACGCCCATTGTGGCGGTCTCGGTGATGTATCATGTAGGCTCGAAGAATGAACGGCCCGACCGCACGGGCTTTGCGCATTTCTTTGAACACTTGCTCTTCGAGGGTTCAGAAAACATCGCCCGCGGCGAATTTGATGACTACATCAGCAATGCCGGCGGCTACAACAACGCCAACACGTGGTATGACCGCACCTATTATTACGAGGTGTTGCCCAGCAACCAGCTGGCCTTGGGCTTATGGTTGGAGAGCGAGCGAATGTTGCACGCCAAGGTGGAACAAGTGGGCATTGAAACCCAGCGCCAAGTGGTCAAAGAAGAGCGCCGCCAGCGCATAGACAACCAACCCTATGGGCGTTTGCTGGAAGAGACCATGAAGCGCCTCTATACTGTACACCCGTACCAGCATTCCGTGATCGGCTCCATGGAACACTTGGACGCTGCCCAGGAGGAGGACTACGTCCAGTTCTACAAGGACTTCTACCGCCCCGACAATGCCATTCTCTCTATCGCAGGCGACATAGACATTGAGCAAACGAAGCAACTCATTGACATCTACTTTCGCGATATCCCGCGCGGCCAAGGAGAGATCTACCGCCCCAAAGTCGTGGAACCACCCCTGACGCGCGAAATGCGCGACACGGTGTACGACAATGTACAACTGCCGGCAGTTATCTTGGCTTATCGCATACCGGCTCAAGGCACGCCTGACTATTACGCGCTGCAAATGCTTTCCACCTTGCTGAGCCAAGGGGAGAGCAGCCGCATGCAGAAGCGCATGGTCAATGAAGAGCAAAAAGCACTGGCTGCCGGTTCTTTCACTTTCGCGTTGGAAGACCCCGGTCCTAGCATCATGTACGCCATTGCCAATATCGGCGTAGACCCCGCCGACTTGGAAGCCTCGATGAACGCCATCATTGCAGAGGTGCAGGAAACCCTCATCTCGGAGCGGGAATACCAAAAAATCCTCAACCAGATTGAAAACGACTTCGTTACTTCAAACAACACTGTGGCAGGCATTGCCGAAAGTTTGGCTAACTACAAGATGTACTATGGCGATGCCAACCTAATCAACACCGAAATTGAGCGCTACCGCAAGGTTACGCGCGAAGACATCCGTCGGGTAGCGCGTGAATATTTCAAGCCCAACAGCCGCGTGGTGCTCTATTGGTTGCCTAAGCAGGGCCAACCCTGAGGCATATAGGTAATCCAGCGATAGCAGCGCCGGTATTTTCATCTGAAATGCCGGGGCTGCTGTTTTTTTCAAACGTGTACCCAAACCCTTCTTCAACGAGATGCTTTGCTTTGTCCGCTATATGCTCGTTTCCATCTAATACTTACTGTGCAAGGCAGAAATTGGTTCTTTATTGCCGTTTCGTTACCGATATGAAAGCCCAACGCATTCTCGAGCGCTTGTACAAATGGCTCACTTACCGGCCAGTTTACCACACGTTGTTTTGGCTGGTGCTGTTGGGTATCTTAGTTTGGAGTGGATATACCCCAGAACTTGGCCTGTGGTTCGTCCTGAGTAACGAGCTGATCAACCTGCTATTCTTTGCCATTTTGGTTTACTTTAATCTGCATTATCTCATTCCGCGCTATTTGGCTAACCACGCCTTGCTGTACATGGGCTTGGTGTTAATCATCTGTGCCATCATTACGCCTATTCGTGTGTTGGCGCTGTATCTCAAATTTTCAGGCCACCCCGATTGGCAACAGTCTTTGGTAGATACCCAATGGAACTTGTACGCCGGCAGCGTATTGATTATGCTAACTTCTACGGTGTTGCGTGTCATCACAGACTGGTGGCGTTACCAACAGGAAAAACAGGTCCTCCAGACGCAAAACATACAATCGGAGCTGCGCTTTTTGAAAAGCCAGATTAACCCGCACTTCCTGTTCAACACCCTGAACAACCTCTATGCCCTGACGCTAAAGAAAAGCGACAAGGCGCCGGAGATAGTGCTCAAGCTCTCCGAAATCATGCGCTACATGCTCTACGAATGCAACGAGCGCCAAGTGCCTTTGGAGCGGGAGGTGCAATACATCCACAATTACTTGGACTTGGAGCGGCTGCGGCAGCCCAAAGGCGCTGAAATCAGCTTCGTTACAGAGGGGCTTATCAGCGACCAGATGATCGCCCCGCTCATTTTTGTGCCTTTCTTAGAGAACAGCTTCAAACACGGCCTTAATCATCATACGCGAGGCGGTGGTTACGTGCGCCTTCGCTTGCGCATCGAGGGTAAGCATCTCGAATTCTTCATTGAAAACAGCAAACCACAAACACCACCACCCCCAGCGCCCGACGCTAGCGGCGGCATCGGGTTGGTGAATGTCCGGCAGCGCCTCGACCTCCTCTACCCCGACAAATATGACTTGGATATCCGCGATGAACCGCTCCGATATGCGGTTTACTTGCGCATGACCTTAGAGTAGAACCATCGGCAAGGTTAAAAAAAGTATTAGCCCTTTGTCAGGCCGTTTTTTGTCCGCACTTTAGCTATTGAATAGCGTCCCTCCCCCCGGTTGTTTACACATTAACCCTCACCCCATACCAATATTGACCTATGCTGAACGTACTTATTGTAGATGATGAACCCTTGGCGCTCGATGTGCTGGAGACGTACATCGGCCAGACCCCTGACCTCAAACTCGTGCAGCGGTGCTCCAATGCTATAGAGGCCAATGAGGCCCTCAAAAAGCATGACGTTGACTTGGTGTTTCTCGACATTCAGATGCCCCAATTAACGGGTATTGACTTCGTTAAGACCCTTAGCAAACCGCCTATGATCATCTTTACCACGGCCTATGCTAACTATGCCTTGCAGGGCTTTGAACTCAATGCCTTGGATTATCTGCTCAAACCTATCTCCTACGAGCGTTTTCTCAAAGCCGTTAATAAGGCTACCGAACAGGCAGAGCTTATGGAGCGCGAGGAAATGCTCTTCAGCGGCTTTGAGTCAGGAGAGTTCTTCTTTGTAAAGGCCGACAAGAAACTCGTCAAGGTCAACTTTGATGATGTGATCTACATCGAGGGACTTAAGGACTACGTCATCATCAGCCAGGTAAGTGGGCGTATCATTACCCTGCAAACGATGAAGAGTTTAGAGGAAAAATTACCTCAAGCCCGTTTTCGCCGCATTCACCGCTCTTATATCGTGTCGCTGGATAAGATAGTATCGGTAGATGGCAACATGGTCGAGGTCATAGAGCGCGGCAAGCCCAAGCTGCTACCTATAGGAAAAAACTACCGCGACGAGTTGTTCGAGCTCATCGAGAAAAATCGGTTATAGTCGGAGAGAAGTCGTGGGGAAACCATGAGATGCGAACGCCTGGAGCTGAGCAATTGGGGCAATTATCCTAAGGCTGCGGCGGAAGTGTGCTATCCGGCGTCGGCAGAAGAGGTGAGGGAGATTGTGTTAAAAAAAGAGCGGCTCATTGCGCGGGGCAATGGCCGTTGCTACGGCGATGCTGCGTTGGGGCCAGAGGTGCTTAGCACCTTGCGCCTCAACAGGATACTTCATTTCGATACCAATAGTGGCGTCATTCACGCGGAGGCGGGTGTTTTACTGGCCGACCTGCTGGATGTCATTGTGCCACAAGGGTGGTTCTTTCACGTTACTCCCGGCACCCGTTACATAACCGTCGGGGGAGCTATTGCCTGCGATGTGCATGGAAAAAATCACCCGCACAAAGGGTGCTTTTCGCGCTGGCTCATAGATTTTGATCTGTTGCGTGCTGATGGCTCTGTGGTGCGTTGTTCGAGGGAGGAGCACAGCGACCTTTTCTGGCAGACTTGTGGCGGCATGGGGTGGACGGGAGTTATCCTGAGTGCGCGGTTTCAGCTGATGCGTATTTCGTCTGTCTTTTTGCGGCAGAAAACCCTCAAGGTGCCGCACTGGGACGCGCTTATAGCGGCATTTACCAACAATAAGGCGTGGCCCTACGCGGTAGCGTGGGTGGACGGTTTGGCGCGAGGAAAACAGGCTGGACGCGGCGTACTTTTCTTGGCGGAGCATCACTTTATCACCCAGGAACACTCACTGTCTTTTCCCAAACGGCGCACCTGGAGCGTGCCGATATATGCCCCGTATTTTCTGCTGCACCCGGCGGCTATTTGGGCGCACAATCAGCTGTATTTTGCGCGCGCAGCGGTAGGCGAACAGACGATTGACCTGGAACAGTGTTTTTATCCGCTCGATCGCATACGCCATTGGAACAGGCTCTACGGCCGTCGAGGCTTTGTGCAGTATCAATTTTGTTTGCCCGAGGCCCGTTGCCCGGTTGGGCTGCGAAAAGCCCTCGAAATTGTGCACCGCAGCGGAGAGGCACCTTTCTTGTGTGTGGTGAAACGACACGGCGACCGCCCTGCAGAGGCCATCCACAGCTTTCCGGAACGTGGCTACTCGTTGGCGCTCGACTTTCCGCGCACGGCCGCGCTGCCCAAGCTGGTGCGCCAATTAGATGAGTTTGTATGGCAAGCGGGCGGCAAGGTGTACTTGGCCAAGGATGCTTGCTCGGCTCCGCATATGGGGCGTGTTGATCCCGAAACCTTTGCTGATGACAAGTTCTGGTCGCTGCTGCGAGCGCGCATCCAGGGGTATGCGCCTACAACTAAATAATGCGCGCTGCGCTTTAGCTTAGGCGTATTTCATCTTCATTGCCAATGAAGAAGCGGTACTCCGTTAGGGTATAGTCTGCGTGAGGAATGATGCGTATCCACTTGTTGTACTTGAGAAACCATTTCCAGCGGTAGTTGCGCCATCCGCGAAGCAGGAAGGCTTCCACGAAAGGATGCACGCGCAAGTAGAGGTCGCCTTTGGGCCGCGATTGCATGATAAACTCCAGGTCGCGCTCTATCTCGTCGGTGAGTAGGAGGGTGGGGTTCACCTTGCCCGTTCCGCCGCAGGCCGGGCATGTCTCTGCGGTGTCCATCGTTACCTCGGGGCGCGCGCGCTCGCGCGTGATTTGCATCAACCCAAACTTCGACAGCGGCAGGATCGTGTGTTGTGAGCGGTCGTTGCGCATGAAGTCTTCCATAGCCTTGGCCAGCTGTCTGCGGTGTTCGGCGCTTTTCATATCAATAAAATCCACCACAATAAGCCCACCTATGTCGCGCAGGCGGATCTGACGTGCGATTTCTTGGGCTGCTTCCAGATTGGTGCGGAAGATGGTCTGATCTACATCCTGTGAAGTCATTTTGTGGCCGCTGTTGACGTCAATGACGTGCATGGCCTCGGTGCGCTCAATAACGATGTAGGCACCGCTGGGTAGGGTATAAGTTTTTCCAAAAGAAGCCTTGATCTGTCGAGTTACGCCACAGGCATCGAAGATGGGCCGGTTACCAGTGTAAAGCTGAAGGATGCCCACTTGCTCAGGGCTGATGTTTTGTAGGTAGTTTTTGATTTCGGCGAAGAGTTCGCGGTCGTTGACGACAATACGGCTGAAAGAGTCACTGAGCAAGTCGCGCAGGATGCTGGCGGGTTTGTCTAATTCGCTGAGAAGTTTGGCGGGTGGTGTAACGGTCTTGAGTTGGCGAAAGATTTCTTCCCAGCGCCCCATGAGCATATTGAGCTCTTCGTGGAGTTCCTGTACGCGTTTGCCTTCAGCCGCAGTGCGCATGATGATGCCGAAGTTTTTGGGCCGGATGCTCTCTGCCAAAGTAAAGAGCCGCTTGCGCTCCTCCGCGTCGGCAATTTTTTTGGAAACTGTAACGGAGTTGGCAAAGGGCGAGATGACCATATAGCGGCCTGGGAGGTTTATTTCGCACGAAAGGCGTGGGCCTTTGGTGGATATGGGCTCTTTCAAGATCTGCACCAACAAAGGATGGCGCTTGTCGAGTACTTGGTCAATTTTGCCCGTTTTGACGATGTCTTCTTCAAACTTGAAATTGTCCAGCCGGTGGGTGTGGATACTGCCGCTAATGACGCCGACGGTCCATTTTTGGAGCGAGCGGAGTTTTGGCCCTAGGTCGGTGTAGTGGAGGAAGGCATCTTTCCGATGGCCGATGTCCACAAAAGCGGCGTTCAGGCCGGGCATCTGCTTGCGGATTTTGCCCACGAAGATGTCGCCTACGGAGAAGGTGGTGTTAGTTTTCTGATGATGGAGTTCGACGAGTTTTTCGTTTTCCAATAACGCCATCTCGATCTCCGTCGGCGCGGCGTTGATGATGAGTTCTTTTTCCACGATGTCAAGACGGTTTTCACAGGGCCTCACGGAAATGAGAGGTACGGCGCAGGACGCAGTAAACGGGTACGCACAAACAGGCCGCTCTTGAAAAGAGGCGGGATGTGATACAGCAAGAGCGCCAGCGATGCGTGAGAAGAGGGTAGGGTGGTGACCTGCCGAGCGCCGCCGGAAATGTTCATAGGCTTGGAGGGAGAGGCAAGCGAGGTGTAAAGGCGGAGCCGGGTTTACCCTCCGTGCAAGGTTGACGTTGCCGCTGGAACGGGAAGTGCAGGCGCTTGAGTCATTAGAGAGGTAGCATGGAAGAGTGGAGGCTCATGGCGGGGTGGCCATCGGGGTTCAAGAGCGTCTGTTCTCCCATGCAGGGGCGAGAAGCTGCACCGACTTAGGTGCAGCCTCCCATCCGTATGCGTGTTGGTGTTTTGATGAAACCAGCATCTCTTCATGAGGTGAAGAGCAGGCGCCTGCTGTTATCAGTTAGCGGTTCTTTTTCTTGTGCCGGTTCTTGCGCAGGCGCTTTTTGCGTTTGTGCGTAGCAATCTTGTGTCGTTTGCGTTTTCTTCCGCAAGGCATAGTGATAAATGATGGATGTTGAGTTAAACAATTAAATATGAGTGTGTTACTTACATTTGGGGGCCAGTTGGAGTGCCTTTTCGCGTTGGCCGGCATTTTCATAGGCCGTCATGAGGAGGCACGGCGTATTAGGGTTGTTTGGCTCCAGGGAAAGGGCCTTTTCTAAGCGCTCAATGGCGCGTTCCCATTGGCCTGTTTTGATAGCCAGACGGCCTAGGGCGTTGTAAACTGCTGCGCTGCTGGGGTACTGTTGTTCCAATTCGCGCAGCATCTGAACGGCCTTCATAGGATTATCGGCAGGAGGGTTTTCGGCATAGACCAGAGCAATGTTGACGCGGTGCTCGGTACGGTCCGGAGCCAACGAAGTGGCGCTTTCAAAGGCTCGTACAGAGCGTTCAGCGTAGTAAGTGCGCAGGCGAGGGTCGCCTTCTGATTGCAACGCCTGATAGTAAGTGGCCCCAGCCACCGACCATGCTTCATCAGAAGGGAGCACTTCGGCCACCTGTTCGGCAACGATGCCTGCTATCCCCTTATAGCCGCGGGCATACCACCAGCCTGACAACTCTTTAAGGCGTTCAGCGCGCTCTTCGTCAGAGGGAGCCGCGCCTATAGCTTGTTCCAATACAAGCAGTGCTGCGCGTTCTTCAGAGGTTAATCTCGAGCGCGCCTCGGACACTAGCTGGTCGGCGCTAGCTTGTTCTGCCCGCAACGCCCGCGATTGTTCTCTGACTCTCCAACTAGGAGGTGTTGTCTGAAAGCCAAAATACAACACTCCAAACAGCACCGCCGCCGCCGCCAATGCTCCGTATTGTGATTTGCCTATTGCCATGCACGTTTGCCCTTCTGTACCCAAGTGTTAATCTTCGTCCCCTTCGTCCGAAGGCAACTCTTTGACTTTGTTTTTTACTTGTTCCACAAAAGACTTGGCTGGTCTGAAGGCAGGGATGAAATGCTCCGGAATCTCCAGCGCTTGCCCTTTTTTGATGTTGCGCCCAATCTTTTTAGCCCGCTTCTTGATGACGAAACTGCCAAAACCTCGGAGGTAAACGTTTTCGCCGGAGACTAAGCTGTCCTTCACCTCCTTAAAGAAGGCCTCTACAGTTACCAGGACATCAACCCTCGAGACCCCGGTCTTTTGTGAAATCGCATTGACAAGGTCGATCTTTCTCATGTCTTATTTTGTTGATTTTAAGCGTATTGTACTCAGTAGTATGCTTCGGAGAAAGGGTGGGCAAAGTTCAGACAATTTTTGCCAGCGCAAAAGCAAGCGATTATCTTTTTCAAGTGCGATGTAAACTTTTAACAGCTTGAGCGCTATACCGTGCGCAACACGGGTCTTAATATCAACTTTTCAACAACAAACTTACTGATTAACCGAATATAGCAAGGGCAAAGGTGCAAAAACTTTCGAGCTGATTTTGTCCGTTCAACTTTTCTCTACCTTTGGCCCGCCCAAAACCCGTGTTGCGATGCTTTTTGAAGTAGATGTTTTTCTGACCTATGCTTTTATCTATTACTGGCTACGGCAGAGCCGTAGGGAACTGTAGAGATAAGGTTATCTCTGTAGAGATACGCGCGCTGAACTCCAAATTGACTGATCTGAAGCTGCGTTTTTTGGGCGATTACAAGGAAAAGGAGTTGGACTTGCGGCGCATGATCATCGAGCACGCTGAGCGCGGGAAGCTGGATGTCCTCATTGAAATACAAAGTGCGGATGGTTCCGCCGTGGTTAGTCTAAATGAGGCGCTTTTCAAGGGATACTATCGGGAAATCAAGCGACTGGCCGAAGAATTACAGATGCCGCAGGGAGACCTACTACTCGCCATTTTGCGCATACCGAACGTGGTCAACTCCTCCTCAGTGGAGATAGACGATGAGGAGTTCGACGCGCTTTGCGCTGTGGTAAGGCAAGCCTTAGACAATCTACGTGCCTTTCGGCTACAAGAAGGGAGAGCGCTGAGCGAAGACCTACAGTTGCGTGTAGGTAACATTCTGGCGCTGCTCCAACAGGTACTGCCTTACGAGGAGGAGCGATTTGTGCGCATGCGCGAACGTTTGCGCAATAATATGGAAGAGGTGTTTGGCAAGGAAAACCTAGACGCCAACCGCTTCGAGCAGGAAATACTCTACTACCTAGAAAAAATGGACCTCACCGAGGAAAAGGTGCGCTTGGAGCAGCACTGCCGCTATTTCTTAGAAATGCTCAAAGACCCCAAGCAGTCGGCCGGTCGTACGCTCATCTTCATCAGCCAGGAAATGGGCCGCGAAATCAACACGCTGGGCGCCAAGGCCTATGACGCCGACATTCAGCGCCTTGTAGTGCAAATGAAAGACGAGCTGGAAAAGATCAAGGAGCAGTTAGCCAACGTACTCTGAGCGTTGTCAGGGCATCTACCGCTCCTGCATATCAGCGTAATACACCAGTTCCCAGCTGCCGTCGTTGCGGCGCATGAAGCGACGCTCTAAAGCGTAGTTGGTCGCTTGAGCGTAGGAAATGACTTCGACCACGAAATGGCCTTCCAGGGCCGTGAGTGTCTGCTTGAATTCTCCGGTGCTGAAGTCCACAGGGCGTTGAAATCGCCATGAAGCCTTTTCCCAGTAGGTAGGCTTTTTTTCCCAAACGCCGTGAGCGGTCTCTTGGCTTGTCAGGCCAGCCAAGGGCCAGCTGATGTGTTGAATCTGAAATAGACTATCGGCGTGAAACTGCCGGTAGAATGCCGGGAAATCAGCAGGGACATCTGACGAGGAAGCCTCAGGCACAGAAGGGAGCGGAGGCGCGGAGCGCTCGCGGCAAGTTCCCCAGAGCAGCAGGGCTACGGCCCCTAGCAGCATGTGGCGCATGAGAGATAAGGGTGAACAAGGGCTATAGTTTAATGCAAGTCGGCAAAGAAACGACGTACCTCGGTGGCGTCCTGCGGCTTGATACGACCGGAAAGGATGAGCCGAATTTCGCGCCGACGTGCGGCGCTCTCGTACAGGTTCTGCTCTTCACTCGACAGAGGCAATACAGGCGGCACCTCGATGGGTGTTTTACGTTCGTCGTCGAGGGCCACAAAAGTGAAATAGGCGTGGTTGCAGCGCCGAGGGTTTTTGCCCTTGATGTCGCTAGTGAATACTTCCACGTACACTTCTACAGAGGTGTTGAAGGCGCGCGTAACAGATGCCTCCAGCGTTACGACCTCGCCCACGCGGATAGGCTTTTGGAAAGAGATATGATCCACGGCGGCCGTAACGACGTGCGCCTCGCAGTGGCGCCCGGCACATATGGCCGCTACTGTATCCATCCAACGCATCAGGTTGCCGCCCATAAGGTTGCCCATGGGGTTGGCATCGTTGGGCATGACCATTTCAGTCATTACTGTGCGGCTTTCAGAGACTTTCTTGGGGGGCAGTGTGCTTTTCTCAGCCATTAGGAGCGGGTTTCTTGTTGCAGTGAAGAAGACCTTTCAGGCGCCCAGCGTCGCATAGCCCACGTGTAGGCACCAAAGAGCGCTGCCGAATACAACAGGTCACCCATCAATGTGTTGCCAAAGAAGGGCAGCGCCGCCACATAGCACGCCACCAGTCCCTCGGGCGTATGTGGGTACATACCGGAACTCCACCACACGCCGAAGTTGGTTACAGCATAAAACAACACCGAAGCCAAAGGGCTGGCGGCCAATACCCTGCCCGGAGCGGTGGAATGCCGCAGCAGCAAGCGGCCCATGCCTATGACTAAGGCAAACGCCGCATAAACCCAAAGAGAGCCAAACCAAACAAAGCCATCGTGGAAGCCCTGATAAACAACGTTGTTCAGGTAAAGGTCGCTAAGAAAGAGAGACAACATCGGAATGGCCAACATCAGGAATGGACGCCCCAAAATCGCAGCGCCAAACAGGCCGATGGCGCCTAAAGGCGTAAAATTGTGGGGATGCGGCAGCAGACGCATCAATACAGCCAAAAAGATGAGTGCCAAGGCTATTCGATATTTCATACAATGTGCATTAAGCGTGTTCCTCTTTTGCTTTCGGCGGCAAAGATAGACCACCTTGCCGAGGTTGAGTAAAAAGTCGAGCTGTCAGCCTGTGCGAGTACTGCCTTTTCGCCATCCATTTTTTAGGGAAAAACGGCTGCCAGCTTCGGCGCAACCGCTGTGGTTGTGGCAGGTAGGTGTAGCCTCTGCTTGGCCACGGGCGTGTTTTCGGCCCGCTTTCGGTCTTAATAATGGCGCAGCGGCAGCCCCACAGCTCCGCTACAGCAAGCGCGGAGATGCCAACAGGCAGCTACCCCATTATTAAGGCCCGAAGCAGGACGGGCAGACGCCCAACCTAAATCAAAGCGGGAGAGAGCCTGGTGCGCGAAAGAGCCAAGCTAAGGCTCCAAAGCCGTTTCTTCAAAAAAATACTCGCCGTGGCGGCTTTCTATTTGTTCCATCACCTCGCTTTTTACTGTTGGTCATGTGGCACTCCCCTTTGCGTTTTTAAGAGCCGTTTGCCCGATGCCGCCGAATCTTGGTCAGATTTTTTGCCACCCAGCGACAGCCCTGTGCCTAACCTTGCCCAAAAGAGCAGACACAAAATCAGACTATGGGTATTCACCGTGCTACTTCTTACTTGTGGGCAATCCTGTTGCTGCTGATTACCCAAGCGGCACTCCTGGCCCAACCCGACCGCTGGCAGCAGCGCGTCAGTTATGGGATGTTCATTGACATGGACGTGCAGAAACACCAATACCGCGGCATCCAGCGGATAGTGTACACCAATAACAGCCCCGACACACTCTACAAGGTGTTTTATCACCTCTACTTCAACGCTTTCCAACCGGGCAGCATGATGGATCTTCGGAACCAAACCATCGAAGACTCCGATGGCAGACTGAAGCGCATCGCTAACCTGTTGCCCGAAGAGCAGGGCTGGATCAAAGTGCGCAAGCTGACCCTCAACGGCAAACCCACCCAGTTTGAAACAGTAGAAACCATCCTCGAAGTCAGCCTGCCCGAACCCATCCTGCCCAACAGCAACGCCGTGCTGGAGATGGAATGGGATGCCCAAGTGCCGATACAAATTCGGCGCTCGGGCCGCTTCAATAGCGAAGGCATTGACTACTCCATGACCCAATGGTACCCCAAGCTGTGCGAATACGACTACCAGGGTTGGCACACTAACCCCTACATCGGGCGAGAGTTTTACGGCGTCTGGGGCGACTACGATGTGAAGATCCGCATAGACAAAAATTACATCGTTGCGGCGGGCGGCTACTTGCAAAACCCGCTAGAAGTGGGCTATGGTTACGAGCCAGAAGGCGCTGTAGTGAAGCGCCCTGAGGGCGACAAACTGCTGTGGCACTTTAAGGCGCCCAACGTACACGACTTTGCCTGGGCCGCCGACCCTGACTACACTCACGTGAAAATCAAGGCTGCCGATGGCACCCTCATGCGTTTCTTTTGGCAGAGAGGCAAGGGCTATGACGAAGCCTGGGAGGCCCTGCCCGCTATCATGAACCGCGCCCGCACCATCATGAATGAACGCTTTGGCAAGTATCCCTACGACGAGTATAGCTTCATCCAGGGCGGCGACGGCGGCATGGAGTATCCTCTGGCCACGCTCATCACAGGCAAAAGATCGCTTGCCAGCCTTGTGGGGGTGAGCATACACGAGCAAATGCACACCTGGTATCAGATGCTCCTGGCCACTAACGAGAGCCTATATGCCTGGATGGATGAAGGCTTCACGGTGTACGGCTCTACTATTGTGGAAGAGCAATTGGCCGCCGAAGGGCTATTAGGTAAGCGAAAACCGGCAGAATTTCCCTTTCAGGGCACCTATGATACCTATCGTATGCTGGTGCGTTCGGGCAAAGAAGAACCGCTGACCACACACGCCGACCACTTCCGCACCAACTTCGCCTACAACATCGGCTCTTATTCGAAAGGGTGCGTCTTCTTGCACCAGCTCGAGTATGTCATCGGAAAAGAGCACCTAGCTGCTGCCTTGCTGCGCTACTTCGACACCTGGAAGTTCAAGCACCCTAATCCCAATGACTTTATCCGCATCATGGAAAAGCAAAGCGGGCTGGAGCTAGACTGGTATAAAGAGGACTTTGTTCATACCACTAATTACGTGGACTACAGCATTGACTCCGTAAGCGAAGCCTCGCGCAAGAGCACGCGCGTCGTCATTGGGCGCAAGGGCGAAATGGCTATGCCCCTAGACATCTTGGTAACTTACACAGATGGCAAGAAAGAGCTGTTCTACGCGCCGTTGGAAAGCATGCGCGGCCTTAAGCCGCCAGAGACAGATGTAAAGCGCACGGTGCTGCCGCGCCATCGCTGGGTAGAGCGGGCATACACCTTTATTATTCCAGAGGCGATAAACCGCATTGCTTCCATCGAAATTGACCCCACGCGCCGACTGGCCGACCTTGAGCTTTCTGACAACACCTGGAAAAGACCCAAATAGCGCGGGCCGAGGTTTTAGGGTAAAGACAAACAGGGCGATGACCTCGCAGCCATCGCCCCGCGTGTTTTTCAGCATCGGACAACGCATCAAGCACTCGCCCGAGTTAGTTGGAGATGGAAATGCCATTTTCCGCCAAAATCTGGCGGGCGCGTTCTAGAATGGTAGTGTCTTCCAGATGGACGATGCCGCCGTTAGGCCCTGGCTCGAGGTGCCATTCTACGATGTCACCCTCCTTGTAGTTGTGGGCGCCGAAGTAGTTGCGCACTGTTTGTTCCTCAATGTTCAATTCTTTTGCGATGCGCGAAATACTGCCTGGCGGCAGTGCGTGCTTGATGCGGCGAAGCTCTTCGAATGTGATATTCATAGTTGCCGTGTTTTTGGTTAAAAAATGATGCATACCAACAGACTGGATTTAACTCCGTCTGACGGCTGAAGGTATGGCGTTTTCAAGATAGCGCGCAAGCCAAAAGGCGAAAATTTTTCAAGTTGTTCTTGGCGATAGCCAACGCATTACTTTTGCCGCGCTCGGGCGTTGGGCCTTTTCTGTATGCGGCTACATCTGGTTTCGTTTGACATTCCATGGCCAGCCAACTATGGCGGTGTCATGCTGGTGTTTCACCGACTGCGGGCCTTAAACGAAGCCGGTGCGCGTGTGGTGTTGCATTGCTTCCAATATGGTGGGCGCAAGCCGCAGCCCGAGCTGGAGGCATATTGCGAGGCGGTGTACTATTATCCGCGGCGGCGCGCACTGTGGCAGCAGTTTAGCGCAGAGCCATTCATCGTGCGCACACGTAAGCATCCAGCACTGCTGCGTCGGCTGTTGCAGGACGAAGGCCCTATCCTCTTCGAAGGGCTGCACACTGCCGGCTGGATAGGGCACCCAGCGCTGCGCAGCCGGCGCAAAGTGCTGCTTATGCACAACATCGAATGGCGGTACTACGCCCATCTAGGGCGCTCGGCCGCCTCTTGGTGGCAACGGTTGTTTTTTCAAGTGGAAAGCTGGCGGCTGCGGCGTGCAGAGGAGCATCTAGTACCTTTTGCTGATGTAGTTGTGGCGCTATCTCCAGTAGAGCGAGACTACTTTGGCTGCTATCCTGCAAATGCATACTATTTGCCGCCTTTTCACCCTTACAATGGCGTGAGCAGTCAACCCGGCCGAGGGGCCTACGCCCTCTTCCATGGCAAATGGAGCGTGCCCGATAACGAACGCGCTGCCCTGTGGCTATTGGAAGGGGTCTTTGCTCATTTGGAGGTGCCCTTCGTCTTGGCGGGCATGGCACCCACGCACCGCTTGCGTTCGGCTGCCGCCCGTTTGCCCCATGTCAGTCTCATCGCTGACCCCGACGACGCGCAGATGGATGCGCTTATTGAGCAAGCGCAGGTGCATGTGTTGTATTCGTTCCAGTCAGCAGGGGTAAAGATGAAACTGCTCAATGCTCTGTTTCGGGGGCGTCATTGCGTAGCCAACGAGCACGTCGTAGCGGGTACGGCCTTGCATTCGTTGTGTACTGTAGCTAATGACGCCGATAGTGTCCGCCGGGCGGTGCAAGTGTTGATGGAGGAGCCTTTCGAAGAAAGCCACATAGCCCAGCGCCGCAGCCTCTTGGAGACGCATTACGCTAACCTGCACAACGCCCGGCAACTCATGGCCATCGCCGCTGGCGTCGGTGAACCTTCCGGCGTCCGCAGGGTTTAGTGGCCAATCCAAACATCCGTCGGAATTAGGGAAAAAACATGGCTTCATTGGAAAGCATCCTTCGCCACGAGCGCCTTAGCCCCCAGCACCGCCGCCTCGCGGAAAAGGTGTTGGCTGCAGAGCGCATTACGCCTGAAGAAGGGCTTTATCTGTATGAGCACGGCGAACTCTCCTTCGTGGGCGCATTGGCCAACCACATCAGGGAACGCAAGCATGGCGATAGCACCTATTTTAATAGGAACTTCCACATTGAGCCGACCAACCTGTGCGTGTACGATTGCAAGTTCTGCTCGTACTCGCGCCTCATCAAACAGCGCAGCGACCCCGACGCCTGGGCGTACTCAATGGAAGAAATGCTCGACATCGTGCGGCGCTACGACGACCAGCCCGTTACGGAAGTGCACATCGTGGGCGGGGTATTGCCTCAGTACGATGTGCCTTTTTACCAAGAATTGTTCCGGCGCATTAAGGCGCACCGCCCGCAACTGCACATTAAGGCGCTGACACCGGTGGAATACCACTACATTTTCAAGAAAGCGAAGATCAGCTATGAGGAGGGCTTACGCCTGATGAAAGAGGCGGGGCTGGACAGCCTGCCTGGTGGCGGCGCCGAAATATTTCACCCCGAAATTCGGGAGCAGATTGCCGCCGACAAGTGTACGGCTGAGCAGTGGCTGCGCATTCACGAAATCTGGCACCAAATGGGCGGACGCTCCAATGCGACTATGCTATACGGACACATCGAACAGCACTGGCACCGCATTGACCACATGGAACAGCTGCGCCAGCTGCAAGACCGCACTGGCGGCTTTCAGACTTTCATCCCGCTCAAATTCCGCAACCAGCACAACCAGATGAGCTATGTGCCAGAAAGTACGGCTGTGGAGGATTTGCGTAATTACGCTATTAGCCGCATCTACTTAGATAACTTCGATCATATCAAGGCCTATTGGCCTATGATAGGGCGCACCCTGGCCCAAATGTCGCTCGCCTTTGGGGTGGACGACATTGACGGCACCATTGACGATACCACTAAAATCTACTCCATGGCCGGTGCAGAGGAGCAACACCCTGCCCTTACCACGCAACAACTGGTGGAACTCATTCGGCGCGTAGGGCGCAGACCCATCGAGCGGGATACCCTCTATCGCGTCGTGCGCGATTACACGGACGTCGTCTTCGAAGAGGATACCGCTTGGCGCGGCTACATGGCGCTGCCCGTGGTGGATGCCTAAACCTTCTTGCTATCAGCCTTTCTCTATGGGTATGCGCCTTTCTGTTGTCAGTTATCTGAACACCAAGCCGTTCATCTATGGGCTTTTTCGCAGCCCGCTTTCTGATCAGATAGAACTGAGCCTAGACATCCCCTCGATGTGCGCCCAGAAATTGCTCCGAGACGAAGCCGACCTGGCCCTGACCCCCGTGGCCGTCATTCCCGACCTGCCAGAGGCACATTTAGTGTCCGATTTTTGCATTGGCGCCATAGGCGCTGTGCGCACAGTGTGCATCTTTTCTGAGCGCCCCATTCAAGAGATACGGCGGCTGTTATTGGACTTCCACTCGCGCACTTCGGTAGCGTTGGCTCCTATCCTGTGCCGCGAATACTGGGGCTTAGAGCCGGAGTTGGAGCCTGCTTACGATGGCTTTGAGCAACGCATCGGCGGCGACACGGCTGGCTTGGTCATCGGCGATAAGGCCATTGGCCTAGAAAAGCACTTTCCCTACACCTATGACCTGGGGGCTGCTTGGAAAGAGTGGACGGGTTTGCCCTTTGTATTTGCCGCATGGGTAAGCACGCGCCCACTGCCACCTGACTTTGTGAGACGCTTCAACGAGGCACTGGCGGACGGCATTGCTCAAGTACCCAAACTGGTCAAGATTCTGCCTACCATCCCAGGTTTTGACCTGGAGGCGTATTTCCAGCAGAATATTAGTTACGACCTTGACGAGGCCAAGTGGCAAGGGCTGCAGCGTTTCCTCAGCTGGTTGCCTAGCAATGGTAATACGCAATTGGTGCACCATCGCTTCGAGCGTTGGGCAATGCCCAAAATACTGCCGTAGTGCCGAAACCTACAGCGGAACCAAACGCCGGTTGCTTTTTTGAAAAAAACTGGTCAAGGCGCTCTCGCGCTGTTACCTTTTGCCAACAGCGGGCTGGACTCTTTCCAATGGCGCAATACTTTTATATCATGAAAACGCTGACAATCTGCATGCTATCGCTCACCCTGTTTTCGGCATGCCCGGTGCAGGTGGCGCAAAAACAAACGCAAAGGTCTATGGAACAAACCTCCTCTGTAGTTACCCCTGCCGAATGGAACCCGGACTCGGTGGAAGTGGCCACGCTGGGTGGCGGCTGTTTTTGGTGCCTGGAAGCCGTCTATCAGGAAATGAAGGGTGTGCTTAAGGTAGAAAGCGGTTATGCGGGTGGACATGTGCAGCATCCAACTTATCGGGAAGTGTGCACTGGAACTACAGGCCATGCAGAGGTGGTGCAGATTACTTACGACCCGCAGGTTACCTCCTACGCCGATATTCTAGAAGTTTTCTTTACCATTCACGACCCCACTACGCTCAACCGTCAGGGCAACGACGTCGGGCCACAATACCGTTCCATTATCCTCTACCACAACCCGGAACAAAAAAAGATAGCCCAGGCCGCCAAAGAGGCTGCAGCGCAGCTTTGGACCAAGCCCATCGTTACGGAGATTGTGCCGCTCGACCGCTTCTATAAGGCCGAGGACTATCACCAGAATTATTACCGAAGCAATCCCTCCCAGCCTTACTGTATCTACGTGGTAGGGCCAAAGGTGGATAAGTTCCGCGAAAAGTTCCGGGATCGGTTAAAACAGTAGGTATGCGTACCTTTGCCACGACAAACGCTCGAGACAACATGCACCACGACACCAAGACAGAGTTACTCCAGCGTATTGAAGAAGCCCTGAGCGCCATCCGCCCACACTTGAAGGCCGACGGCGGCGATGTGGAGGTCGTGGATGTTACTGACGACATGTATGTGCATGTGCGCTGGACGGGTATGTGCGAGTCTTGCGCCATGTCCGAAATGACACTGAGGGCTGGCATTACAGAGGCCATTAAGGGCAAAATACCGGAAATAGCCGGGGTAAAAGCCGTCAATTGAAGCTACTTGAAGGGCAAAGAGCGCGTCTGGCGCGATTTCCCCTTAGAGAGTCTCGCCATTCAAATGGCCACATGGGGCCAGCGCGGCGCACCCCGGGCCGACCGCACCAGTGGACGTTTTTTTCTCCCGGTCGTTAATAGGAGATGTGCGAAGATAGGCTGGTCAGGCAACGCTACCCTGTAGAGCAAGCACCTACGAATGCGTTGTTCGGAAGGGAAGCCTTAGCCTCTTACAAAAGGCGCAACGCGAAAAGACTTTTCCGCTGCACAGAACCCGTGTATCTTCAAAAACAAGCCGAGTATGTTGTCTATGTATCGTTTCTGCACGACGTCTCTCTTCTCCGGGAAGCCCTGGCTAACTATGGCACTGCTTTTGGGTGCTCACCTGCTAATGGGCCAAGGTGCCGTACGCATTGAGCGCACGCTGCTCTGGGGCGAAACACCCCGGCAAATAGAGCGCCCTGGCGGCAGCATCGTTGAACAGTGGTATTTCGACGGCTGCTATTACACCGACAAGGCGCCTACCCTGCCTTTTTTTGCTGAGCAGGTGGCCTTGACTGGGCGCTCGCGCCTGACGGCGGAGCTCAGCGCTGTGCGCTATGAGCCTGTGGCCCTGCGCCCGCACCCTGACTTGGCGCTACTGGATGAAGCACCGAGGGTAGAGACCGATGTCGTACAGGAGGGCAATCAATACACGGGCTGGGTGGCGCTCTATCCTTTCCGCCGAGTGGGTAATGGCTATGAGCGCATTGTTTCATTTACCCTTACAGTGCGTATTTCCGCCCAGGAGCCAACGCCTATTACGGAGCGAAGTGGGCCGAATACCTTCAACTCCGTGCTGGGCACGGGCACCATCTACAAGTTCGGCGTCAGCAAGAGCGGCATTTACCGATTGGACTTCAACTTTCTCCGCAATACGCTGGGCATTAGCAACTTGGAGAGCATTGACCCGCGCCGAATTCGCCTCTTTGGCAATGGCGGCGCTATGCTGCCCGAACGCGCAGGTGCTGACCGCCCTGATGATCTTATAGAAAATGCCATCTTCGTCGCTGGTGAAGCCGATGGCCGCTTCGACAACAACGACTACATACTCTTCTACGCCGTTGGACCAGAGCCGTGGTCTTATCGGCCCAGCAATACCCTGCCGCAACTGACTGTGCAACAGCACCTGTACGACCACTTCGCCTATTATTTCATTCAGATAGGTGACACGCCAGGTTTGCGCATTGCCGAGCAGCCCAACATACCTGCTGACTACACTACGGAAGAGTTCGACGACGTCGTGCGAATAGAAGACGACAGGGTCAACCTACTTCACCAGGCCAGCTGGGCCCAAGGCTCAGGCAAGCGCTGGTTTGGCGACTACTTTTTCCAGACGCGCGAACGCACGTACAACATTCGCTTCCCTAATGCCTTAGTTGGCTCACCAGCGCGAGTTGCTGTCATGTTTGCCGGTCGTTGCCAGTCGTCCTCTGTAGTGCAGGTTACAGCCGGCGGTACCACGTTCAGCGGAAGCATATCGGGCGTGCTGGTGAGTGATAATGAGGCCTTTTACGCCTCCGATGCGCTAATATTGGGCACCTTCACGCTGCCCTCAGACAACACGGAGGTGCGCGTACACTATCTGCCCACAGCGGTGCCCAGCGAGGGCTGGCTCGACTTTATCGAAATCAATGCGCGCCGCCGCTTAGTGATGACCGACCAAATCATGGAATTCCGCGACCTGCGCACCTTGACACAGCCTTCGGCCCGCTTCCGCCTCAGTAATGTTAATGCTGGTATTCAGATATGGGACATCACCAACCCACAGGTACCCCAGCGTCAGCAGTACAACCTTTTCTCAGGTGTAGCCGAGTTCGGCGTACCTACCCAAGAAACCCTGCGCAATTTTGTTGCTTTCTACGACAATACCTCGCTGCCTCGACCCGAACGTGTCGTTGGCCGCATTGAAAACCAAAACATACACGGCCTGACAGACTTGCACATGGCTATTGTCTATCACCCAGAATTTGAAGGCCCTGTGCAACAACTCGCACAGCATCGCCGCTCCTTCGGGGGCCTCGATGTCGCCGCAGTGCGCATTGACCAATTGTACAACGAGTTCTCCTCCGGAGCCAAAGACCCTACAGCCATACGGGACTTCGCGCGCATGCTCTACAACCGCTCACCGGACAAATTCCGATACCTCTTGCTTGTGGGCGACGGCTCCTTTGACCCCCGCAACATCACTAATAGCACCGACAACCTGGACTTCATCCCCGTCTTTGAAACCTATCAGTCATTCAGCCCTATCTTTTCCTATCCCTCCGATGACTATTTCGGCCTGCTGAGCGATATTGAAGGTGCAGATCTCAAGGGCGCGCTCGAAATTGCCGTTGGCCGCATTACACCGCGCAACACCGTTGAAGCACAAGCCGTCATTTCTAAAATCATAGATTACGACAACAACCCGAATACTTTGGGCGACTGGCACCTTCGACTGTTGTACATGGCCGACGATGAAGACTGGAATGCGCACGTCCGTCAAGCAGACCACCTCGCCACGCGGGCAGCGCAAACGGAGACTTGGTTCAACCTCGAAAAGGTGTATTTCGATGCTTACCAGCAAATAGCCACCAGCACCGAAAAACGCATCCCCGGTGCCAAGGCTGCCATTAACGCTAACCTCTTCCGCGGGTGCCTCATTGCCCAGTATATCGGCCACGGCGGCCCGCGCGGATGGGCGCAGGAGCGCGTCATTGACAACAACGATATTGCCAGCTGGAACAATCCCGACCGATATCCCCTCGTCATCACTGCCACTTGCTCTTTTGGCGGCTTCGATGATTACACCACCCTTACCGGCGGCGAGCAAGCCCTGCTCAAGTCCAACTCCGGCGCCATAGGGCTATTTACCACCGTGCGCTCCGTATTTATCAATGGCAACAACGCCCTGACCGACGCCGTCCAAAACGTCATCTTCGAGCGCGACAACCAAGGGCGCTATCACACCATCGGCGACGTACTAAAAAAAGCCAAAAATGCCCTCCCCTCTTTCATCGAAGATAACGCCCGCCGCTTTACCCTCCTGGGTGACCCCGCCATGTTCCTGGCCCTGCCCGAGTATCGCGTACGTACCACGCGCCTCAACGGCAAACCCTTTAACCCGACGCAGCCCGACACCCTGAAGGCCCTCATGCCCGTATCGCTGGAGGGCGAAGTAACCGACCTCAGCGGCAACCTCCTCTCTGACTTCAACGGCCGCGTGACCGTCGCACTCTTCGACAAGAAGCGCACCCTCCAGACCCTGGGCCAAGATCCCTCCAGCCCCATCTTCCCCTTTGAGGTCCAAAACAGCGTCCTCTTCCGAGGTAGTGCCACCGTTACTAATGGCCGCTTCAGCCTCAACTTTGTCATACCTAAAGACATCAACTACGCCTTCGGTTTTGGCAAAATCAGCTACTACGCCGAAAACGGAACGCCCTACGACGCCGCCGGCGCCGATACAGCCGTCATCGTGGGCGGCACCTTCGAAGGTCTCCAAGACGACACGCCACCCATCATCCAGGTATTCCTCAACAATGAGGACTTTGTGCTGGGCGGTATCATCAATCAAAACCCCATCCTCTTGGTCAAGTGCTCCGATGACTACGGCATGAACGTTACTGGTGCTGGCTTGGGGCATGACCTGACCGCCGTGCTCAATGACAATGTCCTGGAAACGCTCGTGCTCAACGACTTCTACGAAAGCGCCCAAGACGACCCCCGCCGAGGGCAAGCCCTCTACCCCCTGCGCGGCCTGGCTCCAGGGCGCTATACCGTCCGCGCTAAAGGCTGGGATGTAGCCAACAACCCCGGCGAAGGCTTCACTGAATTCGTCGTGGCCGATGACGGCAAGGCTGCCTTGGCGCACGTGCTCAACTACCCCAACCCTTTCAGCACCAACACCTATTTCCAGTTTGAGCACAATTTGGCCGGCCAGCTACTCGATGTGCAGATTAGCATCTTCACCGTCTCGGGCAAACTCGTCAAGACGCTGCACCACTCCGCCATAGCCAACGGCTTCCGCGTTGCGGACATCGCCTGGAACGGCCGCGACGACTATGACGAACCGCTGGCCCGAGGCGTGTACCTCTACCGCGTGCGCGTGCGTGGCACCGACGCCAACGGCCGTGCTGTTACGGCCGAGAGCAACTTCGAGAAATTAGTCATCATCAAGTAAAGACAGGCCAATGAGTGCAAGCCTCCTTCCTCTCTGGGCAATGGCGGCTGGGCTTTGTCTGTTGCTCAGCATCCCGGCCGGCGCACAAGCTAATCCGCGACACGACACATACCTGCGCACTATAGGCAATTGCCCTGCTTGGCGCGTCGGCAGCAGTGCCATCCCCCTGAGCATACGCCCCAGCCCGTCGCTCTCCGTGCTCATGCAGCCGCGCCCTATGCCCTTCTTTTGCCGCATAGAGCACCGCTGGAGCGAACGCCATGCCCTGCCCCTCAAGTTTCGCCTCGGCTCCGTGCACTATGTGGACGGGTTAGAAGGCAAACGCCGCTGGTACGAGTGAGTATGGAAAACACAGACATCGGGCGCAAGGGCGAAGACCTCGCCGCCCAGTACTTAGAGCAGCACGGCTACCAGATTGCCCATCGAAATTTCCGCGCGGGCAAGGGCGAAGTAGATATTGTGGCTTGGTCGCCTGAGAAATGTCTTGTTTTCGTGGAAGTGAAAACGCGCTCCCTCGACGGTTTCGGCGGCCCTGAGGAAGCTGTCAACCGCAAAAAGCAGGAACTCATCGCCCGCACCGCCGGGGCCTACATGGAGGCTATTGGCTATGAGGGCGAAATCCGCTTCGACATCATCTCCGTGTTGCTCGAGCGCGGCGAGCCAAAATCCATCCGGCACGCTGAGGACGCTTTTTTCTGAAAAGGTGCGCACGCCACCCTATAGCCTGCCTCGTACCGACCCGATACAGAACTCTCTTTCAGCCGTTTTTTTGGAGAAATTGCAAAGGGTACATTTTCCAAAGCGTCCGCAGGGGCTGCCATTTTGAAGTGAAAAGTGATAAGTGAAAAGTAGAACCGGCCACTCTCTATCCCCATCGCCTTTCTTACCTCCGTTTTTTTTTGGGGGGGTGAAAAAACGGCTGCCGGCTTCGGAGCCGTTAGTGTGAGCGTAGTGGCTGGGCGCGCGGCTCCTGTTTGGCCCCGTGCGTGTTTTCGTCCCGCTTTCGGGCTTTAATATTAATAATGGCGAAATGGCGGCCTTCCGTCTCCGCGCCTGCAAGCACGGCGACCCTGCGGTGCCGCTCGCGCCGTTATTAAGACCCCGGGGCGAGACGGGCACATGCCGAGGCCCAAGCCAGAGTTCCGCAGGTGCAGGTGCACCCAAAAGCCAAGCCTATGCGCTGGAGCCGTTTTTCCCCAAAAAAACAACTTCGGTGAGGGAGGTGCAGGTAGCGGCAGACGTAGAGCGGGCGGTTTGGAACACAGCCCTCGCCGGAAAATGTGTACCCTTTTAAATTGGGAAAAACAGCCCAACAACCTCAAGCATGGCGCCGCTTCTGTGGATCGTTGGCGTCTTCAGCCCGGCCCGTGCCTCTTCTCGCTTTTGGCCCCTGATAAGGGCGTAGTTGTGGCCCGCCATCTTAGCCTATATGCTATTCATCATAGGTCTTCACCCTTATCCCCTGCCTTTGCCACAACCTCTTTTCATTGGCGACAAGCCAACATCTTTTACCCCAAAAAGTAATGGCCTCGTACTGTCGAGCAAAGGCAAACCGTGACAAATGCCGACGGCTAAGACGCCCGCGTAAGAAATAGCCCTGCGGGAAATCGCGAAAGAAGAAGACCGTAGCGCGCGCATAGGGCAGTATGCCCCATCGGCGCCCAACAAAGTAGCTGACAAGCGCTAGCGTTTGGCCGTCAGAGGAGAGCGCTGCATCCGTAACTACGCGCTTAGACAGGCGGAGGCTGTCGCGCCATTCGGCCACATAAGTGCCAGGTTTCGTGGGCAAAGTGTAGTGTTTTACAACACACTTGCTGGCAAAGGCGGCCTTGGAGAAGAGATGTAACGTGTCTTGCCAAACGATGAGTGCCTCACAGTCAAAGTTCCACTCACTGCGATGCAGAGGCGGGAAGGCGTGTTGGTCTGGGTAAGAGAACAGTATGGAGTCAAGCGCCTCCGTTTGAGGATGATAGCGATAGATGCGCAGGTCGCGGCGGTTATTGAGATTGTTGCCAAAATCACCGATGTAAAGCGTTCCGTCCGGAGCCATGGTGAGGGCTTCCCAGTCGCGGTTGGGTACGGGCAAGGAGCGCACCTCCAGCAGTTGGCGCGTGCAAGGAGCGTAGCGGAAGAGGTTAGGCGGGTTGTTGCTGTCGTTAAGCATCCACAAATACCCCTCCGGCGTGCGTACCATGCCCGACACTTCGCGCAGGATGGCAGGTAGGGCTTGTCGCCATAACAATCTTTTCTGAGCAAAAGCCAGTTCAGTACCTAGGACGAGCAAAAATAACAGGAGTGGGATCTTGAAAAATAGACGCATAAGGCAATGGCCAAAAGTTGTTTAGCAAAGGTGCGCCCGCTGCGGTACTATTGCCATAGACAAAGCAAGCAAACGGCACCTGTGCGTCGAAATGCCATTTTCCCTACGCTCCCCTGGCTGCTCCCATTACCTTTGTAGTCATCCTGGGTACACCTAAAAGAAGCTCCTTATCCCTATGGAATTTTTTCAACGCCGCCTACCTGGAGTTTGGGAAATACACCTATCGCCCCTGCGCGACGAACGCGGTTTTTTCATGCGCACCTATGATGTGGCCCTTTTTGAGCCAGCTGGCCTGCATCGCCCTTGGGTACAGGAAAACCACTCTCGCAGTGAGCGGCGCGGTATCTTACGCGGCTTGCATTTCCAGTTTCCTCCCTACGCCGAAACGAAGCTAGTCCGTTGTGTGCGCGGTGCAGTGTTCGATGTCTTTGTTGACCTGCGCCCTGAGTCACCCACCTTTGGTCAGTGGGATGGGTTGGTGCTGTCGGAGGACAACCCGCACATGGTGCTCATTCCACGCGGCTTTGCGCATGGTTTTTGTACCCTCACCGATCTGAGCGAAGTACTCTACAAAGTAGATAGCCCTTATCAGCGCGAATACGAAGGCGGTCTGCTTTGGTCTGACAAGCAGCTCAACATTAAATGGCCTACAACAACGCCCTTTCTATCGGAAAAAGACAGCAGAAACTGGACGTGGGAGGTCTTTGTTGAGCAACACAGCCACCGCATGAGTGGGCTTTTCGGCGGCTGAGCGCGAGCTAAACTACACTCACACCATACTATGAATGTCCGTCTATTCAAGCCTTCCGTAGGCGAAGAAGAACTTCAGATGATCCGCGAAGCCTTCGAGCGCTCGTGGATAGGCTTAGGCCCTAACGTGAGCCAATTTGAGGCCGAATGGGAAAAATTCACCGGCTGTGCCATGGCCGTCGGAGTTAACTCCGCTACGGCAGCTCTCCATTTAGCCTTGGCCGCCTTCCGCTTTCCCGAGGGCAAAAAGGTACTACTACCCTCGCTCACCTTCGCTGCTACCGCTACTGCCGCACTCTACAACCGCCTCATACCAGTGTTCGTGGATAGCGATCCCGTTACCCTGGGCATGGACTTGGATGACTTAGAACGCAAATACGACGAGGACTGTGTGGCCGTCATACCCGTGCATTATGCCGGCCACCCCGTACCTATGGAGCGCTTGGTACCCTGGGCCAGGGCGCGCGGCCTAAAGATCATTGAAGACTGCGCCCACACGGCCGGTGCCATCTACAAAGGTAAAATGCTGGGCCTCTGGGGTGATATCGGCTGCTTCTCCTTCGAAGAAAAAAAACTAATGACTACCGGCGACGGCGGCATGATGGTTACCAACGACCCAGAGCTATTCCGCGACGTCAAGGCCATGCGCTGGGTGGGCATTGACAAAGACAACTGGAAAACGGCCCAAGCATACGTAGCGGCCAATCGCGACGCCCTGCACTGGTTCTACGAAATCTCTGTGCTGGGCTATAAATACAACATGAACGACTTAGCAGCCGCTATAGGCTTGGCCCAACTGAAGAAACTGCCGACCATGAACCAGCGCCGTTCCGAAATCATTCGCCGATACCTGAATGGCCTGCAAAGAATACCCGGCGTGCAACCCCTGCTGCCTTTCGAGCCAGAGCACTATTGCTATCAGATGTTCGGCATTCGCGCCGACCAACGCGACGACCTCATGGTTCACCTCAAAAGCAGAGGCATCGCCACAGGATGCCATTACACCCCCCTGAGCCTGCAGCCACTCTTCGCCCCGTGGGGACGCAACTGCCCCTATATCGAGGCCGAGCACCAGCGCTTCATCACCCTGCCCTTGCACGCAGACCTGACCGACGAAGAGGTGGACTACGTACTCGAGGGCATCACGACCTTCTGCGAGGCCTATGTTGCCTGAACTCATCGTCTGGGGCGGTACCGGCAATTTCAAGGTGCTGTGCGAACTGCTGCGAGAACAGTACCGCATCATAGGCTACTTCGACAATAACCCCCACATCGCCCGTGAGTATCGAGGCATTCCGCACTTAGGCAACTGGGAGGATTTTCTTCGCTGGGTTCAGCAGCCTGTAGTGGCGGCGGCATCTCTCCCGCATTTCATCGTCAGCATCGGCCCCGGACATGGCGCCGTACGCCGGCAACTGCACGACCAACTCAAGCAGCACGGCCTGCAGCCCATAACCGCAGTGCACCGCACGGCCTTCGTGGCCGACAGCGCCCAACTGGGCGAAGGGAGCCAAGTGTATGCCCATGCCACCGTGTGTGTGGATGTGCGTATCGGGCGCAATTGCCTCATCAACACCCATGCTTCCATTGACCACGAGTGCATTCTCGAAGACGGTGCCTCCGTAGGCCCAGGAGCTACTCTAGCGGGCTTGGTGCACGTAGGCGAAGACGCAGACATATACACTGGCGCGGTGGTGCTACCACGTGTGCACATTGGCGCAGGAGCTGTTGTAGGTGCTGGCGCGGTAGTGCGTCACAACGTACCGCCTTACACAGTAGTCGTTGGCAACCCCGCTCGCGTCCTGCGCGAGCGCCCCAAGTGAGTCATCTTCGCCTTTCTCGCCTCCATTTTTTTGGGGAAAAACGGCATCCAGCTTCGGCGCAGTCGCTGTGGATGTTGGCTGACGGATGTAGCTCCTGTCGGGCTCTATGCTCGTTTTCGTCCCGCTTTCGGCCTTTAATAATGGCAAAACGGCGGCCTTCGCTCTCCGCGCATGCGACGGCGGCGACGCTGACGCGCAGCTACGTCATTAACCCAGACCAAAAGCAGGACAGGCACACGCCACACCCAAGCAAAAGCCCAAAGGCTACCTGTGCGCGAGAGGGCCAAGCCGAAGCCCAATGGCCGTTTTTTCCCAAAAAATCAGTCGCCGTGGCGGCGTAGTGCTGGCAACGCCGCTTCGATGCTATCTCCGGCGTGCGGCCTCCAATGCGGTTTCGATGCGCCGGAGGCAGTCGGCGTAGTGGTTTCGAGTGGCGGCGTCATTGACAGCGTTGCTGGCAGCGGTCAGGTCGGCCTGCAGTTGGCGGAGGGTGGCCAATGCCAGCGAAGGCACATCTGAGTAGTACAGGTTTGGCGTTTGGCTACCGCTCGCCGAGGGCTGAGCAAGAGCGCTCACTTTCTCGATGAACATCTTCTGCAGGTTGCGGCGGTGTAAGCTAACGGCAGAGCGGGCGGGCACTTCGGCCCAGATGCCCGTGCGCAAGTCTTCGAAGAGTTGGCTGATAGTGTAAGTGTTGGGGTCGAGCGTTTCGTTTTCTATCATGCGCTGCAGGCGCGCCGAGCTGAAGAGGCTGTTGAGCGTGTTCTCCTGCAGGCGCATGAGGGCGCTGACGCCGCTTTCGGGTTTTAGGAGGCGCAGCACTTTGGGTTCGAAGAGCCACTCGGGCGTCTGGAACAGGTGTTTGTGCAAAAAGGCGATGGCTTCGCGCTGGCGGTCGGCGGGGGCAACCTCATAGACCATACCCTGTTGGTCATAGGTCTTAGGTGTCTCATACACGCCACCTACCCACTTGGTTACGTGACCGATGTAGCGGTTGAATTGACCCACGACGTTGTCGTAAAGTTCTTGGGCGCGCTCATAGGTTTGCGCCTCTTCCTTTGTCCAGATGGCTGCATTGGGCAAGATACGCTGCAGGTTCTTGATACCGTATTCGGAGGCGAGCATGGAGTTATCTCCCAGGTCTTCGGCCTGTGCGCGCGGGTCGTAGGGGTTGGTTTCAGTCAGGAAGTGCAGGCGCGGGTTGTTGGCGGCTTTTTTTATATTTCAGCGGTTGAGCACCTTGCGGTCTTCTTCGGCGTCTTTGGTGCCGTAGATGGGCTTGTACCCCCATTCGATGGCCCAGCGGTCGTAGTCACCCACGCGCGGCATGAGGTCCGTTACGCCATCTTCGGGTTGTGCTACGTAGTTGAATCGGGCGTAGTCCATGATAGATGAGGTGTGCCCGTTGGCCTCGACGAACTTTTTGTCGCGCAGTTTTTCTACCGGGGTGGCATGGCTGGCGCCGAAGTTGTGCCGCAAGCCCAGGGTGTGGCCTACTTCGTGGGCGGACACAAAACGGATAAGTTCGCCCATGAGCGCATCGTCGAGTTCATTAGGGCGGGCGCGGGGGTCAACAGCGGCGGTTTGCGTGGTGTACCAGTTTTTGAGTAAGCGCATGACGTTATGGTACCAGCCGATGTGGCTCTCGATGATCTCGCCCGTGCGCGGGTCGTGCACGTTGGGGCCGTAAGCATTTTGGATGTCGGAGGCAAAATACCGGATGACGGAGAAACGGGCGTCTTCCAAGCTCATGGTGGTGTCATTTTCGGGCCAATCGCGAGCGATGATGGCGTTTTTCCAGCCGGCTTGTTCGAAGGCCGGTTGCCAGTCCTCGACGCCTTTTTTCAGGTAGGGACGCCATTTGTGCGGTGTAGCGGGGTCAATGTAGAAGACGATGGGCTTGGCGGGTTCAATCTTTTCGCCGCGTTGTTGGCGGCGGGCGTCCGCTTCGCTCTTAGGTTCCAAGCGCCAGCGGACGATAATGGTTTCGTCCTCGACGCGCTGCTGGTCGTCGTTGTATACTTGATAGCCGGTGGCGAAGTAGCCGACGCGTGGGTCGAAGTAGCGTTTGCGGGCCGGGTTGCGCGGCAGCATGATGAGGGAGTTGTTAATTTCGAACGTAACTACGCCTGCATTTAGGCCGGCAATCAGGTTGACTGTTCCCGGGGTTTCCTCGCGCAGCGAAGGCGGGCTTACTTTGTAGGTCTTCACCGTGCGCACTTCCAGGTTGATGGGGTAAGCCCGCATGCTTTGGATGTAGCTGCGGTCTTTTTGCAGCTCGCTTATTTTGTAGCGCTGCTTGGTAATGGGAGGCAGGCTAAATACCTGATTTTCGTCTTTGAAAAAATCAGTTACTTCGATGACCACGGAAGTGTCCGGGCGCACAGCCTTGATATCGAAAGCAGCTGCAATGGGATCTACGTTGGAGCTGCGCACTGCCTTGTAAATGGGTTGTGTAGTGTCTGGGCTGACGTTGCGATAGGCAATGGCCCGAATGAATACTTTGTCAGATGGCGCGCGCTCGAAGCGAATGACTTGGCGGTTTACCTGCTCGCCGCCGTAGCCAGCGCCGGTAGGAGTCTGGGCTACGCGCGTTATGGCCATAATCTCTACGCCAAACATCGAGTCGGGTATCTCCAGAAAGTACTTGTCCTCGATGCGGTGCACGGTAACCATGCCGGCCATGCTGAAGGCCTTATCTGTGATGACTTCGCGGTAAGGCTTTGGCCCTTTCTTTTCCTCTTTGTCTTTCTTTTCGGCCTTTTCGTCTTTTGAGGGCGGTACGGTGTCCTTCGCTGCAGTGGGTGAAGGAGGTATGGTATCAGGGCGCGAAGGCGTTTGGGCCGGTAGCAGCGTCGAGGCCGTCAGTAGCAGAAGCGCCAACAGGGTAGCGCGGGTCTGGGCAGAGCAGTTCATGTCGGTGTTGTTTTTTGTAAAAAAGACTGGTTATGCATTGGGCGCAAAGCACGCAAAAAGCTCTTGGGTTACATAGCCCGTTCCGACTTAATAGCATCCTGAGCGAGTATTCTTCGGAGAATTTTTCAAAAATATTCTCTTCGTAGCGTGGTCTCTCCTCAGATATTCAGGACAGTCAGTGAAAGACAAAAAATAAGTCATCCCGAAAACGACTTCGGGATGACTTGTGGAAGTTGGCATGCAAGAGATGTGAAGGGCTTACTTCACGTCAGCGAAGAAATCCTTCACTTTGTCCTTGTGCACAATCATTTCCTTGTACGTGTAGCGGCCGGTGGCGGGGTCTTTGATAGCCTTCACCACTTTAACATGGTCCTTACCGCTTCCGGCATTGGCAGAACGCTCGGCCACACGGGCGTTTTTCGATACTTTCTTGGCCATGGCGTCGGATGTTTTTTAGTGTGAATGAAAAGGCGCCTGCTTACTTAATCTCGCGGTGAATGGTGTAGCGGCGCAAGATAGGATTGTATTTTTTCAACTCAAGGCGCTCCGGTGTGTTCTTGCGGTTTTTCTCGGTAACGTATCGAGAGGTGCCGGGCATGCCGCTATTCTTGTGCTCCGTGCATTCCAAGATAACCTGGATGCGGTTGCCTTTGCTCTTCTTTGCCATGGTATGTGTACTTTTTAATGGGATAAGCCAAGATTAACAGCCTTCAGAAGACGA
>FWWL01002301.1_pt1 | contig 40604 bp, 35 predicted proteins | sample 2228331 | NCBI WGS metagenome assembly FWWL01 (sample SAMEA103939775, study PRJEB20133) | metagenome
TAATTTGATTTTCATGAATAAAGGTTCGATTTGAGTCAACTCTCTTATAGTTTCTTCCCACATTCGTATGTATTCCTGAATCTTGATACTTTCCCCACTAAAACCTATTTCAATAGCTAACAGCGGTTTGTTCTTTGCTATTGATTTAAACAAATATTCGGGTTGGTTACGTTTATTTTTTTTGTCTGAATGGTCCTTTTGATTGTTTAGAATTTGGTAATTATTGAAATAATCATAAATAAAAAATTTTTCTTTTAAACTTGACGCTGATTTCCTTGCACCATTGCCAATTATTTGAGTTAGTTGTTGGTAATTTCCAATTTTTTTCAAAAGAGCAATATTAACAATATTCGTTAGTTCAACTCCCGTTTCAAGCATATTTATATTTACTAGAACTTGTGGTAAGTCATAATTTCTAAAATTTTCTAAAACTTTGTTAACTTCTGTACCCTTTAGATCAGCCGTAATTACCTTAGCATAGTTACCTTTGCAATTAGGATGTAATTCATTTAATAAATCAGTAACTAAGGAAGCATAGAATTTCGAAGAAGTGTATATAATCGATTTTTCTGATCTATTCCTTCCAGATGAGCTTCTTTCGTTAATCGAACCATCGAAATGCTCAACCATATTTTTAATCAATTCAAAATTAATATTAGATTCATATTTATCCACATCAACTAATGACAGGTCCTTCTCTTCGAAAAACAATTTATTTACATTACAATTAACATATTCTAAAGATGCTAATATACCATCATTTATTGCTGCTTCAAGTGTATATTTATAAGTTGAATCATTCTTATTAGATAGATCTGTTGTAAATCTAATTTTTAGTGCATCAAAATAATTAATGGAATTTACATCAATGCTCGACCAACTTGTCCTTTGATCAATAATTATAACAGCATCAAAATATCCACACGATAGATCTTGATAAGTTCTAATGAATGATTGAGTTGTTGTAATCATTATTTGAGCATTACTGTTAAACTTATTAACAGGTGCAACTAAATTTTTGGTTTCCGAAGAAAATATTTCTTTTAATCTACTTTCAATTTGATATGCTTCTGTTAGATAGTTAGCAACAACTAATACTCGCTTTACAAGACCAACTTCAAATAATCTTAAGAGCATTTGAGTCATTAAATAAACCCTACCTGTACCAATTGGCATTTGAATTATTAAGTCTCGTTTTCCCTTTTCTATTGCAAGTTCCATGGACTTTATTGCATCTAACTGATAACTTCTCAAAATTTCATTTGGTCTGAAAATAACCTCATTCGTAGAATAAGCTCTGAATGAAGTTATTTCGTCTTTTATCTCTAGCTTTCTCTCCAAATCCTGTTTAGAAAACAGCGATTGTACGATTCGAGCATCGTCCTCGGCAATATCTAATAGAAATACTATTTCACCATCAGTAATAAATAAGTATGTAATTTCTAAACTTTTGGCCTTAATTAATATACTTTTTTTAATCTTTGAGAATAACGAATGACTTATTATTCCAATAACAAGCGATATAGGTTTCATATTCATTGAAAATAAAATATAACTAATATATCCTTCTTGCTCATGAATCGACATATCTACATCATTTTTTTCCTTAGGCTTCCAATCTACTTTAACTAAACTATCATTAGTCAGGGCTATGATTTTCGTTATACTTTTCATTTTTACCTCCACTGCCCAAAGTTTCCTAAAGCATTGTTATATACAAAACATTTTGCTAACTAAAAGATAGTCCTAATTACTTATTCCATATATTGCAGAATATATCCTTTTCTCAACTCTTTGGTGGTTTACTACATGCTAGATCGAGTGGCGTCATTTAGTGGTGAATTACTCATCATTTCATTAATCTTATTGGCAAGATCTAAAATACTACTATTGATATTTATTAAATCTATGAAACTAATATGAACAATTACGTCATCCTCACTTTGATACGTAATCGACTCATCAATCGCGCTCACGCTAGTTGTCCAAGGATACAACAAGAAAACCATTTTGGAAGAGTATTTTTTATTGTACGCGTACATCTGATACATATCCGCCTGAGAGACGCCGTAGTTACTTTGATTGGGGTAAAGCCTCTTCCACTTTGTATCAAGTACAATCGAAATACCCTCGCAATCCTTAACAACAATGTCAGGCTTTAACAAGAATCGCTTGGGGGCATCGAATAGATGATAGATCCGATCCTGTGTCTTCATTGTATAAAGAGCTTTGTCTAAGAATTTGTTAAGTTGTCCAGCTACATAGCTCTCAAAGACTTTTTCCATTGGAAACAAGAGTGCGAAAGCCACCCCACCACCTTGAAAAGTTGTAAAGCTCTTATTCTTCAAGAAGATGCTGCACCATTGAAGAATCATTTCATAGTCTTTCATATTGCGATCAGAGATCACCTTCTCGAAATCCTGATCTGGATTTATGGAGTCATCCACTGCATCAAACGATGCCAACAAGATGACAAGGTCTTTCTTATTAACTCTACTAGAGGTTATCTTTCGCAAAAAGTCTAATGTTGTCTTGATCAGCTTGTTCTCCGCGCGATTAACACTGAAGATATCATATTCGATATAAAATCGTTCTTTATGTACGAAATTTGATTTAATATGCTGAGGGAAATTGAGCTTACCTTTATAAAGGCACTCGTTATCCTTGTGCTCGATATAAGTGGATTTCAGCCCTCTTTTGACTAATGCATACACTTCTTCTATAAACATTCGTATGAAAATTTCAAATATATTGTTCTTTTCAATGTGCAGGTTCGACATTTTAAAGGTTTTGTACGGTATTTCCTTAAGGAACTTCAACATATCCAGAAATACTCTCTTGGTTTCTACCTCTGAGCTTTCCTGATCCTTGGAATACAGCTTCGGTAAAATTTCAATTATTGTGCCATCATCCATCGTTATTAAACCCACATAATTTTTTGCGCTAATGATTTTACCAATACCACGTTTACTAGAAATTGTCATCAATTCCAAAGCATCCGTATCCGTACTCTGTTTCTTCAACAAGATAAACTGCTCTAACCGATCGAAGGTAGACTCGGGTAAGGAATGATAATGATTAGACGGCACTGCTACTACGTTCCTCGTGAACGAATCATATTCTTTAATCTTGAATTGTTGACCCATAATTGTCACCTACACGCTATAAATTTTGCGATATGAATCAATTTGGGTGAAAGCTTGCTCATTAATCTCATAGGGTACTTCATCATCAAGATCAATTTCACTCGAATTGCCGAACAGCTCTTTGACATCAATCTGCTTCTGCTGGATAAATTGTTCATCTCTGTTCTTGCTATTGTCGCCGAGCACCAGCTGGATATTATGATAATCCTCATAGAAGTATTCTTGTAGTAACGGGATTATGGCATTTCTGAATATTTTAGCTAGATTATGTAATATAGGATCCCGTGCCAGAGGCATAAAGTAGGCATGTCCAATTGTATGCTCTCTATCGAATAATACTTCAATGCGGCGATTGATCTTCGTCAGCATGGCTGCCACATCAATCCCTGCTACAACTATCCCCTTAAGAAAAAATGGGTTTGGCAATAATTCCACAAAATGGAATCGCCTGCGAAGAGCTGTATCAAGTCGAGCAATAGATCTATCTGCCGTATTCATAGTTGCAAGGATATAAACATTATCCGGAACTCCAAATTCTTCTTGGGAATAAGGAAGTTGTAGTTTGATTTCTTCATCTTGTCCAATACGCTTGGTAGGCTCAATTAACGTGATCAATTCACCAAATATTTTTGAGATATTGCCACGATTGATTTCATCGATAATGAATACATAATTATTCGTATTCTCCTTAATGGTAGCACCCGATGTAGGATCCAGCCTTTTCAGTATTCGAAGCACATCTGAAAGCGTAATCCGATTCAACCTGTACACTGAACTCAAAGTCAGAACAGTGTTCCCATTAAGTTCATAGATATCTTCACGAATATCCTTAACTAGCCATTTGACCTTTCGTGATCGTTTGTAATGTTCAAATTGATTCAACCACTCGTAATCACCAGTAACAACGCCAATAGCGTCGATCGTTTTCTCGTCATATAGAACTAGAATGATATCACCAATCATCATTTCATTGATGAAGCTAGACAGAATTTTCTTTCCACCGGCTTTTGTAAAATCTGTCTCTTCTGTGATCTTCTCGCCATATCCATCCCAGCCAACTCTTATTCTACTATTGATAAAACAATCTCTCTTGGTAGGATTCTCTCGGGCACCTTCTAACGATACTTTCCAAATAGTCGGTTCACTACGAATGCCATATTCATTGCTGTTCTGAATGATTGGAGTTATTGCTTGTTCACAGAATACCTTGAAAATGCCCGCCTTGATTTCGTAGGAAACGTCGTTTACATCCTGATCGCCAGTTCCGACTTCAATCTTTGGTTTAATTCCCTCAATAAACTCCTCATATCCATACGACTGATGGAAGGTCGTAAAGGCAATTTGCTTATTATCCTTGTATGCGTGATAGCGTGATAGAACGCTTTCATAACCGATATCATTGATTTCCTGCTGAATAGACTTCACCGACTTATTCTCGATAATAGCGACAGCATATGCAATCGTGTTATAAGTTTTCCCAGTGCCAGGAGGTCCATATAGGATGATATTCTTGTCCATTGTAATAGCTTCTGTGGTCACCTCTGTACTAGTTGGTAAAGACTGATGAACTGAACTAACAGATGGGTATACCTCTGTACTCAATGAATCACCTTGTTCCTGTTGCAACAAGAATTCTTCGTAGTATTGTAAAGCATATTGAAAAGCCTTGTTACCTGCTTTAGTGTTCACTTCCTCGAAGTTTTCAGCCCCTAGAATCAGCACCCTTACTTTTTTGAATGCTTCTGCTGAGGATATTTCGTATAAGTCTGTTGCTTCTAACTCAATACCAGTAAGCTTTTCCGGTGCATTTGACAAGGAAGATACATAAGAGTTCACTGTATTATCAGAGTAATTCTCACCATTCGCTTTCTTGCGACGACTCAACCATTCCATATAAGCTTTTCGCTGCACCTTCGCTGAATAACTCATTATGTTAACCCCATTTTCTTATTAATGAAATCTACACACTAACCTCACATACATCTAACTAGCAATCCACCCAAAACCTGTTATCGCTTGATCAATAATATGTTCGTACACAATATTGCTCTTTTGTGTAAATACATCTCTTTCGTAACTGTCAGGCAGAAAACTATTCAACACAGAGATAATCTCGCTCTTTACCTTTTCCTTAGGCTGAGGATCGTTATGCCAACCAACAACAAATAGCTCCGACTTCTTCTGGATCAGGGTTTCGTATAACATCTTCGCGGCGAGCTTAACCTTCTTCTCTTCAGCAGCAGTGAGCTTATCTTTATGTAGCAAATCAAATATTTCGAGTTCTTCCTCTGATAGCTCCTCTTTGATATGACGTTCTTCTTCTTCCTTTAATTTCTCCATAAATTCAAACAGCTTCTCAAAGAAATCGTCATTTGTTGATCCGCCAGCATTATAATTATCGATTATATTCTGGAAGAGGACGGCAAAGTTGCCTCTTGTAATGTTTTTCTTGAGCATTTGCTCCAGCTTTTTCGTAATGTAGTCTCTTAGATTAGCAATCTCAATATTCTTATATTTAATCTTCTTGAACTGCTCTCTCAACTCATCAATATTGAGCTTAGATAGGTCGATTTCCTTGGACTGTTTTGCTATTTCATAGACAGCCCTTTGCTCAGCAATAACACTTTGGTCTAACAGTGCATCAATTTTCTTGCGAGCCTCTTCCAGCTTCTCAGGTCTGATCTTACCGTTGATAATTCCCCTTAAATAGAGAATAGCTTCTTTAAGTGGATTGTTCCAATTCATCTTGAATATGTCTGGTCGTAGAGATTCATACACCATTTCTACAGTGTTCGAGTAGACCTTGAACTCGTTTTTCCATTCGTCATTTTGTAGAATTGTATTGGCAAAGCTTTCAAACAACTCAAGCTTCTTGAATGTGTCGTAGCCAACAACTAATTCATTGATGTCGATTCCAATAGCAGTACAGAATTTAGTGGTATTCTCAATAGTCTGGTTTAATAGGTCAACCAGGTTCTCAATATCCTTAACTGGCATATTATCATCTTCTGAACTGGCATAGTCAGCAAGTGCGCGCTTCATATACTTAAACACATCGAGATAGGCAACAATAATACCGTTATCCTTCCCTGGAAACACTCGGTTTGCTCTTGCTATCGCTTGCATAAGGGTGTGCCCTTTCATCGGCTTATCCAGATACATCGTAGACACACTCGGAGCATCAAAACCAGTCAGCCACATAGAGCAGACAAAAACAAGTTGGAAGGGATGTTTTTCGTTTTTAAAATGATCTTCAAGGTCAAAGCCGTTCTCATCAACAGCGTTCATATAATCTCTATGTTTCTTTATCGATAAACCTTGAGCCGAGAACTTCTCTTCCTCGTTATCTTCGGGGCTAATCACAACCGCCATTTGAACTCCTCGCATATAATCTACGATCCGTTTGAGTTCAAAGCGTTTCAACTCGTCGCTTAAAGTTGTAATCTCCACATTGATCTTTTTGATCTCTTCTTTCCAATAGTGAGTGACTTTATCGTACATTTTAACCGCTGTAAATTTATCCACACAAACAACCATCCCCTTACCAAGAAAGCCCCGGCGTGGAAAATGGTAGACGATATCTTGTGCAATCACCTCGAGCCGATCATCACGCTTAATGACTTCAAGTTCTCTTGCATAGTGATTCTCCAAACGCTTTTGCTCTTCATCCGTTAGGTTATCCTGATCCAGGATATCCGAGAAATCGGAATCGAGAAAATCATTCTTAAGCTCTACCGTAGGCACTCGTTTGGTGTAATAGAGCGGTACGGTCGCACCATCTTCAATGGACTGTGCAAAATTGTATTCGCTGACATAATCGCCAAACCACGAGTTTGTTAAACGCTTGTTGCCAAGGAGTGGTGTCCCTGTAAATGCAATGTATTGCGCATTAGGCAAACCATTCCGCATATTTTCTGCAAGATCCTTATATTGCGTTCTATGGGCTTCATCTACCATCACGATTATATCACTACGCTCTGATAAGATTGGATATCTCTTGCCCTTATCAAATCTGAATTTATGGATCATTGTGAACAAAACCGTCTTGTTTGTAGTCAGTTGTTCTCGTAACTTGGAGCTACTAGCTGGACGAACATCCTCGTCCTTCGCAATAAACTCTGTTCTAAGAAAATTCTTGTATAACTGATCATCTAAATCCTGACGGTCGGTAACAACTAAGAATGTAAAGTTACCTTCACATTTATGCTTGATTTTGCGGGCAAATATAACCATAGAGTAGCTTTTTCCACTGCCTTGTGTGTGCCAGAAGACACCCAACTTACCCTTTAAGCTTTCACGATTTACAAAGGCGTCAAATGCATTGTTAATGCCCAAAAACTGATGATTTTTAGCAATGATTTTTGTGCGTTTACGATCAAACAAAATAAAATTCTCTATGTAATCAATGAGGGTTTCTTTCTTCATCATTCCGTTAATTAAGTATTCTATACTGATGCCGTCTTCTTTAATTTGCTCTCTGTCCGGCTTCTCTTTCTCACTATCTACCTTAAGCCATTCGAAGAAATGCTCATAACCCGACTGAAAACTGCCTATTCGAGTTTCTACTCCATTAGACAGTACACAAATCTGATTGTAGTTGAATAGATACGGGATATCTTTTAGATAGTCGGTCAGGTTCTTATCATAAGCATTTTTGACTAAGATATTTGAGTTTTTTAGTTCAATAAAGACAAGCGGTAAGCCGTTAATGAAAATGATTAGATCGGGCCGCCGCCAATGAACTTCACCTTTAATCCACATTTGTGAGACTATGGTGAAGTTATTGTTCTGCGGCTCTTTGAAATCGATTATTCTAAGGATGTTGCTTACCTGCTTACCGTTCACTTCGTATCTTACGGTTATACCCGTTCTAAGCAAATGGTAGTTCACATAGTTAACCGACATTAAATCCGCAGTATGGGGGGTTAACTGCAGGTCCTCAGCAACTGATTTGATTGTAGCAACAGGGATCGTCGGATTGAGTTCGCACAGCTTATTGAACAGAATGTTTGGCAGCACAACCTGCTTTTTATTCTTTCTGCCGGAGCCATCGGAGAGGGTTTCCCTCTCCGGTGTGAAGCAGTTCACTATCTCATATCCATTCGACTCAACTAGCAACTTGATGGCTGACTGCTCGATCATATCCTCTGTTATTATTCGCGCCATTTGCAATCCCCCCTTGTAACTTTCCCTTCTTCTCGAACAACCTAAATTTTCTATATAGTTTAGGAGTTGTCTAAACCTCCAATTTACCTCCCATAAGGCGTGGAAGTAATAGGTCCCTTTGTTTTATTAGGTTTTCGCTTTCATTTGTTAATCTCGAAATTTGTAAATCAATCTCTTTCACTATTAATTCAAAATTTCTAATTATGTCTATTGGTGGTAACAAAAGTTTAATTCCATATAGCTCCTCTTTACCTACTGAAGAAAATATTGAGCCATTACCTATAATATCTTCTTTGTGAAAATAGTTGTTTAGCAAATAATATAAATAACATTGATTGTTATTTATGCTAGAGATAGAACACAAGCCACGACCTATCACTAACTTACGATTTGCAATATTGATTCTTCCAACAGGTGCTCTTACACTCAATAAGATGTCACCTTTATTAGCAACTTTCTTTACTTCTGTGCAATAAGTGATGTGCGTTGGATATCTATTATTAAAAGCTGTTACCCCTTGATGAAATGGTAATCCCTTTTCATTCTCATTATAAAATTCCGACTTTGGAGATTGTCCCATTTGGATATTTGCAATTTCACACAATTTTTTCACTTCCCACCCATCAGGAATCCCTTTTGTAAAGTGAGTGGTTTCATATCCGGGAAAACGAAAACGCACAAACCATTCTTTATAAATTTGCTGCGCAGCTTGTTCTAACCGGTCAATTCTGCGATTGTTGTTCTCAATAAGGTCGTCATAAACAGATAAAATATCTGCTATTCTATGCTGGGTTGATAGAGGTGGAAGTTTTATTACCAACTTTCCAATATCTTTGGGCGATATATTAGGTTGTCCCGCTCCAATCCCAATGTTATATAACATCTCTTCATAATGTTCTAAAGTTAGTGTTAGATACACGAATATAGGATTAGATATAGATTTATTAACTCTAATAATGCCAACTCGCTGATTAACCAAATAATCACAATCAACCTCTTGCATTTTTCCTATTTTCCCAACACTTCCAGCACCTGTCATAGCAACCAATATATCTTCTTTATTTAAAATGTACTTCTCTAATTTAGTGGAATACAAATCTTTGGGATAAAAGTCCTGCACTTCGCTTAATACTCGTTTCGCTTGAATATTAGCGATCTTAATTATTGGTATTCCTTTTTGCGTCATGTCCGATGCACTAAAAGCATATCCTGAGAATATTTTTGCAACATCCTCTAGTCTTTTTGCATCCCACATCACTTATTCACCAAAGACAACAAATTCTGAGTTATCTTCCTTTCAAGCTCCTGTGCGGTGCTGTTCAGTGCAATTAACTCTTCATTAAGTCTTAGCATTTCAGCGTTAAATTCCTCTCTCGTCATTCCATCTTCTTCAATAACAACACCAACATAACGTCCTGGGTTAAGCGAATAATCCTGCTCAGCTATACCATTCTCTCCATCAATCTTTGCAACTTTGCAGAGCCCAACGACATCGCAATATTTCCCCTCGGGAAAACGCTCTGTTAGCCAATCTATATTCGACTGCCAATATTTTTGGTCACTCTCTGAATCTGCATTCTCAAGGTTAGTTCTATATTCATTAATAAGAGTAACATACGCCTCTGAATTACCCTCATATAATCTAGTGATAATCCCTAAGTTCTTGATCTGCTCATCGCTAAATTTAACATGGGCCCGATCAATTACTGTAAACACATTCCGTGCATCAATGAATAGGATCTCATCCTTATTTTCCTTTTGCTTATCGAAAAACCAAAGGGTGGCTGGCAGAGTAACTGTGCTAAACATATTCTTGGGCATAGTTAACATCTGGCTAATAAGGCCTTCTTCTATAAGCCTTTTCCTAATTCCCTTCTCACTGTTGCCTGCATCGGAGGCGGAGTTAGCCATTACAAGAGCAGCTCGTCCTCTTTCATTAAGCGAGGTTGCGAACATATTGATCCATAGGTAATTCCCATTAGGTACCGTTTCGGATTGATCGCCTTTGGCTTTCTTCGTCTTGTTCTGTGGGACACCAAATGTATTGAACCGTGGTTGACTCTTAACTGCATCAAGCTCCACACCATCTACGTTAAACGGAGGATTAGCCATTACATAGTCAAACACCCCAAAACAATCATAAGGATCTACATAATAAGAGTTAGCTTCGGTTATTGTACCTCTAATGTTATTCAGTGCTAGGTTCATTTTCGCAAGCTTAACGGTTGCTCCTGTCTTCTCCACACCATAGGCACGCAAGTTGATGTCGTTCCCATTTTGTTTATGCGCTTTGATATAATGAGCGGTTTGCACAAACATACCCCCAGAACCACAAGCAGGATCTAGAATGTTGCCTTCAGTTGGTGCTAGCACCTCAACCATATAACGGACAACGCTTGAAGGTGTGAAGAATTCTCCACCACCCTGGCCCTCAGCAAGCGCAAAATTACCAAGGAAGTATTCATAGATCTCTCCGAACAAATCGATGCTAATATCGTCTGGAATATCTTTGAAATTCTTCAGCAGCTTCTTGAGAACTGTTTTATCTTCTGTACCATTAACACTGTAGTATTCGTCCTTCGGCAAAGTGTTTTCAAGTTCAGTTGTAAATTTCTCAACCGCTACCATAGCTTCCTTAACCTTCTGTGCCAGGTTGTCACTCTCTGGAAGATTAAGAAGATAGTTATATTTCGCTTCAGCGGGCAGATAGAACCCGCATTTCTCAATTGCGATCTCGTGGATCTCACGTTCCATGCGAGTGCCCTTATGTCTATCGTATTCAGCGTTAATTTCCGCTTCAATCTGTGAGTATTTGCTTTCTGCAAAACGAAGGAAGATAAGCCCCAATATCGGAGTAGCATATTCAGTGGATTTGAGTCCTGAATTCGCTCTTAGTTGATCCGCAGATGCCCAAAGATCAGCTTTTAATTTTTTAAATTGTTCGTTAGTCATTGTTAAGCTCCTTTGATCGTGCAATCTTAGCATCAGTCTATTCATTTTATTATAGGCAATTATTCGACTCTATCACTTAAGATCCTTTACCATCTTCCGATATTCAATAGGAATTCCAAACCACTAATACAATTTAGTCTGCATTCTTGCCACACAAACTTCTAAACCCAATCTTCCAGCCTATTGTTTCACGCTTCATGATATTAATTTCCTATAGTCATACTTAGTCGGAAGGCAAATCGATGCAGTACAAAGCGACAGTACAAGGATTGCACAACATTTGATGATTTACTCGCATTTATGACTACACATCCTACATCTCCGATTATATCAATGGACAGTAATAAGATGACTCCTGACGAATACAAGAGCCACCTTTTACCTACTTAGTACGAGGCTATTTCCTTTAACCCCAACTACATTATGGATCACAATTTTTTATTGTCAAATTATAATACTTTGAATAAATTTATCTATTTCACTGCGATTTTCATTTAATGAAAATATACACAATGGTATGTTTAATTTCGAGGAAATTTCTTTAGCATAGCTTATTTCTTCTTGTTGAAGTGAATCAATCAAGATTATATTCAATGCTTGAACTTTATCTCGATCCATCAAGCGCTTATGAATACTTTCCGGATTATCTATTAATAAGATTATCGCAATGGGAGATATGTTAACATAAGTCTGCTCAGGAAGTCTCACTATCTCACCACTCACATTCAATAAGCAGAAGTGTCCATCAAGAAGCAGTATTTCTTCATCAAGGCTTAGTTCTTCAATCGCCATCATAAGAAGATCTTGATTTTCATTAATTTGACTTACTCTCTTACCGCTATCAAAATGTTGATTTTTTTTGCTCGAAATAAGTTGACTAGCCGAATGGTGAATAAATTTATAGTCATTTACCAAGTTTCTGCAAAAATAAGTCTTCCCAACTCCGTGGACACCACTAACGAACAAAACCCTATTCATTATTTCACCTCAATAGTAAGACCCTTATTTATTATTAAGAAATATAACAAAAAGATTGTGGAGCATGAAATGACTCAAACTCCACTTTTGGATCTATTGGTTTCTCATAACGTTTCGGATTCGAAATTTTTATTGCATATCCTTCTATTCTATTTTCAAAATATTCATGAAAGAATATATCACTTATTCCTGAATCATCTTTTGTCTCGTTCCAAATAATATCGGGACTATTTACTAATATTGTTTCGATTTTAAACTCGCCAACAATTTTCCCTTCGGGCATTGTGGAATATACAACTATTGTGTCAATATCTTCTTTTTTAAATATTGTTTTTCGATACTCGTACTTTTTCTCACCACTGAATATTTTTTCTACATATTCAGGTTTAATCGACAACAAGACTCTCATATACATCACCTTTAATCAGTATTTGTTCAAATTCTTGTTCAGACAATGAAAAATAGCCCCAATAAGTATCCTTTTCAAGTCCAACTTCTTCAACTAATCGCTGTTGGTTTAATCTTCTTCGAAGTGCAATATTATAAGTCATTTTTATAATATAGACTGGTCCATCTTTACGCCAGTAACTCATGAGTTCATCGTCTGTAAAAACAGAATAATCCCTACAATATTTCAAATACTGGTCCAAACTTTGAAAATCTCTTGGGCTTTTCACTTCTTCTACAACACAAATGGAAGTCGCCACAGAGGTATACCAAGCTTTGGTATTTTCCGTTTTTGTCCTATAAATAACTAATAAGTCGCCCTCTCTTACGCTGCCGAGGCCTCTCATTGACGCAATATATATTTTATGTATACTGTTCGTATGAGAGACGTCTTTAATTATATCAAAGCTTTCATTACGAAGAATAGAATCAGGAAATAATTTTGTGTGGTATTGTGGTTTAATAGCTAAGAGATGCTTATTCTTTTCTTTTGATTTAACAAGAGGATAGTCAAGCAAGTTATCTCCAGTGGTTTCCTCTAAAGTCTTAGTGAATACACATTCTCTTCCTGCTATAGAAATTTTATATGCGCTTTCTACAAACCCGTATTTCTTAAACAATTTTACAAGGCCCTCATGCTTCGCAAAGACAGTAACATAAACGTTCTTTAGATCATGCACAATTGCATAGTCCAAAATTTTCTTAATAAATCGTTCTCCCAGCCTGGTTCCGTGTGGATTTACTTTCAAAGTTCCAACTTTTAACCAATATCCTTCTTTCAACACCGGTTGAACATCCGTAACTGGCCCATGTTCTCTCTTCATATATAGAAAGGCATCTAGTTGACCTACAGAGTTGTATAGAACATGTGCATTCTCGTCACCTTTCCTCAGAAACCATTCATCAAACCCTGGATAGTCCTCCTTTAATGTATCGAAAAAAGAATCACCTAGATCAATTTGATTTATTTTTTTTATAGCAATATTTCCGTCCATTAAAATTTCCTCCATGTCTGGTTATATAACCCAATAATACCAGACACGTAATGTCGAATGTTGTCATAATTAATCGGAAAAATTAATCTAAAAGAAAATAACTACTTTATTTATAGAGAACTACAGAACAGCTATAAATAATCTTCTAATTCCTCCTAACAAAAATAGCAATTAATAAAATAATATCTTTGGTTGACATTATTATATACTTTTAAGATACTTTTGGAAAACAAAACTAAAAACGGAACCGCATTCTACCACTTTTGATGTATGTAACGTTATTAACATGTAAATATTTTGAATAACAAAAAAACCTTGATATACCAATCAATCTGGCCATCAAGGTTCTCTAATTTGTCTCATTTATGATCGTAATCTGTCTCAATTGTAGCCATTACTTACACACAACACAGACCACTGTAATATCTAAACCTTAAACGCCTTCATAGCCTTACGAAGCTCACCGAACGATGGTCGCTTGCCGTACATGAGCACACCAACGCGATAAATCTTAGCGGACAACCAGCCAAGCGCATAGACTGACAATGCAGTAGTGCCGATGGATAACCATACTTCCCACACCGCCGGATCGCTCATGCCGACACGCAAGAACATGATGAGCGGCGAGAAGAATGGAACGAATGACATAGCTACTACGAAAGGCGCTGTTGGATTCTGTAATCCGAACATGGCAATCATGAAGCCTGCTACGATTACGAAGGTAAGCGGCATAATCGCTTGCCCTACTTCTTCAGTACGGCTTACCAGAGAACCTACTGCAGCAAACAATGTCGAGTATATGAAGTAACCTAGCAGGAAGAAGATGACGAAATACACAAGCAGCATAGGATCCAGGTCGCTTAGACGAATATCCAGATCTATCAGCATCTCTCTGTTCCCAGGGACAGCCAGGTTGGCTACCGCAACGGCGATGAAGATTCCGATCTGCAAAAGGCCTAGCAGACATATACCGATGATTTTACCGAACATTTGCTTTAGCGGTGAGACACTTGTAATTAGCAATTCCATTACCCGCGAGCTTTTCTCTGCTGTAATCTCCATAGCAACCATATTTCCAAAGCCTATTACGCCCATATACAACAGGAACAATAAGGCATATACAAGGATATAGGCCATGGCCATCTCCGACTCCGATTTACTGGAATCCCCTTGCTGCAGTTGAACGGTATCCATCTTCACGGGAGCGGTAAGCTTAGCCAGTTGCTCAGGCTTCAGTCCGATATCCTTGACGACAATCTCGCTCTTCAGAATTTGAAGCACACCTTGCAGCTTATTCGTGTTGGAGAAATTCATCGACTTCTTGGACTTGAATTCTGCCTTCGGAAAACCAGCTGCAGGATCATCAGTCAGCTCAAGCACACCTTTGATCTCCCCCGCTTCGATTCGCTCCAGGGCGAGCTTCTCGTTGCCTTCCTTCGTCCCTGTACTCTTAAGCGGCACAATCTCGAAATCCGGCACCTCCTGCTTGCTATAGTAGGCTTGTAGCATTTGAGTGATTTCTGTACCGTTCTCTATCACACCTATTCTAGTTGCATCATCGCTAGAGAACTTCGAAATAATATTAGGAAGATTAATAAGGACCGAAATGATTACGCCGAGGATCAATGTCGTGATTAGAAAAGATTTGGAGTTGACTTTGTTGCGGAACGTAAAACCGACTACTGTCATCATTTTATTCATGATTGCCACCTACCGTCTTTATGAAAATTTCATTCAGTGTGGGCTCCATGATCTGGAACCGATTTACTTCTCCTTGCTGCATTGCGGTTCGCAATATTTCCTGTGCAGCGTCCGGATGAGAGATATGGATCTCAGTCCAAGCCTGCAAGCGATTCACTTCAGCGACTCCGCGAATGTTGGATAGTCCCTGCACTTCATGCTCCGTATCCAGAAGAATGCGTTCACGAGGAAAGGATCGCTTGATCTCTTTCAGACTGCCCTTCAAGACGGTATTCGATTTGTGCAGGATACAGATGTTCTCGCAAAGCTCCTCGACATGATCCATCCGGTGGCTGGAGAACAGAATTGACGTTCCCTGATCACGCAGTTCTTTGACGTTCTTTTTAAGCAATTCAACATTAACCGGGTCCAGTCCGCTGAATGCTTCATCGAGAATCAGAATTTCCGGATTATGGATGACCGCAGCGATAAACTGGATTTTTTGCTGATTCCCTTTGGATAGCTCTTCCACTTTTTTATCGTAGTATTCGGACACCTCGAACCGTTCCAGCCAGCTTTTCAGATTCTGATCGGCTTCCTTACGATCCATCCCCCGCAGTTGAGCCAAGTACACGATTTGCTCGCTTACCTTAATCTTCGGATACAAGCCCCGTTCTTCAGGCAAATAACCGAGCAAAGACTTTAATTCCTCTGTATAGCCCGTTCCTCTCCACTTAATCGTTCCCTCATCCGGTAAAATAAGGCCAAGCACCATACGCATCGTTGTTGTTTTCCCTGCACCGTTAGCGCCTAACAGCCCGAATATCTCACCTTTCTTCACTTCAATATTAATCCCGTTAACAGCTGTTTTGCTGCCGTATTGCTTCGTTACTTGTGTAAGCGTTAGTGTGTTCATTTCCAGCTCATCCCCTTTTGTGCATGTGAGTTTACATCGGTTTTAATTAAGCAGGCTAATATTTCATCCAGCTCGACGGATTGGATCTGGCGGATCTCGAAGCCTTGGGCTCGCAATGCTTGCTCTGTCTCCTGTGCGGAATGGCTTATGATGCGGCAACCGCGATACGTATCCACCCTGGAAATACCAGGTATAGAGGCCAGCTTGCTTACTTCGGCATCAACAGTGAACGATTTCCAGCTATCGAGTAAAGTGTCCTTCTCGTAGAACCCTAACAGTCGGCCTTCATACATGAAGGTCACATAATCCGCTAGCCGCTTCACCTCTTCAATGGTGTGAGTGGCCAGTATGACATTCTTACTGCCATCGATCATGAATTGTTGGATATCCTCCAGCATCAGTCTCCAAGCTAGGGGATCCAGTCCCGAGGAGGGCTCATCAAGCAGTAACAAATCAGGATTCTGAGCAAGGGCGAGGCCAAAATGAACTCTGCGCTTCATCCCTTTCGAGAGGTCCTTTACTTTACGGCGCGGATCGATCTCATATCTCTTCATGCATGCTTCCCACTTGACTTTGCTCCATTGCGGATACCAATTGGAATGAAAGTCAGCGAATTCTGCTACACACCAAGCCTGTTCATCCGAGTAAGAATTGTCCGTTACATAGCCAATCCTTTGCTTGATCTCCACTTCCTTGTCCTTGAGGCTCTCCCCGAAAAAAAGAATCTCCCCTTCATCCGGCTGTCCAACGCTCATGAATAATTGAAACATTGATGTTTTGCCTGAACCGTTCGGACCCACAACAGCAAGCACGAATCCTTGCTCTAACTGAAAGCTGACAGGACCAAGTTGGAAATTGGGATAGGCCTTAACTAAATCTTGTACCTTAATGACGGGTTCATTATTCATACCATTCCTCCATTGCTTCCTTCAGGAGCTTCTCCATCTCTTCACGGGTGAACTGCACTCCACGCGCCGCTTCAAAAGCGGTCCGCACCGCATCATACACAGCTTGATTCCGGAATCCTTGTTTGTCCTGTGTGCTGACTGCAGCAACAAAGGTTCCCGTCCCTTGACGGGTACGCAGTAGTCCTTCATTCTCCAAGTCTTGATAGACACGGCGGATGGTGATGACACTGCAATTCAGATCCAAAGCCATCTCGCGAATCGAAGGCAGCAGAGTGCCTTCCGTCAATTGTCCGCTTACGATTAATCCTCGAAGTTGAACCTCGATCTGATGGTACATTGGTTCAGGAGAGTCGGGAGATACACGCAACGGAATTTGCACGTCATCACCCCCTTCATCGAGCGTATTTCCGCGTTCGTATGCGGCGCTCACATAGCTTGATCCAACCGAGCATAATAACAAAACCAACAATATGACTCAGGATGGGTACTAACAAACCATATTGCTCTATAAGGTCCACTGTCGTCAGGAATAAACTGAACCCCGTTAATCCAATAGCTATTGCGGCCATGAGGGTCAATCCAGTGACTAGAAAGCTTACGAGTAAATATTGCTTTCCAGTTGTTCCAAGCTCCACATAGACATAGAACCCGCCTATCATGATACTGATGCCCAACCAGGTTACCGCCCATTCGATATATTGCCATACTGATATCTGGTCCGCGAAGCCGGAAAAATAATAGAGCGGTAAGAAGAATGAAGCGGATAGCAGGAGCATGCAGACTACCATCTGTTGAAACCTGGCAAGAACGATCTCCTCCACGCGAATAGGCATTGCCCTTAGAAAGACCAGGCGTCTCGTAAAAGAATCTGAACTCCAGTAAGTTCGGTAATCCTTCGTCATGACGAAGCCCATCACACTGACACAAATCAACAGAAGTCCATCGGTAACAAACGTTTCCCTCCAGGTCAATTGCTCACGTGGAATACTATAAATTTCTCTTATGCTCATAAAGCCAATAATGACGCTTAAATATATGTTTAGCAGCACGGATATTAAGAATCCAATCTTGGACCTTCTCAAGCTTTGCTTCGTTATCCACCATGCTCGTTGCCAAATCATTGAATCACCCTCAATCATTCGTTTAGGTCTGTATGTTTGTATAGTGTGTATATCTATATAATGAGTATACATAGGTAATTCCCAATTATCAAGTGTTTCTGGTAAAATAATTCCATCATGCCTTTACGAGTGAGAAAGGCATAACACTTTCTTAGAGTAAAAAGGAGTTGTTCATGATAGGCATACTTAATACATTGAAATTGAGTGTGTTGGATTTAATCCCCGTATTTCCTGGCACTAGCCCTACAAGCGCATTAGAACAAGCAGTTCTGCTAGCGCAGACTGCTGAGCGTTCGGGCTACAACCGATATTGGGTAGCGGAGCACCACGATATGGAATTACTGGCATGCTCGAGTCCAGAGGTAGTGCTGTCTCATATCGGAGCTAAGACCGAGCGCATTCGTCTCGGCTCAGGAGCAGTCCTGTTACCTCACTACAAACCGATCAAAGTAGCGGAAACCTTCAACCTCCTTGCCGCCTTGTATCCCGGACGAATAGATCTCGGGCTCGGACGCGCTCCTGGCGGGTCGGCACACTTGAGCATGGCGCTCAGCGGCAACTTCCTTGAGAATGTGCGGCAATTGCCGCACACCATTGGCGATCTGTTGAAATTGCTCACCAATGAATACGAGCTCGAGGGGGTGCGCGTAACCGCCCGGCCATTCCCTCCTGTTCCGCCGGAAGTATGGATGCTTGGCACCAATAACCGAAGCGCCTCCTATGCAGCCGAGTTCGGAACCGGCTATGTGTTCGGTCAACATATGAGCGACATGGATGCAGTCGAGGTGCTGAGCGCCTATCGTCAGCAGTTCCGGCCATCCAAGCTTTGCTCTGAGCCTAAGGTTATCGTGGCTATAGGAGTAATATGCGCGGAGACAGAGAAGGAAGCGCGTGAGCTAGCCTTACAAGGAGCCATGCTGTTTCGTTCGCGAGATGAAGCTGATGATCATACAGATGACACCTCGACAATAAGCTCTGATCCAGTACTCAAGAATCCCAAATGTCTGGTAGGATCACCGCAGCAAATCATTGCCCAACTTGTCAAGTTGCAACAAAAATATGGAACGGACGAGTTCCTGATCGTCAATTCCATTCCTGACTACGAGAAGCGTTTACGCTCTTATTCCCTGCTCGCCGAGGGTTTGAGAGACTTTTAAGCGGGGCGCGGCTCCGCTCTCTTACCAAATCCCGCTATCCGCTATTTACTCTCCATAACCAACTGGCGGAGCTCTAACATTCGCGGCTTGACCTTCAATCCTAGATCGCTTTCTAACATCTGCTGATAGCGATCGAAATACTGCAGGAACGAGGCGCGCTCATTCAAATGCGCATACGTTTCAAGCAGCAGCTCGTAAGACTCCTCATCGCAGAAATCATGCTCAATTAATTTCTGCAACGTCTCGGTTGCACGCTTGCCAGCCCCTGCTTCCAGATAGGCGTAAGCCAGCCCCCTGCCTAGTAAAGAGAAGTGACGCTTCACCCGTTCCCTGATGGATTGGCTCCACAAATAATCTTTGTTCCCGAATAAGGGACCACGGTATAAAGCGAACAGCTTCTCCGAATCCTCCAAGCTCATGCCCTCTAGTCCTGGGAATCGGGCAAGCATTCGTTCGAATTCGTTGAAGTCACACACTAAGCTGCCGCTCAGCCGATAGGTCCCTCTCTCCACCTCCAATTGAACGTCTATGGAATGTTCTACAATGGATTTCTTCAACCGATAGATAGCAGTGTGTAAATTTTGCTCCGCCTTGTCGGGATCGGAATCTGGCCAGAGCTGCTCACTGATTTCCCACTTGGACATCTTTATATCGCGGTGAACTAACAGGAATGCCATGAGTTCTTCCACTTTGGCCGTGGAGAAATGCACCGCATCTTTGCTGCGAGGCCCGAATACTTCGAATCTTCCAAAACAGGTGGAAGTACCCTCCTTAGGGACAACCGCTACTTGCTCGCGTACTAGCCTCCGCTTTACTTTTTCCCAACTGGAAGCAATCTCTGTTGACCCTACAGGCTTCAGCAAATAATCCAACGCATGCACACGGAATGCTTCAAGCGCGTAGTCTTTATAGGCGGTTATGAATATAATTTCAATTTGCGGCAGACGATCTACCAAATGAGAGGCAAGCTCCAGTCCGCTCATCCCTGGCATTTCAATATCGAGAAAAGCTATATCCGGGGCAAGATCGACGGCTTTGTCCAGCGCTTCATTCGGTCGTGTGAACATCCCCTCTACACTCAGATCCAAGTGTTCGCTTAGTAACTTACTCATCAATTGCAGGGCTGGTTTCTCGTCATCCACAACTATGGCTTTCCACATGTTAGTTCACTGCCCCTTTATTCACAATATGAAAGGACACCTCTGTGCCTCTTCCCACCGTACTCTCCACATGTAGTCCTCTGCCGTACACACTGCGCAGCCGTCGATCTATATTGCTCAGGCCCACTCCTGTACATTCCTTCTCGGCTCGTTGTTCCGGCTCCCGCTTGAACAAACCGGCCAGCTTAGCGGGAGAAATGCCTAGTCCATTGTCTTGCACACGAACCGTGAACCCCTCTTCAGACGACTTTACACTCAAAATAATGCGACCGCCTTCCTCACGCTTCAAAACACCGTGTCGAATGGCATTCTCCATAAGTGGTTGGATGGTCAGAGGAGGCAAACGCAAATTCATTAAGGATTCGTCGATCTCATACTCCACGATGAGCCGTTCATCGAATCTGCTTTGTTCTATCTGCACGTAGGCATCAACAAGCTCGAGCTCGCCTGCAAGGCTTACGAAACGCTCCGTGCCGGTAATGTCGAAGCTTTTGCGCAAATAGTTGCTCAAGTGAGCAAGCAGCTTAGCTGCTTTCACCCCATCGACGTAGCAAAAGGAGATGATCGCATTTAAGGCATTATATAAGAAATGCGGCTTAATCTGAGATTGCAGAAAAGCAATCTCGGAAGCGAGGGCAAGACGCACAGATTGCCGCATTTGCAGCAATGTGCCTACTCGTGATCTTACTTCCTCTGCATAAAATGGCTTGGTTACAAAATCATTCGCCCCTGCAGCGAATCCCGCTACTAACTCCTCGGGACCACTCCTTGCGGTTAGCATAATAACGGGCAGCTCAATCAACGGATATTGCTTGCGTATTTGTCTGCACACCTCGTAGCCTGACATTCGCGGCATCGTAACATCCAGCAGGACAAGCGATATTTCGGGATGAAGCTTAAGTAATTGCAGCGCCTCTTGACCGTCCGTTGCCGTCAATATACGGCAGGAGGGGCTGCTGAATAAGTTCGTCAGCACCTGCAGGTTGGAGGTCTGATCGTCCACAGCAAGCAAGGTCACCGGTTCCGAAGAGCTCGGCGCATACGGATCGCCTACCTGTACTCCTGCTGCCGCCATAGTTCTGGCGGTCCATCCTTCTGATGGACCGTTAACACTTGCATGTTCTGCAGCAGCTTTCGAGCCAGAATAGTCATCATTAGACGACACATAGTCCAACCCTGTCTCTGCTATGGGCAATGTCAGTCGGAAGCGTGTCCCTTTGTTCGGCTCAGACCATTCCACATCAAGCTTACCACCCATTAATTCCGCTAATCGACGTGAAATGGATAGACCCAGACCAGTCCCCCCGTATTCGTCTGCAATATGCGATTCACCTTGATCATAACGATTGAAGATTGATTCCCAACGTTCACTTGGAATACCGATTCCAGAATCCTCAACGGTTAATTTGATCATCTGTGAATCCAACTGAACCACTTCAATCACAATTAATCCCTCCAAGGTAAACTTAACGGAATTCCCTAGAAGATTGAACAATATTTGTCGGAACCGATTCTCATCGGCAGCTGCGAGGGGAAGCCCGTCCTCAATGCGGCTAATAATACGGAATCGCTTGCCTTCCACCATATAGGCAAAAGTCTCCAAAGTAACCTCCACGGCTGCCTTGATATCCAATGCTGCTGGACGCAGATGGATTTCATCCCGCTTGATCGCTTCCAGGTCAAGAATATCTCGTACAAGCGAGGACAGTCTCCGAGAGATGGAAAGCATCATGGATAAGTTATTGCGATTCACATCGGTAACGATCCCCCCGCGCTCCTCCAGCATGAATTGGGTCATATTGATCAACCCATTCAGAGGAGTCTGGAACTCATGCGAGGTCCGGACAAGGAACTCGTCCTTCAATTTATCCGCGCTTCTCAGACGATCCGTCACCTGCTCAATCGTTGCGAACGCTTCCGAGAACCGATGTGCCAGCATGAGCGCTACGAGTATACTGAACATTAACATGCCTACTGTTCCTAGCAAATATTGACTGGACCATCCCATTAGAAACACTGAGAAATCGAAGAAGCTGATCATCAGCACAAAAATCGCCATAATCAGAATCCATACGTTCCGACGGCCGAAGCTCCCATATTGCCCACGAATGTAAGAGAAATACAATAAGAAAGTCATCCCTGCATATTCGGCAAACTGAATGATTCCGAATAAGACCGTGAATACATTGAATACCCTAAAAGGCAGCACTGCAATAATAAGCAAATAGGTAACACTTGTAATCAAAACTACACGAATGGCCCAGCGCGGAATAAGCTCTCTGCACACAGCCTGGATGAACAAGGCGAGGAATATGATGGCGGCATATTGAGACATTGTCTGTACCTTTTGCGAGAGTTCGAAGGAAAGCCATGGAACAAAATACATAAAGAGCTTGCTGCCATAGCTGGCATAAGCCGTAGCTGCACCGATGCAGTATAGGCCGAACCAGAGGAAGCCTTTCTCCTGCCGCCGCCAGACATAAGTACTCAAATGATACAAGCCGATTAATAGAATCGCAACAATAACCGCTAACTCATAACCGAATATACTGGTATTCCGCGCACTAATAGCTTGGGCATCCCCGAAGTAGATACTGTCCACTATACCGCCGAAGGAAGAATCATAATTAGCTGCCTGTATGACAATCTCTGCTCGATCACCTATGATAGGAAAAAAAACAGCATATGGCTTATTCTCAGGTGTATAGCTGAACCAATCGAGTCCGGGCATTCCGCTTCCGCCAACCTCGACTCCGTTAATGAGAACCTTACTCGACAATCGAATGTAAGAAATTCGAATTCCGTATGATTGGGTAGACGGATTAAGCTTGAGGGTTAAGCGATAAGTAGCTGCTCCTTTGCTGCTATCGACCAAGGAAGATGGTTTCCACTGGGAAGGGACCGGATAATACTTGGGCTCTTCCTTACCTGACAGACCACGCTCATCAAACGTTGTAAGAAGACGATTCCAATAAAATTCCCACTCGCCATCCAACGGGATGGAGCCATCCTTCTCAAAGTCCCATTCTGTCAAATCCATGACACCCTGCTGAGCCTTAGGAAAGGAATGATTATGATGAGATACCGACATTAAAATATAGTAAGAGGCAACAGCTGCAATTACGCATACAACTACTGCTATGAGATTTCTGGCCGTTCTCCAATTCATCAACTTCCGGCTCCTCTGCCGCACGTGGTTAAAGCACTATGTATAAGATTGAACAGGTATATAGTACCATATCTAGCTCAAGTAGGGCAGATTAACGACAATTAATGCAGATGGTCACTCTGAGCGTTATCGACTATAATCGGATTTAAGACCTATTGGGGGTGTCCCTCTTGTTTCAATTACGAAATGATGCTTTTCTGGAAAGCCCGGAGTTCCCTTTCGACGCGAGTCCATTCCGGATCCTCGACAATAAACCGATCGAACCGCATTCGCATGAATTCATTGAGCTGGCTTATATAGCGGAAGGCAATGGCACTCACTCTTACGAGGGACGTAACTATAAGATCAGCGCAGGTGACGTATTCGTCATAGAGCCAGGTGCCGAGCATGCTTACTGGGTTGATTCCGGTACCTCCCTACTCGTATATAACATTCTGTTCACTCCAGGTCTGCTGAAATCAGAGATCGAGATGCTGTCGAGCGTTACACCATTCGTGAATTTCTTTTATGTAGAGCCCTTTCTCCGCAGTACGGTTCGCTTCCAAACCCATCTGAAGCTGGATTTATATGAGCAATTGGAGATGCGAACCTTACTTGACCGAATTGTTTTGGAAATCAAAGATAAGAGGCTTGGATACCGGATTGTAACGAAAACTCGATTAATAGAGATGTTCGTGTTTCTGAGCCGCTGTCTCGATAGCCGCAACTCTCCCTCGCCTTCTTTTCGGGTGGATGATAATATGCTGGTGCACATCTGCAACTTTATCGAACGTCACTACGCACAGCCGCTTAGCTTGAACCAAGTCAGTCAGTTGTGCGGTATGAGCGCGTCGGCTTTCTCTGCCAAGTTCAAACAGCACACAGGGCGGACATTTATCGAATATCGCAACGCGGTTCGAATTCGTGCTGCCGCCCAACGGATTGCACATTCCGATATGAAAATGTTAGCGATTTCCCAGGAAGTAGGCTTTGATGATTTGAGCTTTTTCAATAAATTGTTCAAGGTTCAGCTTGGTGTTACACCGGGACAGTATCGGCGGCAACACGCCCAATCCGAGTAACTTATTACCAATGCACCCTAAGTGCATTCTGGAAAATCACCTGTTAAGTGTGGAAAATCAACCAAGTTTGACGTCTGCCTTTCCTATACGATGTAATCAACCCCTTATACATTTGCAAAGCAGATGTTGCTCGTACAAATAGGGTAAGGAAAGGTAGATGACTTAGATGGAGAACCTGCTTTCACAAGAGCAAATCGATTTTTACCAAACGAACGGATTCATCCAAATCGACAATGTGCTGACTAACGAAGAAGTCGACGAATTGGCTCTCTATATGGAAGAAGCGATGAGCACAAAGGAAGCGAATGCTGCTCGTGTAGGCGATGGAGCGTATTATAAGGTGCTCAATCAGAAGGTTAACACTTGGCGGGACCATGCGGGTATGGCGCGCTACACCTCACATCCCAGAATTGCTCGTCTGGCTATGGAGCTTAGCGGCGCATCAGGAATTCGCTTATTCCATGATCACGCGCTGTGGAAAATGCCGCAAGATTCCAAGCCGACCCCGTGGCATCAAGACTTTCCTTATTGGCCTATGAATGAACCTGGAGCTCTATCCGTCTGGATACCTATGCATGATGTAGACGAGCACAATGGATGCATGATGTTCGTCCCTGGCTCTCACAAGGCCGGGAAGTTGACTGGTATTAATTTCATCGAACCCCAGAACATCTTTGACTATGTAAAAGGTACAGAGCTCGAGAATCGCAATCCGGTTATTGTCCCGCTCAAGAAAGGAAGCTGCACGTTCCACCATGGCTTGACCTTTCATTATGGACACGCCAACCTGAGCGATTCTCCGCGTCGAGTTCTGGCTGCCATCTATATGCCGGACGGCACGACCTTCAATGGCAAGTCCCATCCATGCACCAACGGTCTCGATTTCCAGGAAAATGAACCTCTGCACGGCGGGTTGTTTCCTGTGCTGGCCAGAGCGTGAGAAGGGGGCGAATCCATTGAAATACCGCAAATTCGGCCGTACAGACTGGGACGTCTCCGAGATAGGGTTTGGCGCTTGGGGGATAGGCGGAAGCTGGGGTCCCGTGGATGACGATCTGTCTATCCGCACATTGCTTACCGCGTTCGAGAGTGGAGTGAATTTCGTTGATACGGCTCAAATGTACGGCAATGGACATTCTGAGGAAGTCATCGGACGGGCTCTTAGGCAGTGGACCGGCAACCACATCTACACGGCAACGAAGGTACAGCCGGTCGCGTGGCCTCACGCGGATGAATCCAATCCGGATTTCGCAGGACGTTATCCGGCGCGACACTTAAGAGAGCAATGTGAAGCGAGTCTCAAGCGACTCGGCTTAGAGGCGATCGACCTGTACCAGCTCCACGGGTGGTTCCCGAGCGGTGTGGCCGATACGGAGTGGTTCTATACGCTCACCGAGCTGATGCAGGAGGGCAAGATTCGTGCTGTTGGCGTATCACTGCGGGACTACAGACCGGAAGAAGGGCTGGGCATTGTGGAAGCCGGTCTGACCGATTCGATACAAGTCGTGTTCAACCTGTTCGAGCAGCGTCCAGCAGATCGATTATTTCCTTTATGCAGAGAGCAGGACACGGGAGTTATTGCCCGCGTGCCTTTTGATGAAGGCGCGCTCATCGGGAATTGGTCGTTGGAATCGTACGAGCAATTCGCCGATAATGATTTCCGTAGGAAATATTTTAAAGGCGAGCGGTTCCCTCGAACGTTAGAGAAGGTTGAAGCGCTTAAAGCGACTGTTCGGGAAGTAATTGGGGACCAATACGCATCTCTTGCAGAAGTAGCCCTTCGCTACACCCTGTCGATTCCCGGTGTGAGCTGTGCGATACCTGGGATCAAGAACCTCGAGGAGCTTCGCGCTAATATAAGCGTGTCGGATGGAGAGCCTCTCTCTGACGAGCTGTTGGAAGCCTTGAAACCTCATAACTGGCCGAGAAATTATCACAATCCCAACTCGGGTGTGGATCCTGAATAGCGGAGTGGATACGAATGGATTCGAAGAATTACCGATCTTTTTCCCATCTGAAAGAAAGATTGCAGCAGAAAACGGCGAACGTTGCTGAACGCCCCGTCTTGTATGTGGCTTTTGGGGACAGTGTGACCCAGGGCTGGATGGAATTCGCTACAATGGATCATAACGGATCATTCCCAGCGCTGTTCAAAAAAAGGGTTGATGAGCGATTTCCACTTGCTTCTCTTAACCTCATTAATGCTGGAGTGTCCGGTGATACCGCCGTTCGATCCTTAAGCCGGGTAGAGCGTGATCTGCTGCCGTTCGAGCCGGATCTTGTAACAGTTGGTTTCGGAGTCAATGACGCCCACCAGGGTATGGATGGAATAGTCGGGTACCGTCGAGCTTTAACCGAAATAATCGAACGAATTCGCGAGCGAGGCCACTCCGATATCCTGCTTGTGACCCCAAGTATGATGATGAGGCACGACAACACCCAGATTCACGACAACGACAAGAAACATGTGAATGCCTTCGTTGCTGTCGCCCAATCAGGGGTGTTACCTCTCTATCGGCAAGCTATGCTTGAAGTAGCTTCAGAGACTTATACACCCTGTTTAGATGCATATGCCTTGTGGCTTGAGATGGAGCATGCCGGGGTAGACATTCACTCTCGGTTAGCCAATGGGATCAATCATCCGGATCGAGCATTTCATAATCAGCTTGCTGAGAAGATGGAACAAATCGCATTTCCTATGTAAGGTTAACCTCTGGAGCAAATTCCTTCTTATGTAACGGGTGCCGTCACTACTTACGGCACCCGTGTTACATGTAGGGGTTAATGTTATAATAGATTAATAATGATGGAATGGAGGAATCTTGTATGGAGTCTAATTCAAAACGCAAGGAATCCACTTCACAAGTTAAAGAGCAAAATGAGATTTATAGTGAGTATGATCGATTCGAAATCATAGACCATGTTCGTTATGATCTTAAGCCGGCACCAAGTATTAACCATCAAGTGTTAGCTGGCAATTTGTACTTCAATCTGAAGAAAACCTGCTCTTTGGATGGTGTCATTCTAATCACTCCCCTTGATGTTTACTTGGATGAAGGGAATACTTTTCAACCGGACCTGGTATTTATTCATAACGATAATCTTGCCATCATCAAAGAGGCTCGGATCGAAGGCGCCCCTAACCTTGTTGTTGAAATTTTGTCCCCGAGCACTAGCACGAATGATAAAATCCGCAAGAAGGCTCAGTATGAACGTTTTGGAGTACAAGAGTATTGGATAATTGATCCCGTACATCGCACGGTTGATCAATTTATTCTCAGTTCCGGCAAATTCATATTGCATGCGACGTATGGAGATGAGTTGACCCTCACTTCCGATCTTTTCCCCTGCATTCAGTTGACTATGGATGAACTTTTCGCTAGCTTTCGGAAATAAGCACAATAACCGCGTCTATTTATTGCATCGCCAGCCAATTCGCTTTCCAGACACCCTCTTTGTTTTTAGTCAATCCAAAAAATTTCCGATTCTCAGCAGTGTCCGGTTTATGGACCGGGATCATGAGGATGTATGCCGTATCCCCATCGATCGTTTGCTCCAACCGATATTCGCTCCAATAACTTTCCCACATCTGTTTGGAGCGCTCAACCCCTGCTTGATCTTTGGCAAGATCACTAAGATACTCCTCCCTGCTTGGGGTGCTCGTTCCTGCTCCCTTATCGAGCAAAGCATAAGATGTTTCATGATGGCCCATTCTTGATGCTGTAACATACCATCGGAATACATCGATCGGTTCTAGCCCTATTAGTAGAGCCTCTGATTTCGTCTCCGCATATTGGGCATATTGCAAGTATTGCGTTTCCGTCAGCTTCCACTTCTCATCTGCATAATCTATTTTCTGATTGTTCGGTGTTGCTTCCGGAGGTTGAGTTTGAATCGGTTCTTTAACGGTATGAATATTCGTGAGATTAAATATAACTCCGACCATGATTACAGCACAAGCTGTCACCACAGCCAGGGCTAGCAAGCTTCGTCTCCGATCCCGGGAACCTAGCTTATTCTGCTGAGCTATCCTCTGCTCTATTGAGGTTATATGGTTCATTGTAAAGGTTCGTTTAGCGAAAGGGTCCGTATCCTTCAATTGCCCATACCATTCGGGTCTCTGTTCACTCACTCGCTACCTCCTCCTTCCGACTAACAGACATTTTTTGACGCGCCCGTGAGAGGCGGGACTTGACCGTTCCTTCAGAAACGTTAAGGATCTCAGCCATCTCTCTGGTTGTAAGCTCGTATTTGGCATCCAGGATCAGAACTTCTCGATACTTAATCGGGAGCTTCAACACCAAACTCCATATATCCTCAGTAAAATTACGATCCATCACTTCTTGCTCTGCTGAAGCAGCGGTATCCTTTCCCATTACCAAGCCGACTAGAGTCACCCTGCGTATAAAAGCAGTACGCATATAGTTGACCGAAATATTGCGGGTTATGGTGAATAACCATGTACGCATGGAAGCTTCCCCACGAAATGAGGCTATCTTCCGATAGGCTTGAATAAATACATCCTGCGAGATATCATCCGCCAAGTCGTGGCGTTTCGTAAGAAAGAAAGCAAAATTCCATACCGCTTGACCATGTGTAACCATCAAATCGCGGAAACTGTCCGCATCCATATGTGATATATGTTTCCAGTAATCCTGCTCCACGCCATCACCTCATTCATTAGACAATACAAATGGGAGTAAAGTTCCATTTGTCACTGCACTTACGTTTCTCCACTCCAACCCCACGCCCTTTTCGTGCTTCGGTAAATAAAAAAACAGCCCCGAAGGGCTGTCATCTTTAAACATTCAAATTGTTGTGCCGTTACCCGAATATAGCTTTCCAAACCGGAACCGTAGAACCGCCTGGATACTTGATATACAGCAGGTAATACACCGTAACACCCGTAATGGCAGTAGCAAACCAAATGACGGAAGTCCAAGGTCCAATCTTGCGATGCTTGTCCAGTTGGTTCTTATAGCCCCATCTGAGTGTGATGATCCCCATTACGCCCCCAACCGTGGCGAGAGTAATATGGAACAACAGGAAGATCAAATACCATGTTTTCACAGAATCCGGTCCGTCGAACAGAGTATTTCCCAATAAAACGGTACGGGACAAATAAAAGATGAAAAACAAGGTGGCGAATACGCCTGCTAACGTCATCGCTTTCTTATGGGCCTGAATTTTACGCTGAGCTATCAAGACCCAACCTATAGCAACAAATATGGCACTAATCACAATGAACGTTGTACTGAGGAAAGGCAAAAACTTGAACATGACTTACACCATCCCCTAAATTAAATAGCTGGACCCGGCTCCAACTCATTATCATCCAATCTTTCTCTGCCGTACCAGGTGAAGAATACGTAAGCCAACGCTGCGCCGTACGTTATCTCTTGGAGGACTTTCATAATAACTCCGCCTAGTTGTTGGTCCTCTTGTGCATCCAGCAACGAGAAGAATGCCGGACCTCCATCAAAGTTCTGCAGCAAAACTTGAGCATTCGTTGGTACACAGTAGCCCATTGCTGTAGCCCATGCAGCAGGATCACTGTATGTCGCGAATATAGGCGTATTGGCAAATATGATCAAAGCGCACGCAGGGGTGATCAGTACACCGTTTGCGAATATATACGCCATTTTTTTCAACTCAGACATGGAATAAAGTTCAGGTAGAGGTGTAACGATCGGCCACCACATCATGAAGGCGGAAATAGCCAATACTAGATAGAACAAGGCATGAATCGTAAAATGGGTCATCACATAGTCGTGAATCGCAGGCATATGATAGAAAGAAAATACGATATTAAAAACAATAACTGTAATCATGGGATGTGTGATTGCAGTCAACACTTTTTTGAACCCAGGAATTCTGAATAACGGGCGAATCATCCACCCTTGAATCCCGATCAACATAAGCGGCGGTGCAACTAGATAAGCTAGAGACATGGAAGTCATATGCGCACTGAACATCAAGTGACCAAGAAGCTCAATTGGTCCACCATTGGCCATGTAGAATATAAACAATCCGGTTAAGAATGAAGCAATCTTTTTGATTGGAACCGGCTCTGAGTCTACGAATCTGGATCGATAGGGCCCTATCATCGCCAAATATAATAATGCGACTATAACGGTAATCACCATGTTCACTGGGCTCCAAAGTTCGCTGAACTCGAAATATTGCAGTCCGAGCATGAAGGTAACCTCCTCCGTAACAATCGTTTTTGTCCTTACCAATAATACATAAAATTTCTAAGAAAAAAGGGAGCCTGACCTGCAAGCCCCCGAAATTTCCTACCACCAGATCCAATATACTACTGCAGCAACACCAGTTAGAGCAATTACGAATCCGAAGATGATTCCGACTGTGGCGAAGAAATGTCCACGGTCCTTCATATGCATCCAGAATGCTAACTGGAATGCGGCTTGGATAAGCGCCAAGGTTACAATAAATATTAGAGTAAACGTACGACCCATCTCTGCAATTACGACTACAAACGCCAGAAGGGTTAGTATGATCGATAAGGCAAAGGACAAAAAGTGATTCCGGGGACCTTCATGATAATGCCTGCTTTTCCCCTGATCCGTTGTGGAATGATTAGAAGCCATGGTGCTAGCCCACCTTTCCCATCAAATAGACGACTGTGAAGATGAAAACCCAGACCACGTCGACAAAGTGCCAGTACAGGCCAGCAACATACAGCTTAGGTGCTGTTACAGTAGTGAGCCCTTTAGTCTTGGTTTGCAGCATAAGAAGCGATATCCACACTACTCCGAACAATACGTGTGCTCCATGGAATCCAACCAACGTATAGAAGGCAGAGCTGAAAGCACTTGTAGAGAACTTATGCCCTTCATGCACGTATTCGAAAAACTCATAAATCTCAAGTCCCAAGAACGCAAGACCCAATACTACAGTGATCCCGAACCATAACTGCATCTTACCTGTATCGTGGCGATGCATAGCTTGAATAGCTAACACCGACGTCAAGCTACTCGTTAACAAAATGAATGTAGCTAATGCAACAGTAGAAAGAACGAAAATTTCTGTCCCTGGAGGGCCATCCGCTATTTGGTTGCGAAGACCGATGAATGTGGCGAACAAACAGCCGAACAAGACCGTTTCCGCTCCAAGGAATAACCAGAAGGCCAGAACTTTATTACGACCTTCCAAAGTGGCTTTCTCTAATTCAGCAGGAAGGTTGTTGCTAGTTAGATCAGCGTTACTCATACTCGAACCTCCTTATCCTGCAGTTCTTCGACCTCAATATGGTACCCATGATCGTCATAGATCGAGCGTACAAACATACAGATGAAGAATATTATCATTCCGCCGCCTGCAACAAAATAGTTGTGATACATAAATCCAAACCCTGCTATGAATAATCCAATGGACATGATAAGCGGCAGAATCGATGGCGAAGGCATATGAATAGACTGAAGCGGCTCTGCTGGAGTCATCTCCTTCTTACCTTCCATCTTCTCTTTGAATAAAGCATCCAAACCTCTAACTAGCGGAAGCTGTTTGAAGTTGTATTCAGGTGCTGGTGAAGGAATCGACCATTCTAGTGTACGTGCATCCCATGGGTCGGATCCTGCAGTTTTGGGTTTCATGTTGGTAATGATGATATTGACCAACAGAAGAATGGTACCAATCCCCATCATAAATGCCCCGATACTGCTGATTAAGTTCATCGTACCCCAGCCTTGTCCGTCGAGATACGTATAGACGCGTCGCGGCATACCAAGCAATCCAAGGAAATGTTGGATAAAGAACGTAAGATGGAATCCGATGAAGAAGAACCAGAACATCCATTTCCCTAATGTTTCGTTCAGCATACGTCCGAACATCTTAGGCCACCAGTAGTACAACCCAGAGAATAGACCGAATACCAAGCCGCCAACAATTACATAGTGGAAATGCGCGACAACGAAGTAGCTGTCGTGGAACTGGAAGTCCGCTGCGGGAATAGCTAGCATAACACCTGTCATACCGCCCATTACGAATGTCGGGATAAACCCTACTGCGAACAGGTTCGCTGTTGTAAAGCGGATTTGACCGCCCCACATGGTGAATAGCCAGTTAAAGATCTTGATACCGGTCGGTACCGCGATTAACATCGTGGCAATGGAGAACAGCGCGTTGGCTACCGGCCCCATACCAGTTGTGAACATGTGGTGAACCCATACCATGAATCCTAAGAAACCGATAATGACTGTTGCAAATACCATTGCGCTGTATCCGAACAACCGCTTATGTGAGAAAGTACTGATTACTTCAGAGATAATCCCGAATGCTGGCAAGATCAGAATGTATACCTCTGGATGTCCGAAGATCCAGAAGATGTGCTGCCATAATACGACGTTACCGCCGGCTGCTACATCGAAGAAATTACCATGGAATAACCGTTCGAACATAAGAAGGACAAGTCCAACTGTAATTGCCGGGAAAGCGAAAAGAATAAGTGCTGACGTTACGAAGGAAGCCCATGTAAATAGAGGCATTCTCATGAAGGACATTCCAGGCGCACGCATATTAATAATCGTGACCAGGAAGTTAATGCCCCCAATCAATGTACCAATCCCTGCTATTTGCAGTCCCAATACATAGTAATCGACACCTTTATCTGCGAACTCAGGTGTAGAGAGCGGAACATAGGCCGTCCAACCAGCATCAGGAGCTCCGCCGAAGAACCAACTCAAGTTCATCAACAATCCACCGGAGAAGAACAACCAGAAGCCGAGTGAATTCACGAACGGGAATGCAACGTCTCGAGCACCAATCTGGAGCGGAACGACTGCGTTCATAAATCCTAAAATCAGAGGCATAGCTGCAAAGAAGATCATGGTCGTACCATGCATAGTAAGTAATTCATTGAAAACAGAAGCGTCAACTATGTTGTTCATCGGCTTCATCAATTGTACGCGGATCAGGATTGCTTCCAAGCCGCCAATCAGGAAGAAGAAGCCGCCAGCCAATAAGTACAGGATACCGATTTTCTTATGGTCAACCGTTGTAAGCCAATCCATCAGTCCGTTGTATTTAGTGACCTTATGGTGAGCATGTGCGTGTGCCAACTTATAAACCCCTTTCTTCAGAAGTGTTTACTTCTGCTTTTGTCCTGCTAAATATTCCACGAGTGCGTCGATCTGTTTATCGGTAAGTCCGAGGCTAGTTTCCATCTTGCTGCCTGGAACGTCTTTCGGATTCGGCATCAGGTTACCTGGTTTGACCTCTTGCGGATCATGTAACCATGTACTTAGATTTTTGTTGAAATCTCCCGGATCACGATTGAACAATATACCGGCTACCGTCTCACGGTTCGCGTAGTTAACAAGACTAGGAGCTACTTTACCGCCAACAACCTGCTTCTGCTGATTATCATAAATAGCGTGACAGCCGATACAGCTCTTCTTGAATACCTGCTCCCCTTCGAGAGCCAATGAAGAAGTCACTGTATTGTTAGGAGACTTCATTCCCGCTATCCACCGTTCAAACTCGTCTGGAGTTACTGCCTTTACCTTAAAATCCATGAGAGCATGAGAAGTACCGCATAATTCCGCACACTTCCCATAATACACGCCTGGTTCATCCGCAACCAAGTAATGCATATTGGTTAAGCCAGGGTTGTTATCTTTCTTACCGCCTAACGTAGGTACCCAGAAAGAGTGGTTGACGTCCGCTGATTCCAAGTGGAACGAGATTGTACGGTCAGTCGGAATAACCAGATCCTGAGCAGTAATAATCTTTTCATTCATATACTCGAATTCCCACCAGAACTGGTGCCCGGTTACTTTAACTTGAAGGGCATTCGGATCATTGGAATAATCTTTATCAAGTTCAAACGTGTACTTAACCGTCGGGATCGCAATGATAAACAGCAAAATAAACGGAATCACAGTCCAAATAATCTCGAGCTTGTGATTACCTTCAACTTGCTTCGGAACCCCAGTTTGTCCAGGACGCTTACGGAATCGAACAAGGACATACACATAAATGATGGCTACGACGATGAATACACCGATCATAACGGCCAGAGAAATAAGAATAAGCCATAATTGCTTCTCAGCTACAGGGCCTTTCGGATTCAATGTCGTTATTTCGTCAACCCCACAGCCTGATAGTATGAACGTCATCATCGCCAATAAAGGGACTAAACGCCATACAAATTGCCACCGTTTCATTCACTCATCAACCCCAATTCACTGTTTTAATAGATCAATCGAGCTAAGAAGACCAATCTATTACTGCTAGTATGGATGGCCATATCTTGTCAACAAACCTAATCACTTCATTAACTATAATTTCGCCAACATTGTTTGTCAATCTTCCTGGCAAAGTTCACACAATGTTCTAATATCAAGGCTTTCAAGGATTTTTAGCATCCTAAGTGCGCTGCAAAAGAACCTCATTTTTACGAGAAGGATACATAAAGGGTATTTCCTTTTTCCGGATGATTTATGCAATGGCAACTGACAAATATATATACTCCCCGATGCGAATATTCTCGTTTAATCAGCAAATGCTAAATCATAATTGTTATTACCCAATACATTCTGCCTTAATCGGTCAGGAGGAACTTATGCCCAAATTAAATCTGCTGATCAAATGGTTTACATGTATCTCCTTGATGGCCGCCATTAGCGCCTGCAACTACAAAGAAAAGTTCGAGAGCAGCCCTTCGGATTACGGAAGTCGAACGCACAATAGCAAGGCAAACGGATTTCGTACGTTCAACACGCAGCTCAAGGCGGCCGATCACAACAATACCTCCATGGTATTCAGTCAAGCGACTTCCGATGTGATCGACGATCTGAAAGGCATACGCAGCTCTTTTGTCATTTTAACCGAGAAGAATGCCTATGTAGCGGTGCTGCTGGACAATACGGCAACTGGAACCAAAGGGAAAGGAATAAAGAACGGCACGGATCGAACCATTACGATGCCAGGTGTTGATGACCGTTCGGATACAACCAAATCGCTAAAGCCCGGTGATATTGCGATGGAGAAATACTCCTTCCCCATGATTCCGAATCCGCAGGATCTTTCGAGCGAGCTGCACGAAATGGTAACGAGAGAGATCCGTCAAATGCATCCTCAGATCGCCAATGTATTCGTATCCGCGAATCAGGATTTCATTAACCAGTTCAGTCAGTATGCACATGAATCATGGCGCGGAACGTCTCTGCAATCCCAAGTGCCTCAGTTGAATACCTTGGTGCAAAGCCACTTTGGTGGTCAGGGCATCATCCAGTTAACCCCATAAATGTGTTTCTTCATCTATTAGGATTAAAACACGGCGAGAAGTTTCTCTTGCCGTGTATTTTTTTGTGTTTTTTCGAGTTATAGTTAAAGGATTGGATTGTCTCTAATCGAATAAGTATGGCAAGCCGATAAATAGATATAGACTAAATCGCGAGGTGTCACACCAATGGAAAAATCTACAGTTTTTGGACTAATAGCGGGGTTATTATCAGTTGGGGTCGGGATGGTATTAAAAGGAGCCCAGATTAGTTCATTGCTGAATTGGCCTGCCATCTTAATTATTTTGGGTGGAACGGCAGCAACAATTCTTATTGCGTTTCCTATGTCCGAGCTCGCTAAGATCCCTAAGCTGTTCAAGATCATTTTTATTAAACAGAACTTGGTACCGAAGAAAGAGCTTATTCAATTGTTCATCGAATGGGTAACGATTACTCGCCGAGAAGGTCTGCTTGCTCTGGAGAGCAAGGTTGAAGATATTAACGATCCTTTCCTTCGAAACGGAATGCGGATGATTATTGACGGAAACGATCAAGAATTTATCCATGACGTGCTAATGGAAGAAGTCAATGCTATGGAAGAACGCCATCGTGCGGGCGCCTTAATCTTCTCTCAAGCAGGTACATACGCACCAACACTAGGGGTTCTTGGCGCCGTTGTCGGACTGATCGCGGCTCTGAGCAACTTGAACAATGTTGAGGAGCTTGGCCACTTAATCTCCGCCGCATTCGTCGCAACCTTGTTGGGGATCTTCACAGGATACGTCCTCTGGCATCCGATCGCAACCAAGCTGAAGCAAATCTCACGACGAGAAGTAGAGATCAAGCTCATGATGGTTGAAGGGCTGCTGTCCATTCAATCCGGGATTTCAGCTATCGCTATCGAACAGAAGCTATCCGTATTCCTGACTCCTTCTGAACGTTACGGTCCACAAAACAAAGAGGAGGAATCCGAACGTGAGCAAAAGGCGAAAGCAGCATCATGAGGAACATATGGATGAAACTTGGCTGATCCCTTACGCCGATTTACTCACCCTGCTTCTCGCTTTGTTCATTATTCTGTTCGCGTCTAGTGAGGTTGATTCGAAAAAATACGACAACATTATGCGCAGTCTTAACTCAGCGTTCAGCGGTGGGACAAACTTGTTCCAGCAAACTTCCGTAGTTCCGATAACCTCAGATCCTACAGATCAAATCAATAAAAAAACAGAAGAATTCAAGAATCCATCACAGACTTCACAAGAAAACAAGGAACTGCTTGCCCAGATGGAGAAGGAAATGGTAGATCTGCAAGAGCTGAAGCAAAAGCTGGACAAATACATTCAAGACAATGGATTAAATACACAGCTCGAAACCCGCTTAACCAATGATCTGTTGATGATCACCATTCGAGATAACGCCTTGTATGCCTCAGGGAGTGCAGAGGTTAAGCCTGAAGCGAGGAAGCTTGCTCAGAATATTGCCAGCATGCTCACTCAATATCCTGGCTATCAGGTTGAAGTGGCTGGTCATACGGACAATATTCCAATCAACACGAGAGAGTTCGAGACGAACTGGGACCTAAGCTCCAAGCGTGCGCTTAATTTCATGAATCTCTTGCTTCCAGCAGATAGTGCTGGAGCCGCTCGATTCAGTGCAATCGCCAAAGGTGAACATCATCCGATTGACACGAACCAAACTGCGGATGGCCGCGCTAAGAACCGCAGGGTAGAAGTATCGATTTTGCGTAACTTGAAATCAGGCTCAACAATCCCGGCGTCCAATCCATAATGCCCAACAATCGTTGCTTAACGGCAGCTAAGAAGACGCAATATGTTAAATATCATTAATCGTCTTCTTTTCTATACTGTGATTCGCATATTATTAGCAATAAGACAGATTCCGCGACATGAATGGAATGCAAGGCAAGGTTTGACCACATACATACATGGGAAAGGTGTGCTGCTTATGAGCGAAAATAAAACGAATGCATGTATCTTTGTGTTTACTGGGCCTGACGGCTCTGGACGCAAGACAGTCGCAGATATGGTCGGTTCTACTCTCGAGCTGAGAAAGGTACTCTCATGTACAACTAGGGCGCGACGCGCCGGAGAACTTGAAGGGCAGGATTATCACTACATTAGCCGCGAAGAGTTTCAAGAAGCCGATCAAGCTGGAGCCTTTATTGAAAGCATTGAGATCGACGGGAATTTCTACGGAATCCGTCATGCAGATATTGATCAATTGTTAAAGGCCAGCGATTTTGTTTATTTGATCCTAAACCCTAAGGGTGCAAATATCTTAAAGACCGTTTATCTCGACAAAGTGGTGGAGCTGTTCATCTACGCGGATCGTTCTTCTGTGGCGAACCGCCAAAGAGAACGTGGTGACGAGGAAGATGTCATCGAACGCCACATGTCTCATTATGACGAGGCTATGGCTTACTTGCCTGAGTGTGAGTTTGTGTTTGACAATCAGGACTTGGCCCACACCGTGTTTGCTATTACGAATTTATTAGAGCCGTATCTGGATCGGAAGTTACTTGATTTGGACTGACCTTGTTGAATGGGCCTCGCGTGAATAGACGCGGGGTTTTTTCTTTGCTCGGATTGTGACACAATAGTAGGAGTACCCATTCAGGAGGATCCCGAACATGAAAATAGTTTCCATCGAACCTACACCAAGTCCGAATACAATGAAGATTAATGTGGATGAAGCATTAGTTAAAGGGGAGAAGCGGACATACGATAAGCAGAATCGAGCATCCGCTCCGTCTAACATGCAGCAGCTTTTGGATATCCCAGGAGTCACCTCCGTGTTTCGGGCGGCTGATTTTGTTGCCATTGACCGTAACCCGAAGGCAGATTGGCAGTCCATACTCACACGCGTTCAAGGCATTCTGGAAGGCGCATCTGGTGCAGGCAGCGATACTGGCGATACCGCTGAGGATCAAGCAGCCTTTGGCGAAGCGCAAGTATGGATTCAAACATTCCGCGGTATCCCTATGCAAATCAGGGTTCGCAGCGGCATGGACGAGTTTCGGGCAGCACTGCCCGCTCGTTTCACTGATGCCGCAATGCAAGCGGGGACAGCATCGCCTAACTTGATCAGGGAGCGCACGCTTCAGGATGGAGGCATACGGTATGGAGAGCTTGCTGAGATTGGAGAGCAGATTGCAGCCGAGCTCGATGCCTCATACGATGATGAGCGGCTGAAGCAGCTAGTGCACAAATCGCTCGAAACTGGGACCGAAGGTACGATCATGCCTGAGGAGCGCAGAGAGTTGAGCTTCCAGGAGCTGTCCGAACGCCTGCAGGATGAGAACTGGAAGGTGCGTTATGCTGCGCTTCAGCGGATCAAGCCGTCTCTGGAGACGCTGCCTTTACTCATAAAGGCTTTGCAGGATCCGCAATCGTCCATTCGCAGATTGACCACGGTGTATCTTGGCGATATTCGAGAACCGCAAATTATGCAGTTCTTGTTCCAAGCGCTGAAAGACAGCTCTGTGTCCGTACGGCGGACAGCTGGCGACACGTTGTCCGATCTAGGTGATCCGGCTGCGATAGGACCGATGATTGAAGCTTTGAGCGATCCGAATAAACTTGTGCGTTGGAGGGCTGCTCGCTTCCTGTATGAAGCCGGAGACGAATCTGCCGTAGCAGCGCTGCAAGACGCATTGAATGATTCTGAGTTCGAGGTACGGCTGCAGGCAAAGCTAGCGCTAGCTCGCATCGAGGGTGGCTCGGCAGCCGAGGGCTCCGTCTGGCAGCAAATGACTCGCCGTAATGACGAGCCGTCTGGAGCTAATTGATTGTTGGAAGCTTTGCGGCGGGCTGAGTTTAGTTAGTTGTCGTCCCTCCTTAATTCAATTAAATACAAATAGGCTACCGACTGTTACTTTGGTCGGTAGCCTATTTGCCTCATTAACAGATCGGATTGTTGCTTTAAATACTGTTTATCATGAACCCTATGTCTTCCATAACCTCTTTTGTTCGTTCCATCGGACCTGGATCACTTTCATTTTGTGTCTTCTCCTGTCCTTCCGGTGGTACACTTGTCGCAGCTTCATTACCATTCATTGCGTTTTGAACCTCAGAATGGATAACCGTTTCATGTCTGCTTTTTTCCATTTTAGACTCCTTTATACTGAGGCTCTTCATTTTCGGTTTACTTAGTCAGGCCATACCAATAGTGTTTAAAATACCTCATTATTGTTCCGGTATCCCATTCCTTTTATACAGATATTCGAACGCTCTCATTCGGTTCGACCCTAAACTTGTAGATTATAAAATGTTGAAAAAAAGCAGCCGTAAAATCAAATCGGCTGCTTTTGCTGTGTTAGCGCCCTTGCCGGGCGGATGCGCGGCCCTTGCTGCGGTCACCGCCGCGTCCACCACCAGCGCTGCTCGCTCCCGCACTGCTGCGCCCGCCACTGCGTCCACCGCCGCCGCGTCCACCGCCAGCGCTGCTCGCTCCCGTACTGCTGCGCCAGCCGCTGCGTCCAC
>FWWL01002302.1_pt1 | contig 40579 bp, 52 predicted proteins | sample 2228331 | NCBI WGS metagenome assembly FWWL01 (sample SAMEA103939775, study PRJEB20133) | metagenome
GCTGGGCTGCGCCGGCCTGCCACGGCGCCGGTCGAGGTGGCGCTGGCCGACGTCGCCGCCACCGCCAAGGGCTGGCCGAAACCGGCCGGGCCGAATGCGGTCAGCCTGATCGAGCGGCGGTCGAACCAGTGCTGCATGCCGCTTTGGGGGCTGGATCAGCGCGAAGGGCTCTATTGCGGCGAGCCGGTCGAGGCCGAAGGGCGGCGTTACTGCGCCCCATGCGCCCGGCTGATGATCGAGACGCGCCGCGGCCCGCGAACCGCCGTTGCGACTGTTCTGCGCCCGCAGCCGGTCTGCCTATGAGCGGGCCGCTCGACATGGCGTTCGACGAGATCGCGGCGCGGCTGAAGACGGCCGCCCAGGTCGAGATCGGCAGCATCAACCATCTCGAATTCTTCGCAGCCAAAGGCGACAGCGCCGATATCCTGAAACTCACCGTCAGCGAGGTCCGCCGCCAGGCGCAGGCGCTGGGCTTGGCGCATCAGATCGCGCTCGCGCTGGCGCGCCGGCCCGAACTTGCGCTGGGACTCGGCCTCACGACCGATGCGGTGACGCTCTGCGACGGAGAGGGGCCATGAGCCCCGCCAGGCTGAACTCGGGTTCGTTGCGCGCGCAGGTCCTGGTCCTCACCCGCGAGGGCCTGACGCGGCCGGCGATCGCGGCGCGGATCGCGCGCAGCGAGCGTCTCGTCTGCAAGATGACGAGCGATCTGCGCAAGACCGGCCACCTGCCGGACAGTCCGGATCTGTCGCCGGGTTCGCTGCGGGCGCGCTGCCATGAGGCCGTGCAGGCCGCTGGACCGGCCGGTTTGCGGCTGCCGCGTCTGGCGGCCGAGCTCGCCGTCGCGCCGAAATCGGCGCTGGCGGCGCTGCGCCATCTGCTGGCCGTCGGTCTGGTGACGCGGGAGCCTGACGGGCTGCTGCTCGCCTTCGGCGTCGCGCGCGCCGCCGAGCCGACGGAAGGACAGCGTTTCGCCGCGATGGCTCCGCTGGCTCGGATCGAGGCCTATGCCCTGACGCTGGCGCGCGACGGCAGAGGCGAGCGCGCGGCGCTGTTCCTGCGCAGGGCCTATGACCGTGTGGCGCTCGGCGCGACCGACGTACCGCCGGCGGCCGTCAACCTGCTCGTGCTGGCCGACCTGATCGAAGCGCCGGAAGCCAGCGGCGTCGCCGGACTGCTGCGGACCTATGCCGGCGAGAGCCGGGCAGCCGCGACACTGCAGGATATGGAGGCGTAGCGATGAGCGAGCCGCGATGGACAACCCTGTGCTCGGCGGATGGCAGCGTGCCCTTCGCCGTCTTCGTCGAGGGCCATACGGATCTCGATCTGACCGGCCCCGGCGAGGACGCGGAGTTGCTCCTGCTCGGCGTGATGACCTTCGGCTATTCCGAAAAGCAGGCGCGAGACTGGCTGGACGGGGCCGAGACCGGGCAGTTCTGGCTCGTGCCGCTGGTGCGTCGCAGCGAGGACGACGAGACGCTCTGGCGCTTCGGCTGCGAGGACGAGCCAGGCGCGCGGGCGATCACGGGGGCGAAGTTCCTGTGAGCCCGGCCGGCCAGCATGGCGCCTACCCACCCGATCCCGCCTTCGACGCCTGGGTCGAGCGCGCCAAGGGCGTCTCGACCTTGAATGTCGCGCTCAAATTCGGTTTTTCGCCGAAGGGTGGCGTCGCCAAGCGTCTCGCTGGCGAGGTCGTGGGACCATGCCCGCGCTGCGGCGGGGTCGACCGGTTCTCGGTCAATGTGGCGCAGGGTCTCTGGAACTGCCGGGGTGCGGGGCGAGGCGGCGCGGATGGGATCAGTCTGGCGCGCTACCTGCTCGGCGACGCCGGCTTCCTGGAGGCGGTCGAGCAGCTGACCGGCGAGCCGAAACCCGGACGCGCCGCCGCGCCGCTCTCGGCCGAGGACATGGCCGCGCGCGAGGCGCTGCTCGTCAAGCGCAAGGCGGATGAGGCCGCGCGGCAGGCCGGGGAGGCCCGCCAGCACAATCAGTGGCGCGAGGATGAGCGCCGGCGCTGCCGCGCGCTGTGGCAGGCCGGAACGATCGCGCCCGGTTCGCTGGTCGAAACCTATCTGCGCTGGCGCGCGATTCCGGCTGTGCCAGCCGGGGCGAAGCTGCGCTACCACCCCGAGATGCATCTGCGCAACCCGGCCGGGCCGCAGGGCGCGATCGTCTGGTCGGGACCGGCGATGATCGCGCCGATCGCCGGCAATGACGGCCGCTTCATCGGCCTGCACACGACCTGGCTGGATCCGCGCCTCGGGACCGTTGCCATGCCCGCCGACGAAAAGGGTAAGTTGATCTTCCTGGTCGACGGCGAGCGCCTCGACGTGAAGCGCTCGCGCGGCTCGAAGGCGGGCGGCCATCTCGTGCTCGCGCCGGCGGCCTCCGGCCGAATCCGCCGGCTGGTGATCGGCGAGGGGGCGGAGACGGTGCTTTCGGTCTGGGCGACGCTGCTCGAGGCCGGCGAGGAGCTGGCCGAGACCGCGTTCTGGTCCTCGATCGACCTCGGCAATCTCGGCGGCAAGGCGCTGGCCTCGGTGACGCATCCGACGCTGAAGAAGCCCAACAAGCTCGGCCATCTGATGCCGGTCAAGGTCGGCGGGCCGGAGCCGGACCTAAGCGACCCGTCGCGCTCGATCGCGATTCCCGACGGGGTCGAGGAGGTGCTGATCCTCGCCGATGGCGACAGCGACCGCTTCACCGTCGAATGCACCGTCGCCCGCGCCTCGGCCCGCTGGGCGAGGCCGGGCCTGACCGTGCGCGTCGCCTGGCCCGACGCCGGCGGCGATTTCAACGATATGCGAATGAAGGCAAAAGGACCGGCGTCTGGCGCGCGCTTGAACATGGGAGGCAGGCGCTCGTGAGCCATTCCATCAGCGCCGGCAGGCCATACGCATCACCGAACTGCTTCATCTTCGAATTCCGCGATCCGCCCCCATGTGCGGGTAATCTGCGAATCCACACTACTTGTGGCATCTCGAAGGAGCGATTCAATAGATTCCCCGACCGCGATGATATCGAGATAAATTTTACCAGCCGCTTCAAGATTAGAGGGCTCGATACTGTCAGGATTGTGCTCAAAAGTCTGTGCCTTGCGTTCAAGAGAGCGCATCAATTCATCTTCAACCGGCAAAGACATTTTATTCAATCTTTCCATTATCTTGCGGCGGGTTGGGTCGCCACGTTCGATTACGCGAGAGGCGATTTCTGTGGCTGCGCGAAGCACGGCTTGAGCCTGGTGGAGTTCGGTCCTGAGGCTGCGCACGTGGTGCCACCGCGTAATCTCGACACGCTCCAGCCACCCATTTCTTCGAATCGTGGCAATTTGCCCGAGAGCATCTTTATAGCTTGCCCGCTCTTTCTCGAGGTCGTTGATCTTCACTCTCAGTCCCGCCGCTGCGGCAACTGCGGCTTGCCGGTTTGCTGCGGTCAGCTGCTGAGTCAGCCAATTCAATGTGATGAATGCAACCGATGCGGTCAGCACGTTCCCCAGCAAGCCTTGGTAGCGGTTGATCCAAAACTCCCCACAAGAAAAGACGACGTTCTTCATCGACTCGGAGGCCTGCAAAAGCAGGTAGGGGTTGCAGGGATCTTCAACGAAAACGCGGATCAATCCCCAGAGGACCGCGGCCGCAAAGGTCCCCAACAAGAACATCAGCGCGACGTTGCCTACAATGTCGAGCGCCCTACGCCCATACTTCTCCAGTGTTTCGGGCATGGCAGTCCTTCCAGTCGGATGACTTATCATCTGACAGAAGGCAGCCGCTTGGCAATTGCGGGCGTTCTATGACGCCGGCCGACGACACGCCTCCCGACGACCCGATCCTCGGCGCGCTCTCGGCCGCTGAAATCGTGCCCCCCGGCCCTCCCGTCGAGGATGACGAGCACGGGCTCGATGACGGCGAAAGCGAGCGCCCGCAACTGACGCCGGCGCAGTGGCATGTGATCCGCGAATGCGTCGAGCATGGCTGCCACGACATCGGCAATTCGCGCCGGTTCAGGCTGCGCTGCGGGGCGGCCGTGATCCATATCCAGAATGTCGGCTGGCACGTCTATGACGGGCGCCGCTGGATCGAGGATATCGACGGCGTCCACATCACGCCGCTGGTCCATGCCACCGTCGAGGCGATCGCGCTCGAGGCGCATCTGATCGAGCCGACGCCGCGCGAGCTCGCCGCGATCGAGCTGGGCGAGGCGGCGACGATCGAGAAGGAAACGATCGACCAAGCCAAGCCGAGCGAAGAGGAACGGGCGCGTCTCGCCGAGCTCAACCGCGCGATCGGCGCGATGGGTCGTGCGCGCAAGGCCGTCTCCGGACGGAAGGCGCAGCGCCGGCGCTTCGCCAACTCGTCCTGCAACACCGGCAAGATCGACGGGATGCTGAAGCAGGCTGTCGGCTTTCTGTCGAAACCGCTGGCCGAGTTCGATATCGACCCGATGGCGCTCAACCTCGAGAACGGCACGCTGCGCATCGTCATCGAGGAACAGGAAGACGAGGAATCGGACCCGGCCGAGCCGCGCATTCGCCGGACCGTCTCGCTTAAGCTGGACAAGCACCGGCGCGAGGACTGGATCTGCAAGCTCGCGCCCGTCACCTACAAGCCGAAGGCGGCCTGCCCGCTCTTCGACGCCTTCCTCGAACGCGTGCTGCCCGATGCACAGATCCGGGCCTATATGCTGCGCTATCTCGGCTATGCCCTGACAGCGCTGACCATGGAACAGGTCTTCGTTCTTCTGCATGGCGAGGGCCGGAACGGGAAGTCGACCCTGGTCGACATCGTCTCGCGCATCGCCGGCGACTATGCGACCTCGCTGCCGATCGCGACGCTGACGGGCGAGGACCGGCGCAAGGGGGCCGAGGCCACGCCGGATCTGGTCCGCACGCCAGGAGCGCGCCTGGTGCGTGCGGCCGAGCCGAAGGAGGGCATGGCCTTCGACGAATCGCTGATCAAGTCCCTGACCTCGGGAGAGCCCATCCTGGTGCGCCGGCTCAACCACGAGTTCAACGAGGTCTATCCCAAGTTCAAGCTGCTGATCTCGGCCAACCGCAAGCCAGTGATCCGCGGCAATGACGACGGCATGTGGCGGCGCGTCGTGCTGATCCCCTTCGACGTGCAGATCCCGAAGGACGAGGTCGACAAGAAACTGCCCGACAAGCTATGGGCCGAGCGCGCCGGCATTCTCAACCGGCTGCTCGAAGGGCTCTCCGATTTTCTGTCGCGCGGGGCCCTCGACCCACCCGCCGCCATCCAGGCGAGCACACAGGACTATCGCGACGAGAGCGACCTGATGGGCGCCTTCGTGCGCGAGGCGCTCGAGGTGACGCGCGACCCGGCCGACAGCGAGCTCACGGGGGCGCTGTTCGACGCCTTCATCGTCTGGTGCCAGCGCGCCGGCCGAACGCCGGTGAAGCGCGACACGTTCTTCCGACGGCTGCCCAAAACGGCGCACGACTTCCAGTTCGAGAAGGGCAAGGCCTCGTCCTCGATCTATGTCGGCATCCGCGTGAAGACCGAATACCGGCCGCAGAGCGATGGCGGTCGCGTGCCCTCGCGCACCCGCGACGACGACTGACGGGAGGCTAGGGAGGCTAGCACCATGCCGGTTCGCTAGCCTCCCGTTGGGGTCGGGGGAAAAGAGGGCGCAATGTCAATGGGTTGGCGGCGGCGCGGGAGGCTGGGGAGCCTAGGGAGGGTAGCTGGCTATGACCGCACGCGCGTATTCAAGGGGTGACGGGGTTCCCGGTGCGAGCCGTGAAGGGCAGTGCGTTGCATAGCCTCATAGCCATCTACCCTCCCTATCCTCCCTACACTCCCATTCGAAAGAAAGAGATGAAGAAAAACAGAGAGATAGAGGGTGGCTTGGTTCGGGAGGCTAGCGGTTCGCGGATTTGCTTGCCTCCCTACCCTCCCATGAATGGGGTTTCGCGATGAAGACGATCGGGATCGAGGCGTTCCTGACCTGGGCCTATCGCGACGAGCTGCCGAAGGCTGGAGCGGCCGAGGCCAGCGCCGTGGGCGGCGGGATGATGAGCGGCATGGATGGCGGCTGGGACGCGGTCTCGCGGCAGGGCGAGCTGATGGCCGAGATGGTCAGCGACGGGCGCACCAACGCCTATGGCGTGCTGCCGATCGCGATCGACGCCGGCCCGCCGCACCCGGACGCGGTCGTGCTGCATCACGCCGTCTCGGCGCTGGACGGCTGGGAGATCGGCCTGCCCGAGGGCTGGAACCCTCTCGCCGACATGAATCTGAGCGAGCGGGACGCCAGCGACGCGGTGGCGCGCGCCATGCCGCGCATCATGGCGCCGGGCCGCGATGGACGGATGCGTCTGCGTCAGCGCCCGGCCGAGCTGGTGCGCCATCACGCCATCATGAAGAGCGCGCCGGGCTGGGAGGCGAAGGCGCCGGTCGCCAGCATGGTCGTCGGGCCCAACGGAAAGCCCGAATGGTTCCGCATGGTCGAGGTCGTCGAGGGGATGACGCGGTTCTCGCGCGAGGTCTCGGGTTTCAACCCGCGCACACGCAAGCCCTGGCCCGACGCCTACAAGAAGACGCTGCTCAATCCCGATCCGGCGCTCGCCGTGATCGACCGGGCCGAATACGAGGTCTGGTCGGCGGCGCTGGATGAGGTCTGCCTCACGCTGCAGGCGGGAGGCGAATTGCAGGCGCATGCCGTGGTGAGGAGCGCGCGGCCGGCGCGGCCTTGGGAAGTGTGACATCGCTCGCCGCTCGCGTTGACCGCGACTGGAATTTGGAGGACAGGTCGCATGTTGAATTGTGTCCGCCGCCCGGGTCACCCGAGGCGGCGGTTTCGTTGAGGGAGGACGCGCATGGTCAAGCCGGTGCTCCTCCGCTGCGACGGCCGCGAGTTCGGCCAGCTCGGCAACCTCTATGCCGCCGCCGGAGCTCGGGCGTCGGTTGCGGTGCGACGCGCCGTGAAACGCAAGGGCGAGAAGGCGCGCGGGCTGATGGCCCGTCAGGTCCGCGACCTGCTCAAGATCAGGCTCAAGGATGTCCGCCGCCGATTGCGCGGGCAGATGATCGGGCCGTCGAGCTACGCGATTATCGTGCGCGGCTCGATGCGGCTGGAATACTTCAACACCCGGCAGACCAGCGCCGGCGTCGTGGTGCCGGGCGTCGATATCGACTGGATCGAGGGCCGGGAGCACCTGCCGATCGCGTTTCAGGCGAAGTCGGGCAAGCCGAAGAATCAGCCTGGAAACGCCGGGAAGCGACGCGGCACGCTGGGCGGGCGTATCGTCTATGGCGTCGGCAAGCGGCGCAGGCAGGGCTTTCGGTCGGTGATGGGCGTGATGATGCCCGCGGCTTTCATGGACGCATCGGTTCAGGCGCATTTCAACCGCGTCGCGGCAGAGCTGCCGAATGAGCTGATGCATCAGCTTTGGGTCGTCGGACAGGGTCTCGACCGCAGGGCGGGCATGGCGCGCGCCGCCCGCCTCGACCTCGGCCGCGGCGGCTCGGACGATCACGGCGGATAATGTTTCACGGCGATGTTTCACGGGTCCTTCCCCGGGCAGACGCCCCCAGCGGGTCAGATGGCCCGCGGGTTCTCGCTAGTGGCCCGGTCGCGTGACGTGATGCACGGGTCTGCACGCCGGTGAGCACGGATGCACGCTTCGTGTCGGTCTCGAAGGCGGCCGAGGTCGTTTCCGAGCGCGAGGGCCAGAAGGTCGATCGCTCGACGCTGTCGCGCTACATCAAGCGCTATGCTTCGGAGATCTCGCCGCGTCGCGAGGGCCGCGAGACGCTGATCGACGTGAATGCGCTGCTGGCGCATCGCGGCATCAACATCCGCGTCGAGCGCGGCTCGTCGGCGCCTTTCGCCGGCGACGTGAAGGTTGCCTCCTCGAAAGAGCGCAAGGGCGTCATCGATGTCCGCATCGCCGAGATCGAGCTCGAGCGCGAGGAAGAGAAGCGCGCTCGTGAGCGCGGCCAGGTCGTCGATGTTTCAGATCTCGCCGCCGCCGCCGAGGCCGCTATCCAGGCGTTCAGCGCAGCGCTGGACGAAGCCGAGAGCGACGCCGCCGAAGACATCGCCCGCCGCACGCGCTCGGAGGCCCGCCATGTCAGGCCGGGCCTGCGCGTGCTGAAGCGAAACGCTCTCGAAGCCTTCCGCCGCGAACTGCTCGCGGCGATCCCGTCGCCGGAGGTCGACGCCACGTCCCGATGAGGGCAGCCTTGATGAGGATCTGATGCCGGAGCTGGTCGAGGCCGCGAAAACGCGCGCCGGCCGTATCCTGTTCACCGCGCTCGCCCGGCAGGCCAAGCCGCTCGAAGAGCTCACGGTTTCGCAGCATGCCGACCGATATCGCAAGGTCTCGGCCGAATCGGGCTCGCCCTGGCCCGGCGACTGGAAGACCTCGCGCATGCCGCATCTGCGCGAGCCGATGGACTGCCTGCATCCGGACCATCCGAGCAAGCAGGTCACGCTGAAATGGGCGGCGCAGCTCGGGAAGACCGAGGTCGGCGTCAACTGGTTCGCCTTCATCGCCGACCGCGCCCCTGGCCCGGTGCTGACGATGCTCCCCTCGCTCGATGAGGCGATCAAGTACAACCGCGTCAAGCTGCAGCCGACGATCGACGCGTCGCCACATCTGCGGCTCCGGATCAAACCGGAGAACAGCCGGGACGAGGCGGCCTCGACCACGGCCTTCAAGCGCTTCGCCGGCGGCTTCAACCAGATCGTCACGGCCTCTTCGTCGAAGGGCCTGCAGATGGTTTCGATCCGATACCTGATCGCGGAGGAGATCACCGGCTATCCGTTCGACACGGACGGCCGCGGCGATCCGCTCGAGCAGGGCAAGGCGCGGCAAAAGGCTTATACCGGCAACCTGAAGCGCCTGCTCTCGGGCACGCCCGGCCATAAGGCGACCTGCCGCATCACGGCGGCCTACGAGGCCGGCGACCGGCGCAAGAGCTATGTCGCCTGCCCGCATTGCGCGACGTTCCAGATCCTGACGCTGGACGCGCTGCAGCCGCCCTCTGCCACCACGGCTCATATGGCGACGTTCGCCTGCCTCGCCTGCGGCGGCCTGATGGAAGAGCAGCACAAGGATACGATGCTCGCCGGCGCCGAGTGGATCTCGACCCGGCCGATCCCGGGCGACGACGCCGAGGCCGAGCCGGTTGCGGTGCCGGACGTCATTCCGGCGGACCAGATGTACCGCTATCGCTGCAAGCCGCTCGAGGGCCGCTGCCGCGAATACGAGCCGAGCTACGATCTCTGGACCGCGCATTCGCCGGCCGAGACCTGGCAGTCGGTCTGGGAGGCTTGGGAGGCGGCGAAGACCTCGCCGATCACGCTCAAGACCTTCACGCAGCAGACGCTGGGTCAGGCCTGGGAGGACGGCGCGTCCGAACTGGCGCATGAGCGTCTTCACGCTGCCCGGGAGGATATCGCCGCCCGGCTCGCCACGGTGGACCACCCGCTCTGGGTCGGCTTCATCGACTGCCAGGGCGATCGCCTCGTCTGGGGCGTCTGGGCCTATGGTCCGATGACGCAGGGTGTCCTGATGGATCGGGGCGTCATCCCTCATCCGCCCGAGACCCCCGAGGCGCTCGCCGGCATCGACGAGCTGCTCGCGCGAAACTGGCCGGCCGCCACTGGTGGCGTCGTCGATGTCGCGCGCTGGGGCATCGATTCGTCGAACTGGTCGAACTGGGTTCGCGCCGTCGCCTCGGGCCGCGGTCACCGTCTCTGGGCTATGGAAGGCGCGGAGAAGAAGACCGCGCCGATCCTGGGCACGCCCAAGCGCCTGGCGATCCGCGACAGGTTCGGCCGCGTGCTGTCCAAGGCCTTGGTCTATCCGACCGGCGTTTTCGACCTGAAGCACACGGTCTATCGCGGCCTGAAGCAGTTCGCTGCCGGGCCGCTGGAGAGCGGGGCTTACCTGCCCGGTACGCTCCGGCTGCCGAAGGAGCTGGTCGACGAGGCCTATTGCCGCGAGCTGACGGCCGAGGTCTGCATCGACCCTGCGCAGGAGGCCAAGGGCAACGCGCGCCGCAAGCTGCACGAGAAGCCAGGCGACAACCGGATCTGGGTCAAGCGTTCGGGCTGGGCGAACGAGGCGCTCGACATCGCCGTCGGCTGCCGTGCGCTCGCCTGGTCGCTGGGCGTGGACACGATGGGCGCCGCCGGCTGGTCGAAATGGCGCGAGCGGCTGAGCCCACCGGAAGGTGCGGCCGATCTGTTCGCCGCATTGCCAGCGAGCGGCAAGCCGGCCGCGCCGACAAGAACCGACATCTTCGCGCGGCTCGCCGCGCTCAACAACCAGGAGTGAGGAGACCGCCGTGCCGACCGATGCCGAGATCATCGCCCAGCTCGAGGCGACGCGCGACCGCGTCATCTCGGGTGACCAGGCCTCGTCGGTGCTGGTGACGCCGAACGGTCACAAGACCGATTTCGTCAAGCCGGACCTCGACAGGCTTGACCGCCGGCTGGACGAGCTGAAGGCCCAGCAGGCGGGGCGCGTCACGCGCGGTGCGATCGGCTTCACCTTCTGATGCGCCCTGCTCTGGTCGGCCCCGATGGTCTCACGCCGCTGGCGTCATGGGCCGACCCGACCGCCCAGGCCGGCGTGCAGGCCAGCGGACACGGCTCGACCTACTTTCGCGCGGCAGAGACGCGCTCGCAGGCGCTGAGCAACTGGCAGCCGCCCGGCGTGTCGGCGGACAAGGCCGTGCTGCGGGAGCGCCGGCTGATCGCCGACCGGGCCGAGGACCTGGCGCGCAACAATCCCATGGCAGTGGCCGCAATCACCCGTCTCGTCGACATGATCGTCGGCGCGGGGTTGCGGTTCTCGTCGAAGCCCAGCGCGGCCGCCCTGCGGATTTCGCGGGAGGATGCGCAGGACCTCGGCAAGCAGATTGAGCGCGAGCTTGCCCGCCACGCCAACGACCCGCGCAAGCGCTGGGATGCGCAGCGGAAGGTCAGCGCCAACGGGCTCTACCGGCTGATGGCGCGCAGCTTTGCCAAGCTCGGCGAATCCTGCGTCGTGTCCACCTGGCGCGAAGGGCAGGGCCCCTATGAGACGGCGTTTCTCGCGGTCGATCCCGAGCGCCTCTGCAACCCGTCCCTGCAGCGCGACGGCGAGACGCTGCGGGGCGGCGTCGTCATAGACCGCTATGGCGCTCCGACCGGCTATCATATCCGCAATCGCCACCCCGGCGACGGGCTCAGTCTGACGCCGGCGGCCTGGGAACTGGTGCCGCGCGAGACGGCCTGGGGCCGCCCGGTCTTCATTCACGTCTTCGAGCCGGAGCGGGAAGACCAGAACCGGCCGATCTCGCCCTTCGCGGCGTTGATGCCGATCCTGCGGATGAAGGGCACGTTGTCTGAGCTCGAGCTCGCGGCCGCCGCAGTCAACGCGATGTATTCGACTCATATCAAGTCGAACCTGCCCTTCGCCGAGGTCGCTGCCTCGATGGAACCGCAGGCCTATGCCGAGGCGACGACAGGCTACGCCGACCAGCGCCTCGCGCATTACGAGGCTGCGCCGATCAAGATCAACGGCGTGCGCGTCCCGGTTCTGCCGATCGGCGACGACATCGTCATCAACGGGTCGCCGCGCCAGACCGCCGGCATGGCCGAGTTCGACGACGTCTTCAACGACCTGATCGCCGCGCGCATGGGCATGTCGCGCCAGCAGGTTCTGATGAACTTCGCCAAGCTGAATTATTCCTCGTCCCGCACCGTGCTGAACGAGACCTGGCGCATGGTTCGCCGGATGGTCGCCCAGTTCGTCGAGCAGGGTCCGATCCCGATGGCGCTGTGCGTCGTCGAGGAGGCGATCGACAAGGGCCATATCCGCATGCCGCGCGGCTGCCGCCCGCTGTGGGACGAGCCTGCGGGCTGGATGGCCGGCCGCTGGATCGGCCCGGGCCGCGGCTGGGTCGATCCAGTCAAGGAGGCGGAATCGGCCTCGCTGCGCATGGAGACGATGGTGTCGACGCTGGAGATGGAATGTGCGGAGCAGGGCCTCGACTACGAGGAGGTGCTCGACCAGATCGCCCGCGAGGAGCGCGAGATCAAGGATCGCGACCTGACTCGCGCGACCGTCATCGGCCGCATCGCCGCTCGCTCGGCGCAGAGCGAGCCGCCCGAATCAGAACAGGCCGGGGAGGCCGCCGCATCATGAGCCTCCTGTTGCCGCGTATCGCGGCCCAGCTCGTCGGCACGCCGCTGGCGATCAACGGCGCGCATGCCAGCGTCATCCTGCACGCGCTGGGACCCAGCGTCTTCGGCGGGCCGGTTCAGATCACGAACGCCCACCCGGCGCGCGAACCGCAGGCGGGCGTGCTGCCGCAGCGGCTCGATCGCGGACTGGCTGCCGCGGGCCGTCCCGCCTTCCCGATCATTGACGGCGTCGCCGTGATCGAGGTCGAAGGCATCCTCGTCAACAAGGGCTCCTGGGTCGGCGCCTATTGCGGCGAGACCTCCTATGAGGGGCTTCGCACGCAGATCGAGCGCGCCCGTCGTGATGGCGGGGTCAGGGCTGCCGTCTTCGAGGTCGATTCGCCCGGCGGACAGGTCGCTGGCGTCTTCGAGACCGCCGTCGCCCTCGCCCGCCTCTCGGCTGAGAAGCCGACCATGGCCATCCTGACCTCGAACGCCTGCTCGGCTGCCTATCTGCTCGCCAGCCAGGCGCGTCGCATCGTGATGCCGGAGTTCGGCTATGCCGGGTCGATCGGCGCCGTCGTGATGCATGTCGACTGGTCGGCCGCGCTGACCGAGGCCGGGATCAAGGTCACCATGATCCAGTCCGGCGTCCACAAGACGGACGGCAGCCCTTACGAGCCGCTCGCGGTCGAAGTCGTCGATCGGATCAAGGCCGAGCTCGACCAGGTCCGGGCGCGCTTCGCCGAGGTCGTCGGCCGCGGCCGCGGCAAGGCGCTGCCCGCCAAGGCCGCGCTCGCGACTGAGGCGCAGGTCTATCCCGGCCGTGAGGCCGTCACCCTCGGGCTCGCCGACGCCATCGGCGATCCGCTCGAGGCCTTCGCTGCCTTCCGCGCGGAAATCAGCCGGCTCTGACCGGCGTCCCATCTGCCTGCAACCAACCGGAGACTCATCATGTCGCTCCTTGCTGACGCGGCCCGCGATGCCGCGGCCGTGATTGCCTCTGCTGCCGACGCGGCAGCGCCCCAGCCCCCGGCTTCCACAACGCCGCCGGCTCCAGCCGCCGGCACGACCGCGCCGGCCGTCGACGCGAACGCCATCCGCGCCGAAGCGCGCGCTGCGGAGCGTGATCGCATCAAGGCGATCGTCGGTCATGCCGAGGCGGAGGGCCGCACCGCGCTGGCGCACCAGCTCGCCTTCGGCACGGACCTCGCGGCCGACGCTGCCGCGTCCCTTCTCACCACCGCGCCCAAGGCCGAGAGCGCCCGCACGCTGACCGGCGCGACGGTGCCGCAGCCGAACGTGAAGCCGCAGGCCTCGGCCGACCCGGGCGACGCCAAGTCCCGGCTCGCGGCCGCCCGGGTGGCCCTCACCGGCGCGAAAGCCTGACCGTCCCGCCCGTCCTCTAGACCAGGAGACCATCCATGTTCACGCCGACCGTTCAGGAGCGGGTCAAGTCCTTCTCCGATGTCATCAAGCACCCGATCGATCCGAATTTCTCGTTCAACGAAGGCATCATCGCCTCGGGCGCCGGCGTTCTCAAGCTCGGCACGGTACTCGGCCGCATCACCGCATCCGGGAAGTATGTCCTTCACGACAACGCCCTGGCGAACGGTGCGGAGGTCGCCGCCGCCATTCTCGGCGAGGCGGTCGACGCCACCTCGGCCGATGTCCGCGCCCTGGTCGTGGAGTGGGGCACGATCGTCGTGTTGCCGGAGCTGACCTTCAAGGCCGGCATCTCCGGCCCGAACAAGACCGCGGCGCTGGCTGCGCTCGCAGCTCAGAAGATCCTCGCCCGCGACGTCTGACGGCTTCCGCGCCAGCAGTCCTTCAATCCCCAGTCCTTCGCCCGCCGAACGCGGGCTCTCATCCGGAGACCCGCCATGGAATTCGTCTTCCCCTTCGATACCGTCACGCTGACGGAGGAGGTCAACCTCCTGCCGACCGATTACGGCATGCTGAACGCGCTCAACCTGTTTCCGGCCGAGCCGATCGGCACCACCGTCGTCGGCATCCACCGCGTCGAGAACGCAATCCGCGTTCTGCCCGCCAAGCCGCGCGGCGATCGCGGGCCGGAAGCCGCGTCCGACAAGGACAAAGTGTTCTATTTCGAAGTGCCGCACTTCCCGCTGCCGGACACCATCGGCCCGGCCGACGTGCAGAACAAGGCGGCGATTGTCGGCGGCCGGCCCGTGCCGATGACGGTCGAGATGGCGACCATGAAGAAGCTGATCAAGCTGCGCCGCCAGCATGCCATCACCCGCGAATACCTGAAGTTCGCGGCGCTGAAGGGCCTGGTGAAGGACGGCGACGGTCGTACGCTCGTCGATCTCTACGCCTTTTTCGGCATCGCCAAGGTCACCGTGGACCTGGTGCTCGGCACCGCCGGGACGGACATCATCGCCAAGCTCGAGGAAATCCGCACCTCGGTTCTCACGAAGGTCCAGGGTGACACGGTCAGCCGTGTCGAGGTGATCATGGGCTCGACCCTGCTCAATCGCCTGATCCAGCATCCGAAGTTCGAAAAGTACTGGCTGAACACGCCGGCGGCGGCGGAGATCATCCGCATCGACCGTCATCGTCTCGGCCAGGATTTCGGCCGCGTTATCGACACCGGCGCGCTCCTCATCCGCGAATCGGTCGGCCAGCTTCCGATCAAGGGCGGCAATGAGGCGCTGATGGCGCCGACGGTCGGCGTGGCCTATCCGACGGGCACGACCGAAATGTTCACCTGCTACGACGCGCCGCCGCACCATATCGACATGGTCAACCAGCCCGGCCAGGAGATCTTCATCTCGGAGAAGATCCTCGACCATGGCATGGGCGTCGAGATGAAATCGCAGTCGAACCAGCTCCCGATCGTCAAGCGCCCCGAGGCGCTGGTCGAGATCATCAGCTCGAACTGACGCTGCCGCGATGACGGTCCTGACCGACGCGATCGCGCGTTCGCGCGCGGCCGCACAGCGCATCACCGCCGTGCCCTGGCGCATCCTGCCGCGTATCAAACGCGGCGAGGAGCGCCCGGTCCCGGACGCGTCGCGTCAGGCCTTCATCGTCCAGGCCCATCTCTTCGCGCCCGACAAGACCGACGGGCGCGTCTCGGACGTGACGGCCTTCGAATCGGGCCGTGCGCCAGGCATCGTCGGCGACAATCTCGCGCTCGTCGTCTGGTCGGTCCCAGCCGGCAGTGAGATCCAGCAGCACGATATCGCCGAGGAGGTCGTCGAGCCGCCGGCGATCGGCCGGCGCTTTCGCATCTCCAAGCCTCCGGGTGGAGACGCCACCGGCCATATCCGGCTTGACCTCACGCCGCTCTCGCCGACGGCTGGCGAGCCATGAGTCTGGCGGTGATGGCCGTGCGCCTTGCAGTCAAGGCCGCTCTCGCACCTCACGTTGCCCCGCCGGCGCTACCGGCCTGGCCGACGCTGGTCGCCGACCGCGTCTTCGATTCGCGCTTCGATCTGATCGACGGCCGCGGCGGCGAGCGGACACCGCTGATCGTCTTCGCTGTCGAGGCGGTCGATGGTCAGGCGTTCTCCGAGCAGAACGGCGCTCTGGGCGGTGAGCGCGGCTTCGATCTGTCGGCCCGCCTTGTGCTGTCCGCGCAGGTGACCTCGCGCCAGCGCTTCCGCGACGACGCAGGCGAGGAGTTCGACGCCGAGGCCGCCGACCTGCTCGACCAGGAGCTGGCCGACATGCTGGCCGTGATCCAGGATCAGGCCTGGGCCACGCTCGACCGCGATCCGCTGTTTCGTAAAGTCACGCGCCGCGTCATCAAGCTCGACGCCGAACCCTATCCGGCTGGTGAGACAGGCGAAAAGCTGGCCGTGCTGGCGAATTCCTATTTCGTCGCGCCGCTCGATGACGGCGAAAAGGCGCTTGGGCTTGTTCGCGACGGGCTGCCGAACGGGTCGACCGTTCGCGGCCGGGCGGTGCTGGCCCTCTCGCGGATGGAGTCGACCCGGGCCGTGCTCGATGCGGCCGTCCTCGCCCGCTCCGGTCTCGCCGCGCCCGCGCCCTTTGCAGTGGCTGGCACGACGCAGGGCCAGTCCGCCTTGACGCCCACGCCGCCGACCGCGCCACCCCCGCAAAACGTTACGACCATCCTCGATCCGCAGGAGCCGATTCCATGACCGATTCCGTTACCGCAGCCGCGCCGCCCGCCTTCGTCGATGTCGCAGCCCAACCCGGCCGCCGCGTGCGCGACCAGGAGGGCGCCCTGCTGCCGGAGAACCACATCCTGCGCGGCGTTCCGCGGACGCCTTATTGGCTTCGGCTGGAGCGCGATGGCGACGTGATGCTGACGGCGCACGATCCGGACGCAGGCGCCGCCGCCGCGCCCGCCACGGATGTGCCGGCCCCGGTCGACGTGCCGGCGCTCCCGCTCGCCTCGGGCGAACGCGGCCGCAGAACCTGATCATCAAGTCCTGACCATCCCTCGCCGTCCGGCTTGAACCGCAAAGGCACCGCTCATGACCATCTCCTTCGACCAGACGCCCGGCAACCTGCGCCTGCCGGGCTACCGCAACGAATTCGCGCTCGGCAATCCACCGTTCTCGCAGAGCATGCAGGTGCTGATCGTCGGCCCCGTCGCGACCGGGGCTGCCGTCACGACCGGCGTGTCGCAGCGCCCGCGGGACGACATCGAGACCGCCTATGGCGCGGGCTCGCTGCTCGGCACGATGCTGAACTATGCCAGGCTGACCCGGCCGTTCCTCGACTATCGCGTGCTGCCGCTGCCGGAAGCGGGGACGCCGGCGAGCGACGCCTACACGGTCAACACAGTGCCGCCGGTCGGCACCTGGCCTTTCTGGGTGCTGGGCAACGCCCGTCGCCGCCAGATCACCGTCGTCGCCGGCGACACCGTGACGACCGTCGCGGCCAAAATCGCGGCGGCGATCAACACCCGGGTGACCCTTGCGGGCGACGGCAAGTCGCTCGTCGACCTCGTCTCGGCCACCTCGGCCGCCGGCGTCGTGACGGTGACCGCCCGCAATGGCGGCACGATGCTGAACGCGACCAAATGGGTCTCGTTCGAAAGCCGGGGCGAGGTCTCGCCGCTGGCTGCGCACATCACCAACGTCTTCACGGCCGGTTCGGGCTCTCCCGACCTCGCTGCGGCGCTCGCCGGTGTCGGCACGGGCTATTATGCCTGGGTCATCTCGGCCTATCGCGACACGGGCTCGCTGGGCGCGATCGATACCTGGCTCGAGGCCCAGTGGGGCCCGATGAACATGCGTTATGGCTGGGCCATCGCCGGCGTCGTCGGCTCGCAGGGCACGCTGGCGACCCTGGGCGACGCCATGAACGACCGCAAGCGCGTCCTCGGCGGCCTGCGCAACTCTTCGGAGCCAGAGCCCGTCGTCGCCGCCTGCTTCGGCGCGGAGCTCGCCTTCGTCTTCGATTTCGCCCGCACCATCACGGATGTGCAGATCTTCGCGCGCGGCCTGACCGGGCGCGCCATGAAGCACTTGACCGGGCCGTGGAAGGAGGATGACGTCTTCTCGAACGAGCAGCGCAACCTGCTGCTGTTCGACGGCATCTCGCCGCTGGTCGCGACCGAGGGCCAGGTCCAGATGGAGCGCGTGATCACCACCTTCCAGCGTCGCGCCTCGACCGGGCTGGAGGACATCTCCTATCTCGACATCAACGGCCCCTGCATCGATGCCTGGGTCGTCCAGTACCAGCGCCACTACATCTGGAACACGCACCAGAACGACTCGCTGGTCGGCGACCAGGAAGACTTCGCCAACGGCCAATGCCGTCCGAAGGATGCGCGCAAGACCTTCGTGGCCTCCTATCTCGAGGTGAACCGGCGCGGGCGCATCGTCCAGGATGTCGCCTCCTACGAGCAGGCCCTGCGCGTCGAGCTGTCGGGCGACCCGGTCCGGCTCAATGTCGAGCAGAAGATCTACCGGTCGAACCCGCTCTACATCATCGCGACGCGCTCGATCGTCGGCGAACTCGCCCCCGGCGCGCAGGCCTGACCTCCGCGCCCCACTCGTTCCGCCCGGCCGCCGCGGCCGGGCCAGACCCTCTGACATCGGGAGACGACCACCATGGCCGGCAAGGACTACGGCACCGTCATCATCACCATGCGTTCCGGCCCTCTCGCCGGTCGCACGCTCGCCGCGATGGGCGAGGTCAAGCTCAAGCCCTCCGGCTACAAGATCGCCGGCGAGGTCTCGGTCGATCACGCCGAGAACAACCGGTCCTTCGAGCCCGTCCCCGTCGTCGCCATGTGCGACTTCTCCCGCGGCGATATCGACTGGGATGCGGTCTCGGTCGCGCGCTTCGACATGACCTGGGAGGAGCCGCTGGCCGGGCTGGTGCATTACATGACGCAGGCTGGCGTCGTCGGCGAGCAGCAGGATTCGATGAAGGACGGCAAGCTGTCCGGGCTCGAGATCCAGTGCACCAAGCCGAACTACCGCAAGCGGGCGGCCTGATATGGGCTGGGTCCTGACGCTGGACAAACAGCGCGAATGGCCGGCCGGCACGAAGCTAGACGAGCTCGCGCTGCACGACCTGACGCTCGCCCGCATGCGCGGCTTGCCGGCGATCGAGCAGGTCCGCAACTTCGCCGATGGGTCGAGCGCCTATGCGATCGACTGGGCGGCGGTCGAAACCTGGCTCGCCGCCCTGATCGTCGATCCGGTTCAGAAGCCTGTCATCGGCATGCTGACGCCGGCGGAGGCCGACCGGGCAAAGGATCAGTTGCTGGGTTTTTTCACCTCGGCGGGGGGCGCGAAGCCCAGGAGCGCGCCTCCGACGACCTCCGCTTCGGAGCCGGCATCCGACAAGATCCGGATCGATTGAGCGTGGTCGAGCTGATGCGCCTGCACGGTCGCTGGCTGGTCTGGCGCCTGTCGCAGACAATGGGGGTCTGATCCATGGCCGTCGTCAACGAAGCCCGTGCGGTCCTCACCGCGGACGATCGCGCCTCGCATGTGCTGGCGATGGTCGCGCGCAATTTCGACCGGCTCAACCGAGCCGCCGATCGCGTCAACGCCCATGTCGGCAATCCCCGCGCCCAGCAGAAGATGCAGGAGGCGACCGCGCGCACGTCCGTGCTGACCGCCGGCATGGGCGCTGCGGCGATGCGCGCGGCAGGGCCGCTTGCCGGGCTGCTCACGGTCTATGGCGCGGGCTCCGGCGCGTTTCGGGCCAACAAGGTCTTCGCCGATAACGAGCGCTCGATGACGCGCATCGCGGTCACCGCAGATGCCTCGGCCGAGGCGCAGGCGACGGCTTGGACGCAGCTCCAGGCGCTTGCCCGGGAGACCGCCCAGCCTGTGGCGAAGGTTCGCGAGGGCCTCGACGCGCTCGTCGCCTCCGGCCGCAGCCTGCCCGAAGCGATGGCGTTCCTCCCCGCCGTGGCGCAGACCGCGCAGGCGTCCGGAGCCGAGGTTTCCGACATTGCCAAGACGGCCGACGCCGTCGGCGAGAGCTTCAAGATCTCCGGCGACAAGATGCAGAACGCCTTCGACATCATGGCGGCGGGCGGAAAGGCGGGGAAATTCGAACTCAAGGACATGGCGCGCTATCTGCCGAGCCTCGGCCCGGCGACGGCGGCGCTGGGCTTCAAGGGCGAGAAGGGTCTCGCCGACCTCGTCGCGCTGCTGCAGACCATGCGCAAGGGCACTGGCACCGCCGAGGAAGCGGTCGCCTCGATGAGCAACATCCTCAACAAGATGGAGTCCGACAAGACGACGAAGGAGTTCAAGAAGCTTGGCGTCGATTCGGAGGAGGCGTTTAAGAAGGCGCGCAAGGAAGGCCGCAACCTGGTCGAGGTCTTCGAGGAGTTGCTGCAGAAGGCTACCAAGGGCGACGCCTCCAAGATAGGCGAGATCATCGACGACCAGGAGTTCAAGCGCGGCGCTGTCGCCCTGATGCAGTTCAAGGGTGAGTGGCAGAAGCTCTCCCAGACCATGCAGACCAGCTCTGCCGGCACGGTCGCGGCCGACCTGGCGCGCGTCACGGCCAACAGCCAGGCGACCTTCGACCGATTCAAGAATTCGGCGGAGCGGCTGGCTGATACGCTCGGCAAGCGGCTTGCTCCGGCGTTCAAAGCCGCCGCCGATGCCTCAGCCGGTATGATGGATGGCGTGACTGGCGCTCTTTCCCCCGGCGAGGACGATCTTGCTCGCCGGAAGCGGCTTAACCTGCCGCTGACCCCTGCCCAGCAGGCTGCAGAAGCCCTGCGGCGCGAGCGGGAAAACCAAGACAAGCCGGCCGGCTCGGGCTGGCGCTCGGAGCGTGCCCAGGCTGCAGGCCTGGCCGCTGCCCGGGCACGCGAGGGCATCCTGCGCAACAAGCGCGATCGGTCGCCCGATGAGGAGATTGAGTTTCGCGAGGCTCGACTCGAGATCGATCGCCAGCGTCGCGCCGTCCTGGAGGTGATGGCTAAGCGCAACAAGGCGCAGGACAAGGAGCTCGACGCGCTTAAGCCTCGCATTGCGGAGGCCGAGGAACAGCAGTCATGGCGTCGGCAGCAGAAGGAACAGGCCGAGCGGGAGGCTTTGCAGACCGCGCGAGCGCGGTTCTTGAAAGGCGAGCGAGATGAGGCTGACGTCGTTGGCTCGGCTTCACAGGGCCGTAGCGGAGCACATGGCGATGTCGATTATTCCAAAGGCATTTATCGCGAGACGAATGCGCGTGCAGACAAGGTGGCGGGGGAACTCGCAGTCGCGGGCATGGGGTCTGCCGGAGAGGCGTTGCGGCAAGCCTTTTTCAACCTTGCCACAACGGAAGCGCGGCGCCCGCAGTTGACTCAGACTGCAGGCGCTTCGGTTGCAGGCGAGATATCGGATCGTGCGCAGTCGGTCATGTATAAGGCTATTGCCGGCTACCTTGCGAAAGACGGTCAACCCGCGAACCGCGAGCAAGTCGTGGAGGCTTATCGGCAGTTTGCAGAAGCCGCGAAGACATTGGTCGCCAAGGTAGAGCCCGGCCAGAGGATCGACGGGGCTGGCTTGCCGGGCTCTGGCGACGGCTTTGCTCGGGTTCTATCGGGTCTCAAGGTCGATGTGAAACCCGATCAGATCACGGCCAACGCCAATGTCGCTGTGACCGGCGATGTCCAGATCAGGATCGAGCCCACGACCGACTTTCGGGCGTGGATCGACAAGAAGCTGATGTCATTTCGCCAAACCGACACCCGTGGCATCTCCCTGCCGGGTAAGGAGACCCGTCCGGGCGGTGGTGGCGGTGGCGGTGCGATGTGATCAGGAGGGCCAGCGCCCCATGGGATTGCGCACTGCGCTCAACATCTCCTGGTGTCGCCGTTCCTCTATCTCCCGCCGCTTCTTGGCTCTGGACGCGAACACAGGAGGCAGGAAAGCTCCTAGCCAGAAGAGCAGACCTATAAGCGGATTGACTGAGACGAGCATGGCCATGCCTATGAAAGCCATGGCTGCGGATAAGAACGCAGCCCCGAAGCTCCCCATGAATGCGGGAATGCTGGCTGGGATGGCGACGCCAATGAATACGAGAAGCCAGCTCTCTGCCATTTCGACCTCCTGAGAAGATCGGATAGTGCAGATCGGTGCGGAAGCTGTCTAGCCGCTGGCTTTTCGCAACCTGACGCCCGGGCCTTCGCCGTTCTCGGCTACGAAGATCACGCCGGCGGCTTCGAGCGTGCGGATCACGGTAGCAATCGTTGGGCCGTGGCTGGCCTTGTCGAGTTCCATGTTCGTAACCGTGTTGCGATGCACGCCCGAACGATCCGCTAAGTCGCGAACGGTCCAGTTAAGCAGCGCGCGCGCCGCTCTCAATTGTGCGCTTGTCACAACATTATGCATCTGGCATAGTGCCTCTGTCACTTCACTGTGACACTGGCACAAGGATGCTCTCATGTCCATGCAAGCAAATCGGGTTCATCACCCAGAGGTCAGCACGCTCACGCTGAACGAGGCCATGGCCGCCCATGAGGGCCTGTCCTCGTTGATCGACATGGCCACTGCGCTGCTCTGCCAGCCCCGTTTCGGCTCTCACCGCCAGAACGCGGCCGGCGAGCTGATCGATCGGCTCTGCGACCAGATGTACACGCTGCGCGAGGACGCGGCGGCGGTGATCGCCGCGGCCGCGCCGACCGATCATTGGGACCGTATGCAGCGGGCCGAGATTATGCTGCGCCGCGCGGCCTCCGAGATCGAGGATCCTCCGGAGCTGGAGCGCATCGCTGCCGCGCTGGCCGTATGGCCGCGCTGATCCAAACCGAACTTCGCCCCTGGCAGGGCGATGAGATGCGAAACCGCGAGCTTCGACGGCTCCGGTCTCGCGAAAGCGAGTCCCGTCGCACTCCGGGCCTGCCAGGGCCGGAGCCGTTGAAGACCTTGAGGAGAGAAACAATGAACGATGTCGTTCCGCACACCTTCATGTTTGAGCAGAACGCAGTTCGGGCCGTATTTGTGGACGATGAGCCCTGGTTCGTCGGCAAAGACGTGTGTGAGGTTTTGGGGCATGGCAACCCCCGCCAAGCGATGTCGCGTCTCGACAATGACGAGCGCGATGACGTCCAGATTATGGACGCCATGGGACGCATGCAGTTGATGGCGATTGTCTCGGAGCCTGGAGTGTGGGGCCTCGCTCTCACTTCTCGCACCGAGCAGGCAAAAAAGTTCAAACGTTGGTTGAAACATGAGGTGCTTCCGATGCTGCGACGTACCGGAGCTTTCATGATCGGCGAACCCTCGACGCGGCTGCCGATGACGCGGGACATGCTCGCGTTCGGACTGCCTATCGCAAAGGTGAACACGGTCATGCGAGCTGTCGCGACGACCAACGCGGTAGCCGGGCCGGAGGCGGCCCGGCTTCTTTACAGCTTGGATCCGGATATGCCGGACCTCTCCGGCTTCGCTGTCGGCGCGCTCGTTGGCTCGGCGAAGGACGACCCAGTAGGCTGCCTCAACCATCTCTTGCGGCAGGCCTGCGGCAACGGCGTCACGATTGGCCAGATGCTGACCGCCGCGCTCCACGACAAGGTCGCCGCCGGCTCGCTCAAGAAGTTCGGCATCGTCGCGCATGTGCCCGGCCTGCCCAATTTCGTCGCGGTGGCCAAGGTCAACGGCTTCCTCCGCGGGGCCTTCGCCGAAACCCAGTGGCAGGGCGAGTGGGAGAAAGGCCTGCTCGGCCTCGCCGGTGCGCTGCCCTATCGCGGGCGGCTGACCTTCGGCCACACGATCTCGGGCGCGATCCTGATCCCGCGCGACGTGATGCAGAAGCCGCGCAGCGCGATCGAGTATAGCAACTGACTATTTGAGCTTTCTGCCAAGCTCCTGATGCAGCCGCTCGGCCGCATCGGGGCTCAATTGCACGATGATCGGGCGCAACTGGTTTGCCTTTAATGAAATCACGATCTGTCCGGAATCGGACCCGTCTATCGCTATCGCCGGGTCCAACATCGCAATCATCTGGGTCTCCAAAAATGCCGCAGGGTCGTTCACGCCAAGCTCGGAAATGCCCATCAGATAGGACGCCATCTCCGCAGCCTCGGATGTCGAAAAGTCCAGCTGAAGTTTTTGATCTTCTCCCTTCATCACCAGCAGAAGAACCCTATCGCCATGGCGAAGCACGTCTATTCGATGCCTCTGGTCGTCAGCTTCCGATGCCTGATTGGTCTCTGTCATCGGGGGCGTCCTCCGGCGTTGTCTGGTTGAGCCGGGATCCTGTCGTCATTTCCTCAGCTGGTAAACAGACCTCCTCATGACCACCCCCGGCGGCTTCCTGCGTCCGGCCTCGTTTCGGGGCGCGCCGTTCTTTGCGCGCCGCGACAGCCGGCCGTTTCCGCGCTCGCTCCAGGTCGATGAGTATCCGGCGTCGGATCGCTGGAGCATCGTCGATCTGGGCCGCAAGGCCGTGACCTATCGCATCGAAGCCTATGTGGCCGACGAGGTGAATGTCGAGGCTCGCAAGGATGCCCTCGAGGCGGCATTGTCCGCATCCGGGCCCGGCCTGCTGATCCTGCCGCAGCGCCGGCCAGTGCTGGCCTGGGCGCGCGCGCCCGAATCGAGCTGGGACCACAAGGAAACCGGCTACTTCACCTTCCGGATCGAGTTCGTCGAGGATGGGCCGGCGTTCGGCGCAGCGCCGAGCCTTGGGCTGGCCGAGCGCGTGCTGGTCGATGCGATGGGCCGGATCGCCGGGCTGGGGCTGGCGGCCGCCAGCCGCCTCGCCAGCCGCTCGGCCGGCGATACAGGGCTGGCGAGTTACGAGGCCGCCGCCTTCACCCGCGAGGCTGCCTCGCGCCTCGCCGGCTTCAAGGCCGATGCCCTGGCGCTGAGCGCCGAGGACGAGGTCGTGGAGGCGGTGCAGACGGCGGTCGGATTCGCCGGCCAGGCCGATATCGCAGAGGCCCTGTCTGTCATCGGCGAGGCCGGCTTGACGGCGCTCGACGCTCGGGCTGCGGCGTAGGCGATCCGGCATGAGCTATCCCCGGTCCGCCTCCCGCATAGCAGAGCAGCGCGGCCGCGACGCGGCTGCGATCTACGCCCGGCTTATCGCCGCGCTGGCCTATGCGCGCGGGTCGCTTCGGCTCGAATTCGGCTCGCGCCAGCAGGCGCAGGAGATCAGGGAGCGGCTCGTCGCAGTGATGGAGCCGCTGCTCGACCGCGCGGCGACCGAGCCCGACCTGTTTGAGGCCGTGATCGGCGCCTATGGCCAGGCGCTCGACGCGCTCGACGCGCAGATCCTGTCGCTGAAGCCGATCGTTCGCGTCGTCACCGGCGAGAGCCAACCTGCCTGCCTGCTGGCCTGGCAGCTCTATGCCGACACCGAGCGGGCCGCCGAGTTGGTGCGCCTCAACAACGCCCGTTGTCCGGAGTTCATGCCGGTCGAGCTGCTCTGCGCCCTGCCGGACGATTCGTGATGCCGGCCGCCGAGCAGCTCGTCCTGATGATCGACGGCAAGCCGCATGCCGGCCTGCTCTCGATCGAGTTCAATTTCGACGGCAAGGGCGCGCTGCACAAGGTCACCGCCGGCGTGAACGAGCAGCGCGATCCCGCCAGCGGCCGGCTGATGCTGACGAAGAAAGGCGCGGAAGCGGTGCTGCTGGCCGCCGGCGGCGAGGTCGTCGTCACCGGCCGTGTCCGGCGCACGCGCGGCGACGAGGCAAAGCCCGCGCTGCGGCGCTTCCTCGAGATCGAGAGCAAGGCCTGCGACGCCGTCGAATGCGCGGCGGACGGCCGCAAGCATGGCTACCGGCTCGACAAGACGAAGCTCGGCGCGGCAGCGGATGTGCTGTTCAAGCCCTATGGCGTGCCCGTCAAGGTCGAGGCCGACAGCCGGTCCATGGACATCGCCTGGGCGCCGGGCGAGCGCGCCTTCGACGTCATCGAGGAGCGAACCCGCAAGGCGGGCCTGCTGATGACCGCGACGCCCGATGGCGGGGTTGCGCTCTACAAGGGCGTCCGCGGCCGCCACCCGGGGGAATTCATCATCGGCGACGATGATCCCGACGCGAATGCCACCACGCTGCAATTCGAGGACAGTGAGACCGGCCAGTTTTCGCAGACCCACTACTACGGGCAGCGCTACAAGGGCGGCAAAGGCAAGGACGAGACCGACGGTTACGCCGTGGTCGAGAACGAGGCTATCCGCCGCCTGCGCATCGACATCCGCCGCATGGAACATGACGGCGACGCGGAGGATCTGAAGACCCGCGCCGAATGGGACAACAAGCGCGGCGCCGGCGGCGACGCCGGCAACGGCACGCAGCTCGTGCTGGCGACGCCCAACTGGCGAGACCCCGCCGGCAAGATCTGGACGGCGGGCTTCGTGCGCTACATTCGCGGGCCGGATTTCGACATCGCCCAGGACATGGCGATCAAGGGCGGTACGCTGTCATGGTCGAAGGAGCACCAGCTCGCCCGGCTGACCTTCGTCGATCCGCGCGCGCTAGGCGGCAAGGACGCCAAGGGCAAGTCGGGAGACGCCCTCAAGGTCTCGACGAAGAAAGCGAAATACGAGGAGCTGGAATGAGCCTGGTGCGGTTCCGTGTCGTCAGCGTCAAGGATGACGGCCCGATCCAGCTCGTCACCGGGCGCGGCGAAGGTGGCGAGCGGCTGGTCGACCTGATGCGTTTCCAGCCCGACGGACTGACTACCGCGCCCGATGTCGGCTCGCTCGGCTGGGCGCAGTTCGCCGGCTCGCGCGAGCGCGGCGTCGTCGCGGGGCTGGAAAACCCCGACAAGCGCCCGAAGAACCAGCCGGGCAAAGTGCTTTACGGGCCGGACGGCCAGAAGATCGATATGAAGCCGGGAGGCGATATCAGCATGACGTCGCAATCTGGCTCGGCCGTGAAGACGGTAGGCGACCAGGTCTATCTCGGCGGCGACCCTGCGGCTCCCGGCCAGACCTTCGCCCGCGTGCAGACCCTGTCCGGTCCCTCACCCTTCGTCTGGGCGCGCATCAGCTGATGACCCGGCTTCTCGTCGATGCGCTGGTTCCGCAAGGGGCCGGCCCCGATATTCTTTGGGACGGGCAGGCCGGCGACATGGCCGTCGCGCCACTGTCCGATGCGTCGAACCCGGCCGGCCTGCTGGCGCGCGACCCGCTCAAGACCGCTCTGGTGCTGGCGCTGGAGTGCGATGCGCGTGGGCCGCGCGATCCTCTCGACCCGGCTTCCTACGACGTGCGCGGCTGGCCGGGCGATGGGTTCGACGTCGATGTCGCGCGAGGCGAGGCTTCGCTCGGTTCGACGACCTGGACCGCCTATCGCCATCCGGTCGATGACGAGAATGCCCGCCGCGTGGTCGAGGCCGCCCAGGTGGCACTCAAGCCGCTTCAGGATCAGGGCGTTCTCGGCGACGTCACGGTGACCGCTGAAGCCGATACGGCCGAAAGGCGCATCCGGCGCACCATCACAATCAGACGCCCCGACGGCACGCTGCTCTATACCGGCCCCTATGCCGGCCTCTGGGAGGCGCTCGGCGCCAACGACATTGCCGCGCCCGGCGCAGCCTAAGCGAAAGCATCCACATCATGGCCTTCTCGATTCCGACGCTGACGGAAACGTCGCGCTGGCTGCGCGGCGTCGTCGCCTCGGCGCTGACCGGCGCCCGCGCCGACATCTGGCCGAACAACTGGACCGTCTTCGTCAAGGTGATGGCGATGGCCGCCGCGCAGGGCAATCTGCGGGCGGAGTGGATCTTCAAGCAGATCTTCCTCTCGACCGCCGAAGACGACATGCTCGATCTTCACGGTTACGAAATGGGCGTGGGCCGCAAGCCTGCCTCCGCCGCGACCGGGCTGATCATCTTCGCCGCTTCGCCCGGGGCCGTCGTGCCGGCCGGCGCGGTCATCGACGCCGGCGGCCTGTCCTTCACGGTTCGCGCCGGCGTCACGGCCGTCGGCAACAGCGTGACGCTGCAGGTCGATGCGATCGAGACCGGCCCGCGCGGCAACCTGCCGGCCGAGGCCGCGGCGCGCCTGCGCGAGCCGATCGCCGACGTCGCTCAGGATGGCGAGGTCGGCCCGCTCGGCCTGACCGGCGGCCTCGTCAAGGAAACCGACGCCGCCTATCGCAAGCGCCTGATCTTCCGCCGCCGCAACAAGGCGCGCGGCGGCGCGAAGACCGACTACCAGTTCTGGGTCGGCGAGGTGGCAGGCTTCGCGATCGCCGAGGTCTTCGCCGCGACGCCGGAGATCGGAACGGTCACGGTCTATCCGCTGCTGGAAGGGTCCGGCGCGGACCGCATCCCGTCGCCCGGGGACCTGCTGCGGGTCGCCGATCATCTCGAGACGCGCCGCCCGCTGACCGCCACCGTCGTCGTGGTACAGGCGACGGCCAAACCGATCGCCATGACGATCGCCGAGCTGCAGGACGACAGCGCCGCGGTTCGCTCCGAGATCGTCGCGGAAGCGCTGGACCTGTTCGACGAGCGCGCCTTCGTCTCCGGGGGCGGCGACACCTTCCCGGTCGCCTGGCTTTCGGAAGCAGCCTCCCGCGCGCTCGGCGAGAAGCGCCACCGCCTGACGTCGCCGGCGGCCGATGTCGCGCTCGCGCAAGGCGACTTCCCGGTTTTCGACGGTTTGACGGTGGTCTGATGAGCCGGACCTTCATTGTGGTTCCCGGCTCGCTGCCGGTGCGCGTCGCCGATGCGCCGCCATTTCCTGTGGGGCCTGGGCTCGGCGAGGTTCCTTTGACTGTCGATCGCTTGACCGGCGTTACGGCGGAGCAGCTCTGGCGGCCATCCATGCGGCTGTTCCCGCGCGGCCGCGCCTGGCCTGACGAAAGCGTCGCCGGTCTCGGCGGCAAGGTCTGGCATGGCCTCGCCAGGCTGGTCGCCGAGACGATGGCGCAGATTCATGACTGGCTGAATCGCGCGCGTTACGGCGCCTTCGTCAGCCAGTGCCTGCCCGAGCTGGTCGAGGATCATGAGCGCGAGGTCGGCCTGCCCGATGGCTGCCTTGCCGCCGTCACCGGCCTCGCCGAGCGGCGCGCGCTGGTGCTGGAAGCCAAGGCCCCGCTGGAAAGCGCGAATTATCGCGAGCTCGAGGCGGTGCTGGCCCGCGCCGGCTTCACCGCCACGATCGACGAGCCGCTCGGCTTCGAGTGCGGGCTGTCCGATTGCGGCGGTCCCGACGGCTTCGGCTCGCCCGGGCTGCCGCACATCTTCCTGTTCGCCGGCGATGGTCTGGCGCTCGACTGGGTTGCTGGGGCTGAGAGCGGTTTCGACCAGCTCGGCTTCGGCCAGCTCAACGACACCGGCCTCACCTGCCTCATCGCCAAGATCCGCCCGGCGCACACGCTCGGCATCCTCGACCCGGAGACGCTCTGATGAAACGCTGGTCACCGATCGCCTATCCCGGTCCCGGCGATAGCCACCGCAACTTCAACCAGGGCACCGGCGAGCGCGGTTCCTGGATCGACGGTCGCGGCTATCAGCAGATGATGGACGAGCTGAGCAGTGCCACGCTCGGCACGGGGCACGCTGCATCCGAGTCCGATTCGAAGCAGCTCCTGGCGTCGATCTCGAGCGGCATCTACCTGGGCGCGGCCGGAGGCTCGGCCAACGGCCTCACCGCCACGATTCCCGGCGGGGTCATGCTGCCCGAGCTCATCGCGGGCATGCGATTTTCCATCCTCGTCTCGGCCAGCAACACCGGCGCGGCGACGCTCGACCTGACAGGGTTCACGATTGATCCTGCCGCGAAGCCCGTTGTCCGGCAGGACGGCGCGGCCCTCAACCGCGGCGATCTGAACCCGGGCGTTCGCAATCTTGTTTTCGACGGGACCAGCTTCCGGCTGTTCTCGCTGATCCCGCAAAGCGAGCGCACGCTGACTTTGTTCGCCTCGGCGCAGTCGCTGCCCAACAATGTCGAGACGAGCATCGTCTTCGCGACACCGGCAGGCGGCACCGACCCGCTCGGCTTCTTCAGCGCAGGCTCGCCCGGCATCATCACGATCCCTGCCGGCCTGAAGCGCGTCAAGATCACCGGTGTGCTTGCAACAGCCACCAACAATGTCGGCTACCGCCAGAGCCGCATTCTCCACAATGGCGGTGCAATCCCGGCGAGCGGTCGCATCGCGGTGCAGCTCCCGACGGCCGGCAACATCTGCCCGCTCAGCACCTCGCCCTCGGTCGCGAACGTCTCTCCCGGTGACACCTTCTCGATGCTCGGCTTCCAGAACTCAGGCGGGTCGCTTGCGATCGACGCCGCCTCCACCTTCCTTCTGATCGAATATTGAGGATCGAGCGATGCCGAAAGCGAAAGCAGCCCAGGCGCCGGTCTGGGCCGAATGGGCCAGTATCGATGCGACGGGGATCGACGATCCGGCCGGCCTCGCCAAGGCAGCCGGCAGCGCCTGCATGGCGCGGACGGACGATCTCGGCGACCTCGTGCTAAGCGACGGCCGACTGCATATCCGCGATGTGACGCAGGCCGCGCTCGACGCGGCGCTGGCTGCTCTGGACCCGGCCGAGGCGGCGCGAGGCCGGCTGCTGGCCTATGCCGCCGACCGGCGCTGGCAGATCGAGACTGGCGGCATCGACATCGGCGGAGCCAGGATCGCGACCGACCGAAACGCCCAGGGCATGATCGCCGCCGCCTACCAGATGGCGATGGCCGAGCCCGAGGAGACGGTGCTGTTCAAGGCGGCGTCCGGCTGGATCGAGATCGACGCCGCGCAGATGATCGCGATCGGGCTTGCGGTTGGCAGGCATGTCCGCGCGTGCTTCCGAAAAGAGCGGGCGATTGGCATGGAGATCGAAGCCGGCAGGATCGTCGACGCGGCGGGCGTCGACGCCGCCTTCGCGGCCGGTTGATACCTAGCTCAATACAGGCCCGAAGGCAGCCGTTCCCTGTTAAACAATCCGAGTGCGGGCTTCAGACAGTCGGTGTCGTTTTCAATGATAGATATTACCCCACTGAGATTACCGATAACGCTGTCAAAACAAACCTGATATCGATCAGGAACTAGCTTTATGTAATCATTTCTTTTTTCTCGATCTATATTATTGAAGAAAACGTTATAAAGTTTACATTTTTTCCCCAATGAATTAATTGTATCAACAAACTTTTGGGCTGTCTCAGTTGGATAAACTGCAACATTCGTTAGTGAGCATGATTGACTTGTAGGTCGCCAGTAATCTATTTCAGATGGGACAATATATGACATCGTCACATAATCAAATTTTGTATTAAATATCAACAAATCATCGAAATTAGTTCGGGAAAAACTAGAATTAGTTATTAGAGAGTTGGACAGATTCGTACCAACAAGATTGACATAACTGAAAAAACTCCCATCAATCCGTGAATTTTCCAAGTTGATATTTGATAGATCGACGTTGTTTATATTGAATCCACGTATCAGCGAGTTTTTTAAAATTATCCCTGAAATCTTAGAAACATTTACCTTATTTATTATCAATATCGATAATAATTGTGCCCTTTCTGGGCTATATAGCTCGTCTGAAATCTCATATATACTTCTCTCTTCGGAAAAACCGATAAAGTCGAATATTTCACGAATCTTTCGATGATGGTATGGCTGATTATCGTTAGCCGAGGCCTCTTTTCTATTTACAATAGAAACGGTTTTGTATGGTTGAAGCGAAATGGATAGATTTGTTATGCGCGATTGTAGGCCTGCCGAGAGAATTACATTCTCCTTAACAGGCGCAGATTCTCGTTCGCGCTCAATCAAAGGTATAATTATCGCCAGTTCCGCGTTGAGCGAGTTCGAGCGTCTCTGTGCTTCAGTGAGCAGGTTCTGAACGTCGATTCTCGTGTTCTGACGTTCAAGCAGTAAATTTGCGCGATATGCCATTGCCACGCCGAGCATAGTGACGATTAATGTTGCAAGTCCACCGGCAACAATTGCCACTGTACCTGGTCTAGGGACCAAGAAATGCCACAGCAAGGCGAGCCATGCCGATCGCTTCAAATCTCTGCGATCACCCTTGATGGCGTCATACCAATTTTGAACAACACGAATTGTGCGATGTTCTTGCTCTACGAACCGAACGTCCCAACCGGCTCGTTCCTCAGCCAATGCGGTTGAGACGATTGCGTGAACTTCGGTTGAGGTTAAGGGCTTTAGCTCGTCTTCTCTAGCGACTTTTTCTTCCATCTCTTTCACCCGCCGAGCGCCGCCAAACATCGTTTCACCATTCAAGTTGAGCAGTCAGCGACGTGGTGCAGGCCCATGTCAATGCAGGCCTTGCGATCGTCAAGGCGACATCGACGCCTGTGAGATCACGACCATGGCAGCGTTCGACGCCGCTTTAGGCTAACCATCAGCGATCGGGATCGGTCAGCGCCTTCGGGCGGCTTTTCTATGCCCCGAGCATCCCATGAAAGCCAAGCTGACCAAGCTGGCACTCGCCTCGTGCAGCGCCGGGACGCTGGTGGCTTAGTCGCTCCAGTCGTGCCACCGGCTCATTCCGACGAGCAAGGCAGCTGCCGTGGCCCAAAGCCAACAATCCACGGTGCGCCAGACTGGCGGCGGGCGATCTGGAGGCGGGTTTAGAGGCACGGGACGCGAAAGGGACCATTCCCGCGCTACGCGCATCGCCTCGATCGGATCACCGGTTTGGCAGTTTAAGAAAATGCGGCCGCCAGCGATCTTCTTGACCAACCCGGCCGACAGCCGCCCCGGTCAAACGAAGAACCAGGCGGAGCGCGGATAGAGCCGCACTTTCGTTCCTCCAAGTGGACCGTTCGGGCTAATGGCGAGCGCGTCTCAGCATCCCCGCCGATCAGGCGCTGCCATCTGAGGATCATCAGGGCGTGCCGCGGCCTGCATTCTCGGCGGCGTGCTGCGCTTCTTTTTCGTGCCGCTCACGGCTGACCCTATCCACATCGGAGCATCATCATGGACACGACCGCCGTGCAGACGGCGCTGTCGCGGCTCGGCTTTGCGCCTGGCCCGATCGACGGCGCATGGGGAGCGAAGACGAAGGGCGCGGTGGTGTCGTTTCAGGCGGCCAAGGGGCTGACTGCGGACGGCGTCGTCGGGTCGAAGACGATTGCGGCGCTGCAGGCGGCCGTCGCCGAGATGAGGCCGGCTGAGCCCGCGCTGAGCCCGGCAAGCTTGCCAGCGGTCACGGCTGGGGCAGGGCGGGGCATCGTCCCTGCTGACTGGATGCCACCCGCCCGGATTGAGCGGATCATCTTCCACTGGACGGCCGGCGCGCATCGGGCTTCCGGTCTCGACAAGTCGCACTATCACATCCTGATCGAGGTCGACGGCAAGCTCGTGCGCGGGACGCCCTCGATCGCTGCGAACGGGATCGGCGGCACCGGGCCTCGCGCCAGCCACACCCTCAGCTGCAATACAGGCTCGATCGGCGTGTCGCTGTGCTGCATGGCAGGCGCGGTCGAGAGCCCGTTCAAGGCCGGCAGCGCGCCCATGAGCGCGGTCCAGTGGAAGACGCTGGCGGACGTGCTGGCCGATCTCTGCCGGCGTTACGGCATTCCGGTGACGCCGAAGACGGTGCTCTCGCATGCCGAGGTCCAGAGCAATCTCGGCATCAAGCAGCGCGGGAAATGGGATGTGTCGCGGCTGCCCTTCGACCTGTCGATCGTCGGCGCGAAGGCCTGCGGCGACGCCATGCGGGCGATGGTCGAGGCTCGGCTCTGATGGGTGCGCGCGGCGTTCTCCGCACCCTCGACGGCGGTCGGGTCGCCTTCATGTGTCCCGGCTGCGAAGAGACGCACCAGCTCCGCGTAGAAGGCGAAAGCCGTCCGCGCTGGGGCTTCAACGGCGACTATGAACGCCCGACCTTCACGCCTTCAGCGCTCGTCGCTTGGAGCGAGCCCAGCGATGTCGAGAGCGAGTTCGACGACACGTCGAAGGACCGCAAGATGATCTGCCACTGCTTCGTCACCGACGGGCAGATCAGCTTTCTCGGCGACTGCACGCACAAGCTGGCGGGACAGGTCGTCCCGATTCCGCGCCCTGACGAAGTCTAATCCCCTCATCGCTGGAGACCGACCATGACCCGCATCCTCGCGACGCTCGGCGTCGCATGCCTCGCCCTGATCGCGCTGGCGGCTAGCGCCGAAGCGCAGACCGCCGCGCCCGGATGGTTCGACATCGTCCGGCCCTACCTGCTCGAGATCGCCGGCGTCTTCGTGGCTGCCGTCGTCGGATGGCTCGCAACATGGATCAAGGCGAAGCTCGGGATCGACATCGAGGCCCGCCATCGCGAGGCGCTACAGGCGGCGCTGACGAATGCGGCCGGGCTCGCCATCGCGAGGGCCGGGGATGCAGCGGCGGCGATCAAACTGCCTGCGCAGGCCGACCAGATCGAAGACGCTCTCGATTACGTCAAGAAAGCCGCACCCGACGCGATGAAGCATTTCGGCATCGGCCCGGCCGACATCCGGGAGAAGCTGCGCGCGAAGATCGGCGTGCTCGCGGCCGGCGCGCTGCCGGCGGGCAGGCTCTAGGCGTCTGACCGGTCGATGGCCGATCCGCTCGCCCTGTCTGCACCCGAGCTGTTCAAGCTCGGCCTGCAGGGTGTCATCATCTTCGCCCTGGCCTGGGTCTGCTGGCGGCTCTGGGGGCGCGTCGAGCAGCTGCAGGACAAGCGCGTCGAAGACGCCCAGAAGCTGACCGACGTCATCGCGGCCAACACGGCCAGCCGTGATCAGCACACGGAAGCGATCGAGCGCCTGACCGATGCGATCCGCAACCCGCCGCCGCGCGGAAGGGGCCGGTCATGATGAACGCCGTCGCCTGCTTTGTCGGCCGCCTGCGCGCGGCGCTCCGGCCGGTGGAAGAAACGGCCCAGGAGCGGGGCCTTGCCGACGCGATCGACAGCAACCTGCGCGCGGCCGAGCGCGGCGGCCGGGCCGCTCGCGCGCTCGAGGAAGCCGCCACTCTCGTGAAGGACCATGCCCATGCCCGCCGTCGTTAGAGCCCTCCTGCGCGGTCACCTGATGCGCGCCCTGCTGGGCTTCCTGGCGCTCGGAGGTCTGCTGTTCCTGTTCGTGCCGGAGAAGGCGCTGATCGAGGCGCTGAACCTGATCGCGCTGTCCTTCGCCGGCGCCGTGATGGTCGCCTATGCGCCGATCGTGTGGCGGGCCCTGCTGGAGGAGATGCCGACGCGCGGCCAGGTTCTGGCGGTCGGCATCTTCCTTACGCAGGCGGCGAGCTTCATTGCCCGGGTGGTTTCGCTCGGCTACCGTTCTCTTGGCTGGCGCGACGTGGTGAACACCGATCTGGTCAGCCTCTTCGTCTACCTCACGATCATCGGCGCGCTCTGTCACCTGAACGCGCCGGAGGTGGTCGACGGCGCTGTGCCGACCCGGCAATGGGTGCGTATCGGCATGATCTTCGGCCTCGGCATCTTCCTGGTCGCGCTGTTCATCGCCGCGCCGATATGGCTGCCGCAGCCGCCATAGAGATCGCCTCGGCGATCGGGGCCGGCCGGATCCGGTGTAGAGCCCTCCTTGGGCGTTTCCTCCCTAACTTGGCCGCGTCCTCCTTCGGGGTGGCGCGGCGTTTTTCAGTTTCGGAGAAGTTGACGGCTGCGCTCGTGATCAATCTCTACGACCGGCGAGAACTCGCGTCGGTGTAGACTGCTATGGCGCTCTTGCTAAGAGTTGAGCATAGTTGGCTTGATTTAAAATGATTAGAGTGAATGGTGCTTATTTGGGGACCTCAGCGTGACGACGGAACAGAGCCAATCTTCTCCCTTCTTGGAAACGGCAGATCGTCCCGAAGCGTTTCCCATGGAAATCCAAGGCGGCATGTTGGAGGCCCTTGGCATCAACATGTACACCTCGATTGGCAAGTGCCTGGTCGAATTTATCGCCAATGCCTACGATTCTGATGCAGACAGAGTGTCAGTGTCCATCCCTTACGACAGGATCGAGCGTGATCGTCGGGCCGCAAGGGAAAAAGCAAAGCAGCAGGCGAAGGACTCTGGGGCGGACGATTTCACTGTCCTGCTCGCCCCGCTACCGGACGAGATCGTCATTGAGATCCAGGACGATGGCCACGGCATGTCGCCGGCGGAGGTCCGGTCCAAGTTCATGCCCATCAATCGCAAGCGTCGAGCCGATGCATCGGGCGTTGAGGTCAACTTGACCACCGAATCGGGTCGACGTCACGTGATGGGCAGGAAGGGGCTGGGGAAACTCGCCGGCTTCGGAGCCGCCGAGGTCGTCGAGGTAACGACTAAAAAGGCCGGCCAGTCCTACGCCACAACCTTCACCATGGAATATGAGACGCTCCGCAACAGCCCAAACCTAGCCCGCGTGCAGATCCCGGCCACCTATCTGGACGGGCTGCCTTTAGAGATGAAGGGCACAACGATCCGGCTGCGGCGATTGAAGGTAGATGCCGTAAAGCACACCTTGGAGACGATCACCGACACCATCTCATCGGCTTTTTTCGGCATCAAGTCCGAGGATTTCCGCATCGAGATAAACGGGAAGGCCATTGAGGAAAACAAGGCGGCCTATGAGTTCGTCTATTCCCCCAATGCCGCCGAAGACGGTTTTTCCACGTGCACCTTCGAAGTCGAAGACGTCGGCGAAGTCAAATTCGATTACCGCGTTCAATTTAGGGCGCGAGTCGCTAGCGAGGATCGCCCGGATCTGGAGTTTGGCTCTCTGCCTGCGACTAAGCGTGGAGCCAGGATCTATTGCAATAACCGGCTTGCGGCAGGTCCTTCTCTATTCAACTTGAAGACGGGTATGCATAATTTCTATGCTACCGATTATCTAGAATGCGTTGTCAGGGCGGACGAGATAGATCGGCGAACCATTGATTTTGTCAACACGAACCGAACGCAGCTTCGAGAGGACAATGAGGTCGTTCAGACCTTGGTCGCGCAGGTAACGAGCATTATGGCGAGAGCCATCGCCGCTCACGCTGCCTGGCGAGAGGAAAAGGTCAAAACCGGCATAACCAAGAAGATCCAATCCTCTCCCGCGCTTCGCTGGATCGAGCAGATGCCGGCAAGTCAGCGCAAGGCCGCTCAGAGGGTTCTGCAAGCCGTAGCTGCCGTACATGATTTGAACTCCCCGGCCTTCGACGAAGTTGCTCCTCACTTGATGAACGCGGTCAATGCCGGTGACGTGCTCGTCCGTCTCATCGAGCTTCGGCACGATGCGAAGAGCATCCAACAGGTCGCTGAACATCTAGCGGAACTGGGCAGAATCGAGCGGAAGAACGTGCTGACCCACTACAGGGGCCGTCGGAGTGCGATCGACGCCCTGCGCAACTTGGTCGAGGCCGGCGAGGAGGCGAAACGGGGCGGCAAGCGTTCCGAAAAGCAACTTCATCATCTTCTTAAAGAGCAGCCTTGGCTGGTTAAACCGGAATACGCGACGTTCGCCGCCAGCGATTCCCGAATGACGACGACGCTGTCCAAGCTTGCCAAGGAACTCGTCATCGATGAGTTCGCGGCTGTGGTGGAGGAGGACGGTGCCGATGCTACCCGGCCTGATCTGGTGTTCATTCTGGGCAATAGCGTTGACCCAACCGTGGTGAACATCGTCGAGCTGAAGTCTCCTAACATCCCGCTGAACAAAGATCATTTGACACAGCTTCAGCGGTATATGCGCCAGACCCGAGAATGGCTCGCGACGCAGATGCAACGTCACGTGACGGTTCATGGCATGCTGGTAGGTCAGATGCCCACGGCTGACAGCAGGGGGCAGTTGGAGCGCGATCTGCTCGGCGACATCAACGAACGAGGGCCTTCTACTCAATGGGAGGTGGTCGGTCTCCAGGAAATGCTGGAGCGCACTCGCACCGTTCACCTAGAGATGATCAAGGCACTTGAGGAGGAGGAGGCCGAAGAGGAGGGGCAGGACGCCAGCGCCGCGGAGAAATCGGCCGCGTGAGTTACGCCGCGATCGATGTTGAGCCCTTGGCCGCGCTGACCTGATCAATCTGGGCTTTGACCGCCTCTGCAACGGCCTTAGCCAGAGGGATAGGAACGCCATTGCCGATCTGGCGAGCCACTGGGTACGGCTTCCCCTCGAACACCCAGTCATCGGGTATGCCTTGCAGACGTGCCCCTTCGCGAAGCGAGATCACCCGGTTTTCCGTGGGGTGAATATACCTGCCCTTGGACGGATTCTGGAACGTGCAGCGGAGCGTGTTCGAAGGCTGATCGGGATCGATCCGTCCCCAGACATCCGTTGCGTTGCAGCCGACCTTCTCCCACGATGGAGGGCATAGGTCCGGGCGCATGCGCAGGATGTCGCGCTTATCGCCTAGCGGCGGGATCAGCACGATGCGCTCCGCTGCGATGCCGACAGGAATGGGCCAACTGTGCATCGGGTCGCCCGGATTGATCGGTGTCGAGAAGGCGCTGCTGGCAATTGCGCCGCCTTCGTGCGGGACTGGGCGTGCGATACGGCCGATCTTCGACGCGATCGTGAAAGCTCGACGACGACGTTGGGGGGTTCCGAAGTCGGCAGCATCCAGTTCCCACGTTTCAATGCTCTTATAGCCTAGGCCCTTCAACCGTCTGGCAACTCTCTGCCATTGCGGAGAACTCAGGAATGGCGGGACGTTTTCGATCACGACGACGTTAGGCGAAGTCGACTTGATCCATGGAAGGATGGTGAGGCTTAGGTCGTTTCGGACGTCCGTAGGGTCTCGACGTCCCAGCGTACTGAATCCTTGGCAAGGTGGCCCGGCGATGACGACGTCGACCTTAGGCGTCTCGATGATATCCGTGACGGAGCCTTGGACCACACACGACGACACGTTGCGCCGATAGGACGCGACCGCTTCCGGTGCGAGCTCGATGGCGAGGATCGGTGAAAAGCCGGCCTGCATCATTCCGGCACTGAATAGGCCGGCTCCCGAAAAGAGGTCGATGAACGTAGGTGTCACTGCCTTGACCCGCGCCTTGCTTCATCCGAATTATACATTTATATAGATGGCGCGCAAGGCGTCAGAGGGTGGCCGGCATGGCGCAACACGAACAACTCACTGCTGCCGAGCGGCAGAGTATCACTGCATTGGTTACCAATTTCGTAAAAGATAACGGCATTAGCGCCAGCGAACTTGCGCGCCGTGCCAACACGGTCCAGCCGTTCATATGGAGCGTTCTTAACGGTCGATTCATCAAGTGACGCCGCGGCTGAAGCAGCTTATTCAATACATTCGTATAATCGAAGATAGTCCTAAGGAGGCGTCGGCGGAAGTGCAGCGCGCGATTGACGCGTTCATCGCAATAGGCGGGGATCCAGCTGTGCTCACCTCTTCGATAGAAATTTTGACCAAGGCTTTCGAAGATGGTCGGGCAGCTTGATCAAGAACGGGCCGAGCTCTGCTCGATCGATCCCAATGCGAGGCTTGTGATTCTGAGCACGGCGGAAATGTGTAAGACCTAGATGATGGCCCCCTGCCGGTCGCAGGCTACCTGCAGCGCCAACTGCCCGAAGACACGCTAACGATCGACGTGGGGGCCTAGAGGGAGGCCAACCTCACGGGATGACGACTGCTACGAATCGACCGAGCGCGGTTCCGTACGGTGCCAGGCCGGCCGGCTCTGAGGGCTCGGTAGCCCGCATGACGAGCAGACATAGTGGCGGCCCACCGCAGGAACTTCGACGTCGTCGGGGAGGTGGTCGACATCGACATCGGCATGATGCCCGCAGGGCAGCGGGCAGGTGAGCATGATCAGTCGCACGCGCTGATCGCGCATGCCACCGAGCGTCATGACGGGCATTTCAGCGCCCTGATCTGTTCCTCGAATTCCTCCGGGATCGCGCCGTGCCGGGCCAGCACATAGAGCGCGCTGACCTCGCCGGTCTCGTCGTCAGCCGTGACGTGGATGACCGCGACGCCCTCCGTCGTGCGACCGAGCCGCTCGCCCTCCTGCATGGCATGATGCTTCGTCTTCGCCGGCACGCGCTGCGCCGGCACAAGCCGCTTGCGGTGCGTCCTGAACGGCTGGAGGAAGAAGGTCTCGACGCTGGCCATGGCTTGACTCCCTTATGCGGTCTGTTCTCATTACGTTCTCACATCGAGGAACGCAATGACCGAGCTGAAGCCAGCCCCGCAGCCGCCGAACGAAGCCGCGCGCGAAGCCGAGATCGACGACGTCCTCGAGGAGTTCGGTGGCAATGTGCGGGCCGCGATTCGCGCTCTGCTCGACGACCAGGCCACCCTGATCGCCGATGCCCAGCAGGCCGTCTCGCACGGCTTCCTGCGCGGCAAGTTCTCAGAGGGCGCAAGGCGACCGCAGGTCGATGACGAGCCGTGAAGAGCCGGCTCGATCCGGGTATGCCACTCCTCTTCTATCCCTGGGTGATCGTGCGGTTGCGGTGCCATGTCTGCCCGCGCAATGCCGACGTGCGGCTCGCCGCGCTGGCTGCTCGCTACGGCCAGCGCGCACCGCTAAGGCAGGCGCTGCACGGCTTTATGAGTTTGTGCCCTTGGGACCCTTACTCGGCCTGGCGAAGTAAGCCGCAAAAATACGGCCATCGCTGCGGGGCCTATCTGCCGGACATCAACTCGACCAGGCCGCCCGACCTTCCGCCGGCGATGGGCGGGCTCAGCTTGATCGAGGGCGGCAAGGCCGACATGCTGCCGGCCGAGTCTGCGCCTGCGCGCCGGCGGGTTGGAGATCCAAAATCATGACGACCGCCGAGACCGGGCCGCAGCCGATTGACGAGCCTCTCTCGGATCAGGAGGCTCAGTTCCTGATTTCGGTCTTCGAGGATAATGCGAACCTCCTCCGAACGATGACCCAGATCGATTTGCAGTGGGTTGCCGCGGTGATGACGTTCTACGCAGTCGGAGCGGGTCTCCTCTTCACGTCGCCTCCAAGCAAAGTCGAAATCATGAACTACGTCATTGTCAGGATCGCTTATTTGATGATCTGCCTTCTCTCGGCGAGTTTCGTTTCCAGCAAATTGATGATGTGGACGCCCCCGCCCAACGGCGGCGCTATGGTGCCGATCCGGCTGCCCAACCAGCGAGAGGAGCGTGCGCAATGATGATCAA
>FWWL01000894.1_pt1 | contig 40568 bp, 36 predicted proteins | sample 2228331 | NCBI WGS metagenome assembly FWWL01 (sample SAMEA103939775, study PRJEB20133) | metagenome
CTTCTTTCCCCAGGCAAGGGTTTCCACAGCAGGGTGTTTTTAGGACTTGTCTTGGTTGCGCCCACACCCTCCCCAGAGCAGGCAAGCGCTAGCGTAGCGGTGTGGGCATACCTGTGCATGCCTCCACCCTTTCTCCACCGTTCGGGAGTGGCAGAGCGGGGGTTCTCAAAGGGGGCGGCGAGCCTCCTTTGAGCCTGTGCAGCGAACGATCTAAAACAAAAGGGCTACCCTTTAGGTAGCCCTTTTTCTTTACTCGGTAATATCAAAACCCATACGAGGAGTGATACCCTCTTTTCCTTTGGTATTTCTGAGATAGAGGAAATAATCCACCCTATCCCCAATATTCCCCCTTCCCAAAAAGACCCTTACGGTGCCATCAAATCCGAGTTTTGCCCGAATGCGACGGTATTCAGGTGAATTGTTGATACGGTATACCAGATAGATATTATTGTAGTCTATGCCATCCACAGGATCAAAAACCTTAAAGGTGAGGTAAATACCTGAGTTAGCTGTGGGCTTCTCGGGGTGGAGAGTCATTTCAGTGACCTTGAAGGGATTGCCCAGGATCTTGGTGTCGTACCGATCCTTGTCCTCTGGAGGAACAACCTCTCCCTGCGAAACAAGGGTAGGGATGTTAATCTTTTTCCTTTTTAACACACTAAGGAGGATGTCATACACTTCCGCTGTCTGTTTCATGGCCAATTCCATCTGGTTACTGGCGGTCTTCATATTGTTAAGATTTCCGGACCAGAGCCAGTCGGAATGTGTTGCCATCACCAGGTTTTCCCATGTTTCGAGATAGAGATAGTCAGGGTAACTCGTATCCAGCTTGAGATCAGAAACCATTTTTTTGGCAGAAACAATTTCGAGAACCTTTTTTCCATTGACACGGATATTGTCCCAGATAGCCTGTTTTATCGGATGGTCAAACCATATTTTGTAGCTCACAGTTTGTGTCTCAATATCGTAGTACCAACCACCAGAGATTTTTTCGCTGAGGAAACTCTGGGTAGGAATTACCTCTTTGAAGATATCTTCACCACTCTTGAAGCGGATCCATGGGATGGTTTTGAGTTTGGTGAAGAGCCTGTCCATAAACTCACCATCACCGATAAATTCACCATTATTGGCCACAACGACTACCGAGTTCCCGTCCTTGTTTTGTGCTGCAACAGAGATAAGATAGAGGATAAACTCATCAATAGCCTTGTCTGTTTTCTTGAGGAGGATGTTGACTGCCTTGCTGTCACGGATGAGAACATTCATCGCAAAACCCTTGCTCATGATGCGAGATGGCTTGTGGTAGTCGATATCAGGCATCCCCTTATAACCGGTATCAACGGCAATATCGGAGAGATACCCCCAGGTGAGTTTGTTCTGGACGACTGGTTCAAGGGTACCATCAGCATAGGCGAGTTCAGGGAAGAAAAAGCCAGCGGGCTTGACACCAAAGGCAAGCTGTTTGATGTCCATATCCATGCGGATCTGTTCCTTGATCTCTTCGCTGGAGATAAAGGGGAACAGAGGATTTCCATAACCTGTAGCCACGAGATTGAAGGTCCCTTTTTTGATCAAATCACCATACATCGAAACAAATTGGGGAGAAACCAGCATCCATTGATAGAGGAGAGCACCGCTTATGATAATATCACTTCGTACGGTTGGATGTTTCTGATAGAGCTTTACGATATTCGAGTAAACCCCCACCAGAGGAACAAGATTGGCCTTGATTTTTCCGGGGGAGTTGTAGATAGGTTGATTCAACAACCATGCGAAATTAATCGTGAGAGGCTTACTCATGGCTGGTATAGGAATCTCTCCCATTTTGACGGTTCTTTCTGCCCGGTAAACATCGATTCCACTCGCATCGGTTAACCGTACAACAACGATATAGTAACCACCTTTAATTTTTGACGACGCTGAGGCAGATGCGGAGTAGGAAACAAATTTTTCAGGGACAATCTCAGAAAGGGTATCTTCCTTGATAGTATCGAGAAGATTTTTCCCTGTGTCGTAGATTTCAATGACGAGCTTCCCCCCAGGGAAATTACCTGGTGTAAACTTGTAGATTTGACCACTCACGGTGATTTTTCCGTTGGCATAGGTTGCTATCATCGAGCCTGTAAATCCTGTTTCTGCATTGCCTGCGGCAATATTCTGCATAGGGGGGAGAAGGACAATACTTACATCGTAGTATGCCTTTTCTTTTGGCTGGAGAACTTTTTTCTTGAAGACCAGGTCATACGTGGGAACCACAGGGTCATGGAATGTCCAGTACGCATCAATCAGGGAAGGAGAGAAAAGCCACACCGCAGCGGATTTCCCATCTTTGACAGTCAGTCCGGCAAATCCAGCCGTTGGGAACATATCCAGTCCATGACCAGCGCTTCCCGGATTAAATCCGATCTCAACCACATCACTTTCGAGAGGAAGCCAGGTGCTTTTGGCGTCTTTGTTGGTTGGACCAAGTATAGGTCGAGACTGATGCCAATAGGTGACATCTATGGGATTTTTGGCATTGTTTTGAATCTCTACGATAGAATATACCGCTGGCACAGTAGTGTCCACCGAGATACGTTTGGTGAGGAAAAGCCCTTTCTTGGTAGGATTGGCTTTTCCAACGTCGATGCTCATCTCTATGTAGGCTTTGGATTCGTCCTTAGTGAGACCGAATCCCTTTACGTCATATTCAGTTTTGGCGAGACCAGGCCACGAGAGGTCTACAATGTCATAGAAAGCACCAGCAGAGTCTGGAGAATTTGGGTTAAAGGTTTGGACAAGCTCTTCTCCTGTCTCTTTGTTTACTATGGAGAGGGCTCTTCCTCCCATTTTGGGCTCTATGACGACCTTGATACGATTGTTCTCAAGGACATAGAGACCGTCTTTTTGTTTGTAAGCGAAGAGGTTACTTGCCTTTGAGACATAACTCTGTCCCCAGACAATCTGAAAAAGCCCTGCCAAGAGGAGAATCCACCAGCGTTTCATGGTTTCCTCCTTTTATTCTTCTGTAAACCAGAAGGTAATACCCGCGCTTATACCCTGTTGACTGGTCTTGAAGTAGTCTTGAAAACCAAAGGTGTAAGCCAGTCGTAGACCGAACCAGGCAAATTTTAGGTCCATACCCACATCGACAAAGTCGTTTTTGGCTATGTCAAAGACGATAAAATCAGACCACAGAACCTGCACATCACCAAAGAGGCTCCACTGGGCGAGGAGAGGTATGCGCAGCCCCCCACCAAAAGCAAGCCCATAAGGGATGTAGTTATGGGGGGTAATGTTGTACATCCCACCAATGTTGATCTGTAACAACGGGAACGGATGAACACCAAGCTGGGCACGAACCATATGGTTCATATCAGAAGAGAAGGCGAAGCTCTGGGATTCAATTCCGGTGTAGTAGGTGGAAAAGCTTACGCCGCTCCAGTTCCGTACCATCTTGGGCCACCAGACATCTGCCTGTTTCTTCTGTTTCTGGACGTTTTCTATCCGTCTTTCTACACGGCTACGTTGTTCTTTGATAGCTGCGTAGTCTTTGAATGGGGAGGCATCGATCTTGGCAAGCACACTCTGATAAATACGAAGAGCTTCACCATACTGACCGTTTTCAGCCTTTCTGTCTGCTTCATACACCATTGGCGTGATAGAATCCATCAATGCCTTGGCATCACCGGCCAGTTCCTTTTCCATCTTTTTATTCATCACTGTTTTTTGCTTGAGCTGGATATCGACATAGGTGTTGGAAAGCACTTCATTTTCAAAAGCATCAACCTCCTGGATCATTGAAAGAGCTCGGTTGTAGTATTTCAGGGCATCATCATAGTTCTCGTTTTGGCTTGCTGTATCGCCCGAAGCGGTAAAACTCAACACCTCTGGTTCTATTTGTTTCCAGACATAGGTGGCATAACTGGTTCTGATGCTTGCCCGGAGCTCCGGAAGTGGTGCATTGGTAAGCCTGCTCTGGTCAATCTTGAGAGCAAGGAGTTTCAGGTTGCTTACGCTTGGGGCTATTTCTCCTCTTTCAGCCATGGTAACCCAATACTGATAATTAGTAGAAACATCAACATAGAGGTCTGCGACCTGAATACTTTCGCCGAGTTCTTTCTTTTGAGCAAGGATTTCACTCTCGATTTGTTTGATTCTGGGGAAGTTTACATATTCCGAGTTTCTCAGAGTCCCGAGTGCCAGGGCAAAATTGGAACTTGAGGTGATAAAATCATTCTGACTTGCGGCATCGAGAGCCTCCTGGAGGAAGAAGAGACTACTGTCAATAACATCATCCTCTCCTACACCGGGCATCGAGGTGAATGTCAGGATCTTGGTTTCCCTGGAGTCAACCACAAAGTTTGTCACAATCGTCCTGAAGCCTCGCTTGTTGAGTTTGAGGGTGACACTCCCCATTTCAACGGAGAAGACATTGGAACTACTATAACCCACAAAATCATCGTTTACAAAGGCCTCAAACCCCTTTTCTGGAACGGTACTGACATAGAGCTTGGCTGGGGCATCTTTGAGCTTGAGGGAGAGGGTGTTTCGCATGTTGGGCTGGATAAAGATGTTGGTGGTCAGGGTTTTGTAGCCCTCCTTTTCGATGCGAACGGTGATAGTGCGTGCCGGCAGCATGGTAATCTCCACCCCCCCTGCAAGGCTTCGACCACGGGGCGTGTTGTTTATGCTCACATACGCGTCTTCGGGGGTTGTCGTGACCACCAGATCCCCGTAGATAGGTGTAAGCTGTGCCAGAACAACATTAAAGCGTGCGGGAGACCACTCGATATTCGTAGCTACATTCATATAACCTTCATTGGTGCCTATAAACTCCAGAGAAACCCTGGGAGAGGGGAGCCAACTCAGCGTAGCCGGGGTCTTTACCCGTCGCTTGCCGTCAACAAGAGCGGTCAGTCCTCTCTCGGGAGTTGAGATGAGTAAACCAACAACTGGACGGGGAGCGAGGTCAACCGTAATGGTTTTTTGTTCTTCTTTGAGGGTGATATTGGTTCGGAAGGGGAGATAGCCGTCTTTTATCACCGTAATCAAATGGAGTCCCGTGGCAACCTGGGTTTCAAAGGCACCATTCTGAATGGTTCCCACTTTTCTTCTGTTGATGACTACCGTTGCCCCTTCTTGGGAAGATTTGATCACAAACGAAGCCCCTTTTCGACTGAGGGAGACATTCTGCATATTCAGGACATTGGGTTCAAGGGTAAAGGTTTGTTGTTTCATCTTGTAGTTTGCTGTTTCTTCAAAAATGACCGTTTTGGCTCCGGCGGGGATGTTGGTCATGAAAAATGGCGTCCGCCCCTGAATACTATCCTCAAGGATGAGAAATTGTGCTCCTGGATAATCTGCATTGAGGAAAAGATGTCCTTTGGGTCTATCCTCAGCTGCGCCCAGAATCTTTCGAGTGGCAATTAAACGTATCGTACAGGTAGTCGGAGTAAAACCTACGTTTACGTTAGTAAAGAAGGGATCATAACCATCTGCCATGACAAGCACAGGATAGGATCCAAGAGGTAGGATATTTTGTCCAGGTTTGAGGATCACTGAGGGAAGAGAAAAGATCCGAACATTTTTTGCAGAAGCGGGAATCAGAGTAAGCGTAAGTTTCCCTGTCACTTCAGGTTGATAATAGTATCTCTCCCACTGGTTAAAGAGGGTGATCAAGCTTTCTTTTATCAGAGTGTTTAGTGCCATTGTATTGGTGATCAGGGTAACGGGAATAGAAACTGTCTGAACAGCAGGTTTGGTGGTTGCGGGGTTCTGATACCAGGTGAAGCGTACGGTGTAAACAGTTGTGGTTGCAGTAAATGATATGCCAAGAGCCTGTTGGAAACGCACATAGTTTGAGAGGGTCTTGAAAAACGTGGACGACAAAGAAGTTACACGAATGGGTTGAAGCTTCTTTGGAGGAAGTGTTTTTCCTTTCACAACAACCATATTGGTGTTGGTTCGGTTGATCTCCTGGATAATCGAGTTAGCCCACTCAACCGCTGTTGTGACGGGGAGGTAAGCGTTGTTGAGGATATCATTCAAATCATTCAGGTTGTAGGTAATTTGATTCACCAAAAGCTGATAACTTCCGCTGTCCATTCCTTTCGGTTGAGTCCCCATGGACACGAGGGTCAGGGTTTCTCCCCACATCACCAGGGGAAAAAACAAAAGTGTCACAAGAAGTTTTTTCATATTCTCTATCTCCTTACAAAAATTTCCTTTTTTAGCGTATATCTATATTATACTACAAAAAAAGCCTTTGTCAATAGCTTGGAAAAAAAAATATTCCTTCTTTGTACAAATTCTTTATTTAGATTACCTTTTTTTTGGGGAAAAATGGAAATTTTTTCTCCTTTCTGCATGAAAAAAACTTGACGAAATCCCCAAAAGAATGTATAATAAAATACACTAAAAGAGTAGGAATTATATGCAAAGAGTGTATCTGGATAACAATGCGACAACTATAGTAGATCCACGTGTAAAAGAGGCAATGGATGTGTACTTTTGCCAGCAGTATGGCAATCCCAATTCGCTTCATCAGTTTGGTACCGAGGTTCATCCCGCGATGCGGGTGGCGCTGGATAGATTGTACGCAGGGGTAGGGGCAGCAGATGAGGATGATGTCATCGTTACCTCGTGTGCCACCGAGAGCAATAACACGGTACTCAAGGCAGTGTACTGGGAAGTTATTGCCAGGACAGCCAAAAAACGGATTCTCATCACCCCTGTCGAGCATCCTTCGGTCTCTCATGTGTGTGAATTTTTGGGAGAGCAGGGAGCCGAGATTGTTGAGCTTCCCCTCAATGGGGATGGCATCGTGGATCTTGCTACACTGAAACAGTACCTTGATCCTGAGAAAACAGCTCTCGTTTCTATCATGTGGGCGAACAATGAAACGGGTATTATCTTTCCTATCAAAGAATTAGCTTCGTATGCTCGTTTCTGGGGAGTACTGTTTCATACGGATGCTGTTCAGGCCATCGGAAAAATTCCCGTCAACGCACGAGAGGCGGGTGTGGATTATCTCTCGTTTTCTGCACACAAGTTTCATGGCCCTAAAGGGGTAGGGGGACTGTACATCCGGGAGGGGGCACCTTTCGTTCCTCTCCTCCATGGAGGGGAACATATGGGCGGACGGCGCTCGGGGACTATCAATGTTGCTGGTATGGTTGGGATGGGACTGGCCATGGAGTTAGCCAACGATGCTCTCGAGTATGAAGCTACGGAGGTGAGACGCCTCCGTGACAAACTCGAGGATGCGATTCTCTCTCTCCCTGATACCTTAGTGATTGGCAAACGGGAGAACCGTGTACCAAATACCATTCTCGCGAGTTTTCGTGGGGTAGAGGGCGAGGCACTCATCTGGGATCTCAACAAACACGGCATCGCCGCTTCGACAGGATCCGCCTGTGCCTCGGAATCCCTTGAACCCAATCCTGTTATGGTTGCTCTTGGTGTAGACAGAGAACTGGCACATACCGCCGTTCGTTTTAGCCTCTCCCGTTTTACGACGGAGGAGGAGATTGATTACACCATTGAGGTCTTGACTGCTTCGGTCAAGAGGCTTCGAGAGATCTCCTCAACCTACAAAAAGCATTAAAGGAGCTCAGTATGGCAAAGAATCAACTCATCGGTGGAGCCCTCTGGGAAAACTACTCCCACAAGGTCGCCGAAAGGATGGATAACCCAAAATACCGGGGAGAACTCACAGAGGAAGATGCCAAACGTCGGGGGGGAAAGTTGGTGGTAGCTGATTGGGGAGCAGAGAGTTGCGGCGATGCCGTGAGGCTCTACTGGATCGTTGATCCTGATACCAACACCATCCTGGATGCACGATTTAAAAGCTTTGGTTGTGGGACGGCTATCGCCTCCAGTGATATGATGGCAGAGCTCTGTATTGGCAAAACGGTAGACGAAGCGGTCAAAATCACCAACCTCGATGTGGAAAGAGCCCTGAGGGACGATCCTGATACCCCGGCGGTTCCCTCTCAAAAGATGCACTGTAGTGTGATGGCCTACGATGTGATCAAGCAGGCTGTTGCTCTCTACAAAGGTGTGGATAGAGAGAGCCTCGAGGAGGAAGAGATTGTCTGTGAGTGTGCTCGTGTTTCTCTTCGGACGATCAAGGAAGTGATACGTCTCAACGATCTCCACACGGTTGAGGAGGTTACCCAGTATACCAAGGCAGGGGCGTTTTGTAAATCCTGTATCCGTCCCGGCGGACATGAAAAGAGAAAGTACTATCTTGTCGATATTTTACGCGAAGTGAGAGAAGAAATGTCAAAGGAGAAATCTATGGCAGAAGAAGTGAAATTCAGTGACATGACGATTGTCCAGAAGCACAAGATTCTGGAAAAGATCATGGACGAGGAGATTCGTCCCATGCTTGCCGCTGATGGTGGAAGTCTCGAGATTGTCGATATCCAGGCGACCGACAATGGCAAAACCCTCGTGTATATTCGCTACCTTGGGGCTTGTAATGGTTGTGCCAGTGCGATGACAGGGACCCTGTACGCTATTCAGGGCTATCTCAACCGCAAGGTTGACGAAAACATCGTGGTCTACCCCATCTAAGGAAAAGTCCTAACGGTGCCTGTCTACCCCTCGTCTGGGGCATAGCTGGTTTACGGGACACTGGGTGTCACAGAGAGGGGAGAGAGGCTTGCATATCGTCTGTCCAAAAGCCACGAGAATATCATTGTAGCTGATCCATTCTGATATGGGGAGCTTTCCCCGGAGAGCGAATTCTGTCTCTTCGGGTGTTTTTGTATTTACATAATCCCAGCGGTTGGAAATCCTGTGAACATGGGTGTCAACACAGATTCCTGGCTTTCCATAGCCCAGGGTGATGACGAGGTTGGCTGTTTTTCTCCCGACACCAGGGAGCGTCAAAAGCTCTTCGATGGTATCAGGAACCTTTCCATCGTACTTTTCAAGGAGAATCCGGCTTATTTCCAGGATTCGGTTCGCCTTGGTTCGGTAAAATCCAACAGGATAGATGAGATCGCGTATCTGTTCCTCCGAGAGGCGAAGCATCTCGTCTGGTGTGACCGCATGCTGAAAGAGTCTCAACGTGGCCTCTCTGGTGACCTCATCTTTGGTTCTGAGAGAGAGGAGGGTAGCGATGAGTACCTGATAGGGTGATCCCTGAGAAACAGCGACAAAGGTAACAACAGGGGCGTTCCAGTGGGGATAGTGGGTTTTGAGGATAGTAAGGGCTTGAAGTACCTCTTCTGTGGTCATGGATTCTCCTTGGTAACGGAGTAGGGGGTATTACCTACGTTTGCTGGGGATAGGTACGAGTTCCAAAAAGGGCTCGACCAAGCCGAAGCATGGTACTCCCTTCCTCAATGGCGATACGATAGTCATCACTCATCCCCATCGAAAGCTCAAGGGGATACGAAAACCACCCCTGTGCCTCATCCCTCAACCGTCTGAGGAGTTGAAAGGACCGTCGGATGGTTGTTTCATCATCGGTGAGGGGACCAACGGTCATCAGTCCCTGGATACGGAGGTGAGACATTGCCTTTACCTCGGCTATGAGTTCGAGTGCCCTCTCAGGTTCAACCCCGTGTTTCGATGGTTCCTGAGAGGTATTCACCTCGATAAAGACAGGGAGTTCTCGCGAGAGACGTTTCTCAAGACCTTGAGCAAGTTCAAGGCTATCAACCGACTGGATCACATCAAAAAGTTGAAGAGCCTTGTTGATCTTGTTTGACTGGAGATGTCCGATGAGATGGCGGGTAAACACAAACCCCGAGAGAGCAGGAAACTTCTCCGAAGCCTCCTGAACACGGTTTTCGCCAATATGGTGAATCCCTATCTCCAGTGCCTCTCTCACAACCTCTGGACCAAAGGTCTTGGTCACGGCAACAATGGTGATGGGATACGAAACCCCAACTCGTGCCTTTATTCTCTCAATCTCTTCACAAACCCGAGCGTAGTTTTCGCCAAGCGGCATGATTTCCTCCCCTTATACTGTAAGGAGACGAGGGCTGTTTTTTCAAGTTTTCACGAAGAAAGGGGGTTTCCCCCCTTTCTTCGTGAAAATATTCTTAGAACCTGTAGTTGATACTCACAATCATAGAGAAATTATCAAACAAGTTGTTTCCGCTGATGATGTACGGCAGACGTCCCTGACCCAGGACATTCTGGATGAAGGTATCACTCATCACCCAATCCAGCGAGAACCCGCCAAAGTGAACACTGAGACCGATCTGAGGGATAATACTATTCTGAATCTCTGACGCTGTATCAATGGTTCTCGTTGTTTCCCTATTATCGGACGTTCCATCATAGTTTATCGTTGTGGTTTTTTTAGTTGTTATTGAGATATTATCCATTATACCCATACGAAGGGAGAACCACTTTTTTAGTGATACCTCTGCCCCACCGGTGAGAATAATATAGTTGTATGTATTGTCTTTTTCTGTCTTGGGTTGATAGATATCATTTCCAGATGCCTGATTGATAGTGAAAGTACCCGTATTTTCCAGATCGAGAAAATAGTTCAGAGAAGCATAGGCAAAAAGCTGGCTTATGGTGTAATTGACGCCTGTTCCAAGACCTATGATATGCTTTGAGTAAGGATCCGTACGAGTGGTTTTTGCTTCAGTGGCATCAAGATAGTCTCCGTCTCCATTGAGATCTTTGCTAACTATTTGATTACTTGAGAGATTGAGGTAGCGATAGGTGAGCATGTTTTTCCACTCGAGAGAGGGGGAGAGTCTCATTTTTGGATAAACCTTTGCCTCAAGACCAATGTTTCCAACACCCTGCCAGATCATTTCGTTCTTATAGTTTGCTATTGAAGAATTTTCCCCACGGGATTCATCCTTCATGCCGGGAAACCATACACTTACAGAGGCATCAAGGATCAAAGGCTTAAAAAGCTCACTACCAGCTCCCGCACGCAATTTTACGAGAGAAACAGATTGTTGAGCAATCGTTTTTGTTGTTATAGCGGGGTTAACCGTACTGTTAACGGTTTCAATGATAGAGGTCTCGGCACTTGCGCCTACGGTCAATCCAATGTAGGGAACGACATAGGGGACCTTTTTCGTTCCGACAACAATATCAAACCAGGGACGGAATAGACCACTTCCTCCAGCGAGATACCCTTCGCCCATGATGAGAGGGTTGATGAATACACCAACCGAAGCCCATTCTGTGTTAATTACACCATAAGCATAGGAATTATTCCACACGGGAGGGGTACCACTGTAAATGTACAGATAAGGCTCCCAGCCTACCTCGTTTGACAACTTGGTAACAAGGGATCCATTTTCCATGAGCACAATGGGGTCATCGACAATCCAACTTGCACCAAACCAGTTCCCCTCTAGATGGTACACCCCAAGTCCAGAGAGACGGGCGAGAGACCCGTACATACCACCGACACCACCAACCAAAACCACCAATACCAAACACCAGAGAGTTTGTTTTTTCACGGTGTTCCTCCTTAAAAAATATTTTTTTACCCTTTATTGGTTTTTTCTCTATCAGTTATACGTTTTTTTTATACGTTTTTTTCGCTCAAAGTGAAATATTTTGCTGTTTTTTCATGGTATTTCTACCTCCTGGAGGAGGGTGTCTATCACATGCTCGGTTGTGATACCTTCAGCCTCTGCCTCAAAGTTGAGGATGAGACGGTGGCGCAGAATGTCGTGAGCTGTATGTTTCACATCCTCGGGGATAACATACCCTCGTTCATCGAGGAGAGCCTCAACTTTGGCTGCCTTGATCCAGGCGATGGCTGCACGGGGAGAAGCCCCATAACGGATGTAGTCTTTGTGGGTTTGACGGGTGGCCTGGACAAGCGAGACCACATAATCGTAGATCTTTTCGTCAACATAAATACGAGAGACAAGCTTCTGGAGCTTCTGGATATCCTGTTTGTTGGCTACTTTTTTCACGGTTGGTTCTACCATCCCGGTCATGCGGTGAAGGATGCGTTTTTCCTCCTTGGCAGTGGGATAGGAGACGAGAACCTTCATATAAAAACGGTCAATCTGAGCCTCAGGAAGAGGGTAGGTCCCCTCATGTTCAATGGGGTTCTGAGTTGCCATGACAAAGAAAGGGGTAGGGAGATCGTAGGTCGTATCGCCGAGGGTCACCGTGCGCTCCTGCATAGCCTCGAGGAGGGCTGACTGAACCTTGGCTGGGGCACGGTTAATCTCATCAGCAAGAACAAAATTGGTGAAGATAGGTCCTTTTTTTACCTCAAATTGCCCTGTCTGGATGTTGTAAATCATTGTCCCACGGATATCTGCTGGAAGAAGGTCAGGTGTAAACTGGATACGCTTGAAATCCATATCAAAAAGCCTGGCAAGGGTACTCACCGCCAGGGTTTTGGCGAGTCCTGGTGCTCCCTCGACGAGGAGATGACCTCCCGTGAGGAGGGCTGAGAGCATCCGCTTCAAGAGATGCTCCTGTCCCACAATCACCTTTTCAAATTCGCTGACTATCTTCTGGAGAGTGGGGGTATGCTCTACAATATCTTCGGTGATAGCCTTGATTTCGTCATCCATGGCGATTTCTCCTTGTGTTCTCTTACGCGGAAGCCGGTTGATTTTCTTTATTTTCTAAGATTTCACGGATTTTTGCACCCACTTCAGCTCCTCCCGGTGTACATTTTGTGGGGGAGACACCCTCCTGGACAATAGCTGCCGCATACTGACTGCATCCCGGATACCCACACGAACCACAGTTATACGCGGGCAGAACACTGTTTATGGCCTCGATCCTTGGGTCAACCTTGACTTCAAAGACCCTGGAAAATATCAGAATAAGAACCCCCAAAACCGTACTGAGTGCAAACATAAACACAAGCGTCCGTATCACCAGTTCTCCCAAACTCATACAAGCATCCTCCTTTTTTGGTTAACATATTGTAGCACAAAGCGAAATTTTTTGCAAAAGAAAAGGGAAAAAATCTCCAAAAAAAAACGGAGTAGGGGAAGCTACCTACTTTTTCTGGAAGCGGTCTCATAAGGTTCAATATGGATGATAACATCCTGGATACTTGGACCATGTTCTAGAAGGGCATGCTTGACCTGTCCTGCGATATCGTGGCCTTCGGTTACGGAGAGGTGTCCATCAACCAGAACATGGAGATCAACAAACATTGAATTTCCATGATGGCGAGTACGAACGGCATGAACCTCTCGCACACCTTCAATCGACTCTGCAATCTTGACAATCATCATCACATCGGCATCACTAGCTCCCTTATCAGAGAGTTCGGTGAGAACGGGTTGGAGGAGATTCCAGCTTGTTTTGATGATAAAGAGGGAAACAACAACTGCTCCAATGTGGTCGAAATACGACAGACGTTTATCAATCAATGACAGCCCTATAGCGACAAAAGCCGGGATAGAACTCAGAGCATCAGAACGGTGGTGCCACGCATTGGCGACAATCGCCGGAGAACCAAGTTTTTTCCCCTGGGCTATGGTCCACTGATAGAGGATTTCCTTGGACACGATAGAAATCACCGCCATAACGAGGGCTATCCCACCAACCTGAGCGGTATCAGGCTCTCGAAGGCTTACAAGACCGTCATATCCGATACCTATCCCCACCAACCCGAGAAGAATCGCAATAAGCCCTGTAATAAGGGTTTCTATGCGTCTATGACCATAGGGATGGGATGCGTCTGCGGGTCTGGACCAGTAGTTGATACCCAGTAGCACGGCCACATCGGTAACCAGGTCAGAGAGGCTGTGCGTCGCGTCTGCAATCATGGTTTGACTGTGTCCCAAAATTCCTCCGATATACTTCAGGATAGCGAGCAAAATATTCGTCCAGAAACCAAGCCAGGTGACTTGCTTGGACTTTTTCACTGACGAATCCATACCAGACCCCTTACAAGCGAAAGTTCTCTTAATTGTAAGGCTGAAGAGCTATTCTCGCAATTTTTTTGAGAGGCAATTATTTTAAGAGGATAGAGGATGCTATTGCGTTTTTGCAGTTTTTTCGGAGCAGAAAAAGAGACTATAAAAAGGTAGCGGCATACATATCAGTTTTTTTGTTTTAGCTGAAACAGAGGGAGGACAGAAGTATTCTTTTTATTTCCTATAATATATATTATGTTAAGTTGATTTTTCAAATGGTGGATTATACTGCTTTCACATACGTATAGAGATTTTCTCCTCGTCTGTGTTTCGTACAAAAGTCTCATATTATCAAGAAATTGACGTCTTCAAGTCACTTGACTATTTTTCTTCTGGTTCACCCAGAATTCTGAGGATTTCGGCTTTGACTTCTTCTATGGTTTTTTCGAGAGCCAGGGCAATCTCACTCACAAGAATATTCATAGCATTTTGATAAAGCTTTTTCTCTGTTGTTGAGAGCTCTTTGTGTTTATTTCGAAGATAAAGCGTCTTGACCACCAATGCCACATCGTTAATACTTCCTGATTTCAAGAGGTCTTGATTACGTTTGTAGCGTGTTTTCCAGTCGTTATCAACCGAGATATCGATGTTTTTGAGTGTCTCAAGACAATACTTGATCTCCAGAGGACTGGCCAGTAATCGCAAACCAAGTTGATCGGGGTTGTCTGCGGGGAGCATAACCGTGGTTTCAGTGAGGGGGAATTTTATGATATAATAGAGCTTTTTTTCTCCAAGAATTTCTTTTTCTTCTATTTCTGCAATCTCGCCGGCTCCATGGTATGGATAAAAGACCTTATCGCCAATTTTAAACATATTCACCCCTACTCTCTTATTATAGAGAGAAAAAATAAAAAAATCCATTTTCTCCTGAAAAGGCTATCTTGTATTGAAAACAGTATAGTGCCAGTTCTCTATGTCAAAGAGAATCGCCTGAAATCTCCCTCTTGTGCAGGTGCCACTATTGAGGTAGTATTTTTTCCTCCCTCGTTGATAAAAGACGATATCCTCCTGTTGATGGGTATGCCCCATGATAACCGCATCATAGCGTCGATCAAGAAGCCTCATCGCATAAAAGAGATACTTAAAGTCATTTTGCCGTCGATAATCAAGCGGTTTGGTCTCCACACGACGATAGATATCCATATACCGCTGTCGTACCCAATCATTATGAGAAAAAAACCTCAGTACCTTCATTCCGAGGCTTACCAGAGTACGCATGATCCTGTTTCCGTTCAAAAAGTCTGCTTGATGCCCATGAAGAATCAGGACCCTTTTCTCCCCATGCTGTATCTCATAGTAATCAAGCCCCGCATGACTGATGCTGTCGTGGTTTCCCCTTACAAAAACCACCGAATACCGTTGAAAAAAGCGAAAAATCCCGGGATAAGCCCTGGCTATATCAGCCTTTCGGTAGCGATAAAGCTCAAAAATATCCCCGTTTAAGATAATCTTGTCTGGTTTGTGACGAGCAATCACATCCTCCAATTGGGTAAGAAAATCGCTTTCCTTCCACCCGAACCAACCGAGATCATCCCTCGTGTCCAGATGCCAATCAGAGAGGATGAGTATCTTCATTGCCTCATTTCCGCCCTACTCCAGGCGTATCAGCTCATAGGTACGAGTACCCAGACCTATACTCTCCGCATAAGCCAACCCCTCTCGCCAATTGCTGTGGGGATGAATAAGCTGGAACCTGTCTGAAGCAGGATCATAATGGGGATGATGATCAGAGATCTTACTGGGAGCTAAAATAGGTGCTTGATTGACCAGATCAACACTTGCTTGATCCAGAGCCACCGGATCAAACGAAGCGAGAATCCCAATATCAGGCACAATCGGGGCATCGTGGCTACTCCAGCAATCACAGTCTGGAGAGATATCCATGAGAAAGTTGATATGAAAATGCGGCTTGCCTTTCACCACGGCAAAGGCATACTCATCGATCTTTTCCCAGGCACTGTTTCCCCCTTCGTTCCATACCACCTGAGCGGCATCGTAGCGACACACCGCCACACACTGACCACACCCAACACAGAGTTCATAGTTGATCCATGCTTTGCGATTGTCGCCCACTTTGATAGCATTGTGATTGCAGTTGAGTTCACAAGCCTTACAACCAACACATTTTTCGGTAACTACCTTGGGTTTGGAATTCGAGTGCATCTCGAGTTTTCCCGGGACAGCACCACATCCCATTCCAATATTCTTGAGAGCTCCACCAAAACCTGTCATCTCATGACCCTTGAAATGGTTGATAGAGATAAACACATCTGCATCAGCTATGGCGGTACCTATCTTGGCTTTTTTCACATGCTTGAGATTGACCTCAATTTCACGGTAATCAGAACCTTTTAATCCATCGGCGATGATAAGATCGCATCCCACCGTTTCCGGGGTAAAGCCGTTCTCGTGGGCTGCCTGGAGATGATCAATTGCGTTGGAGCGTCTGCCCTTGTAGAGGGTATTACAGTCGGTCACAAAGGGTAGCCCCCCTAACCTCTTGATCACCTCAACCACTCTCCGGGTATAGTTTGGCCGGATATAGGCTACATTTCCCGGTTCACCGAAGTGCACCTTGACCGCCACAAACTTTTTTTCAAAGGAGATTGTCTCAATCCCTGCCTTTATTATCAGTTTTTCAAGCTTGTCGAGGATGCTTTTGCCCCTTGAGCGAAAATCAATAAAATATACCGGTGATGCCATGGTATGCTCCTTTCTCTCTTACTCTATCAATTATAGGCGTGGAATAAAAAAATTGCAAAAAACACACTATTTCCAGGCTCATATTTTAAGAAAAAGTCGATAAGTTCCGAAAATAATAGAAAGAGATCTCAAAGGAGACGGAAATGGCTCTCGAAAGAACCTTTGCGATGATTAAACCTGATGCAGTTAATGCTGGAAACATCGGACAAGTCCTTTCCATGATAGAAAAAGAGGGTTTTAAGATCATTTATCTCCAGATGCTTAAGCTCACCGAAAAATCTGTCCGTCTCTTTTACGCCGAGCATGTTGAAAAGCCCTTTTTCCCCTCTCTTTTAGAGTTCACGCTTTCTGGCAAGGTGGTAGCCATGGTACTCGAAAAGGAAAACGCCATCGAGGATTTCCGTAAACTCATGGGAGCCACGGATCCCAAAAAGGCAGCCAAAGGCACCATCCGCCATACCTATGGAACAGAGATGCCTGCCAATGCGATTCATGGATCGGATTCTCGAGAGAGTGCCAAACGAGAGATTACCATCTTCTTCGGCGAGTTTGCCGCTATCCCATCCTCAGAAAAACGGAACGGTAAAGAATACTAGTCCTGCCATTGAGAGAACACAACCCTTTCAGCAAGCTGGCGGGCTTCCTCATCAGAAACCCACAAAGAGACCAGTTTCAGGGATGCGATCAAGGACGTTCCCACCCCCTGAGATGTGATGATATTCCCATCCACGACGACGGGTTCGTTTTTATGCTTTCCTGAGGTGATCGAAGCCACTGTGCCGGGATAACATGTGAAATTTTTATCCTTGAGAACCCCTGCCCTGTCCAGTAACAGAGGGGCTGCACACACAGCATACACCCACTTAGAAGCAGCGACAAACTGTCTGATAAGTTCCAAAAGATGCTGATTCTGAACCAGCTGGTTCACACCAGGACCTCCAGGCAAAAGAAGCGCATCAAACTCCTGGATATCCACATCCTCTGTCCGCATAAATACCCGGTCAGCCTGTACGGTTATCTGATGGCTTCCGGTGATTTCTTTTGCTCCTACTCCGTAGGTTACCACCTCAACCTGAGCCCGCCTCAGGATATCAAGAGGAGTAATCGCCTCTATCTCCTCAAAATTCTGTCCAAGAATGAGAGCTACTCTCATAGATACCTCCTCAAACACCGTTTTATGCCAGATCTCTCAAAGTAAAATGCATCGGTACCATGGAAACCTCGGGAAGCGAGGGTTTTTCAGGGTTCCATACCAGCTTGATGTTCTCTGCCTGGTACTCCTGCACATCACGGATAACAAAAATCACTGTCAGAGGATCTCTCTGAGTCACAAGAAGATACGATCTCGGATACAGGCGATGGATTCGCATCATGACAACCTGGAAAAACTTCTCATTTACCAGGATAGCGTAATCCGAATCTCTGTCTGTAAAAGGAAAGGGAAGCTTGTGCTCTTTGATGATATCGTCAATGAAAGCTCGAAGCTCGATATAACTAATCTTTTCTTCAGACTCAGGATAGTAGAAGCGCGTCCGAATACGACCAAAATTCTTGTACTCCGACTTTACATAGTTGAGCGCTTCTTTGAGGAGGAGTTTCCCGGCCCTTGAGAGATGAAGTTCTTCCAGAGTCATATCGCCCTCCTGGTCTCTTTATTTTACAACAATGTTGACCAGTTTGTCAGGCACCACAATCACTTTGACTATCGTCTTGCCCTCAAGCCATGCCTTTATTTTCTCACTCTCCATAGCCTTTTTCTGAAGATCTTCCTGGGAGAGACCACGACTTACCTGGATGTTATCACGTACCTTGCCATTGACCTGCAGGACAACCGTCACGGTATCCTCCACCAGGAAAGCGGGATCATAGGTTGGCCATTTCTCAAAAAGGATAGAGGGTTTGTGTCCCATCTTTTCCCACAACTCCTCTGTGATAAACGGCGCAAAGGGATGGAGAAGTTTTACAAAGTCTTCGGCTACTTCTCGTGGGAGTTTTTCTTCCTTGCTCAGGGCATTGATGAATACCATAAGCTGGCTGATAGCCGTGTTAAACTCAAGATTCTCGATTCGTTCGGATATGAACTGGATGCTCTTATGGCGCAGACGGTTCAGTTCATCTGATGGTTTTTTGTCCACTATGGGTGTCTCATCAAACGTCTTCCAAACCTTGTCCAGGAAGCGCTTTACCCCCATGATTCCTTTGGTATTCCAGGGCTTATCTGCTGCCAGAGGTCCCATGAACATCTCATACATTCTGAGGGTATCTGCCCCATACTCAGCGATGACATCATCGGGGTTGATTACATTACCACGGGATTTGGACATCTTTTCACCATTTTCTCCCAGGATCATTCCCTGGTTTCTCAACGCCATAAAAGGCTCTGGATAATCCACTACTCCAATATCGTAGAGGAACTTGTGCCAGAAACGAGCATACAACAGGTGGAGAACCGCATGCTCTGCTCCACCTACATAGAGATCGACTGGTCCCCAGTATTTGATCTTCTCAGGATCAGCGAGGGCTTTGTCGTTTTTGGGGTCTATGTAGCGCAGGTAGTACCAGCAACTCCCTGCCCACTGAGGCATGGTATTGGTTTCTCGTTTGGCTGGTCCACCACACTTTGGACAGATGGTGTTTACCCACTCGGTTATCGCCGCTAGGGGAGATTCACCAGTCCCTGTGGGTTTGTAACTCTTGACATTGGGGAGTGTAAGAGGGAGATCCTTTTCATCCAGGGGCACAATACCACACTTCTCACAGTGTACCACAGGGATAGGTTCTCCCCAGTAACGCTGGCGGGAAAAGATCCAGTCCCGAAGTTTGTAGTTTACCATCCGGCGACCGATGCCTTTTTCTTCCAGATAGCGGATGATCTTTTCTTTCATCTCTTTTGTCGGCAGTCCACTAAAATCACCAGAATTCACGGAGATACCGTCTTCCTCTTCGGCTTCGGTGAGTTCGTAGAGGGAACCATCACGACTCACCACCTGGATAATGGGGAGGTTAAACTTCTTAGCAAACTCAAAGTCACGACTATCGTGAGCAGGTACTGCCATGATAGCCCCTGTTCCATACCCCATCAATACATAGTCAGATATCCAGATGGGAATCTTTTTGCCATTCAGGGGGTTAATCGCATACGCCCCTGTAAAGACGCCAGTTTTTTCTTTGTTGAGATCCGTGCGCTGGAGATCTGTTTTGCGGTTGGCTTCTGCCTGGTAGGCTTTCACCGCCTCACGCTGATCGGGAGTGGTGATTTTGTCTACCAGTGGGTGTTCAGGAGCAAGCACCATATACGTGGCACCAAAAAGGGTATCCGGTCTCGTTGTAAAAACGGTGATGACCTCGTCTCTCCCATCAACCGGGAAATGAACCTCAGCGCCCTCAGAACGACCAATCCAGTTCCTCTGCATGAGCTTGATCGACTCACTCCAATCCAGAAGATCCAGATCCTTGAGGAGTCTATCAGCATACGCTGTGATCTTCAAAACCCATTGACGAATACGTTTGCGTTCGATGGGGGTGCCACAGCGGTCACACTTCCCATCCTGAACCTCTTCGTTTGCAAGACCTGTCCCACAACTGGGACACCAGTTGATCGGCATCTCAGCCTCATAGGCCAATCCCCTCTTGAAAAGCTGGAGGAAAATCCACTGGGTCCACTTGTAATAGTCAGGATCACAGGTGCTGATTTCTCTGTCCCAGTCGTAACAAAAACCAATAGACTTGATCTGTTCGCGGAAACGGTTGATATTTTTGTGGGTTGTTTCAGCGGGATGGGTTCCTGTTTGTATAGCATAGTTCTCCGCAGGAAGTCCAAAGGCATCAAACCCCATGGGATGAAGCACGTTGTAGCCATTCATACGTTTGTAACGAGTATAGATATCTGTCGCTGTATACCCCTCGGGATGCCCAACGTGAAGCCCTGAACCAGATGGATAGGGAAACATATCAAGCACATAGAGACGTTTGTCTTCGGGATAGGCGAGATCCTCAGTCACCTTGAAGGTTTTGTGTTCGTCCCAGTAGGTTTTCCATTTCTTTTCAATCGAGGTAAAATCGTAATGTGCCATAGTTTCACTCCTCTCTATGCTATATCATCAACATTGGTAACAAAGTTCACATTCTTGAGGATGAATTCCTTCCTTTCGCCGCCAACATCCTCTCCCATCAGAACACGCACCATGTTATTGGCTTCTTCAAAGTCGGTAATACTTACCCGGAGAAGTTTGCGGGTTTCAGGATTCATCGTCGTTTCCCAGAGTTGTTCGGGATTCATCTCTCCCAGACCCTTGTAGCGTTGAATATCATACTTGGTGTTTTTGAAAACCTTTTCAAGGAGTTCGTCCTTCTCCTGATCACTATAGGCGTACTCTGTTCGCTTCCCGGCAGTGATCTTGTAGAGAGGAGGCTGGGCAATATAGACATGACCTTCTTCGATCAAGGGGCGCATGAAACGGTAGAAAAAGGTAAGAAGAAGCGTACGGATATGAGAACCATCCACATCAGCATCGGTCATGATAACGATCTTGTTGTAGTTGAGCTTCTCGATGTCAAAATAGCTATAGTACCCTGTCCCAATAACCGCAATCATGGTCTTGATCTCTTCGTTTGCCAGAATGGTGTTGAGGTTCTGTCGCTCAATCTTTTTTTCCACATTGAGGATTTTACCCCTCAGCGGCAGAATCGCCTGAAACTCCCGGTTTCTCCCCTGTTTTGCCGAGCCACCAGCAGAATCTCCCTCAACGATGAAAAGTTCACGAATCTCCCTCTTTCGAGAGGTACAATCAGCAAGCTTTCCGGCAACAATCGTGGCCGTCTCTCGTTTGCTTCGTCCGACATTGTTTCGGACACCCTGTCTCGCCTTTTCAGCCTCTTCGAGAGCACGTTGTTCGAGAAGACTCTTCTGAATAATCTTCTCAGCGAGATCAAGATTCTTCTCAAAAAAGACAAAAAGGGATCCCTCGACAATATCACGGATAGCTGTTCTCGCTGCCATTGGTTCGGTAAGTTTATCCTTGGTCTGTCCCTTAAACTCAGCATTGGGAATCAACGAATTGATCACACAGGTAAAACCAAACGAAAGAGTCTTCTTATCGATCTTTTCATCCTTTCGTCCGAGATTCAATCGCTGGGCAAAATCCTGCATGATCTTCTCATACGCCATCCAGAAGGCATCCACATGGATACCATGGGATTTGGTGTGAATCGAGTTGGTATAGCTGTAGATCTCGGGGTCATCGCCCGTGTTACGATACTGGAAAGCAATCTGAAGACGGAGCATCCCCCCTTCGATCTCCTTTTCTCCCTGGATGACAATTGGATCAGGAAATATAAGTTCTTCCCCTTTGTTGAGTTCATCCTTGAGAAAATCTACAATCCCATTGGGAAAACAGAAAACCTCCCGAGTAGGTTCTCCGGAAACTGTATGATCCTCAAAAACCACCTCGAGACCAGGATTTAGAAAAGCCACCTCTCTGAGCCGAGCTCTCAAGATTGCCTGGCTAAAATTATGCACCTGAAAAATCGTCTCATCGGGCTGAAAACGGACCGTTGTCCCGGTTTCTGAGGCTTCTCCTACCACTTTGAGAGGCTCTTTTTTGATACCTTTTTCATAACGGATCGCGTATTTTTTGCCGTTTCTCTTGACCTCAATCTCAAGAAAAGTAGAAAGGGCATTCACAGCGGTGAGACCCACTCCATGCAGTCCTCCCGATACACCATACGCCTGACGGTTAAACTTACCACCAGAGTGGAGCTCGGTCAGGATAAGCTCAATCGCCGGGAGTTTCTTTTGGGGATGGGGATCGACGGGGATACCACGCCCATCATCGCTAATCTCGACAGTATTTGGCTTTAAGAGGCGAACAGTAATATGCCTGGCGTGACCTGCGAGATGCTCATCAACCGAATTGTCAATCACCTCAAAAGCAAGGTGGTGATACCCATCTATCTCTCTATCACCAATATACATATCAGGTCGGGTGCGAATATTTTCCGGAAACTGCAAAACACTAATCGAGGCTGAAGTATATTCTTTGGACATCTTTCCTCCCGTTGGCAAGACCTTGTATTATTGCGTATATTATACAAGAAAAGAAAAAAAAAATACACTGAATAGAAAAAAATATCGAAGAAACATCTTGTGAGAAAAATTGCCTTTTTTACGTTTTTTTGGTATACTATACCCTATGAAAGACGTACAAAACGAACGAGATGAGAGAAATATCCCCATCAACAAGGTGGGTATACGCGGGCTTCGTATCCCGATTGTGGTGAGGGATCAGCAACAGAAAACTCAGTCCACCATTGCCGATGTGAACATGTATGTCAACCTCCCCCATCACTATCGGGGAACCCATATGAGTCGATTTGGGGAGATACTTCACCGTTATAGCCATGATCTCTCCCTCGAACATCTCGAGGCTATCCTGAGCGAGATGAAACAGCGTTTTGACTGTGAAGAAGCCCACCTTGAGATCTCTTTCCCCTACTTTATTATGAAATCAGCCCCTGTATCTGGCGTGAAAAGTTATATGGAGTACCGTTGTTCTGTTCAAGCAAGTCTTGCCAATACTCTCTCGCTCACCATGGGCGTAGAGATACCCATCCACAGTCTTTGTCCTTGTTCCAAAGAGATCAGCGCCTATGGGGCACACAACCAGCGTGGTATCGTGAGGATTCAAGCGAGGACAAAAGGCTTTGTATGGTTTGAAGAGCTTATATCCCTGGCGGAAAAACAGGCCTCTGCCCCTTTGTTTACCATTCTCAAACGTAGCGATGAAAAGTATATTACCGAAAGAGCTTATACCAATGCCAAGTTTGTAGAGGATACAGCGAGAGATATCGCCCTCGCACTGAATCGCGACGAAAGAATAGTTTGGTACCATATCGAGGTTGAAAACGAGGAATCCATCCATAACCACAACGCTTACGCCTGTATTACGAGGGACAAGACCCATGAAGATTGAGAATTTTTCACCCTTTATGAATCCCAAAAAGACCGACCGAAAAAAGGCTGAAAAGGGATCCGCTCTCAACTTTAAAGCCATGATGGAGAGTCCGGATCTTGAAATATTTTTTAGCCAGATAGAAGAAGACTTCTCCGAAGAGGATCTCCGGGAGCTGGGGAGTATGATTGATCTTTTGGGAGAACAACTCTCTCAGAACCCTGATATCGAGCATTTTAACCGTTACCGAAGCTGTGTGAAAGCCCTGGTGCGGTATGCCATGAGAAACATGGAGGTGAAGACGATTACGAGTCGCTCTGGCTTTACCAAGGTCAATACCTATGTCATAGTGCAGTCAATCGATGAAAAACTGCAGCAGATGGCTCATCTCATCCTCTCAAACGAGCGAAATCGTGTCTCGTACTTTCAGCTGGTTCAACAGATCAAGGGTCTCCTTGTAGACTTGACTTCGTGAGAGCTTGCTATGATGAGGGAATGGCTCTCCTCTTCGGTAGAGGAAACACATCAGATTGCCCTTGAGATAGCCCGGCTGATAGAGGCCAAAACGATCCCCTCCTGGGTTCTTCTCAAGGGAGATATCGGGAGTGGCAAAACCACGCTGGTACGGGGACTTCTCTCTCACTGGCATCTGGAAGAGTTGGTGAGTAGTCCTACTTTTGCCATTGTTCACCAATATCCCCATCCTACCTGGACGATTTATCATGTTGATCTCTACCGTATCCATTCCGCTGAAGAGCTCGAAAATCTCGGGCTTGTTGAACTCTTTGAGGAGAATGCCCTTATCCTGATTGAATGGCCTGATATGCTTGCTGATGAGTTGAATTTTCCCCATACACTCATAGAACTCTCCTATGGCTATGAGGAAAACCATCGCCGCATTCGACTCCTGGTCACTCCCTCCGATGTCAGGTGATATGATATTCGTCTATCTTTGTGCGTAAGGTATTCCTATTTATCCCAAGAAAATCGGCTGTTCTAACTTTGTTTCGATCATTGATAAGAAGTGCCTGATGGATTAGTTCTCTCTCCACCTCCCCAATAACTTTATCGTACACGTGTCCCTCATAAGCAGGGTTTTCAAGGAAACCTTTTACCCATTCACTGAGAGAGAAAATCCTTTGTTCTTCTTCAGTATTCAGGAAGGGTACAATATGGTGGAGTTCGATTCTTCCCCCATGAGCAAGGATAAAGGCTCGTTCAATGCTATTCTCGAGTTCCCGGACATTGCCAGGCCAGGAGTAGTTCATCAGGGCAAGGAGTGCCTCTTCGCTAATCTCTACATGAGGCCTGTTCTCGCGTTCGGCTACCTTGTGGATAAAGTGCCGAACCAATAGGGGGATGTCGTCTTTTCTCTCTCTCAGAGGAGGGAGCTGAATCTCTATCACATTCAAGCGATAGTAGAGGTCTTCCCGGAACTTCTTTTCTTTGACGAGATTTTTGAGCACCTTATTGGTGGCGGCTATGATACGAACATCGATGGGGATTTTTGTCTCACTGCCCAGAGGGGAAATCTCCCGTTCCTGGAGAGCTCGAAGCAGATGAGCCTGCAAGGCAAAAGGCATATCCCCTATCTCATCGAGAAAGAGAGTCCCTCCATTTGCCACCAGAAAGAGCCCCTTTTTATCTGTGTTGGCTCCGGTAAAAGCCCCTTTTTTGTAACCGAAGAGCTCAGATTCGAGGAGATTCTCTGGTATCGAAGCACAATTGATGCTTACAAAGGGTTTATCTTTTCGCGAACTATTGTAGTGGAGGGCACGAGCTACCAGTTCTTTTCCTGTACCACTTTCTCCAAGAATCAATACCGAGGCGTTGGTATCAGCTACTGTATGGATCAATTCAAAGACAGCTCGCATTTTGGCATTCTTTCCCACAATGTGGTGAAAGGCATAGTTTTTTTCAAGCTCTTTTTTGAGGGTGAGATTTTCTTCCAGCAGGGAGGCTTTTTCTTGCTGAAGGGTTCTCGCAAGCCTTACCTTGTTGGAGAGTATCTGTCCCACGAGAAAAAGCATACTCTCCAGATCCTTGAGATAGGTTTTATTGTCATACTCTTTTTCGATGGCGAGAACACCGAGAGTAAGCCCCTCCAGCTTTAACGGTACAGCAATGAAAGAGATGGGTTTCTCTTTGTCTCGCTTGATCTTGAGTCGGTTGAGAAAACGGCTTTCTTCATGAATATTGGGGATAGACTGGGGTTCACCAGTGGCTACTACCCCACCGATAATGCCCTCTCCTACCCGATAGATACCGCGCTCGCATTCCTCTGGAGTGAGTCGATACCCGGCAAAAATAGAGAGTTTATCGCTTTGTTCTGGTTCAAAGAGAACAAGCATCCCCCGATCGATATGGATTCGTTCACCCAGAATATTCATCACCGAGTCAAAAACATCCTGAAGATCAATCTTTCTCTCAATGATCTGAGAAATCTCTATGAGAATCTCCTGGAGGTGGATTTTGTATTTCAGTTCCTCATAGAGGCGGGTTCGATAGAGGATCTGGGCAGCCTGATTGGAGATAGTATAGAGGAGTTCGAGATCTTCTTCTGAAAATGCGTTTTTTTCAACACTGTCAACACTTAAAACGCCAATAATCTGTCCCTCGACCTGAAGGGGTACAATAAGCTCGGATTGGATGTCCTCCCGTAGGGGGATATAGAGAGGATCCTGATGGACATCGTTTACCAGTCTTGGGATACCATCTTTAAACACAGCCCCCGTCAATCCCTCACCCACAGCGATAGGAACACGCTTGATCTTGTTTTCATCAAACCCTCGATACGCAGCATAACGGAGGTATTTTGAGCCGTCCTCTTTTAACATAATCGATCCTGTCGTTGCACGGGTGAGCTCGATGGCCTTGTCCAGCATAAGCCCCAGGAGTTCATCAGGATCCTGGGTTTGATTCATCGCAATACTGAGGTACTGGATCATTCGCAAGCGTTTGATCTGACTTTCTTCCCCTGACATGCTCTCTCCTGCCTAATTTTTCACCATCATTATAAGGAGCGATGAAAAATTAGGCAATTTTTTTTGTATTTTTTCTTATCATTCGGAAGTTTTATTTTTTATTCTCCATAGAATTAAGGGTAAAAAATATTTTGGCACGTTTTTTGCAATAAGATGAATAAGAAAGCTGAAAAGGAGGATTTTCTATGTCTCTTTCGGTACGCGATCACCTGCTCACCGATATTATCGGAAATCGACAGGTGAAATCAACGGTGAAGGATGAGTACAAAAATGTGCCCATCCCTGAGTATTTTGGGTGTAATGTGTTTAATGATGAGGCGATGAGGACTTATCTCCCCTACAAGACCTACTCCAGGCTCAAAACCATCATCGCTACAGGTGAACCGATCGATGATGCCCTCGCCGAGGAAGTAGCTCATGGCGTCAAGGAGTGGGCTCTCAGCAAAGGTGCTACCCACTACACCCACTGGTTTCAACCCATGACGGGGACAACGGCAGAGAAGCACGATAGCTTCCTGGATTTTGATGGTGATGGTCAGCCTATCAATCGTTTCTCTGGCAAGGCACTCAAACAGGGTGAGCCGGACGCTTCGAGTTTTCCTAGCGGTGGGCTTCGTGCCACCTTTGAGGCTCGTGGTTACACAGCCTGGGATCCCTCTTCCCCCATTTTTATCATGGAAGGGGTTAACGGGAATACGCTCTGTATCCCGACCGTGTTTCTTTCGTACACAGGTGAGGTTCTCGACAAGAAGGCACCCCTCCTTCGTTCCATGGAGGCCTTGAGTAGAGAAGCCACCAGACTTCTCCACCTCTTTGGCAAGAAGAATGTGAAGAGGGTGACCACAACTGTCGGGCCAGAACAGGAGTACTTCTTGATTGACAAGTCCTATTTCCTTCGTCGTCAGGATCTTGTTCTCACAGGTCGTACGCTGTTTGGAGCGAAGCCTCCCCGTGGACAGCAGATGGAAGACCACTATTTTGCTTCCATCAGAGAGAGAGTGCTTGCCTTTATGCAAGATGTGGAGATTGAAGCATTTAAACTTGGTATTCCTGCGAAGACGCGCCACAACGAGGTGGCTCCCGCTCAATTTGAGATTGCTCCTATCTTTGAGACGACCAATATCGCTACCGACCACAACCTTCTCCTGATGGAAATCATGAGAAAAGTGGCAAACAGGCACAATTTTGCTCTGCTCCTCCATGAGAAGCCTTTTAAGGGTGTGAATGGTTCGGGAAAGCACAACAACTGGTCTATGGCAACAGACACGGGAGAAAATCTCCTTGAGCCTGGTAAAACACCCCATGAGAATCTGCAGTTCCTTACGGTGCTTACCACGGTACTGACTGCGGTATACCGCTATGCCGATCTTCTCCGTACTTCTGTGGCTACCCCGGGGAATGACCATCGCCTTGGAGCTAACGAGGCTCCTCCTGCGATTATCTCGGTTTTTCTTGGACAGCAGCTCTCTCAGATTCTTGATGATATTGAGAACAACAAAAAAACTGATTACACCGACAAGCAGATCATTGACCTGGGTATCAGCACACTTCCCCGCATTAGCAAAGACAACACCGATAGAAACCGAACTTCCCCCTTTGCGTTTACAGGAAACAAGTTTGAGTTCCGTGCGGTGGGTTCTTCGCAATCTATTGCTGGCCCTAACTTTGTCCTGAACACGATTGTGGCAAAAGTGCTTCGTGAAGTCTGTGACAAAATCGAAGCCAACCTCAAGAACGGTATGGATTTTAACAAGGCTGTGATGGAGGTTATCCTCCCTATGATCAAGGAGAGTAAGCCTATTCGTTTTGAGGGTAACAACTACTCTCCAGAGTGGGAAAAGGAGGCTGCTCGTCGAGGTTTGCCCAATCGCAAGACTACACCAGAATCTCTGAAGGACTTTATCGCTCCAAAGAATATCGAGGTTCTGAAAGAGATGGGAGTTCTCAGCGAAGTGGAGATTAAAGCCCGCTATCACATCCTCGTAGAAAACTACTCCAAGACGCTGAATATCGAGGTTGAAACAGCTCTGGCTATGGCCAAGACCCAGATCTTGCCGACGGTGATACGCTATCAGCAGATTCTGGCTCAGTCGGTAAGCTCGGTGAAAGATCTTATAGCACAGCCAACCTACAAAACCCAGCTGGCTCTTCTTGAAGAATACTCCTCCCTGGTGGTTGAGTTGCAAAAGAAGATTGCCGATCTGGAAACTGTTCTAGCCACAACTGAGGAAACCGAGGACGAAGTCAAGAAGGCAGACCTCTACTGTCAAAAGGTGATACCAGCAATGAATGCCCTGAGAGAGGTGGTTGATACGCTGGAAGACAAGACTGCCGATGACCTCTGGCCATTACCCAAGTACCGTGAGATGCTCTTTGTTTACTGAGGTCAACAAAAGACAAAAAAAAACAGCCCGGGAAATCCGGGCTGTTTTTTTATCATCCTGGTTTTGTTCTCGTAGAAGCAAGAGGGATTACTTACGACTCTACGATCTTTTTCAACCACTCGATCTCAAGCTCGGGATAGAGGGGAAATCTCTTCAACAGCTCAATCACTTTCTGCTGGGAGGATGTTTTCACCTCCGGGGCAATTTCGTACTTGGCCTTACTTGGGCCGTTGTCCTTCTCAGAGAAGAGGGGTTTGGTGTTCTCAACCACACGAGCGATGATCTCAGCAATTTCTTCCATATCCTTTTCGGTCATACCAAGGCTGGTTACTGCGGGTGTACCAATACGAAGCCCGCTCGTGTACCAGGGACCATTGGGATCGTAGGGGAGAGAGTTTCTATTGAGGGTTACGCCACATTCGCGGAGGGCACTCTCAGCCTGTCTCCCTGTGATGCCCTTTTTGGCCACATTCACAAGGAAGAGGTGATTATCCGTGCTGCCAGTCACTATGTCTAATCCTCGTTTCTGGCATGCTGCCGCCAGTGCCTGGGCGTTCTTTACAATCTGATGAGCGTATTTTTTGAATTCTGGTGAGAGAGCCTCTTTGAGGGCAACGGCCTTGGCTGCCATGACATGGGGAAGAGGACCACCCATAACGAGAGGACACCCTTTGTCCAGGGCATCGGCAAACTCCTTTTTCGCCAGCACAAGACCACCACGAGGACCGCGAAGGGTCTTGTGGGTAGTTGTGGTGACCACATGAGCGTAGGGCACAGGGTTGTACTCACCCTCAAAAACACCACCAGCAACCAGTCCTGCAAAATGAGCCATATCCACCATAAGCACTGCCCCAACCTTGTCAGCGATTTCTCTCATTCGCTTGAAATTGATCTTTCGTGGATAGGCACTGTAGCCAGCCAGGAGGATGAGGGGGCGAATTTCCATGGCTTGTCTTTCGATGGTATCGTAGTCAAGCACACCTGTTTCTTTATTGACAGCATAGCTATACACATCAAACATACGAGCAGATACATTGTAACGGTACCCATGCGTCAGATGTCCACCCGAATAGTAATCAAGCCCCAGGAGGCGCTGATTTCCCAGTTTTTCCTTGAGTTCTTTCCATTGAGCATCGGTGATTTTGTAGAGGTTTGTTTCGCCGAGCTTTTCGAGGTACGGTACCTCAACCCGGGTGTTCAGAATAGCCCAAAAGGCCATGAGGTTGGCATCCGCCCCACTGTGGGGTTGAACATTGGCATATTCTGCCCCAAAGAGTTCACAGGCATACCTGGAGGCCGTTTCCTCGATGGCATCCACGTTTTCACACCCTGCATAAAAACGATGGTAAGGGAACCCTTCGGCATACTTGTCGGTGAGGAGATTTCCCATGGCGAGCTGGACGGGGAGTGAGGAGTAGTTTTCACTGGCGATAAGCTTGAGATGGGTGCGTTGAGCCTCGAGCTCTGCGATCACAGAACGGGCAATCTCTGGCGTCACCTTCGCCACCTGACTGAGGTTTGCCATATAGGCAACCATCCCAGCCGATGGTTTTGTCGTGCTGGTTAGATACTCTTGAATAACCTTGACTGACATACTTCCTCCTTCAAAAGTATCCCTGCCCAGGCGGACGACAGGGTATGACAGGCTCCCTGATGGTCAATTCCATCCTCGCCAGTTGCCAGCACTATAGTATAACGAAGAGGGAAAATTCTTTCCAGTTTTTTGATGGCTTTTTTCTCTGAGGCCCTGAGGTTTTTATTTCTGAAGAGAGGCTTCGATGACCTCAAAGAGACGCTTATCCTCATCGTTGAGAACAAGTTTAAACTTTTCAATGCCCACCGTGTTCTTCAGACGAAGTAGATAAATATCGCTTAAGATCTTCTGTCGTACTGTATAGATCAAGACAGGGTTTTGGGACTGTGTTGCTTTTGCGGTTTTGAGGTCTGAGAAGAAAGCCACAAGCGCATCAGTATGATCAATAGCCATGAGAAACATAGAACGATCAATCAGTGGAGTACGAAACGAGGGATCAAGATAATGAGTATACAAAGGAAGTCCCTTGCTTTCAAAAACATAATAAGAAAAGATGCTTATCTTTATCCCATCTTTGAGCCTCTGATTCAGGGGAGAAAAAAACGGCTCCAACCATTGTCCATCCTGCACAGAGATAAGAATCTCTTCGGTAGCTTTTTGTATAAGGGTAAGTATCGAGTTTTCAATATTTTTTTGACTGATAATATTCCAGAAGAAATCGGTTTCATTGACACTCATGAAATCCCGTAGCTGAGTGTGGATGAGTTTCTTGGAATCAACAAAATCACTCTCAAGGTTGCGGAGAAACTCGTCTATCTCCACTGGAACATAGGTATCTGGATTGGATTTGATGATTCTGGCACCACCCTTGTCCACGAGTCTGTTAAGCATCTCATAGACCACAGGACGGAGTATTCCGCTATTCTTACTCAACTGGTATCCCGTAATGGGATGTGTCTCCAGAAGAGCAAGATATACTTTGGCCTCATTACTACTCAGTCCCAGTCGCTCAAAATGCTTGATGAGGAGCTCTTCGTTTTCGATTGCCAACCCTACCTCCTTGTCCTACTGTCCCTGCAACCTTCCTCTTCCCCTGCCCTCCAGGATGAGTTCCTGTTTGCTCACATCAAAAATCATCACCGTCGCTTCAAAACGGGAACTCCCATCCTCAAGCACAGGATTTCCTGTCAACACAATACGCTTCTGTTTGATATAGTACTGCCCCCATCGGGCTGTTACCTTTTGACTCCCCTTGGTAATCTGCACATCCCCCAGGAGATTTGCTTTGTCTTCCTTCTGGTACATGTCAAGCACCAGACAGGAAACCTCCGCCGCTCCACTCTCGTTGGTAAAATGGATGCGTGGGTCTTTGGTTACCCTCGTATAACCAAACACCTCATAATAATCCAGCCTTCCTCCTGTAATGACATAGCCCTGTTTTTTGTCTGTTACCGCTACCTCATCAGTGGCTGTATAACTTGAGATCTTCCCATCCCCGTATGAGATCTGCATCAAACGAGACGCTATAGTGGTATCATCCTGTTCCAGCAGGGCATTGCCCTGAACAGAAAGCCTGTTGGCAGACTGGTAGAGCTGAGCCTGGTCACCACTGAGAATATAGTTTTTCCCTTTAATCCTCACATTACGGTAAAAGAAGACGTTATTCTTTTCGGGAAAGAAGCGGATAACCCCACCCGAAGCCTCAACCCCATCCCTGGTGAGGTAGAGGCGAGGGTTTCTGGTGGCAACCACCTCCCTACTCCTCATGTCATAGGTGCCCTCTCCAGCGACAAGTCTCGCCCCACGCTGGTTATCGACAAACGACACATTTCCAAAGGCATACCCTGTTTTTTTCTGGTCCTCATAGACAATCGTATCAGCCTTGAGAATACTACTTCCCTGTTGAATGGTAGGAACACTCTTTGCCTTTCCCTCAAGGAGAAGCCGTTGAATCTCCCATTGAAAGACGCTTCTCTCTGCTGAGACGGTTATAGGTTCATTGCTCTGAAGAATCTGGGCAAAAGCAAGAGAAACAGCCATTCCACACACAAGAACGAGAAACTTATTGCTGAATTTTGGCATCGATATTCTCCATACGTATCTCCTTGAGTGAGGCATCAGCGACAAGGTTGTAACCCAAAAGTTTTGTCCCGCCCCTCTGGATAACAACAGGTATACCAGGTTCTGAGAAAAACTGCTTTTTTGTATTATCCCACTGGATGCGCTCGGTTTCCAGGCTTGTCTCACTGGCGAGAACACGGACATTTCCCTCGGCAATCACGAGAAGACTTTTTTTATTCACCTGCCCCTTGTTGGCTGTCAGGATACTATCCAGTATCTCAACCCCATTCGACACCCGATAAAATACCACACGAAAATTATAAATAAACACATCATCACTATTCTGATGCATCGTGGCTTCTGAAGCCTTCAGCTCCCATTCCTTCTGCCCCATGGTGTTAATAGCCACATATTTAAAGTCCGAGATAAGAAAGTTGGGAAGCCCAAGAGATTTCTCTGGCTGAGATTCCTTTAAGCCACAGCTACTCACCAGCAAAACCAGAACACCACTCCATACATATCGCATGTTTTTCTCCCTTCTCTTTATCGGCCAATAGTAGTAAGAATTTTACTCACTAATATTATACACAGAAGAAAAAAGAAAATCAAACAAAAAGCTTGATTTTTTATTCAACATGTGCTATACTAACACAGAAAAAACGCTTGAGTAAATGCCAAAAATACCGATAATACAATTGAAAAAAATAGCAGGGGGTCCGTATGGAAAAACCTCATATCTCGTCCTCTGAGGACAGAACCATGATATCTTTTTACACCCTGGATGACACCGTTAAAAATACGGTACAGGAAAAACTACGAGAGATTGTCAAAAAATACGACCATCCTCTCTCCCGCCAGGAAAACATTGATGTTATCTATACCTGTCTCAAAGAATTGATGATCAATGCTTCCAAAAGTAACATCAAAAAAACCTTTTTTATCGAGGCACAGATCAACGAAAACGATAGAGAAATCTATGAAAAGGCAAAGTCTAGCTTCAAAAAACTCTTAACAGACAAATACTTCTCCTATCTTCGCGAGAAACTTCGTAAACATAATGCTTATGTTCAGGTAGAGTTTGAAGAAAAAGAAAGTGGCATCGTTCTCAAAGTATACAACAATACCCCTCTGTGGGAGGATGAGGAAAAAATCATACGACAGTCTTTGAAAAAGGCAAGCGAAAGTTCAGATACGAATCTCACCCTCTACTACACCGAAAGTGATAACCACGAGGGAGCAGGGCTTGGCTTGATGCTTATTATTCATCTGCTTCGTGAAGTGGGTATAGATCCCCGTCTCTTTCGTATTGGCGTTGTGGATGGGAAAACAATGGCAAGGATTGAAATCCCCTTTTCAGCAGATTATGAGCCGCTCAGGAAACGTCCTTAGTTCTGTGAATGGGGCTTTTCTTTTTGTGTGAAGAAACGATAGAGAGCCTCCCGTAAAATCGGGAGGTTTTCTTTTGTTAGCGCTGAAACAAAATAAGCCGATGGAAAATTTTGTCTCAATTGAAGATAGGTCTCTGTTTCCAGCAGATCAATTTTGTTGAAACATAGAATCTGGGGTATGTGTTCTGCTCCAATCTCGTGAAGGGTTCTTTTGACCGTCTCTATTTGCTGGAGGTACGCTGGATGCACACTATTGACAACATGAATGATGAGTTCCGTATCAATAGTCTCAAGCAGGGTAGAACGGAAACTCTCTACCAGTGTGTGTGGCAAATCCTGAATAAACCCTACCGTATCGGTCAGGATAACCTGGAAAGATTGTGTTCCGTCCGTTAACCACAATCGTCGTGAGGTTGTATCGAGGGTAGCAAAAAGCTTATCTTCGATGAGAACATTGGCATGGGTAAGCGCCTGCAAAAGGGACGATTTTCCAGCATTGGTATAGCCAACCAGAGCGACGCTGTGTTGTTGTTTGCGGCGTTTCTTTCGTCTTTCCTGCATTCCTTTTTCTGCTGTTTTGAGACGCTCGGTGAGGGTATGAATTCTTTTTCTGAGGAGTCGCCTATCCATTTCGAGCTGTTGTTCTCCTGGTCCTCGCATACCTATACCACCACGGATACGAGACATCTCTTCACCTCGTCCAACAAGACGGGAAAGCATGTAGTTCACCTGAGCAAGTTCTACCTGGATCTTCGCCACTTTTGTTTTGGCATGGAGGGCAAATATCTGAAGGATCAATTCTGTTCGGGTCATGACCTTACAGAGGGTTTTTTCTTCTACTGATCTGACCTGGGAAGGGCTCAATTCTTGTTGAATAATGATGCCATCAAGTTCTTCAGTATGGTAAAAATCAACCAATTCCTGAAGTTTCCCTGTTCCCAGGTAGGTTTTTGGATCGACAGTGCGAATAAATACTATCAGTTTATCCACTACCTCATAGCCGGCTGTTCTCGCCAGCTCTGACAACTCCTCGAGAGAAACCTGTTGAAGAAGAAGGTTTTTTCGGTGTTCGACAACACTTAGTAATAATACTTTCATTAGAATGGTGTTTCCTTTAACATTTGAAGTATAGGTTCAAACGATTGAAAAAATTCCCATGTCTTTTTGAGATTTTCTTCGTAGAGTTTATGTTTTGCCTGTCCCACGCTATGGGCATTGCGCAGGTATTTAGGAAGTGATTCGGTGGTGTCAGCATAGAGCTTTCCTACCACATCCTTGAGAGAGAGATAGTGACCATAAAACTCCCGAAAAAGATCAGACGCTATACCATTCATGGAAACAATATGTCTCTCGAGGGAGCGTTTGTTTTCCGCACCCTCTCGGCGTTTTATCAATAACAGGAATTTACTTCCCATCTCTCCATTGACATCAAAAGATTTTGCAAATTCTTTTAATTTTTCTTGGTATTTATCCAGGGCATAAAAAACATCTGAAATACTCCGCCTAAAGTATTCATCGCTAAATACTCCGTTCATCATCACAATATTGAAAATCGGGTGCATCCATTCTTTGTAGTAGACCTCAAAAAAGTGCTTCAAAATAGACAGGGTATAACTATGGGAAAAAGAAGCTAATCCAAGGTTTTCTAGTTCCTTTGCTCTATCTACGGTATAAACCCCTACAGGTTTCAGGTTTGGGAAATATGCGCGGATGTTTTTCTCCACATTTTCGAATCTCACTTGTTTCATGGCTTTTTCAAGGAGCCATTTGAGTCTTTTGCCTAAAATTTCGGTATATTTTTGTACCAGGTCAAAACGAATATGGACAAAAGAAGGAAAATAGGAGGGATTTTTCTTCACCACTCTTATTAAGAGTGTGAGATAGTTTCGGTAAAGGAACTCTTGAAGGGTCGATTTGAGAGCCTCTATCTGAGAAACAAAAGTAGCTTTCATCGTTTCTCTTTCGGATTTTTCTTTATCTTCATCCATCGAGATCATCTCATCGTACACTGAAAACAAAGCCTGAAAAGGAGCAAGAAAATCAACCTGGAGATCGATCTGGAGGAGAGCCTCTTCGAGGTTTGTGAAATAAGAAAGCAATGCCTCTGCAGGAATATCGACAAAATGGGCTTCTGAACCAACCGTATACGAGGGATCAAAACGCTTCAAAAGCCAGTCAAATTCGTAAAAAATGAGATTTTTCATGTACATAAGCAGGGTATAGGCCTGGTTTGCTTTTTCTTTTTTTTCTGAAGAAAAGGAGGCCAGGTATTCTTCCGCATCCTGTCGAATGGCTGCCACGGTCTGGGATGAGAGATTGGTCTTAAGACGTCGATAAATACTCTCATACCCAAAAACAGCAAAAACCTTTTCCTTATCTACCTCCATCAGGGCCTCAAAGAGACGTTCTATGCCTGTTTTGCCCTGGTCTGGGGTATCCCATTGAGGGGTTTCCATAATCTCAAACATAGGCTTGAAGAAGAGAAGTTTTAATTGAAGCTCATGCACCTTATAAGCAAAGTAGCGTGTTACGGTTTTTTGTTTGCGATTGTAGATGGCTGGTCGGATGAGTGCCAGATCTTTGTGAACCTGTCTCAGAGCCTTGTACTGGATATAACTTTCCTGTGCCTGAATACCAAGTAACGCCAGAAAGAAAAGCACAATTCTATCCCAGAGTGACAGTTCAACGTTTAGGGGGGATTTTTCACTGATGGGTGGAGAGGGTGCAGCAGCCGGTTGAGGTTTTTGCTGTTCATGGTCTTTAGTTTGAAGCTTCGTTAACTCTCTTTTCAGACGTTCCTTTTCCTTCTCTTCAAGCTCGAGAGCTTTGGCGTCAAATACACCGTTCTGAAGTATCCCCTTTTCTCTTGCTCGCTGGATAGCGTCTTTATCATACGGCATACAAGCGTTTTATCACCTCTATTTTTCCTCCCCGCCTGAACCCACAAGCTGGTATATCGCCCCTTCTTTTCTTGGAATCTTTTTCAGCGCATAGGGTGAAACCTTTTGCACATGATGATTTTCATCAACCAGGACTACCTCTCGTTTCAAGAGATTTATCGACATAACGTGATACTCGAGGTTTCCTACCATGACCTTGGAGCCTACCTCTGGGTAGAAACCTTTCTCCTGTTGATAAAAATCCACCTCATACGCCAGACAACACAATAATCGACCACAAACCCCTGTAAGTTTACTGGAATTGACCAAAAAACCCTGATCTTTTGCCATTTTGAGATAGATGGAGCTCATGTGACAGTTAGAGCGTGTACAACAGAGTTCTACCCCACAAATACCGCACCCACCCTCTATTTTGGCAGCATCGCGAACCCCGATCTGACGCATTTCTATACGCGTTTTGAAAATGGCTGCAAGCTGCTTGACCAGCTGACGGAAGTCTACACGGTTATCCGAAGTAAAGTTAAATATCACTTTTTTCCTTCCCAGGAGGAAATGAACATTGATAAGCTTCATATCAAGCTGGAGGGATTTGATCTCTTTTAAGGCAAGCTGATAGGCCTGGTGTGACTCTGCTCGCAGGTTTTGCCATTCTTGAAGTTCCTTCTCTGTGGCCAATCGTATCACGAAGAGGTGTTCTATTTCAACTGGGGCGTGTTCCTGTTTCGCTTCGAGTATGCTTTTTTCGTCAAGTTCAATATCCTCTGCCTGTTGAGCGGGCTGGGCAACAGGTTCAGGCTTATGCAGATACCGTCTCAACTCTTCATGAGATATCTCTACCACACCAGTCATACTCAGAGCAATATCCTCTCCAAATCTGGTATTCACCACATACCATTTATTTTTTTCGACGGTGATGTTTCCCTCACACCTATAGGGAAGAACCATATGATCGAAAAAAGTTTTCATGTACGCTACTTTTTGCATGAATTATGCCTCCTCTTCGCAGCCATATCGTATCTCAAACTCATTGTAAGGATTCCATTCACTTTCAGTGATGGTGTGTTTTACATCCTCAACCTCTGCCATGGATGGTCCTCGAGACAGAACCATCAAAAACTCCGCTATCTGTTCCTTTGTACCTACGGCAAACACCTTGACCCTTCCATCTCGCATATTGCATACCCAGCCGGTTACCTGAAGCATCATCGCCATACGCTGAGTAAAAAAACGGTAACCTACCCCCTGCACTCTCCCGGAAATGATTGCTTCCATTTGGTAAAACATATCTATTCCCCTACTCTGATTTCCAGTTTTGGTATGGCTGGTCTCTCACCATCATAGGCAAAAAACCACACCACATAATCATTCGCAGCAATTTCGAGTTCAACATTGGTAGAAAAAAGCACACCCTCCCCTATCCTTAGTTCAACCTCTCGTAGTCGCCAGGTTTCTTTCGATTTGTTGTCTATGAGAACATTCCAGCCTTTTTTTTGTTCGTTGGCTATCCAGCGCACCTCAATAAACTTCGCATTTCCCACACGAAACACCCGTTTATCCTCTGCCTGACCACGCACTGCCCACCAGAAAAACCAGAACACAACCGCGAGAAAAATATAAAAGACAAGCATCTGGAGAGTTGTTCGGTTATTTCCTACTAGACGATAATACCACTTGGTTGTTTCTTCTTCGGGGGGCTTACGTCTCCTCTTTAACCGTTCTTCTCGAGAGTAACGATAAGTATAGGAAGGATTTTTGAGTTCATCAAAATTCAGGTTAGGCTTTTTTTTCATACCCTTCCCTCCGACTGATAAGAGCAAGACATCCACTGGCCAGCCAGTTTGGCAGAGGCAACCATTTTCCTCCTGTTCTCTGCCAGAAGTAATACCACTGATGAACGGTAATGTTGTAATGCCGGCAGAAGTCCTGAAAGTCCTTGATAGTCATCAGGTGAATATTGGGGGTATTGTACCACTCATAGGGGAGAGCTCTGGATTTTGGCATCCGACCAGAAAAGAGAAGATTAAACCGTATACGATAATGCCCAAAATTAGGAAAGCTCACAATCACATGGCGACCAATACGAAGACTCTCAAGGATCAAGAGATCAGGTCTCTGGAGTTGTTGCACGGTCTGGCTAATAATGACATAATCAAAAGACTGATCCTCCACATCCTTGAGAGAGAGATTAATATCTCTTTGTATCACAGGTATTCCCTTCTCTACACAGGCGAGAAAACTCTCCTCATCAATTTCCACCCCCATTCCCTTCACCTGTTTGTGATGGATAAGGTAAGAAAGCAATTCCCCTTTTCCACAGCCGAGGTCAAGAACCTTGCTTCCTGGAGTTATCCAGTCTGCCATGACACCCAGATCAACACGCATACCCAGTGATTCCTCAAGCCGCTTCATGCCCATTCTCCTGCCAGAGTTTACTCGAGGACTCAAGAAACCGCTGGATGAGGGACGACTCCTTTTCAACCTCAAGCAGAAAAGCATCATGTCCATAGGAAGAGTCGATATTGTAAAAAGTAACATCCTTATGATTGGCGATCAGGGCGTCTACCAGTTCCTGGGTCTGGGAGGGTGGAAAAAGCCAATCCGAAGAAAACGAAAGGAGAAACATACGGGAAGCAATTCTTTTCATAGCTTCTTTGAGACTCCCTTTCCCATACTTTGCCGCCACATCAAAGTAATCCATCGCTTTGGTAACATAGAGATAGGTATTGGCATCAAATCTTTCGACGAATTTCTGTCCCTGATGGTGGAGATAGCTCTCCACGGCAAATTCAGTGGAAAAATCAAAGCTGAACTCGCTTTTATTCTGAAGTTTTCGTCCAAATTTTTTCTCCATTGAGACTTCACTCAGGTAGGTAATATGGCCAATCATCCTTGCAATGGAAAGACCTTTTTCAGGTACAGCCTTTCCATAGTAGTCGCCATTCTGCCAGTTGGGGTCAGAGATGATAGCGTTTCTTCCTACGGCATTGAAGGCAATACTTTGCGGAGAAAGTCTCCCCGTCGAAGCAATAACCATGGCTGAGTGGACATGCTCTGGATAGCGGAGAGCCCATTCAAGAGCCTGCATCCCACCCATCGAACCACCAGCCACACTGAGCCATTTTGTAATCCCGAGGTGTTTCATGAGATACCACTGCACCTGGACCATATCCCCGATCGTAATGACAGGAAACGTAGTACCATACGGCTTGCCTGTTTTGGGATTGAGGGATGATGGTCCCGTTGTCCCCTGGCATCCCCCCAGGACATTGGAACAAACCACAAAATACCGGCTGGTGTCAAACGCCTTTCCAGGGCCAATAGCATCGTTCCACCAGCCAGGCTTGTGACCTATCTCCTTGTGATACCCTGCAGCGTGGGCATCCCCCGAGAGAGCATGACAGATCAGGATGGCATTACTCCTTGTTTCATTGAGTGTGCCATAAGTTTCATACGCCACGGTCACGGGACCTATTTTGGCCCCACTCTCCAGGGCAATCTCCTTCACTCCCATCTCAGAGAGCGAAAGGTACTGCGTCTCAACAACCCCTATATCGTTCATTGCGTTTCCGTTTCCTCCACAAATACCCGAATCCCCTCAATCTTACGTATGACAACCTCTTTTCCAGCGGGAATAACATTGCCTTTCAAGGAGATCGCCGGGAAATAATCTCCATAGTATTTCACATAACCCTTGCCGGTTGCGTTGTTGATCTCCTCAGTGACCCGTACTGCCTTGCCTATCATGGCATCCTGATTGGTAGGTACGGCATGGTGCTCCAGA
>FWWL01002310.1_pt1 | contig 40409 bp, 37 predicted proteins | sample 2228331 | NCBI WGS metagenome assembly FWWL01 (sample SAMEA103939775, study PRJEB20133) | metagenome
CAGTGATTTCACCGGCAGCGCGCGGATATAGACGATTGCGCTTTCTGGGCGATTTGGATGTGGTGTGTCCATGACAACGCCCTCCTTCAAGGCACGTTGGAGTTTCTCGGCGGCGATCTGGACGACGCTTAAGCGTGACCAAGGCTTCCGGCTCGCCAAGCCCATGCGCCCGCTCGCTCACCTGCGTTCAACCTTACTGCGACCATGCGCACGACCTTGATTGACCATGCGCCCGGACCGCCTGTTGGCGCAGCATGTCGCGCGCACAAGCCCGCACGTGCCCAGACCCTTGTCCTGCGGCGCAATCCTCGCTCGCGGCGCCTTTCTTGACCGGCCCCATGGATCGGCAACCGGCCTTGCCCATGATATGGGCTCGCGGTCATGGTTCCGCAAGGGTTCCCGGCCAAAAAACGAATGTGACGCCAAGGTGACGCCAAGCCGCGCTGCTGCCGGTGATGGCGCAAGTCGAGGGCGCTTCCGGCGCGGCGCGGATTTTGACCAAGGTTTGGCGCGGTTGCCGCTTGCGGTTTCGGTGTGTCTATCGCGTGTTGCGCTTTGCAAAGCGGATGTCCGTGCGGTATCGTTTGTGCACGAGGCGCGGTTAGGGTATTTTGGCAACGAGCCGGTCGACGATCAGCAATCCGGATTTAGGAGTCCTTGTCACTGGCTTTCAGCTTTGGACTGCCCAAGACTTTGGACCGCACAAGACCATGTCGATTCCAGGCCAGCTGTCACGCGAAGAAATGTTGCGGATCAGGCTTGAAATCCTGCGGCGCGAGCATCGTGATCTTGACGAAGCGATTGCGGCCCTGCACGCGCGGGGGGGCGCCGATCAGCTCACGCTCGTACGTCTCAAAAAGAAAAAGCTTCGGCTGAAAGATGAAATTGCCCGCATCGAAGATGAGCTGACTCCAGACATCATCGCCTAACGCAGGGGTGGTTTGGCGTCAGCGGGTGGTGAGAAGGGCGAAGACGGGCGAGAAGGAGGGCCAAACCCCGCGCAAAGGGCAGGCGAGTCGCTCAGCCGTCGAGGATCTTCCGAAGCTTTGTAAAGCTTTCCGCGATGTCTTTGCTTTTTCCGGCAACAAAAGCGTCAAGCCGCGGCCAAAGCTTGATGGCACGATCGGCCAGCGGGTCTGAACCTTGCGCGTAAAGGCCTGCCTGCACCATGGGTTCGACGCGTTCCCAGGTCGCCAAAAGGCGGCGGGCCTCGGCAAGGGTGGCATTTTCCGCCGGCGTCGCACAGGCCGGTAGGCTGCGCGAGACCGAGCGCAAGACATCCACCGCCGGAAACCGCCCCCGCTCGGCGATCGCCCGATCAAGCACGACATGGCCGTCAAGCACGCCCCGCAGGATATCGGCGACGGGTTCGTCCAGATCTGAGCCCGCAACCAGAACGGTAAAGATTGCTGTAATATCGCCCTGCCCTTCCATGCCCGGCCCGGCACGTTCAGCAAGCCGCATCAGTTGGTGTGCGACCGAAGGCGGATAGCCGCGCAGTCCCGGCGTCTCCCCAGCGGCAAGCGCGATTTCTCGATGCGCCTCCGCAAAGCGGGTGGCTGAGTCGAGCAAAAGCAGGACTTGCGCGCCTTGGTCGCGGAAATACTCAGCAACCGTCATTGCGGCCCAGGCTGCGCGCCGTCGCACAAGCGCTGAGCGGTCTGATGTGGCGGTCACCACCACCGAGCGCTGCAGGCCCTCAAAACCCAAAACATCGTCAAGAAAATCGCGCAGCTCGCGCCCCCGTTCGCCCACAAGGCCTAAGACGACAACATCAGCCTCAACCCCCCGCGCGAGCTCGGCAAGAAGCATCGTCTTGCCCACGCCGGAGCCCGCAAATAGGCCCAGTCTTTGCCCGCGAACGAGCGGCAACAGCGTGTTGAACACATCAAGCCCGGTTGCAAGCCGCCCCCCAAGCCGCTTGCGCTTGGCCGCATTTGGCGGCGATGTCAGAATGCTTTGCCGCTTCAACCCGCGGGCAAGCGGGCTTCCATCAAGCGGCAGGCCCAAAGGATCGATGACCCGGCCAATCCAAGCCGGGCTCGGCGCCAGCGCGAGCGGCCCAAGATGCTCGACCCGATCGTCAACAGCTAAACCCTCGGCAGGGCCATCGGGCAAGATCTCGACGCGAGCGCGCGACAGCGCGACAATCTCGCCGCCCAACTCTTTCGGGCCATCGCCGCGCGAAGCAAAGCGGACCTGATCGCCAAGCCGTGCTTCAGGCGGCAGCCCCTCAGCCACAACCACCGGCCCGCGGGCTGCCACAATCCGGCCAAAGCGGCGAACGGGTTTGATTTCGGCAATCTCGGCGATGAGGGGCTCGAACAGGTTCATGGTGATGCGAGCCTGGTTTGCACGTGACCTTTCCTTCGTGGCCGCGCTTACTTTGTGGCCGCGCGTCTGCGCGAGCGGGGGCCATGGCCCGCTGCTCGCCATACGTGCGGCCGGGCCGTGGCTTGGGCGCGCTTGTGCTTCGTACGACAGTTTGGTGAATCGTTCGTTAGCAACATGAAAGGAGAGACAAGAAAGCCGCAGCAAGGGCAATGGCCCAAGCGGCACGCCACGTGATCGCTGCAAGGGCGCGCGCTCGCCGGTCAATCAAAACACGCCGCGCTCCCGCCCGCAAAAGGCGCGGCAAGCGTTGGCTTGCTCCACGCGCGCTGCCGGTCTTTGAGCGTGAACGAATTTTTAGCAAAATAGCCTTATCCCGGCCCTGAGGCTGCAAGGGAGAACCCTAATGTTTGAGCGACTCGCCGTTTTGCGGTTAGCTGAGGCCTTAGCAAGCCACGCGGCCTTGCGGCAGCGAACGATCGCCGAGAACATCGCTCATGCCGACACGCCAGGATATAAGGCGCGCGATGTTGTGCCTTTTGCGGAGTTCGTCGAGCGCGTACGCGGCGCTTTCGGAGCTATGCGCTCACCCCCGACCTTCGGCGAAACCCCTCTGGCCGATTTTATCCGACCCGATCCAAACCCCGTCACGCAGGCGCCAAACGGCAACACGGTGTCGCTTGAGCACGAGTTGGCGCGTGGGGCTGCGGTTCGTTTGCAGCATGAGCTTGCCCTCGGGATCTATAGCGCGGCGCAGAACATCTTGCGCACCGCCATTGGACGGAGCACGCGATGAACCCGCTTTCAGAGACGCTTGCCGTTTCGGCCTCGGGGATGCACGCGCAAGCCTTTCGCCTTCGGCTCGTGGCCGAAAATATCGCCAATGCGGACACGCCCGGGTATCGGCGAAAGATTGTTTCGTTTCAACCAACCTCGTTCATGGGGGTGGAGCGCGCCGGGGACGGGGGCTTTGGCGCGGTCGTTTCGCCGCGGGCGCTGTCGGGGTCATTTGGGCGCGAAGGGGCCGTCCTTTTCCCCGAGGCCGATCGCGTGAACCTTGTCGCCCTCGGTCCGGTTTCGCTCGACCGTTCGCCTTTGCCCGAGATTTTTGATCCGGGCCATATCCTTGCCGATGACAGCGGCAAGTACCTGGGATCGAACGTTGATCTTGTGATCGAGATTGCCGATTCGCGCGAGGCGGCCCGAAGTTACGAGGCCAATTTGCGATTGTTCGAGCAAGCCCGAACCATGGCGCAAAACCTACTTGGTTTGTTGCGCCGCTGAGGCTCTCAGTTTGTTGTCAAAGTTTGTTCAAGCGGCGCGCGGCTCTGCGCGCTGCTGCATGCCAGTGTTTCACAATCGAAGCGCAAAGAGTGGAGTTTTTGCCCATGGATGCCGGTTTGCTCGCAGCGCGGGGGTATGACGCTGCACGCCCCTTCACCGCGCCGGACAAAACAGGCCCGCGCACAGCCGTTGGCCGTGCCGCCGAAAGCTTTGTTGAAACCCTGGCCCGGGCCGAGGCTGCCGCAGAGGCACAGCTCAGCGGACACGGCGATCCGCATGCTCTTGTGGCGGCGCTGACGGAGGCGCAGCTTGCCGTTGAAACCGTGGTCGCCGTCCGCGACCGGGTGGTCGAAGCCTACCTCGAAATCCTTCGGATGCCGGTTTGAGGAAGTAAAGCATGGCGCCCCTTATGACCGAAACTGAATTCGCCGATCTCTTGCGTCAGGGCCTGTGGGTGGCGGTCATGATGGCCACGCCGATGCTGACGGTTGCGCTGGTGGTCGGCATTACGGTTGGTCTCTTTCAGGCTTTGACCTCGGTCCAGGAGATGACGCTCACCTTTGTGCCAAAGCTCGCCGCCATGCTGGTTGTGTTTTGGGTGACCATGAGCTTCATGACTGGCCTTTTGGTCTCCTTTTTCCGCACCGCGCTGCTTCCGGCCATGGTGGGGGGGTAAGCCATGGACAATGCCTCTTATGTAGTTCTCTCCCGTCAGTCGGGGCTCTGGCGCGCGTTTCAGACGATTGCGCACAATATTGCAAACGTCGAAACGACGGGGTTTCGACGGGAAGATGTGCTGTTTTCGGAATTTGTGCGTAGGCTTGAGGGGGTCGAACCCAGCCTCTCGATGGCCGCCGCGCGCGCGCGGCAGGTGGTAATGGTTCAAGGGGAGATCAGCGCCACAGGGGGAGCGCTTGATTTCGCGATCGAAGGGGAGGGGTTCTTTCGGGTCGCAACCCCATGGGGTGAACGGCTAACCCGCGCAGGCCATTTCGCACTCAATGCCGATGGCACGATCGTTACCCCCGAGGGTCACGCTCTTCTTGACGAGTCCGGCGCGCCGATTGTGGTTCCACCGGGGGTCACGGTTTCTCTGGCCTCTGATGGGACGCTTTCAGCCGATGGCGAGCCGCTTGCCCGCATTGGCGTCGTCAGGGTCGACGATCCAGCTGCGTTGCGCCGTGAAGGGGGTGTGTTGCTTGTTGCTGAGGCGCCGGTTGAGCCGGCTGAAGGAGCGGTTCTGTTCCAAGGCATGATCGAGGGAAGCAATGTCGACCCCGTTCTCGAAATGGCGCGGATGATTGCCGTGCAGCGTGCCTATGAGGCCGCGCAAACTTTTCTTGACCGGGAGGATCAGCGGATTCGAACCGCGATCCAGACACTCAGTCGATAGGAGCTCGCCATGCGCGCTTTGCAAATTGCCGCAACGGGAATGGCTGCCCAGCAGCTTCGGGTGGACACCGTGGCCAACAACCTCGCCAATATCTCGACAACGGCTTACAATCCGCGCCGGGCTGAATTTGCCGATCTGCACTATCAGCAGCTTGTGCGCGCCGGGACGATCGCCGCTGCCGATGGAACGCTCGTGCCAACGGGGGTGCAGCTCGGCCTAGGGGTCAGGCCTGCGGCAGTGGCCATGCAGGTTCAGCAAGGCGCTTTGGTCCACACGGGCGGCGATCTTGACCTTGCAATCGAGGGGCGGGGGTGGTTTGAAGTCACCTTACCGGATGGGCGCGCGGCCTATACGCGCGATGGCGGCTTCAAAAGAACCGGGGATGGCCTCGTTGTCACGGCCGACGGCTTCCCCCTCGCGCCTGGGATCACCATCCCAGAGGACGCGCGCGCGATCTCGATCAATGCGCAGGGCGAGGTTTGGGCCTATTTCGCCGATCGTGTCCAACCGGAGCGTATTGCTGAGATCACCCTCGTTGGCTTCACAAACGAGCGCGGGCTCGAGGCGATTGGCGGCAATCTGTTTCTTGAGACCGAGGCTTCAGGCCCCCCGCAGCCGGCCCTGCCGGGAACCGAGGGCTTGGGCACCTTGCGGCAAGGCTATCTCGAGGAAAGCGCGGTCGACCCGGTGCGCGAGCTCTCGGAAATGATCAAGGCGCAGCGCGCCTATGAGCTGAACGCCAAAGTGATTACAGCCGCCGACCAGATGCTCGGCGCCACAGTGCAGGTGCGCTGATGCAAGGGCTCACGGTGCTTGTCTTGGCCGCTGTTTGGTTCGTCACGCTGGCCGCAGAAGGCGGAGCGCAGGTTGTTATCGCCACGCGGACGTTGCGACCAGGGCAGGCAATTGCGGCAGACGATGTCGCCCTTGGCGCGCAACCACTCACGCGCGGGCTTGCCTCTGATTTGACTGAGGTTGTGGGGATGGAGCCGCGGGTGACTCTTTATCCGGGGCGGCCGATCCCGCTTTCGGCCCTGCAGCCGCCCGCACTTGTCGAGCGCAATCAGCTTGTGACCCTGCTTTATGTCCGTGGCGCACTCGAAATCCGCGCTGAGGGGCGCGCGCTTGGACGCGCGGCCCGAGACGAGCCGGTGCGCGTTCTAAATCAAGCCTCCCGCACCACCGTCACCGGGCGTGTGGTGGGCCCGGGCCTCGTCCTTGTTCCCTAAAGGTGGCTCCATGACTCGATACACTCGGCTCCGGCACTTGCGGACAGGAAACAAAGCATGTCTTAACCCCGCGATACGCGCCCCCGGCTTGGCCCCTTGGTGTGCACCCTTCGCGCGGAAGAATGCAGCCGGCGTCGACGATCGCCGGAGCGCTCTCTCACTTCAGCTTGCGGTTGGGCTTGTTGTTGGGGTTGCGCTTGCCGGCTGCCAGCCGCTTGACACGGTCGGGCGGCCGCCCGCGTTTAGCGCACTTGAACCAAACCGTGAGCATGCAGCCCTCTATTCGGTTCCGCTGCCGGCGGTGGCCGAACGGGCTGCGCCGGCGGGCACGGCCTCGTTGTGGTCCGCCGGCCAACGTTCCTTTATGGCTGACCGACGGGCGAGCCAACCGGGCGACATCCTGACCGTTGTCATTCAAATCAACGACAGTGCCCAGATTACAAATGCAAGCCAGCGTGGCCGCTCAGGTAACCAGTCGATGGGCTTGCCGCATTTCTTCGGTCTGCCGCAGCGCGTTGATGCCCGCCTTCCACCCGGAGCAAGCCTTGGCAATGCGGTGCAAATTCAGGGCGCGAGCAGTTTTCAGGGTTCAGGCAGTGTCGCGCGCTCGGAAAGGGTGACGCTGCGCATCGCGGCAACGGTGGTTGAGCGGCTGCCAAATGGCGTTTTGCGCATCGAAGGATCGCAGGAGGTTCGGATCAACAATGAATTGCGCGACCTCACGGTTAGCGGCTTCATCAGGCCTGAGGACATTTCGCGCCGCAATGAGGTCGCCTACGACCGCATCGCCGGAGCACGAATTGCCTATGGCGGCCGTGGCCAGATCAGCGAGATGCAGCAACCCCGCTATGGTCAGCAAATCGCCGAAATTCTGCTGCCGTTCTAACCTGTGACCCCTAGGCCGCCATGGCTCGTCTATTACCTCTTGTTATCGCTGTTGTGGCCCTCATTGCGGGGCTTGGTGCCGGCTTGTGGCTCAGACCCAACGAGGCCGTTGAGGAGGCAGCGCACGACCCTTTGCCTGAGGTGGAGCCCGCCCCTCCGGGCGCGGTTGTGCTTCAGCTGCCGAATTCCTTTCTCGTTCCTCTGGTGTCTGAAGGCAAAGTGCGCGCAATTGTTGTGGTGGGCCTCGCCCTGCAGCTTTTGCCCGATCATACCATCGATCTGAAGCGCGACGAAGCGCGCCTGCGCGCGGTTTTCCTGCCAGTCCTTTTTGATTATGCAAATCTCGGCGGGTTTGATCAAAATTTGACCAGCACAGAAAATCTTTTGCGTTTGCGCCGGCTCTTGCGAGACGCGGTACGCGGCGAATTCGGTCGTGTGGTCCATGACGTGCTGATTATTGATTTACTCCGTCAGGATATGGCTTAAGAGAGCTGCCCCCTCGAGCCAAGCCCGGAAGCCACGGCTGCAAGATGCGCATGGCACCTTCCCATGGGCACAGCTTGAAGGGCATTTACGCAGGGGTTTGTCGAGGCGCCCGAGGCCCGCGAAATGGCCTCAAGGGGGGCGCCCGGCGCGTAGCCGTTTGCGCGGGCGGCCCACGACACCCGAAAAGAGCCCTTCGGCACAGGAGAGGCCGGGGCACGTCGCAGGTCATCAAGGCGCATCCCAACGGTCCACTGGCATCAGCTCCGTTCTCTGTCCGGCCCGGAAATTGGCCCTGGGCAGCGCTCCTCTTTGAGAGGTGGGCGTTTGACGCCGCCCGCATCTTGTGCTTGACGCGCCGCGCGCCGTGCCCCCCTGCGTGGCACGGCATGGGGTGCGGATGGCAAGGCCAAGTTCTTTCACCCACGCTCGCTTAACGAACGCGCCGTGTTCGTGCGAGGCGGGCAGAAAGCCGAGCCGCGGCACGGGCCGTGTCGAAAGGCAGAAGAACGGGGCGATGTTGCCACTCGAGGCTTGCCGCAACACGCGCTTGGTCAAGGTCAAAGAGGCGCCAAAGAGAGCAATCGCGTTTTGCCGATCGCGCTGCGGTTTTCGCAGAGAAGCCAGGTTTGAAGGGCCGCACCATAGGGCGCTATCGTAACAGGCAAGACTTGCGGCCACAGACGCAAGCGCCCGCCTTTGGGCTCGGCGTTTCACGCCAGCAGGCGGCGACCTGCAACCACGATCAGCATTCGCGTGCCCCAAAAGGCGCTGCCTCTGTTGCGACGACGCTGCGTTGATAAAAGCCGGCCGCAGCCGCGCGGACGCAGTCGACAAAGCGGCCGCGCGCGCAACCGCGGAAATGAGCCAGCGAGAACTTAGGAGGGTCCCTCCGCGCACCATGCGCGCGCTTTGGCCGCAAAGGCGCGTGCCTCAGCCGGGGCTTGGCCGAGGTCGGGCCCGGCATGCTCAACCCAGGGAAACATCGTTCGGGCAAGCTCGAGCAGGTTGCGGCCCTCTTCACCGGCGCGCATGGCCAAATCACGCACCGCCTCCATCGCTTTCGCCCGCGGCAGCCTTTGGGAAAGCGCAAAGGTCAAGGCCTCGGCATGGGCAAGAGCGGGCGGCTCGGCCAGCGGGCGGGCCAGCGCGGTGCGATCTGGTCTCATTCCGCCAAGGAGCGCATCAGCCAGGGCAAGCGCGCGACTGAGCGCAAGACAAAGCGGCGGAAGCGCGAGCCACTCGCTGAACCAGGCGGCCCCGTCGCGCGCCTCGCGATGAACGCTTGCTGCTTGGACCGCCGGCACCAACGCCCCAACAAGCCGCACCAGCGCAGAAAGCGCGGCCGCCCGCACGGGATTGCGTTTTTGTGGCATCGTCGATGATCCGCCGGCCTCGTCAAGCCGCACTTCCTCGCGCCCGGATTGCTGAGCGAGCAGCACATCCTCGGCCATTTTGCCAAGCGCCCCGCCGAGCACTCCGGCCCAGCCGGCAAGCGCCGCAAGGCCCGCGCGCACCGAATGCCAGCTGTGGCCTGGGTCAGCGAGCCCAAGTTCGGCCGCCAGGGCTGCGCGCACTGCGGGGCCTTGTGGACCCATCGCGGCAAGGGTTCCCGCCGCACCGCTCAGGGAAACCTGCGCCACACCCGCGCGGATGTCCGGCAAAGCGCGGGCGGCCGCCAGCACGCCCCAACCCCAGGCCGCAACCAAAGCGCCAAAGCTCGACGGCACGGCGATCTGCCCGTATGTGCGCGCAGCCATCGGCGCCTCAGCCTCAGCCTCAGCAAGTTCAGCGAGTTCGGCAAGAAGCCGCTTGAGCCTTGCCTGCCAAAGATCGCAAAGCGCAGCAAGTCTAAGGGCAAGCGCCGTGTCAACGATATCTTGCGAGGTTGCCCCCCAATGCAAATATTGCGCGGCCGCTGGATCTGGGCAAAGCGTCCTCAGCGTTGCCACTAAAGCCGGAACGGGCACGCCGTCGCGCCCAACGCCCTTGGCCAGGGCCTCGGGCGCAAGGACAACCGTGTCTAAAAAGGCGGCCAGCGCCTCGGCCGCGGCTTTTGGGATGACGCCAAGCCGCCCCTGCACCCGAGCGAGACCTCCCTCAACCCGCAGCATGGCGGCAAGCTCAGCCTGATCAGAAAACAGCGCTTCGGCCTCAGGATCCCGCCAAAGCTCGGCATAAAGCTGCGAGCCGATCATGGCTGAAGGGCGGCGATAGGCCTCAGACCCAAGATCTGCCGCGCCTCGGCGGGCGTGGCAACCGGGCGCTCATACCGTTCGCAAAGCTCAACAACGCGCCGGACCAAGGCCGCGTTTGATGGGGCAAGCGTATTGCGGTCAAGCCGAACGTTGTCTTCAAACCCCGTGCGGGTGTGGCCACCCTTTCGCACGCACCACTCGTTGACAACGATCTGATCACGCCCGATCCCCGCACCACACCACAGCGCATCAGGGGCAAAGCGTTTGAGCGTGCGGATATAAAAATCGAAAATCTCTTCATCTGCGGGCATCGCATTTTTCACGCCCATGACGAATTGCACATAAAGGGGGCTCTTGAGCCGGCCATCGGCGGCCATTCGTGCTGCTTGAACGATGTGGCTCAGGTCGAAAGCTTCGATTTCTGGCTTGATGTCATAGCGCACCATTTCTGCGGCAAGCCAATCGACAAGATCGGGGGGGTTTTCGTAGACCCGGTTTGGAAAGTTGTTGGACCCAACTGTCAGGCTTGCCATGTCGGGACGAAGCGGCAACATCCCGCCGCGCTCGCGTCCCGAACCCGAGCGCCCGCCCGTTGAAAATTGGATGATGATGCCGGGGCAGTGCTTCTCAAGCCCTTCTTTGAGGCGCGCGAAACGCTCAGGATCGCTGGTCGGACGGCCCTGATCGTCGCGCACATGGCAATGGACGATGCTGGCCCCGGCCTCGAAAGCCTCGTGCGTGCTCTCGATCTGCTCTGCAAGTGTGATGGGCACGGCAGGATTGTGCTCTTTGGTGGGTAAGCTCCCAGTGATGGCAACGCAGATGATACAGGGTTTTCCGGCAACCGTGCCGAGCTCGCGGTTGGGTTCGGAAGCAGGCGATGCAGAGTTCAGCATGACGTTCGACCTTGGAAAGACAGGGCAGGGATAAGTAAGCACAGGTCACATCGCGCGCAACATTCCGCCGGAAAGACGTAAGCGGCGCCTTACGGCTTTTGCCCTGCGGCGTCAGACGGTGCGCACTTTGTGCACAAAGAAAAGCCGATGCAAGGGTTGTGTAAGGCCCCGCGTTTGGCGAAGGCCGGTGTGTTCAGCACTGCTTGCTGGTCATGCGCGCGCGGGCCGCGGTCTTGCGTCTCGCGAAGGAGCGGACGATTTGGTAAACCCGCGGCGCCAAGGCCGGTTGAGCGCGTCGCACGGGCAGGGAAGGCCGGGCAAGCGCCGCTTTTCGAGCGCTTGCGGCAGAGGAGCGAGGGGCAAGTGTCGAACGCATTGAGGGAGTGCCGGAGCCAACCCCAAGAAACGGGAATGCACAACAAAAGGGCGCCTTATTCCAGCCGGGCTTTCCTTTTTGATTGACAGCCTCGCGGGGGCGCGGGAAAACGGGCGCGAGAGGGGTCTCAAGGAGCGACAGAGGCTGTCAGCCATGCGGGCGCGGGAAAATGTCTGTCGCTGACGTGGTGGTGCGGGGTTGTTTCCCGTCAGCCAAACGGGCGCGGGAAAAAGTGTTTCGGAAAGGCGGGCTGCGTGGGGCTGCCCCACCTGCGGGAGCGGCGGGGCGAGCTCCGAGGATGATGAGAACGAGCCTTTCGCGCGGGGTCAAAATGGATCAAGCGCTTTTTTGCCGCGTAGGAGCGTTTTGGCGGTTTCCGAACGGCGCGGCCCGAGCGCTCGCTCCTCCGTGCACGGGCCTCATTTTGCACCGTCCGGGCCGCGTCTGACGCCCTCCCCCTGTGACCGAGAGACCAAACGATGATTCCGGTTTTGACAGCCGCGCATGTTGAACCCTTGCTCGATTGGTTAGAGCTCACCGAGGCCTTGGCTGAGGGGCACCGGCAAGGCGAGCCTGAGCTTCGCGATGTGCTCTTGGCCTCAGGTGAGCGGCGGCTGTTGTCGCGCGCGGCCTGGATCGCGGGCTTTGGGATTGGTGTCAAATCGGTCACCGTTTTTCCGGACAACCCGCGTCATGGGCGCCCGAGCGTGCAGGGCGCGATGGTTGTCTTCGACGAGGCAACCGGTGCGGTTGCGGCGGTGCTTGATAATGCCCTCATCACTAAGTGGAAAACGGCAGCCGATTCGCTTTTGGGCACAAAGCTGTTGATGCCGCCAAAGGCGCGGCGGCTGACCATTCTGGGGGCGGGCGCGGTTGCTGCGTCATTGATCGAAGCATATCGGGCTTTGATTCCCGGCCTTGAAATCCGCGTTTGGGCACGGCGGCCTGAGGCGGCCGCGGCGCTTTGTGCCCGCTATCCGGGGGCTGAGCCCTCGGCGGACCGCGTTGCTGCGGTGGCTTGGGCCGATCTTGTCGCCTGCGCGACGATGGCAGAGGAGCCAATCCTGAAGGGTGCTTGGCTCAGGCCCGGCCAGCACATCGACCTCATCGGTGCGTTTACCCCCACGATGCGCGAGGCGGACGATGAGGTTTTGCGGCGCGGGCGGCTGTTTGTTGACAGTCGCGCAACAACCATCGGCCACATTGGGGAGCTCATCATCCCCATGGCCAAGGGGGTAATTACCGAGGCCGATGTTCTGGGTGATCTCTATGATCTTGTTGCCGGGCGCGCAGGAAGACAAACGGCCGAGGAGATCACGATTTTTAAGAACGGTGGTGGGGCGCATCTCGATCTGATGACCGCGCGCTATATTCTTGCGCGCTGGCACGCGTGTTCAGCTTCGTCTTAAGGCGGCTTTTGGCCGAAGCTTCGCTTGGCCAGAGCCGAGCGGCCAGCGCTTGAGGGGCAAGGCGCATGCGAACGGAACACGCGCGTTCGTTCCATCGAGCGGCCCGCGCATGATGGGCAAGTCGGATCGCAGCCTCGGTCGCGCCGATCTGCGCGCGAGCAGCCCACGCATGAGGGGCAGGTCGGGCGCACCGCCCCGGGGGCATTCCGGGGCGCGCTTTGGCCCACCTCTGCGCGCGGCGCAGACGGTTTGGGCAGGGGCGAGGCGGCCCGATTTGCCACGCCACCCCTGCGCGTGGGGCAGAAGAGGTGGAAATTGATGCTTCGGCCGATCCAACCACGCCACGCGTGCGCATGGGGCAGCGGTGACAACCGCAGCAAGCTTGTGCGCGCCGAGCGCGCCACCTCCGCGCGGGTCAGGCAAAGGCAGGTGTGCGCAAAGGCCTCGACCGCAATCGCACCCCGCCCGGCGCGCGTGGGGCAGACACGACTTGTGCGCCTTCATGGCCTCGGGCTAGGTTCCGAACCCAGCGCGCGTGTGGCAGATGCTCGAACAACAGCGCTCGCGCCTGGCCCGAACGCCCCCACCTTTGGTGCGTAAGGAAGACGACTGGCCGCGAGTGCCCACGGCGCGATCGAGCCGTCTGCATTCCTCGCATGGCGCAACGGTCACGCGACGCTGAAATCTCGTTCACCGTCACGCTTGCCCCCCGCGCGCGTGGCGAGGCGCGCTGGTCTGGGCGCACATCGAGCTGTCCGCGGCTTGACCCCGCGCGCGTGGTGAAACCCTGGAGGCGGAGCAGCCGCTTTTCCTGACCGCAAGAGCGCGCTCTGGCAACTTGCGAAGCCTTTCATGCGGTTGTGCGGGCCGCAGCCTGCGCGGCGCATGTGCCCACGCTCAAGCCAAACCCCCGAGGCCAAATCCAAACCCGCACCGTCATCCGAGCCCCGCGACAGCCCGCGCCGAAGCGCCGCTCAGTGCAACTCATCACCCGCAAAAGGGTTCAGCCGCGCGCCCATGTGTGCTTGCGGCGTTCAAAAAACGCGCTGATCCCTTCCTTGGCCTCGTCTGATTCCCATCGTTCGACCAGCGCCGCCACCGAGTCTGCTACTGTTTGCGGATCAGGTGCCCCCCCAAGCCGCATCAACAGCGCCTTTGCCGCCGCAATTGCCCCTGGAGCCGCGGCCAGAAACGGCGCGATTTCGGCCTCGATCGCGGCGTCAAGATCCTCAGGCGCCACGGCCTGGACGAGCAGGCCAAGCTCGACGGCCTCGCGGGCATCAAAGGCCCGTCCCGAAAGAAAGAAGCGCCGCGCACGCGCAACCCCAATGCGCGCCACGACATGCGGCCCAATCGTGGCCGGGATCAAGCCCAAACGGGTTTCGCTGAGCTGGAACTTTGCCCCAAGCACGCCAATTGCCAGATCACAGACCGCAATCATGCCAATCCCGCCGCCATAGGCCGGGCCCTGAATGCGCCCAATGACCGGCTTTGGGAGCGCATTGAGCGCGGCAAGCATCTCGGCCAACGCGCGCGCCTGCGCCGCACGCGTGCGTGTATCGGCTGCCATCTGCGCGCGCATCCAGCCAAGATCGCCTCCCGCGCAAAAGCTCGCCCCCGCTCCGGTTAGGACAACGACTCGAACTTCTTGCGCTTGGGCCAGGGCTTGCACGGCCTCTTTGAGCTCGGTGATCATTTCGGCCGAAAGCGCATTGTGGCTGTCAGGGCGGTTAAGCGTGAGCCGCGCGACCCCGCGCGCATCGGTTTCGAGTGTGATTGTTTCGTATCCCATCCCCGGAACCCTACCAAGTGGCATTGCTCTGCGCGAAAACGGCCATCCGGGCCCGAGCGCGCAGGCGCTTGGCAAGGTCGGCCGCCGCCTCAACCTTGGTTCGGTCAAGGCCGGTTGAAAACCCCAAACCGTCGAGGCGCGCGAGAACCTTTTCGGTTGCCACATTCCCAGGCGCCCCTGGCGCAAAGGGGCATCCGCCAAGCCCCCCGACGGCGGCATCAAAAACCCGCAAGCCCATCTCGAGCGCAAGGGCGATATTGTCGAGCGCATGCCCCGCTGTGTCGTGAAAATGGCCGGCAAGCCTTGCGGCGGGCATTTCAACGAGCACTGCTTTTAGCATTGGGGCAAGAGTTTCTGGGCGCGCGCGGCCCAGTGTTTCGCCAAGCGCAATCTCGGTGCAGCCTAGCGCAGCGAGCGCGCGCACAACCCGCGCCACGGCCGCGGGCGCTACCGGCCCCTCGTAGGGGCAATCGGTGACAACCGAAACATAGCCGCGCACAGGCACTCCATCGCTCGTCGCGGCTTCGAGCACTGGACGAAACCGGTCGAGCGATTCGGCGATCGAGCAGTTGAGATTTGCGCGACAAAAACTTTCCGTCGCGGCGGTGAAGACCGCGACCCAGTCAACGCGCGCGGCGCGCGCCGCCTCGTAGCCGCGCAGGTTGGGGGTCAAAGCCATGAAAGCCACCCCCGGCGGGCGGCCAACCCCGGCCATCACGGCGGCCGCATCGCCCATCTGCGGCACCCATTTCGGGGAGACGAAACTTGTTGCCTCAATCCGCCGAAACCCGGCGGCCGAGAGCAGATTGATGAGCGCAATCTTGTCCTCGGTCGGAATCGGGGCTGGCTCGTTTTGCACGCCGTCGCGTGGCCCGACCTCGACGATTTCCACGAAGTCCGACATAGAAAGATAAAATCACCGGCCTTGCGGTTTGTCTAGCCCGGACGCCGCGTGATGTTCGTCACGCACGGGCGGCTGTGCGCAAAGCCAAAGGTGCACGCTCGACCCCGGCTGACCCAGGGGGCGCATTTGCGCCCAAGACGGTGCGTGTTTCGCCGGTTGCGCTGCGGCGCCCCTGCGTCACGGGTGGGCCTTCTTGCCTCAAGCGTCATTTTCACGGCTGGCGCACGTTTGGTGCGCGCACCGCGGGGCAGCTATTTCAGTGCCGCTTGTGCAGAGCGCGAGGGCGCGTTCGGCGAACGGCTTCGAGAAAAAATCGTGTCTCAATAGAGCCCGCCCGCGCTGATCGAGCCCGAGGTGACGGGCGGCAGAACAACGTTCTGGCCGGATGATGCGGAAGCATCATCCGAAAGCGGAATTTCGTCAGTGGGAGAGAACACGGGCAGGTTTACGCCAAGCGGAAAACTCCCGCCGATCATCGCTTCGATGCCAAAGACAGGCTCCTCGCCCTCGCGGAAATATTCAGATACGACATTTGGGCCTGAGGCATCGTCGGGCAAGCGCTCGCCGGTGTGGCGGTCGATTTTGATAAACCGTCCCCCAGGCGGAACAGCAAAGCGCTCGCCCCCGAATTCACGCACGGCAACGGTCATGAAATCTTGGAAAACGGGCGCACACAGGGTGCCGCCCGAGGCGCTGCGCCCCAAGGGGCGCGGGCGATCGAAACCAATGTAGCAGCCCGCGACGATGTTTGACGTGTAGCCAACAAACCAGACATCGCGCGCATCATTGGTTGTCCCGGTTTTGCCTGCCACAGGCACGGGTAGGCGGATACCGCGCCCGGTGCCATGGGTGATAACGCCTTCGAGCATCGAAGTGATTTGATAGGCGGTGATCGCGTTGATCACGCGCTCGCGCTCAGCAACGATCCAAGGGCCCTGGCCTTCGGGCAAATCGAGCCGGTCGCATTCCATGCACCGGCGCCGGTCGTGGCGGTAAATTGTCCGCCCCCAGCGGTCTTGCACCCGGTCAACAAGGGTAGGCTCCACCCGCACACCACCATTGGCAAACATCGCATAGGCGGCGACCATCCGAAACAGGGTTGTCTCTTGCGCGCCAAGCGCATTGGCCAAAAAGGGCTGCATGCGGTCGTAAACACCAAAGGCCTCCGCGTAGCGGGCAACGACATCCATACCCACGTCTTGGGCCAAACGGACCGTCATGAGGTTGCGGGACTGCTCAAGGCCCACCCGAAGCGGGCTTGGCCCGTAAAATTGGTCGCTGGCATTTGTTGGGCGCCAGATTTCTCCGCCCGCCTCAATTTCAAGCGGGGCGTCAAGGACGATGGTTGCAGGCGTGTAGCCCGAATCAAGTGCTGCCGCATAGATGAAGGGCTTGAATGCCGATCCAGGCTGGCGCAGCGCCTGCGTTGCGCGGTTGAACACCGAGTGCTGGTAAGAAAACCCGCCCTGCATAGCCAGAACGCGACCGGTGTTCACATCCATAGCCATAAAGGCCCCCTGCACTTCGGGGATTTGTCGGAACGACCAGCGCAAGAAGCTGCCGTCACTCTCGCGGGTGACGGCGCGCACAAAGACAACATCGCCCACTTGCAGGTTCGAAAGCCCCCCGCGTGCCCAGTCAAGATCTTCGCGCGGGATGCGATGGGTGCCATCGATGCCTTCGATCCCGACTTCTGCCTCGCGGTTTGAGACCGCCAAAACCACCGCGGGCCGCCAGCCGCCGTCAAGGGTGATGTCGCGGGCAAGCGGAAGCCTCGCCAAAGCTGCACGCCAGCTTTGTTCATCGGCGAGCGCCTCTTCGGTCAGCCGCTCGCCCGTGCCGCGCCAACGCCCTTGCGCGCGATCGTAAAGCTCAAGCGCGCGTTGCAAAGCGTGCCGCGCAGCCTCCTGCAGTTTTGGATGCACCGTTGCCCGAATGGCGAGCCCGGCGCGAAAAAATTCCTCCTCGCCAAATTGGCTCGACAATTGGCGACGAATCTCGTCGGTGAAATAATCCCGCGGGGGAAGGCTTTCCCGAAAACTCGGGATCTCACCCCCTTGCACGGTCTGCAACGGCCGCGCCTGGGCGGCGCGTGCCTCCTCGTCGGTGATGTAGCCGTTTGCCGCCATCTGCTGCAGCACCCAATTGCGCCGGGCAATCACCCGTTCGCGCGCGCGCACCGGGTGATATTCGCTGGGCGCCTGCGGCAAGGCGGCGAGAAACGCCATCGCCTCAAGCGAAAGTTCATCGAGCGTTTTGTTGAAATAGGTTTGCGCGGCGGCGGTGACGCCATAAGAATTCTGCCCAAGAAATATTTCGTTGAGGTAAAGTTCAAGGATTTTGTCTTTGCTCAGAACCTGCTCAATACGTCGAGCCAAAATAATTTCGCGAATTTTGCGCTCACCGGTGCGATCGCCAGACAACAAGAAATTTTTGATCACCTGCTGGGTGATGGTTGAAGCCCCGCGCAGCGTTTGCCCGCGGCTCAAAATCGCATCGCGCAACGCAGCCAACATTGCGATGGTGTCGAAACCTGGGTGTTCGTAAAAATTGCGATCTTCCGCCGAAATAAACGCGGCCCGAAGCAGGGGGGGGATGTCTTCAATTGGGGTGAAAAGCCGGCGCTCGTGGGCAAATTCGTCAATAAGCTGGCCTTCCCCAGAATAGATGCGGCTAATCGTGGGCGGGGTATAATTGGCAAGCTGCTGGTGGCTCGGCAAATCTTTGGTGAAATGGGTGATGATCGCGCCTATCAGGAACAAGGCGAAGAGCATGCTCATCACCACAAAGGTGAAAAGCCCGCCGAGCAAAGAGAAAAATGCTCTGATCACGCCGCGCTCCAAAGGCCAGACCCACAGGTGGAAGAGGCGCTGCATCAGGCAGAGCCGCAGCTTTCGCCCTCTTCGCCTTGGGTGTCGGTTAAGCGATGGAAATTCGATACCGGATCAGCTGCCCTAACGAAAGACGCGCGCCGGCACTTTTTCGACCCTTCGCGCGACAGTGAACGCTCGGGGCGATGACCCTTGCGGCCAAAGGGTGCGCGTGCACTCGCAGGGGCAAAGGGTGCGCACGCGACAAGGGCGTACGCAAGCTCCACCAGTGGACACGAAGCGCTCAAGGAGCCACGCGCGCGGCGACGGCCTGATGCGCTTGCCTCGCGAACCAAGCGGGGATGGGTAAGCGATCGCCAAAAAGGCTTGGGCGGAATGCCTCTTTGCTTGCCAAAAAGGCGCTTGGGTGCGACTGACGCCAAGAAACAATGAGGATGAGGTTGGTCCGGCGGTCACAGTTAAACTTCTTGGATTTGTGGGTTGGGTGCGTTCCGCTGTTCGAGCCTAGGCCGAACCATGGGTGTTTGGTTAGGGCCGGCTGAAGCCTCGGCCAAGTTGGCTTCGCCCCGCTGCGGGGCGGATGTCATGCACCCGTGGTGACAGTGGCGCGAGCGCTCCTTCGGTTGACCTCTGGGCGGAACGATAACTTTAGATGCGAAACAATTTAACAAACGCCGCGCAAAGTTGCGCCGCTACTTTAGTCGTTCACAAATCCTTAGCAGCCGGCGCTTGAAGACGTGGCCTTTCGTCCAACCTATGCGGCTTTCGAACGGGCCACCGTGACGCGCTGAAGGCCTAATTCCCTTCTCGTGCACGGGGCTATCGCGTCACGGGCTGGGGCCGGACTCAGCCCCTGTTCGGTTCGTTCAATCGCGCAGGGCTCTCGCGGACTGGTCGCCACTCTGGTCACGCCCAGCGATGTCAAAGAAACCACGCGTGGGGACCCGCGCCTAAGCCTCTGGCACCTTTGGCGTGTGACATCGCCCCGCACAGCTTTTTTCACGCCCGCGCGGGGCGCTGAGACGATCTCGTCGCCCCAGCCATCGGCCGCGCACAGCCTTCACGCGCGCGGGGCGCTGACAAAGGCGGGCAGCGCTTTTCCGGTTCGAACCAACCGCCGTCACGCGTGCGCGGGGCCTTAACTTTCCCCTCGCGCCGCCTGTCACAGCCGTTGCTGGTTGCCAAAGTGCGGCGCTCACAGGATCGTCACCGCAAGAAAGGCAAGATGGCTCTGGGCCTGACTGGACAACGCCCCTTTCGGCCCCTCTAATGAGACAGAGAGCGTGCGGTGGCCTCATCCCACGCATGCGCGCTTAGGATTTTACCTCAGGAGGCTTCATGGTGCGGTACCTTTCCCAAAATGTCCTCCGCGTGCTTGTCGCGGTGGTTCTCTTCCTGCCCTTGGCCGCGACAGCCCAGAATCTCTTTGAGACACTTTCAGAGGCTGATCGTGCCGCGCTCCATGCCGAGATTCGCGCCTATCTCTTGGCCAACCCAACCGTCATTTTCGAAGCTGTCGCAGAATACGAACGCCGCCTTGCGAGCGAGCAAGCGGATATGGACAGCGCGCTTGTTGAGATTAACGCCGAGGATCTGTTTGGCCCAACCCAAAGCTATCAGGGCGGTAATCCCGAGGGAGACATCGTTCTTGTTGAGTTTATGGATTACCGCTGCGGCTTTTGCCGGCGTGCGCTGCCCGAGATGTCTGCTTTTGTCGAAACCGACGGTCAGGTTCGGCTTGTGATCAAAGAACTGCCCATTCTGAGCCCAGCCTCGGAGGTTTTGGCTCGGTTTGCTCTGTCTGTTCTGCTTGAGGCCGGCCCTGAGGCCTATTGGGCCGCGCATCAGAAACTTTACGCCTTTTCTGGGGATCCAACCGAACAGGCGCTTGCCGCTTTTGCCGAGGAGCTCGGGATTCCCGCGGAGCCGGTGCTTGCCCGCATGGAAAGCGCGGAAGTGACAGAAATTCTCACCCTCAACCGCCAGCTTGCCCAGCGCTTGCAGCTCTCGGGCACTCCGACCTTTGTGATCGGCGATGGCGAAAGCGGGCGGATTGTGCGCGGTGCTGTCCCGCTTGACGAGCTCAAGGCGATCGCGGCCGAGATCCGCGCCGCCGAGCCGGGATGATGGCGAAAGATTCGGCCAAACCCACGCGCCGCACCGCGCGGGCTAAGCCTGGGTTTGCGCATGGGGCGAGGGGCGCGGTCTTGTCTCGGGTGCGTGGTCGCCCCGGGGCCTTGAGCATGGGATGGGGCGCCCATGCAGGGTGCGGGCGCGGTTTGAACACGCCTTCCGCGCCGCTTTGAACACCCCTTGGCGCGTGGGCCGCGGCGCAGCGCGCGCCATGCGGCGCGCCCCAAAGGCTGCAGGCATGGCCATGGCTTTTACGTGCTCGCCGCGTTTGCGCCGACGAGGTTTTGGCTGCCTCACTTCGCAAGCTCTCGCGGCATTTGCCCGCTTTCTGTGTCAGCCCGCAATCTGTCTCAGGTTTGTCCGGGCTGCTTTTGCTGAGTTTGCCGGTGAGGCGAAGCATTGGGCACGCACTGGCCAAAGCTGGGCTGTGCCGCAAGCGTCAAAGGGCCGAAACAAAACCCAAGCAAAAACCCCTGTGCGCTGCTGCAGATCTGCGCCTGGCTTGTGCTTGGAGCGTTCCGCTGCCCTCGGCCTCACGAAAGCCTCTTGCCCTTCCTTGCGTCGGTCGCTGCCATTACGCCAGCGGCTCGACCGCCGGCGGCGGCTTTGGGCATGCGCTTTGCTTTGTGTGGCATCGCGCCGAGCCTTGCCCAAAGGCGCGCCTCACCGCGGCGCGAGGATCATGACAAGCTGCTTTCCTTCGAGCTTGGGAATCTGTTCCACTTTTCCGATTTCGGCGGTGTCGGTCTCGACGCGCTTGAGAAGCTGAAGGCCCAAATCTTGGTGCATCAGCTCGCGACCACGAAAGCGGAGCGTGATTTTGACCTTATCGCCCTCGGAGAGGAATTTATGGATCGAACGCAGCTTGACCTGGTAGTCATGGGTATCGGTTGTTGGCCGGAACTTGACCTCTTTGACCTCGATGACCTTCTGCTTCTTTCGGGCTTCGGCTTCACGCTTTTGTTGCTCGTATTTCCATTTGCCGAAGTCCATGATCTTGCACACCGGCGGATTAGCCGTGGGCGAGATCTCAACGAGGTCGAGTCCCGCCTCTTCGGCAAGCGCCAAGGCTTTTGCTGGGGTCGTGATGCCCAAATTTTCGCCATTGGCACCGATCAGGCGGATCTCCGGGGCGCGAATGCGTTCGTTCACGCGCGGGCCGGTTTCCCGGCCAGGCGGCGCTTGGTGGGGTCGGCGGACTATGGCTAAACTCCTTCTCGCAGTTTCCGGAACAAAACGACGACCGCCCAGGGACAAAAAACCCCGGGCAATCACGCTCTGAGAATATTGAGCGCAAGCGCCTGGCGCAAGGGCACCCGGAGCCGATTTGGAGGCGCGCTTGCCTTCCGCCGAGCGACGCCGTAAGCGATGGCCCAACAAACACTGGCCCAACGCGGCTTTCCAGCCGTTACGGGTCAAAACCAATGGCAACGAGCATCTCTCAGGTGAGCTATTCGATGAAAAAGTTTCTTGTCATCGCGGCGATTGTTCTTGCAGCAGGGGTTGGGGTTTGGCTTGCCCAAACCCGCGAGGCGCAAAAGCCCGCCGAACACGCGCAACCTGTTGCACCGCTGCAAGAAAGCCCCACAACGCCGCAAACACCAGCCGCTGCGTCCGGACCGGCCTCTGACGAACAGGCATCCCAAGAAACGAGCGCCCCCGCGCGCGCGCCATCCGCTACGCCTGAACCAGCCGCAGCCGCGGTTGAGCAAACCGCGCCAACCGCAACTGCGGATGCTGAAAAGGAGCCTGCCGTTGCGGCTTCCGCACCTCAGAACGCCGAAGGCGCGCAAGAGGCAAGCGTGGGCGAACCACCCCCCGCCGCAGGGCAGCCCGGGGCCAGTGCGCGCGATGCCGGCAACACGCCCGCAGAGGCCGCCAGCCCAAGCCCGCAAGAGCTCCGAGGGGCGGGCGCGCCTGAAACGACCAGCGGTGCGGCCGACGAAGCGACCAGCGGTGCGGCAGAAGCATTGCCGCGCAACGAGGAGACTGTTCCAAAAGCCGATTCGACAAACGCGGCGGCGCGCGAGCCCTCCGCCGCAACGCCAACAGCCCCAACCGCCGCCGCGGGCGCGGAGGCGCCGCAACAAACCCCAACCGATCAACAAGCGCGCGCCGAGCAAGATGCCACTGCCGTGCCTGCTGAAACCCCCGCGGCAGCGGCAGATCCGGCCCAAAGCGCAGCGGCCAACGCCACTGCCGCGGAGGGCAGCGCACAAGGCGCGCAAGAGTCAGCGGAAGGTGACGGGGCAGCGGCCGCCGATCAGGCCGAGCTTGCACGGCTTTTCACCCCTGAGGGGTTTGATGCGGAAAAGCTTCGTGCGCTGGTTGCTCAAAGCCGCTTTGAGGAGACCACGCGCACAATGCTCATTACCGTAATCGCGCAGATCGAGGCCAACCCCGCGCTTGCCGAGGCCTTGCTTGCGCGGCTCGAACGGCTCTTGCGGCCCTGAGTTTTTTTCATTGCGCGTCGCTCTTTTGTTGAGCAGTGGCCCTTTTGTGCGACGGCGCGCCTTGGCTGCTCAGCCGCGCGCACGCATGCCCGCGTCGGCAGGCCACGCGGGCCAGCGCGCAACGTTTGGGCAAGAGACGCACGACCAGCACGTGGAGCCGTGCGCAAAGGCCAGAGGGGGAGCCTCGTCGGCCTCCGCGGCCTTCTCTCGATGCGCCGTGCGTGGGCCGTCTTTGCCGCGCAGGGGCTGTTTTGATGTCAAACCCCACTGGAGCCGACGGCCCAGGGACGGAAGGCGCATGCGCTTGGCGGGGCCGTTTACGCCTCAAGCAACGCGCGCGCTGTCGGGTCGCAAGGCAGCCGCAAACGGCATTTAGGGAACCCGCGTGGGGTGTGTGCCAGCCGTTAAATCCCCTCTCCCACGAAGGCTTTTTCAACGACATAGTGGCCGGGTTCGGAATTGGCGCCCTCTTTGAGCCCCCAACCTTCGAGGATTGCCTTGACGTCACGGTTAAAGGCGAGGCTCCCGCACACCATCGCGCGGTCACGCTTAGGCGTGAGCGGCCCTTCCACGCCAAGATCGGCAAACACCTTACCCGAGGTCAAATTATCGGTTACACGCCCCATCCGCTCGGAGGGTTCGCGGGTTGTTGTCGGATAATATAAAAGCCGCCCTGTCACCAAGTCCCCAACCAAGGGGTCATTGGGCAAAGCTTCGATCAGCTTGCGGCCATAGTCAAGCTCAGCCTTATCGCGGCACGTGTGCATGACGATGACTTGTTCGAATCGCTCCCAGGTCTCCGGGTCACGCAAAAGGCTTGCAAAAGGCGCAATGCCAGTGCCGGTGGCCAAAAACCAAAGCCGTTTGCCGGGCAGCAAAGCGTCAAGCACAAGCGTGCCGGTTGCTTTGGGGCGCAGGATGATCTGATCGCCCGGCTTGATGTGCTGCAGCCGGCTTGTGAGCGGCCCGTTTGGGACCTTGATCGAGTAGAACTCAAGTTCGTCATCCCAAGCCGGCGAGGCTATGGAATAGGCGCGCAGGATCGGGCGCCCCGCTTCATCGACAAGCCCGAGCATGACAAATTCGCCTGAGCGAAACCGCAACGAGCGCGGCCGTGTGCACCGGAACGAAAAGAGCCGGTCGCTCCAATGTGTGACAGAGGTTACGGTTTGCAGATCCGATTCCGGGGAAGGGGCGGGCGATGGAACTGCGGCGGTTTTCGACATGCTAAACGATCCATACTGTCTCGCTGCACCTTCTTACGCCAAATCGTGCCAAACGAAAAGACCTAACAATCGTTGCCTAAAATCTTTCGCACACTAAGCATTTCGGCCCCGCATGCGTTCGGCCCCAAGCCAGCCCACCAAAACGGCTGGTGCATTGGTGTTCCCCGCAATCACGTTAGGAAAGACCGAGGCATCGCACACCCTGAGCCCGGGCACGCCATGAACCTGGAGCGTGGCATCGACAACAGCCGTTTCGGGGTTTGGCCCCATCCGGCAGGTGCCGCAGGCGTGATAGACTGTTCCCGAGCGGCGACGGAAATCGTCGATCAAGGCTTCGTCGCTTTGCACCTCGGGCCCGGGGCGGAGTTCGGCATCAACCAGCAAAGCGAAGGGCGGGGTGGCAGCGATCTTGCGCAGCCATTTCACCGCGGCCAGCATTTCTTCGACATCCTCGGCGGTCGAATAAGCGCGCATGATGATCTTGGGGGCCGCGAAGGGATCGGGGCTTTTCAGCGTGATCTTACCGGTTGAGGTGGGCCGGCAGTTTGACAGCCCAATCGAAAGCCCCGGGAAGGGGTCGGGGGTCAGGATCGGCCGCTCCCCCTCGCGTGGGATCAGGGTTGAAAAGGCCTGGAAATAAAGCTGCATATTTGGGCGGGGGCGGGCCTTGTCGGTGCGGAAGAAGCCCCCTGCATGATTGATCGACCAGCCAAGCGGCCCGCCTCCGGTGAGAAGCCATTTAAGCCCAACCATCAGCTTGCCCCACCAGGGCCGCAGTTGATTGTTGAGCGTGGGAACCTTCATCCGCCAGGTGTAGTTGAGCCCCTGATGGTCGGACAAATTTGCGCCAACCGCTGGCAAATTCCGTCTGACGGGGATGCCAAGCGCCTGCAGCTCGGGCGCAGGGCCGATGCCAGACAACAACAGAAGCTGCGGGCTGTTGACTGCCCCTGCGGCGAGGATTGTCTCGCCCGCCCGCACCATATGGTCCCTTCCCCGCCATCGATAGGCGACGCCGACAACACGAGCGCCCTCGAACACAAGCGCGGTGACATGGGCGTTGGTTCGCAGCGCGACGCGGCCGGTCTTGAGCGCCTGGCGCAAAAAGGCCCGCGCAGCCGAGACGCGGAGCCCGCGGCGCAAGGTGAGCTCGTAAAGGCCAATGCCCTCGGGCTCAGGGGTGTTGAGATCATCCGTAAGGGGCAGACCGGCATTGCGACAGGCCTCGAGAAAGGGCGCAACCAGCGGGTGCGCCATCCGCCCTCGGGCAATTGGCAAGGGTCCGCCATGGCCGCGGTGCTCCCCAGGAAGCTCGGCATCCTCGATCGCGCGATAACCGGCAAGGGCCTCGTCCCAGCCCCAGCCCGGGTTGCCGGCCCGGCGCCAATCTTCGTAATCGTCCCGGTGCCCCCGGCACCAGACCATGGCGTTAATTGCCGAGGATCCGCCCACAATCTTTCCACGTGGCCAGAAATCGGCCTGCCCGGCAAGGCCTGGGTCGGGTTCGGTGCGATAACACCAGTTGACGGCGGGGTCGAAGAAGAGCTTCCCGTAGCCAAGCGGCATGGACACGAACAGCCGTCGATCATGGCCGCCCGCCTCGAGGATGGCAACCCGCTCTCCCGCCTGTGCCAGCCGATAGGCAAGCGCCGAGCCCGCCGAGCCTGCGCCAACGATGATGCGATCGAAATGCCCGTCCATGTTGTGCTCCATTTGGCCACCGCCGCTTGGCGCAGAGGGCGCCGCTAGACAGCGCGCCTTAGGTGACGTACAAAAGTCTTCACGCCTTGGCCATGGGGTCTGTGCGAAGGGGCTTTCGCAGGCGCCGAACCGGGTTCCGATGGCCAAGTCCAAAAACCCCTAGAATGACCGACCTTGCGCGAGCTGAGCGTTGAGTGAGCCAAAAGACCCAGAAGCGCCAAAGATCGTCCTTGACGCGCTTGATCGGCGGATCCTGCGCGAAATGCAGCGTGATGCGAGCCAGTCGATCGACGAAATTGCCCGCAAGGTTGGCTCCTCGAAGACGCCGGTTTGGAACAGGCTAAAAAAGCTGCGCGATGCGGGCGTAATACGCGGGCAGACGGTTCTCCTCGACCCAGAGGCGTTGGGGTTTGAGGCCTGTTTCTTCGTTCTGATCAAGACTTCCGAGCACGAGCCCGTGTGGCAAGAACGGTTCCTTGCCGCTGTGAAATCCCGCCCCGAGGTGCTCGAGGCGCATCGGCTTGCCGGCGAGATCGACTATATTCTCAAGGTGCGGGTGAAAAACGCCCGGGCCTATGACGCCTTCTATCAGGCGCTGATCCGTGAGGTCAAAATTCACAAGGTGACAGCGCTTTTGTCGATGGAAGAGATCAAAGCGACAACCGCTTTGCCGATCTGAAGCTTCCGAAGCGGCGTTCGCGCGCGGAGCTGGGTTTCTGCCGCACGCAGTTGGGCGCGCAGAGAGCGAAGCGGCGCTTGCGCACGGGGCTGGAGCTTTGCTCGAAGCTAGAGATGGTGCGTCGCTATAGATTTTGCGTCGGCCCGGAGAAGGCGCTTGCGAACGGGCCGCGGTTCGTCGCTCTTTGGTTTCTTTTTTACACGGCGCGCAAAAGGCGCTCGTGTGTGGGCCTTGGACCTTGGCCGCGTCTTGCACGTCGACCGCCAAAGCAAAAGGCGCTCGCGCGCGGGCCTTGCGCTTGCCGCGCGGCTCTTGCGTTTGGCGCTGCGGGGGGCGTGCGCGCGCCAGAGAGGCAAGCGGGAAATAGGGCGCCCCGAATAAACGCTCGCCCGCCCGGGGGTGACCTCGGAAGTGATGTGTGCTTCTTGCGGCAACGAGGGCTGTTGCGGTCAGGCGGGCAAATCAGCGCTGGTCTTGCTCTGAAAACAGGTCCGACGGCCAGTGTGGCCGTTTGCCCACGCACTGGTGTTATCCTCAGATGTTTCCGCTAACATATTCAAAAATGGTCGCTCATGCGCTTTTCCGTCCTCCTGGCCGGCGCTATAGGCAAGCCGCAGGCAAAGCAATTGCTGTCGCGGGTCATGCCTGGACGCATCAATTTCGAGGGACAGTGATGAGCATCACGATTGGCATCAACGGGTTTGGACGGATCGGTCGCTGCACACTTGCGCATATAGTTGAAAGCGGACGAAATGATGTTGAGGTGGTTGCCATCAACGCCACCGGCCCGATCGAAACGAATGCGCATTTGTTGAAATACGACAGCGTCCATGGCCGCTTCCAAGGGACGATCCGCGTTTCCGGCAACACGCTTGATGTAGGCCGCGGGCCAATCCGCGTGATGTCAACCTACGACCCCGAGGAGCTCGATTGGCAAGGCGTCGATGTGGTGCTCGAATGCACCGGCAAATTCACCGACCGTGATAAAGCGGCGGTCCATTTGCGCCGCGGTGCCAAGCGGGTTCTGATTTCGGCCCCCGCCAAGGGCGCGGACAAGACGGTTGTTTTTGGCGTCAATCACCGCGAGCTCATCCGCGAGCATCTCGTTGTCTCAAACGGTTCGTGCACCACCAATTGTCTTGCGCCGATTGCGAAAGTTCTTCACGAGGCGATCGGGATCGAGAGCGGCATCATGACGACGATCCACAGCTACACCGGCGACCAACCCACGCTCGACCGGCGGCACAAGGATCTTTACCGCGCGCGCGCCGCAGCTTTGTCGATGGTGCCAACGACCACCGGCGCGGCCAAAGCCATTGGCGAGGTGCTCCCTGAGCTTGCCGGGCGGCTCGATGGCAGCGCTATTCGGGTGCCAACTCCGAACGTCAGCTGCGTTGACTTGACCTTTGTCGCAAGCAAGGATGTGACGGTTGCTGACGTCAACGAGGTTGTCCGTGCGGCTGCCGAAGGCCCGATGAGCCAAATTCTGGCCTACGATCCTGAGCCCAAGGTCTCGATCGATTTCAACCACACCACCTATTCCGCGATCTTTGCGCCCGATCAGACCAAAGTTGTCGGCAAGCGCACGGTACGAGTGCTTGCCTGGTATGATAACGAATGGGGCTACTCCTGCCGCATGGCGGATGTTGCCGCACATCTCGGTCGGCTGATTTAAGCCTGCGGGGGCCGGACGCTTGCTCGGCAAGAGGCTGGTTTACGGCCGCGCATCAGGCCTCAGTGCCACCAGCGAAGCTGCGGCCTTGGTGGCCATGCGCAAAACATCGCGCGACAGAGGAGCCAAAGAGTGCCTTGAGCGCGCAAGCCGGATCAATGCTAGAGTGACGACACCGCTGCCCTGTTGGTGCCGGCCGGAAGGCGTGCATAAATAATGACAAAAAGCGAAAAAGGAGTTGTCCATGCCCGTTCCACCGCGTCATCTTTGGGCTATTGTATTCAGCAACCGTGAGGTGCGCATCGTTCCCGATATCGACCGGCTGCACCAAACGCAGGACGAGATTTCCTTCGCCATTCCGCCCCACGCGCTGCAGGAGATCATGGCCGACAAACCCGGCCGCACCTTCGCCTCAGAAAGAGACGGGCGGCGCGCGGCGATGGAATATGGCTCGGACCCCTTGGCGGAGGAGACTCGCAAACTCTTACGCGAGGCCATCGACCGGCTCGATCATGCGCGGGTGAAGGGGCAGCTCAAAGAGCTCGCGGTTTTTGCCGAGCCCTCAGCCCTTGGCGAATGGCGCAAGCTTATGCCAGAGCCTCTTGCCGATATGGTTGTGCATGAAGAGGCCGCGAACCTCGTGCACCTTGACGCTGAGGCCTTGCGCAAGCGGCTGCGGGACGCCTTGGGTTTGCCTCCGGGCTGAAGCGCCTTACCGCGCGAGCCTGGGCGTATGCGCCCAAAACACGCGCAAGCGCGGCCTTGGTCAAAAATTTGGCTTTGAACACGCCGTGCCCCGTGCTTTGGCGCTCTTCTCGGCGCAGGCGGGGTCTTTTTCGCTCCAGGCTTTGCCTGCCATGTAGGGCCTTTGTTGGTAGACCTCTGGCGACGCGGGGGTCTTTTGGCCGCGTCTGAGCAAAGTGACGCGCCTTGCCAAGCCCCCGTCTGCGCGCGCGGTCTTCTTTTGCGGCATTCTTTGCTGGCCCTCGGTTCGTGCACGCACCCTTCGCGTGCAGCCTTCTTCCAAAGCGCGAGAAAAGCCGAGAGCCGGGAAGTGCCTTTTTTTGACGGATTGATTTCTTACATCGTGAAACTGTTGTGTTTTGGTGCTGAAGCTTTCCTTCCGGTTGGGCGGGTCAAAAGCAGGTATGGATCTGATTTTACTTGTCGTTTTCGTTGCAATGCTTTTCGCCTTGATCGGGCTTGCCGAGCCCGCGGCCGAGGCCTTGCTTTTGCCTGCGAGTTTGGTTCTTGCCCTGTTGGGCATGGCGCTTGCAGGGTGGGCGCTCTTTCTCGGCGCGGTGCCTCCGGAAGGGCCGATCCAGGAGGCGGCCCGGATCATTCGCACGATCCCGATCCAATCGTCGCTTTTCCTCTACGTCTTCCTTCCGATCCTGTTGTTTCAGATGGCCCTGTCGGTTGAGGTGCGCCGCATGCTCGACGACTGGGTGCCAATCTTCGTGCTTGCGGTTGTTGCGGTTGTCGTCGCAACGGCGTTTGTGGGACTTGCGCTTTTTCCTCTGGCGGGGTTGTCGTTGATGGCCTGCCTCATGATTGGCGCGATTGTCTCAACAACCGATCCTTCCGCCGTTGTAGGCATCTTGCGTGCCACGCCGTCGCCGCGGAGGCTTGCGCGCATTCTTGAAGGCGAGAGCCTCCTCAACGATGCCGCGGCGATTGCGCTTTTTGGGCTCTGCTTTGCTTTTGTCGCTTTTGGCATTCCAAACCCGGGCATTCAGGATTTGCTTTGGCGCTTTCCGTGGGCGCTTTTGGGGGGCGGTCTTGTTGGGGTGTTGGCGGGGTGGGCTGCGCTTTGGGCGATTGCGCGGCTTCCGGAACACCCGCTTGCGCAGGTTTCACTCTCGGTTGCTGTGCCGCTTTTGGTCTATGCGGGGGCCGAGACGCTTTTGAGCGTGTCCGGGGTGGTCACCGTTGTGGCTGCCGGGCTTACCCTCAATTACCTCGCCCCGGGCCAGCTCAGCCCGCCCAGTAACGCCAAGCTGCGCGAGACCTGGGAGCTTCTTGGCTATTGGGCCGGGGGGCTGATTTTCGTTCTGGCCGCGCTCCTTATCCCGCGGATTCTTGTCAACCTACGTCCGTTCGATTTGGTTCTCATTGTTGTCACAGTGCTTGCGGCTTTGGCGGCGCGTGCGGTGATCTTGTGGGGGGTGTTGCCGGTGCTCTCGGCTGCACGCCTCAGCCCCAAGGTTGAGCCGCGCTATCGGCTTGCAATTCTTTGGGGCGGTTTGCGCGGGGCAGTGACGCTTGCGCTTGCGCTTGCGGTGACGGAAAGCTTCCGCATCCCTGGCGACATCAAGCGGGTAACGGCGATTGTTGCCACGGGATTCACGCTGTTCACCTTGCTTGTCCAGGGCAGCACCTTGCGCGCCTTGATCCGCTGGCTTGGGCTTGACCGTTTGTCGCCGCTTGATCAAGCTCTTGCCGCCCAGGTGGTGGCGGTGGCGCTGCAATCGGTGCGCGAGACCGTGTCCGAAACGGCCCGCCTCTTAGGCCTGCCCCGCGAGATCGTGCGGGATGAGACAAAGCGCTTTGCGGAGCGGGTTGACCGTGCGGTCGAACAGGCTGATGCAGGCGTCCATATTCCCGACCGCGATCGCATCACGCTTGGACTTATTGCGCTTTCTGGACGCGAGCGCGATCTTATTCTTGAGGCCTTTCGTGAACGGATCCTGACCCCCGCGCTCGCCAACCGCATGCTAACCGATGCCGACCGGCTGATTGAGGCAACGCGAACCGGGGGGCGCCATGGGTATTTGGCACGCGCGCGCCGCGCGCAAAGAGCCGAGCGGATGCTTGCGCTTGCTGATTGGGCCTGGCGCTGGCTTGGCTTTGGGGGCCTCCTCGCGCGGCTGACCGCAGACCGCTTCGAGATCCTTGTTACGCAAAACCTGCTGTTGCGCGAACTGCACCGGTTTATCGATGAGCGCATACGCCGCATTCACGGCAAGCGGGTTGCGGACCTTCTGTACGAACTCCTTGAACGCCGAATTGAGGGGACTGAGCAGGCCCTGGCCGGCTTGCGCCTGCAGTTTCCAAACCATGCCGAGCAGCTTGAACGCCGGCTAATCCGCCGGCTGATCCTGGCGCAGGAAGATAAGGAATATGCCGCGCTTGTTGAGGAGGGGCTGATTGGGCCCGAACTGAGGCACTCGTTGCTGGCCGATCTCGAGGCGCGCCGGAAAGAGGCCGAACGGCGCCCGGGGCTTGATGTGGCCGTGCAACGGGCCGAACTCATTGCAAGCTTTCCGCTTTTCACAACGATGGATGAGAACACCCGCACCATGTTGGCGCGAGCGCTCAGAACTCATCACGCGGCCCCGGGCGATGTGCTCCTGCGCCGCGGAGAAAAGCCAGACCGTGTTTGGTTCATCGCCTCTGGTGCGGTTGAGATCGTCCGCGCAGGCCAGCCACCGCTTCGGCTTGGCCGAGGCGAAATGTTTGGGCATTTGGCCCTCCTTCGGCGCATCCCTCGGCTTGGCCAGGCGACAGCGATCACGCATTCCGTCTTGCTGACACTTGATGGTGACCGGTTCAAAGCTCTTCTTGAAAATCATGCCGAGTTGCGCGAGGCGGTTTTGGCCACTGCGGCCAAGCGCGGCATTCCAATCGATCGCGCGGCTTTGGGCCTGCCGCCTGCCTCTTTGGCAGAGGCCGCCCCGTTGGCCAACGGCCGCGAACCCTCCCCTGATGTGGTAAAGACCGAGGCGCTCAGCGAAACGAAAGCAGCCACGCCGCCGACAAAGGAGTCCGCAGGCGCAGGCGCAACTGTTTTGGCCGAAGAAGCGGCTCAGGCCGAACCCACCCCCGACAAGGGCGAGACGGCCTAAGTCTTGGCATCCACCGAGCCGCAACAAGAGCGCGCTTGCGTCACACGCTCAGGGTTTTGCCCGATCTGTTGATATTAAATCCTGCGTTGGGGCGGGGTCTGAGCCGACCGACGGCTCAAGCCCCCTTCCGCATGTTGCAACATCAAGAGGCCTCGTCACAGCCGAACCACCATCTCGGTGCTGCCGTGAGGCCACCCAACGCTTGGCCGGATCTCGATAGAGACTTCGCCAAAGATTTCAGCACAGACCCGTTCAGACGCGCAGGGTACGACGTGCACGGGCACTCTGCTGTCTTCTGCGCTCGAAGAGGACCGATCCGTGTTCTCGTCTCAGTGTGGTGCTTTGTGCCAAATCCGCTTGCCGCCTCTTAAAAACGCCCGAGCGCGCCCCTGTGCACGCCGTGGTTCGTCTGTGCGCGCCTTGCTCGAGTGTAAACTTGCACGACCCTGGTCCTTGACGCGCTTTCGTGCTCGACGGCTGTTCAAACCGAAGCTGCCGGCAGGCCTTCTCAGCGCTCAAGCGAGAGCGAATGCAGGGCCACAGGGCTGCGCACGGGGCCAAAACGCGCCCGCAAAGCCTGATCGACCGCTTCCGGCACGAATTTCGATACATCCCCGCCAAGCCGGGCAATTTCTTTCACAAGCCGCGAGGCAATGGCTTGCCGCCTGGCATCGGCCATGAGAAACACCGTCTCGATGCTGGGATCAAGCGCGCGGTTCATTCCGACCATTTGGAATTCGTATTCAAAATCAGCCACAGCGCGCAGTCCGCGGATGATAAATTGCGCGCCAACCTCGCGCGCGCAATCGATCAGCAGGTTTTCAAAGGGGTGCACCACGATCTCTGTGCCGGTGCGTACGGCCAGGTCGCGGCATTCCGCCTCGATCATCGCCACGCGCTCTTCCAGAGAAAACAAGGGACCTTTGTCGCGGTTGATCGCCACGCCAATCACCAACCGATCGACAAGCGCGGTCGCGCGGCTGATGATATCCATATGCCCGAAGGTCAAAGGATCAAAGGTTCCAGGATAAAGAGCGATGCGCAAAAGGACCTCCCCGTTTCCCGGTGTTCCGCCTTCGCCGCCTGTCCCTGACCGACAACCCCGCGGGCTTCCAACGAATGCGATCTGAAGGCGCTTGGCAAAGGCTTGACATAAGCCGGCGCATCTCGCAAGGGCTCGCCTCGCGTTGCGACCTCACGCGGAAGAGCCCCAAACCCGCCCCTCTGCCCGGTCGTCATAATCGCACCGAAGCTCAAACACGGGAGCCACCGTCAGAGGAACGCCCAAGCACAAGGCGCAACGCCCCTGACGCCCAGCCGGTGTAGACAATGCCCGGGGCGCCCCTAAAGGCCCGAATGCCTTGCCAAAGCCAAACGGCGCCCCCCTGCCGCAAAACGCAGCACCAAACCCCGTAAGAGAGAGGCCACGGCTAATCTTGACGCTCTCTTGTTTGCTGAGCTGTTTCAAGCGCGAAGTGAGCTTTCAAACGCGACGCCACCTTCGCCTTGGAAACCCTTCCTTAACTGCCGCTGATCATCTGAGTCAGCGCATCGCGTTCCATCTGCAATTCGGCGAGCCGCGCTGCGACCACATCCCCAATTGAAATCAACCCAATCATGATGCCGCCTTTCATGACCGGCATGTGTCGAAAGCGGCGCTGCGTCATCATCTCCAAGACCCGGTCAGCAGAATCTTCGGGCGTGCAGGTGTAAATTGCGCGCGTCATCACCCGCTCGACCGGCTCATCAAGGCAGCTTGGGCCGCGCAGCGCGAGCTCGCGCACGATGTCGCGTTCCGAGACGATCCCGTTGACCTTTTGCCCATCGGGCGAGACCACCACCGCACCGATCCGCCGCGCGGCAAGCACCTCCACCGCCTGGCGCAGCGTCGTTCCGGGCGCGACTGTCACCACGCCTGGCGGCTTGTTCTTCAGGATCTGCTGGACAAACATCGGTCGCCTCCCTTTCGACTCCGTTTCAGCCGGGCTCTTTAGCGTCAAGCCGACCGATAACCTCTGTCAAGGTGGTTGCAGGGCACGCTGTTTTCAAACACGCTGGCACGTGTTCACATTTGCCGTTTTGCAGAGTAGAGCGCAGAGATCTGGAGAGGAGGAACGCGCGATGCGTGAGATCGGCCATTGGATTGACGGCAAACATGTCCCGGGGACGTCAGGGCGCTTTGGCGATGTGTATAACCCCGCTACCGGCGAGGTGCAGGCGCGGGTTGCTTTGGCCTCGAAGGCCGAGGTTGACCGCGCAATCGAGGCGGCAGCCCGAGCGCAGCCAAAATGGGCGGCAACCAACCCGCAGCGCCGGGCGCGGGTGATGATGGAAGTTGTCCGCCTGCTGAACCGCGACATGGATAAGCTGGCCGAAGTCTTGTCCTCGGAGCATGGCAAGACCCTGCCGGATGCCCGCGGCGACATCCAGCGCGGGCTTGAGGTGATCGAATTCTGCATCGGCGCACCGCATCTCTTGAAAGGCGAATTCACCGATTCGGCTGGCCCCGGCATCGACATGTATTCGATGCGCCAGCCTTTAGGTGTGGTGGCGGGGATCACGCCCTTCAACTTTCCAGCGATGATCCCGTTGTGGAAGATCGGCCCCGCGCTTGCCTGCGGCAACGCGATGATCTTGAAACCCTCCGAGCGTGACCCAAGCGTGCCGATCATGATTGCCGCACTCTTTAGGGAGGCAGGGCTTCCCGATGGCGTGCTGCAGGTGATCAACGGCGACAAGGAAGCGGTGGACGCGATCCTTGACAACCCCATGGTGCAGGCGGTGGGCTTTGTCGGCTCGACCCCAATCGCGCAGTATATCTATGCGCGAGCGGCGGCCAATGGCAAACGCGCGCAATGCTTCGGCGGCGCCAAAAACCACATGATCATCATGCCCGACGCCGATATGGACCAAGCAGCGGATGCGCTGGTCGGCGCAGGGTACGGGGCGGCGGGCGAGCGCTGCATGGCGATTTCGGTTGCGGTGCCGGTGGGCGCGCGAACGGCCGAGGAGTTGCGCAAGCGGCTCGTTCCGCGGATCGAGAAGCTCAAGGTCGGGCCCTATACAGCGGGCGAAGATGTCGATTTCGGCCCGGTGGTCACCCGCGAGGCAAAGGAACGGATCCTCTCTTTGGTCGAATCCGGCATCCGCGAGGGGGCTGAGCTCGTGGTCGATGGGCGCAACTTCGTGCTGCAGGGCTATGAGAATGGCTTCTTCGTGGGCCCGCATCTCTTTGACCACGTCAAGCCGCACATGCAGATCTACAAGACCGAGATCTTCGGGCCGGTGCTTTCGATGGTGCGCGCACACAGCTATGAAGAGGCGTTGGGCCTGGCGATGAACCACGAATATGGCAACGGCGTGGCCATCTTCACCCGCGACGGTGACACCGCACGCGATTTTGCAAACCGCGTCAACATTGGGATGGTCGGGATCAATGTGCCGATCCCGGTGCCGCTTGCCTACCACACCTTCGGCGGCTGGAAACGCTCGGCCTTCGGCGATCTCAACCAACACGGCCCGGATGCCTTCCGCTTCTACACCCGGACAAAGACGGTAACCGCCCGCTGGCCCTCGGGAATCAAGGAAGGGGCAGCCTTCGCGTTTAAGGCGATGGAATGAGCGGTGGCGCGCGCCGCAGAGCGCGTTTTTTGCGATGCAAAACTGGCAACGCCCGTGGGCCACGATCTGCTGCCAGGGGCGCGTGGCCTACAAGGGCGAGATGCGCGAAGCTCTTGCACATTCTTTTTAGCTATGCTTGGGCGCGCGAGGTCAGATTGTGTCGATTCCGGTTACGGGTTGGTCGCATCTTCGCCTTGATCTTTCCATAGCTGCTGAGCTGGGGCGTCGCCAATGGCCGCGCGCAAGGTTTTGTCAACGAAAGGATCGCTCGCTCTGGCGGCTGCGCCTGGCGCTGGGTTTGTGAAGGAGCCACCGGCCCGGCCGCGGCGCTTTCTCTTTGTGCTTTTACCCGAATTCAGCTTCTTGCCCTTTGCCGGCGCTGTTGACCCGTTGCGCATTGCCAACCGGATGAGCGGGCAGGCGCTCTATCGGTGGGCGGTTGTGTCTGAAACAGGCAAAGCTGTGGCCTGTTCGGCGGGCATCGAAATTCAGGTTGAGGGTCCGTTGCCCGAGGTGGGCCGCGATGATACGGTGATCCTCTGCGCAGGGCTCAATGTTCAAGATCATATTACGCCCGGTCTGATCGGATGGTTGCATAAGGTTGCCCGCCTTGGCCCAACTTTGGGGGCCATTTGTACCGGCGCGCACATTTTGGCCGAAGCCGGCCTTCTTGATGGCCGGCGCGCGACGATCCACTGGGAAAACCAGGACAGTTTTCGAGAAGAGTTCGATGCGGTTGACCTTTCGCGCTCGATCTTCGTGATTGACGGCAATCGGGTCACAGCGGCGGGGGGCACCTCGACCATCGATTTGATGCTTGCACTCATTGCCAAAGATTTTGGGCGCGAGCTTGCAAATGCGGTGGCCGATCAATTGATCCATACCGCGATTCGCAGCGACCGCGACATTCAGCGTCTGTCGATCCCAACGCGGATTGGCATTCGCCATCCGAGGCTTGCGCAGGTGATTGCGCGCATGGAAGAGGCGGTGGAAGAGCCTTTGTCGCCTTCAGAATTGGCAGCCGAGGCGGGCATGTCCACCCGCCAGCTCGAGCGATTGTTTCGCCGCTATCTTGGGCGCAGCCCAAAGCGCTATTACCTTGAACTCAGGCTTGCCCGTGCACGCAACCTGCTCATGCAGACGGATATGCCGGTCATTTCCGTTGCGCTTGCCTGCGGCTTTACCTCGCCCTCGCATTTTTCAAAATGCTACCGGGCGCTTTACGGCATCACGCCCTATCGGGAGCGCGGCGCCAAGGAGCCGAACTCGGCCCCTGTCCCGGAGGAAAAGGAAGGGCTAACGGAGTCATAGGTCACGCGTTCCAGAATCCCCCTCCGGCGCCCTTCGAATGTGCGCGATGGCGTCATAAGGCGTGGCCGTAAAGCGCGCGGCCGCAAAACGCCCCGTTTCCGGCTCCGGCCGTCTCTGATGTGAATTTCCCTCTACCCAAAAGCCGATCACGGCGCTAAGGTGAAATCATCACATAACCAACAGTAAAAGACAGGGGAGTGTTTCCATGAAACGCGTTCTTCTTGCAAGCGCGGTCTCCGCGCTTACGGCCGGAGGAGCTTTTGCCAACGAAATCAAGATCGGGGTGCTTTTGGGCTTCACGGGTCCGATTGACACCATCACCCCGCACATGGCGGACGGCGCCGAACTTGCCATGCGGGAGGTCACCGATTCTGGCAAGCTCTTGGGCGGGCTGCGGGTGGTTTCGGTGCGGGCTGATAGTGGCTGCACTGACTCCGCCTTGGCGCAGGCTTCGGCCGAGCGGCTGATTACCTCGGACGGGGTGGTTGCCATTGTGGGGGCGGATTGCTCGGGCGTTACCCGTGCCGTGCTCGAAAATGTTGCAATGGCTAACGGCATTCCGATGATTTCGCCTTCGGCCACGAGCCCCGGCTTCTCGACCTTTGACTCTGGGGGGCTTTTCTATCGGACGGCGCCTTCCGATGCGCGGCAGGGCCAACTTTTGGCTGAAATTGTCCACGGCCGCGGGATCAAGAGCGTTGCCGTAACTTACACCAACAACGACTACGGCGCCGGGCTGCAGAACGCCTTTGTTGAGAATTTCACGGCCCTCGGCGGCACTGTTACCGCGGTGGTTCCGCATGAAGATGGCAAGGGCGATTATTCGGCCGAAGTTGCCTCGCTGCAGGCGGCTGGGGGCGAGGCGCTCATGGTGTTGGGCTATGTCGATGGCGGGTCTAATATTATCCGCACGGCATGGGAACTTGGGGCGTTTGAGCTCTTCTTCGTCGGCGATGGTGTTTTCACAGAAGACCTGCCGGAGCGTGTTGGCAAAGAGGCCGCGGCGCATGTGATCGGCACGGTGCCGTCGCCCGTGGGTGATGCTGCCGCTGCTTGGGAGCGCTGCGGAACCGCTGCCGGGATTAACTGGTCGTCTTCATTTGTGGCCGAATCCTACGATGCCGCGGCGCTGATCATGCTTGCCGCGCAAGCCGCGGGCGAGGCAACGCCGGCCGGCATTGCCGCTAATATCCTGCGTGTTGCGAACGGGCCTGGCGAGCCGATCCAGGCTTGCGAACTTGCCAAAGGGCTTGAGATTTTGGCGGCAGGCGGCGCGGTCGACTATGTCGGTGCGACCAATGTCAACCTGATTGGCTTTGGCGAGGCGGCGGGGACCTATCGCGAATATACATTCGTCGATGGCGCGCTCAGCACGATTCGCTTCCATTAAACGGCCGCCGTACACGAACGGTACATCTTACTCGACGCGGGCGGCCCGGGCGCTCTCCCGGGCCGTTCTTGTAATTATTCGGAAAGGGCGCCGCAGATCGCTCTGCTTTCGTGACAAAGCGGCGATCTGCGCGCAAGCTGAGGACAGCGGAGTGGAATGAAACCCGAACCGATGATCCGGGTTGAAAACCTTCACAAGCATTTTGGCGGTTTTCGCGCCGTCGATGGCGCAACGCTCGAAATCGCAAAGGGGTCGATCACCGGTTTGATTGGTCCAAATGGCGCTGGCAAGACCACGCTTTTCAATGTCATCGCTGGTGTTTTGCCGCCAACGTCGGGCCGAGTGTTTATGGACGGAGAAGACATCACGGGGCTTCCACCGCACGTCTTGTTCCATAAAGGACTGTTGCGCACCTTCCAGATTGCGCACGAGTTTCACACTTTGTCGTGCCGAGAAAACTTGATGGTGGTCCCACCGAATCAGGCAGGGGAAAAGCTGATCAATGCCTGGTTTCGTCGAGGGTTGGTTGCTCGACAAGAGGCTGAAATTCGCCATCACGCCGATTCCGTGCTCGATTTTCTGACCATCGCCCATTTGGCCGAGGAAAAGGCTGGCAATGTTTCGGGCGGGCAGAAAAAATTGCTTGAACTCGGCCGCACGATGATGACTGAAGCCAAGGTGGTTTTTCTCGATGAGGTCGGGGCGGGCGTCAACCGAACATTGTTGAATACTATCGCCGATACAATTGTAAAGCTCAATCGTGAACGTGGCTACACATTTGTGGTAATTGAACACGACATTGATTTCATTGCCCGCATTTGCAATCCGGTCATCGTCATGGCTGAGGGCAAAGTCTTGACCCAGGGCACAATCGATGAAATTCGCGCTGACGAGCGGGTGATTGAGGCCTATTTAGGCCGCGGCCTAAGGCAGAAGATCATGGCCGAGGGTGGGCATGTCTGAGCATAATTTGGCGCCAAGCCCGAACGCTGTTTTGATTGGCGAGGGAATGACTGGCGGCTATGGCGGGGCGGATATTTTGCACGATTGCACGATCGCCGTCGAAAAGGGTGAGATCGCGGTCATCGTTGGGCCGAACGGCGCTGGAAAATCGACCGCGATGAAGGCGCTTTTCGGGATGTTGAAACTGCGCAAGGGACATGTGCGGCTGCATGGACAGGACATTACGCAGCGGTCGCCGCAAGAACGCGTTCGACTTGGAATGAGTTTTGTACCACAAAGCAACAATATTTTTCCATCGATGACCGTTGAGGAAAATCTTGAGATGGGGGCATTCATTCGCACTGACGATTATCGTGAAACCATGGAGCAGGTTTATGCCTTGTTTCCCGTTCTGAAAGAAAAACGCAAGCAAGCTGCGGGCGAACTTTCAGGCGGGCAGCGGCAACAGGTTGCGGTGGGCCGCGCGCTTATGACAAAACCGGCCGTGCTTATGCTTGATGAGCCAACCGCCGGCGTGAGCCCAATTGTCATGGACGAGCTTTTCGCAAAGATCGTCGAAATTTCCCGCACCGGCATTTCCATTCTGTTGGTTGAGCAAAACGCTCGGCAGGCGCTTGAGATCGCCGATAAGGGCTTTGTGCTTGTGCAAGGGCGCAATCGCTATACTGACACAGGCGCCGCGCTCTTGGCTGATCCGGAAGTCCGGCGCAGTTTCCTTGGCGGGTAAGGGGCAGGGCCATGACCGATTTCCTCAACGCGCTTGTTCTGCTCGCAAATTTCATTGTCGTTCCGGGTTTGGCTTATGGTAGCCAATTGGCGTTGGGCGCGCTCGGCATCACGCTGATTTACGGAATTTTGCGCTTCTCGCATTTTGCGCACGGCGATGCGATGGCGCTTGGAACAGCGGTGGTCATTCTCGGCACGTGGGGCTTGCAGTCTTTCGGAATTGGCCTCGGCGCTTTACCAACGGCCCTTTTAGCGCTTCCGCTTGGGATATTCGTTCTTTTGGTCTATCTGCTCACGGTGGACCGTGCCGTTTACCGCTATTACCGGCGAATCAAAGTGCGCCCGATCGTCTTGGTGATTGCCTCAGCGGGGGTGATGTTTGTCACCAATGGCCTAACACGCCTCCTTATTGGCCCATCTGAACAACGTTTTGAGGACGGCGCGCGGTTTCTGATAACAGCGCGCGAATTCCGCGCTTGGACGGGGCTTGCCGAGGGGTTTTTGTTGCGGACGGCCCAGGCGATCACAATTATTATTGCGCTTGTTGCGATGGCGGCGCTTTTTTGGTTTCTCGCATACACCCGGGCAGGCAAATCGATGCGCGCTTATGCAGATAACGAAGATCTTGCGCTGTTGTCAGGAATCGATCCCGAGCGCGTGGTCAAAGTAACTTGG
>FWWL01002313.1_pt1 | contig 40367 bp, 31 predicted proteins | sample 2228331 | NCBI WGS metagenome assembly FWWL01 (sample SAMEA103939775, study PRJEB20133) | metagenome
GTCACCGGCTGATAGGGCGACGGCGCGGGCTGGTAGGGCGGTGGCGCGAGCGGCGCTGCCGCCGGCCTCGTGGCCTCATAGCGCGGCACCTGCGCGGGCGCGGCGCGGCCGTCGCGCGCACCCTCCATCACCGGCTGCTTGCTCGGCGCGATTCGCGAGCTTCCCGCCGGCAGGGTCTGGGTCGGGCTGGAGTTGCGCGTCTCGGGCTTGCCGATCTGGCCGCGCGCATCAAGCACGGTCGCGGGGATCTGCCCCCGCTCGCCGACCCCGCCTCCGCTCAGCGAGGATTGCCGCTTGCCCTGTTCCGAAATCGGCCAGTTCGCTTTTTCGGCCGCGACCTGCACGCATTCGATCAGCGCCGTGTTCGAGGCTTTGCGCCGATGCGGCTTCATGTCCCCGTCGCGATAGGCGTTGAGGAGGCGGAACTCCATCGGGTCCATCTGCGCGGCTTCCGCCAGCCGGTCCATCTGGACCTCCAGCGCGAAATCCACCGCTGTGATGCCGAAACCGCGCATGGCGGTGGAGGGGCAGCGATTGGTGTAGGCGACGTAGACGTCGGAGGAGACGTTGGGGATCCAGTAGGGTCCCGGCAGATGCGCGGTGCATTTGATCGCGGCGTAGCTGGAGAGACGGGTGTAGGCCCCGGCGTCGAAATAGCTGCGGATATGGCGGGCGACGATGCGCCCGTCCCGCATCAGCCCGTCCTTGATGTAGATGCGTTCGGCCCCGCGCGGCGAGCCGTAGAGCATCTCCTCCTCGCGATCGAGCACGAAGCGCACGGGCTTGCCCGTCACCATCGCGCCGAGCACGGCCAGCGGCTCGGTCAGCGAATCGACCTTGCCGCCGAAGCCGCCGCCCACCGTCCCGCCGATGAAATGCAACCGGTTGGATTCCAGCGCGACGATCTTGGCCGCCGTGCCGAGCGCGAAGAACAGCCCTTGTGCGCAGGAATGCACGACGTAGCGGCCGTTCTGCTCAGGCGCGGCGATCGAGCCGTTGGTTTCCGTCGGCGCATGTTCGATCGGCGACATCTGATACCGGTGCTCCAGCACCATGTCGGCGGAGGCGAAGGCCCGCTCGACATCGCCGAAGCGCAGCTTCTGGTGGTCGAAGCGCTCGTGATATTCAAAGTAATTAGCCGGATATGTTTCGTTGACGACCGGCGTGCCGGGCTTCAGCGCCTCCTCGACATCGAACACCGCCGGCATCGGCTCGTAGTCGATGCGGACGAGCTTTTTGGCGGCGAGCGCCTGCGCCTCGCTGTCGGCGATGATCGCGACGACGGGCTCACCCTTGTAATGCACCTTGTCGACGGCCAGCGAGGGTTCGTCGTCCTTGCCGAAATTGATCAGGCTGAGCAGCGTGTTTTTGTTGACCGGCACGTCGGCGGCCCGCAGCACGCGCCTGACGCCCGGCGCACGAGCGGCGGCCGAGACATCGATCGACCGGATGCGGGCGCTGGCATGGGGGCTGCGCACCACCTTGAGATGCAGCAGGCCCTCGAACGCGTGATCGTCGAAATAGCGCGTCAGCCCGGTGACATGGCCGGGCATGTCCTGACGCTGCAGGCCCTTGCCGACAACGTTGAGATTGTCGTCGCGCTCCTCGGCGAACACGTCCTTGCGCATCTCAAGCATGACGGCCTCCCTCGCTGCGGCGCAGGGCAGGCGAGCCTGCCGCCGCCAGGATCGCGGCGACGATCGGCTCGTAGCCGGTGCAACGGCAGATGTTGCCGCTGATCGCCTCGATAACCTCGTCACGGGTCGGGTTGGGGTTCCTGTCCAGAAGCGCGCGCGCGACCGTCAGCATGCCCGGCGTGCAGAAGCCGCACTGCGCCGCGAAATGTTCCATGAACTGCGCCTGCAGCGGGTGCAGATCGGGGCCGTCGGCCATGCCGGACGCGGTCTCGATCCGCTTGCCCTCGCAGGCGACGGACAGCGTCAGACAGGAGAGATGCGGCTCGCCGTCGATCAGCACGGTGCAGACGCCGCATGCGCCCTGGCCGCAGCCATATTTGGGTGCGAAATCGCCGAGGCCGCGCCGCAGTGTGTTGAGCAGCGTTTCGGGCGCATCGACGAAGGCGGCGCGGTCGGAACCGTTGAGCCGGAACTGGACGGGAATTTTCGCCATCTCGGCCCTCCTCAGCGTCCGTCGCCGGCGAGCAGCCGGCCGAGATGGACCGGCAGCACCTCGCGGCGATACCACTCGCTGGCGATCGCGTCCGTCGCCGGCCGGCAGCCTTCGAGCGCGGCATGCTTCGCCGCCTGGATCGCGCCGGCGTCGAGGCTTTTGCCCTCGAGTGCGCGCTCGACGCCGCGCGCGCGGATCGGCGTCGGCGCCATCGCGCCATAGGCGACACGCACCTGCGCCATGCGCCCGCCCGATTGCGGCAAATGCGCCGCGATCGAGAGCACCGAGATGCCCTTGGGCCTGACGCGGCTGATCTTGCGGAAGTGAAAATCGCTAGGATTCGACGGCCGGGAGAATTGCACCGCCGTCACCAGCGCCGGCCCCGAGCGCTCGCGCGCGGCCAGAAATTCCTCCAGCGGCACGGCGCGGCTGGAGCCGAATCCGGCCTGAACAACGACCTGCGCATCGAGCGCCAGCAGCGCCACCGTGAAGTCGCCATAGGGCGAGGCTGCGAACAGGTTGCCGCCGACGCTGGCCATGTTGCGCACCGCAGGGCCGCCGATGGCGCGCGCCGCGGCGTGAAGAAAGCTGAGGTCGCGGTTCGCCAGGACCATGCCCATCGTCACGCCAGCGCCGAGCTCGACGCGTCCGCCGCCGGACTCGATGCGCCGGAAAGCCGGATCGGTGACGCGCAGCAGCGTGCCTTCCGTCAGAAGGCCCTCGTTGACGTCGCGCATCACCAGCGTGCCGCCGCCGAGCAGCACGGCCTGCCGGTCGCCGGAGACGATCCCGGCCGCCTCGGCAAGAGTCGCGCAATGTCTCACATCGAGCATGTCAGACGGCCTCCCTCGCCAGTTCGGGCAGGCGGCGCACCGCCTCTATGCCGTTGGTGTAAACCTCGTCGCCAACGATCCGGGCGAGTTCGTCTTCGCGGCCGGGCGGCGTGGTGAAACGGCTCTCCCAGTGCCAGAAGGCGCGGTTGCCGTCCGTCACCGGCAGCAGCCGGACATGGGCGACGTAGTTGAACAGCGGGATCGGCGTGTCGAGCAGGCAGTAGCTGAAAGTCATTTCGAGGTCCGAGAGCGTGAGGAGTTGCTCGCGCAGTTCGCTGCCGTCCTGCAACGTGAAGCGGCGCACGCAGCCGATCCTGTCGGAGGGATGGCCACGCTCGATCTCGCTGCGCGCCACGATGGGGTGCCAGCGGTCATGGCCGTTGAAATCGCGCAGCACCGACCAGAGCAGGTCGACCGGCGCGTCGATGATCGTGCTGCGGACGACGTGAGGCATGGCCTCATCCTCCGAATGCGCGCTTGAGCGCGTCGAAGCCACCCTGGAAAACGTTGGTCCCGATGCCCTCGATCAGTTCCGCCTCGCGCTCCGGGGCGCAGTCGAAATCGGCCGACCATTCGATGAAAGTCCGCTCCTGATCAGTGATCGGCGTCAGCCGCAGCGTCGCGACGTAGTTCGTCAGCGGCATCGGCGAGTCGAGGATCGAATAGGTGCAGAACATGTCGTAGTCGGAGAGGCCGAGAAGCTGCTCGCGCAAGCGGTCGCCGCTGCGCAACGAGAAGGCGCGGATGCAGCCGACCTTGTCGGCCGGTTCGCCATTCTCGATCCGGCTTTCGGCGATGCGCGGATGCCAGTTCGGCAGTCCGTTGAAATCGCGCACGCGGGCCCAGACTTTGGCGGCGGGGGCGGCGATGACGCTGGAGACGTAGACGCGGGCCATGATGTCAGCGCCTCACGACTTCTTGCGGGCGTTGGGACGCGGGGCAGGCGCCGGACCCGGTCCCGCGCCGCCGCCTTCGCCAGCATCCTTCGGCTTGGCGGGTTGAGCGTCCTTGGCGACGCGCTGCATGTCGGATGCCTCGCGCATCAGCCCGCCCATTTTTGCGAGGTTGCCGCCCTCGATGCCGATCTCCTTCAGCACCTGGTCGATCATCGGGGCCTGCACGCGGTAGCGCAGCGCCGACTCGATGACCTCATCGGTCGGTGATCGCGCCGCGCCTCCGGCGCCGCTCGCCCCGCCCGCACCGGCCAGTCCGTCGACATGGAGGATGCGGATGCCCTCGATCTTCTCCATCGGCTTGACGCTCTCGCGCACGATGCCCTCGATCCGCTCGAGCAGGCGGCGGCGGAAGAGCCCGTAGCGTGCTCCGTCCGTGAGCACGTTTTCGGCTTCATAGAGCAGCTTCTGCGCCTCGGCGTCGACAGCCTTGCGGACCTTGTCGGCCTCGGCCGCGATGCGGGCTTCCTGCGCCGCCGTCTCCGCGAGCATGACCTCGACGGTCTGGCGGCGTTTCGCGGTTTCGCTCTCGCGCACCGTCTTGACCTGTTCCTCGGCCTCGACCGCCTTGGCGCGGGCGACCTCTGCGCTGGCCTGCGCCGCCGATTCCTCCAGCGACTTGGTGTAGAGCGCGATCGCCTTGTCCATGGCGGCGGCCTCGACATCGCGCTCGCGGGCGATTTCCAGCTTGCGAAGCTCGCGCTGGCGGCCGATGCGGGCCTCGTCGAGTCCGCGATCCGACGAGATGCGGGCGCGCTCGACCTCCTCGTTCGAGGCGATCTGGGCTTCCTGCAGCGCCTGCGTGCGCGCGATCTCGAGCTGCTCCAGCGCACGCCTGCGCTCGATGCGCGTCGCCTCCAGCGCCTGCTCGCGGGCGATATCGACGGTCTCGACCTGCTGGCGCGCCGTAATCTCGGCCTGGCGCAGCGAGGCGTCGGCGTCGGTCCGCTCGACCTTCTTGGCGGCGAGTACGATGGCGCGGTCTTCCTCCGCGACCTCGATGGCCTTCTTCTGGGCGATCTGCAGCATCTCGCGCGATTTCGCCGCGTCAATGCGCTCCTCGTCGAGGCCGAGTTCGGTGGCGATGCGGCGACGCTCGACCGCGTCGCGCCGCTTCAATTCGGCTGCGTCGAGATCGGCGTTGCGCTTGATCTCCAGCTCCCTGGTCGAGAGCTCGGCCGCGATGCGCTCGCCAGCGACGATGCGCTCCTGGCTGATGCGGGCTTTCTCGACCTTTTCGCGCGACGTGATCCCGGCCGCATCGACCGCCTCCATGCGCTCGATCTCCAGCAGGCTCTTGCGCTGATCCAGCGCGATCCGCTCGGCCGTGATCGCGTCGTCCTGCGCGATGCGCGCCTTTTCGACGGCCTCGCGGGCAGCGATCTCGGCCTCGTCGAGCGCGCGGTTGCGGGCGATGCCGAGGGCGCGGACACGCTCCTCCTGTGCGATGCGGGCGGTGTCGACCGCCTCGCGGGCCGCGATGTCCTCCTGCTCCAGCACGCGTGTCCGCTCGATCTCGCGATTGCGCACCTCCTGCTCGCTAGCGATGCGCGCGGCGCTGATCGCGCTTTCCTGGCCGATGCGCGCCTTTTCGGTGGCTTCGCGGGCGGCGATCTCGGCCGCTTCCAGCGTCTTCGTGCGCTCGATTTCCTTCTGCCTTATGTCGCGTTCCGAGGCGATCCGGGCGAGGTTGATCGTCTGGTCGTTGCTGATCCGGGCCTTCTCGATCAGCTCGCGCGATGTAATCTCGGCCTGCTCGACGGCCTGGGTGCGGGCGATCTCCTGCTGGCGGATGTCGCGGTCGGATGCGATCCGCGCCTCGCTGATCGCGCGCTCATTGGCGATGCGCGACTTTTCGATCTCCTCGCGCGACAGGATCAGCGCCTGCTCGGCTTCTGTGTCGCGGGCGGCGCGCTCGCGCGCCACCTCGGCTCGCTGGACGGCGCGCTTGATCTCGATCTCGCGCTGCTGTTCGAGCCGCGCCGCCTCGCTGTCGCGCTCGATGTCGAGCGCTTGCCGCTCGGCCTCGAGATTGCGGGTGCGGATGCGGATCATCGAATCCTGCTCGATGTCGTTGCGCAGCTTCCGCTTGTCCTCGATCTCCTCGATGATCCGCGTCAGGCCGGCCGCGTCGAAGCGGTTGGACGGGTTGAAATACTGCAAATCGGTCTGGTCGAGATCGGTCAGCGCGACCGATTCCAGCAGCAGGCCGTTCTGGTCGAGCGCCTCGGCTGCGGCGTCCTTGACGCGCTGGACGTAAGACCCGCGCTGCTCGTGCATATCCTCCATCGTCATTTCGGAGGCGACGGTGCGCAGCGCCGAAATGAACTTGCCCGACAGGAGCGCATGGAGCTGGTCTGGCTGCAACGTGCGCCGGCCTAAGGTCGCTGCGGCGACGGAGACAGAATCGCGCTCCGGCTTCACCCGGACATAGAACTCCGCGTCGATATCGACGCGCATCCGGTCGCGGGTGATCAGCGCATCGTTGCCGGCCCGCGTCACCGCGAGCTGCAGCACGTTCATGTTCACGGGCGTGACGTCGTGGATGATCGGCAGCACGAAGGCGCCGCCATTGATGACGACCTTTTCGCCGAACAGGCCGGTACGGACGAAGGAGACCTCCTTCGAGGAGCGCCGATAAAGCCAGTTTACCAGATAGACGACGATGGCGATGACGATCACCGCCACGATCAGCCAGAGGATCAGCGATCCGATCAGTTGGCCCGTCATGTCATCTTCCTCCCACCCATCGATCGGGTCACTTCGCTTTGCCGGCTTTGCGCATCGGCTTTGTCGTCTCTTGGTCGCGCCCGATGCGCTTGAAGGCGCGCGTCTGGTCGCGGATCGCCGTCTCGACCGGCAGGCGCTCCATCGAGGACGCGCCGTAGAAGCCGTGGCAGTGCTTGGTGTTCTTCATGATGAAATCGGCGTCTGCGGGCTCGGCGACGGGGCCACCATGCACGAGGATGATCGCGTCCTTTTTCACCGCGAGCGCCGCAGCCGCCCAGGCATCGACCAGCGCCGGGCAGTCGGCGAGCTTGAGCGCCGTCTCCGCCCCGATCGCGCCGCCCGTCGTTAGCCCGAGATGACAGACGATGATGTCGGCGCCGGCCTTGGCCATGGCGCGCGCATCGGCCTCGCAGAAGACGTAAGGCGTGGTCAGCAGGCCCTTGGCGTTGGCGAGCGCGATCATCTCGACCTCGAGGCCGTAGCCCATGCCGGTCTCTTCGAGATTCTTGCGGAAGACGCCGTCGATGAGCCCGACGGTCGGAAAATTCTGCACGCCGGAAAAGCCGATGCGCTTCACCTCGTCGAGGAAGACCTCCATCCGGCGGAACGGATCGGTGCCGCAGACGCCCGCGACGACCGGCGTGCTTTTCACCACCGGCAGCACCTCAGCCGCCATCTCCATGACAATGGCGTTAGCGTCGCCATAAGGCATCATCCCCGAAAGCGAGCCTCTGCCTGCCATGCGGTAGCGCCCGGAATTGTAGATGACGATGAGGTCGATCCCGCCCGCCTCCTCGCACTTGGCCGAGAGGCCCGTGCCGGCTCCGCCGCCGACGATCGGCTCGCCCTCCGCGACCATAGCGTGAAGGCGCTTCAGCAGGGCTTTCTTATTGAACGCGGTCATGCCCGCCCTCCTGTGCGCTCGCGCCGCCGCCCGGCATTCAGCGCACGGAACTCCCGCACGAGCGCCGCTGCGAAAGCCGGGTCGTTGATGTGATGGGGCAGGCGGATGAGCTGCCTTGTCGGCGTGGCGCGCACGGTCTGCTCCAGCGCCTGAAACAGCGCAGCATTCGCAGCCGGGTCGTGGAAAGGCTGGCCTGGAGCATCCAGCGCCGAGACGCCAAGCTCCGGGATGAGGAAGCGCACCGGTCCCTCCATCTGGTTCAGGCGTTCGCCGATCCAGCGCCCCATCCGGGCGTTTTCCTCGACCGTGGTGCGCATCAGCGTGATCTGCGGATTGTGCGGATAGAGTTTGCGGCCGCGATAGCGCTCCGGCACGGTCTCGGGCGCGAAGAAGTTGACCATGTCGAGCGCGCCGACCGAGCCGACATAGGGGATGCGCGTGCGGATGATCGCGCCGAACCGATCCTCCGTGGCGGGTAGCAGGCCGCCCATCATCATGTCGCAGATTTCGGTCGTCGAGACGTCGATCACGGCCCCGACCAGCCCGGAATCGACCAGCTTCTCCATGGCGCGGCCGCCCGTGCCGGTGGCGTGGAAGACCAGCGGCTCCCACTCTGCCTCCAGCAGTTTGACGACCTGCTGGACGCAAGGCGTGGTGACGCCGAACATGGTCAGCCCGACCAGCGGTCTTTCGGCGTTGCCGCCTCGCGCAGGCGCGGGCTTGGAAAGCTCCGCCATCCGCGCCTTGGCCATGGCGGCGATGCCGCGCGCGCCGTTGCCCAGCACCAGCCGCGAGACGCGGTTGAGCCCCTGCACATCGGTGACCGCATGCATCATCGTGATGTCGGACGCGCCGACATAGGCGCGTACGTCGCCCGAGGCCATGGTCGAGATCATCAGCTTCGGCAGTCCCACCGGCAGCGCCTGCATCGCCGGCGTCACCATCGCGGTCGCGCCCGAGCCGCCCGCCGAGATGACGCCGAACACGCCCTGCTGGCGCGGCAGCCAGGCCTTGAACGCCTCGGTCATCGCCGCGACCGCCGTGCCGCGGTCGCCGGATGCGATGCCGGCCGAGCCGCGTGGATGGGCGAGCGCGATTTCCTGCGGCGTCACGTCCCCGCCGGCGCTCCGGCCTGAGGTCGAGATGTCGACCAGCCGCGCCCGCACGCCTTCGGCCCGGATCAGGTCGCGGATATGGCGCAACTCGTCGCCCTTGGTGTCGAGCGTGCCGACGACGATGACATGGGGCTCGGCGCTGACCGCAGGCACGCCGCGCCGGTCGCCGACCGAGCGGCCGTCCAGCGTCGCCAGCACTGGCCGCGAGATCGTGCGCGCCTGCGCCTCGATACGGGATGCCGGCACAGGCTGCGACCACCGCGTCGGGATGATAGGGTTGGCGTTGTAGACGCGGGTCGGGCCGGCATGCGGAGCGGCGGCAGGCGAATGTGCGTGCCCCGCCTCCGAACCGGCGGCCGCGCCGTCAGTCTCGTCATGGCCGTGGCGGCCGACGCCGAGCAGGCGCTGCTGGAGTTCGCGGTCGCCCGCCAGTGTGGCGGACGCAATGATGCGGTTGATCCGGCCGTTGACCATGATGGCGACAGGGTCGGACATCTCCGTCGCGACGCCGATGTTCTGCTCGATGACCAGGATCGCGACGTCGCCCTGCTCGGCGAGGCGCACCAGCATCTCCTCGACATGGGCGACGATGACGGGCGCGAGGCCCTCCGTCGGCTCGTCCATGATCAGCAGGCGCGGGTTCATCAAAAGCGCGCGGCTGATCGCCAGCATCTGCTGCTCGCCGCCCGAAAGCTGCGCGCCGCCATTGCTGCGCCGCTCGGCCAGCCGCGGAAACACCTCGTAAATGCGCTCGGGCGTCCAGGCCCCGCGCTTGCCCCGCTGCATCAGGCGCAAATGCTCATCGACCGTCAGCGAGCGCCAGAGCCGACGCCCCTGCGGCACATAACCGATGCCGAGCCTTGCGATCTCGGCAGGCGCCCGTCCGGCAAGCTCCTCGCCGAAGAAGCGGATCGAGCCCGAGGCGATCGGGACCAGCCCCATGATCGCCTTGCACATGGTGGTCTTGCCCATGCCGTTGCGACCGACGACCGAGAGCACGCCGCTCTGCAACGTGAGATCGACGCCCTGCACGGCGTGCGAGCGTCCATAGAAGACGTTGAGGCCCGCGATCTGCAGGATCGGAATGCCGGCAGCGGGCGGCGCTTTCAGCCGTTCAGCCATGCCCGCCTCCGGCATGGTGCCCGCCGCCGAGATAGAGTTCCTGGACCTCGGGGTCGGTCTCGATCTCCTCAGGCCGGCCTTCCTTGAAGATGCGGCCATTGTGCATCATCGTCACGCTCTCGACGACGCGCAGCGCCACGTCCATGTCGTGCTCGATGATGATGTAGCCGATATGGCCCGGCAGCGAGGTCAGGATGTGGACGAGGTCGCGCCGCTCGGTCGGCGAGAGGCCCGCCGCCGGCTCGTCGAACAGGATGAAGCGCGGCGCGCCCGATAGCGCCAGCGCGATCTCGAGCTGGCGCTGCTGGCCATAGGCCAGTTCGCCGACCAGCCTGTCCCTGACCGCCGAGAGATGCACGGCCTCGACCAGCCTCTCGGCCGAATGGACCAGCGCATCGTCGCGGCGCGGCCTGATCATCGAGAAGCGGTTCCGCGAGACGCCCCGGCAGGCGAGATAGACATTATCGATCACCGACAGTCCGGCGAAGAGCGACGAGATCTGGTAGGTGCGGCGCAGGCCTCGCCTGATCCGCTCCTGCGGCGGAAACGCCGTCACATCCTCGCCGAAGAACCGGATCACGCCGGAACTCGGTGCGAAATCGCCCGTGATGCAGTTGAACAGGGTCGTCTTGCCGGCCCCGTTCGAGCCCAGCACGGCGCGGCGCTCGCCCGGTTTCACCGAGAGCGTCACGTCCGACAGCGCCGCCAGCGCGCCGAATAGCCGCGAGACGCCGCGCAGTTCGAGCGCATTGGCCGAGCCAGCCGCCGTCAGGCGTTCGCGTGTCGCGGTCGTGTCCATCGCGCCTGCGATTGCGCTCATGGCGAGCCTCCGCCGCTGCGCATCTGGGCGTCGCGCGTGTCGGCGCTGCGGCGGTAGCGCTCGCGCAGCCGTTGCCAGATGCCGATCAGCCCGTCCGGCGAGAACAGCACGATGACGAGGAAGCCGAGCCCGATCAGCAACTGGTAGCGCCGGCCGTCGAGACCCAGCCCCTCGAGCACGTCGAGCGAGAAGGTCCGCAGCAGCACATAGACCAGCGCGCCGATGAACGGGCCGATCGGACGGCTCAGGCCCCCGACGACAGCAATGATCAGCATATCGACGACGGGGCCGACGCCGGCGGTGCCGGGCGAGATCTGGCGCTGGTACCAGACCAGCAGCACGCCGGCCGAAGCCGCGATCAGCGAGGCGAAGGTGTAAGCCCCGATCCGGTGGGCGACGACGTCGAAGCCGAGCGCCGCCATCCGCCGCGGATTGTCGCGCGTTCCCTGCAGGGCCAGGCCGAACGGTGCGCGCGAGATGTAGACGACGGCGCCATAGGCCAGCGTCGCGCAGGCCAGCGTCAGATAGTAGAAGGGCAGGTTCTGGCCCCAGTCGACGCCGAGGAAAACCGGTGGAACGATGCCGTTGAAGCCGCTGAAGCCGTTGAAGATCGTGTAGTTCTGCAGCGTCAGGTAATAGAAGGCCGAGGCGATCGCGAGCGTGATCATGATCGTGTAGATGCCCTCGGTGCGCACCGAGAGCGCGCCGCTGAGCGTCCCGAACAAAGTCGCGATCAGGATGGCCACGGGCGCGGCCGTCCACCACGGCCATTTCAGGCTGATCTGTGCGATGGCGCTGTCGCCGAGGATCGCGACGAGATAGCCGGCGAAGCCCGCCACCGTCATCTGGACGAGGCTGACGATACCGCCATAGCCGGCCAGAAACATCAGGCTCAGCGCGATCATGCCCAGCACCATCGCATAGGCGAGGATCTGGACGAGCCAGAACGAACTCGCGATCGCGGGCATGACGAGCAGCAGTCCGGCCGTGACCCAGAAGGCCGTGCCGCGGCGGCCGATCCATTCGCCGAGGCTCTCGCGGGGCCGCGCGCGCTGCTCCAGCTTGAGGTCCGCGACGGCCATCGTCAGCGCCTCGCCGCCAGGCCCTGTGGCCGGATCGCGAGCACCACCACCATGATGACGAAGGTCAGCATCACCGCATAGGTCGGCATGTAGACCGAGCCGAACTGCTCGGCGAGGCCGACGATCAGCGCGCCGACGGCAGCGCCCGGAATCGAGCCCATGCCGCCGACGATGACGACCACGAGCGAGGACAGCAGGATGCGGGTATCCTCGCCCGGCTGCAGCGACTGGAAGGTGCCGCCGACGACGCCGGCGAGACCGGCGAGCCCCGCCCCGAAAGCGAAAACCATGACGAAGACGAGTTGTACGCGCACGCCCGTCGCCGAGAGCATGTCGCGGTCGTCGACGCCTGCCCGCACCAGCATGCCGACCCGCGTGCGGTTGAGCGCCAGCCACATCAGCACGCCCAGCACGATCGCGCCGACGAGGATCGCGATCCGCACCAGCGGATAGGTCATCAGCACCGCCTCGCCATTGCTGCGCAGCGCGACGGCGAGCGGCAGCGTCACGGGGCCGGAAAGCCACTCGGGCGTCGTCACCTGAAAGGTGTCGCCGCCATAGCTCCACAGCAGCAGGTCGGCGAAGATGATCGACAAGCCGATCGTCACCAGGGTCTGCCGCAGGTCCTGCCCTTCCATCCAGCGGAACAGGAAGACCTGCATCAGCACGCCGACCAGCCCCACGACGACGAAGGCGACCAGCAGCGCCACCAGCCAGGAGCCGGTCAGTTCGCCGATGCTGTAGCCGAGATAGCCGCCGAACAGATACAGCGAGCCATGGGCCAGGTTGACGTTGCGCATCAGACCGAAGATCAGCGTGAAGCCGCTCGCGACGAGGAAATACAGCGCGCCGAGCGTAATCCCGTTGAACAGGGCGCTCAGGAAGACGCGCTTGCGGCCGAACGCAGCCTCCATGCCCGGCGTCCAGACCGAGAAGACGAGCCAGAGCAGAAGCGCGACCGCGACGAGGATGACCAGCGACCAGATCGGGCGGCGCGCGACGAAATCAGACATGGGCCAGCCTGGCGCCGCCGGTGATCCGCAAGGCGCGCCGGTAGTCGCTCGGCGCCATGCCGATATGGGCGGTGAAGAAGCGGGTGAAGACGCTCTGGCAGGAGAAGCCGAGCCCCTCCCCGATCTGCGTGACGTTGTCGGAGGTCAGCGCGACGCGCTCGAGCGCGGTCTCGATGCGCAGCGTGTTGGCGTAGAGGCTCGGCGTCAGCCCGGTCTGCTCGCGAAACAGCTTGAAGAAATGTGCCCGCGACAGGCCGGCCTGCCGAGCGACGCTGCGCATCGGGCCGCCGCCGCGCCGGCTGTCATCGATCAGCCTGCAGGCGCGGGCGACCCGTGCGTCATCGGGGGCCAGCGGCGAGAGGTGCTGGAGCGAAGCGGCAAGGCCGGGCGCGATCGGTTCGCTCGCCGCCTGCGCCAGCGCCATCAGAACCGGCGCGAGATTGAGCTCGCTGTGGCGCGACAGCAGCATCTGCACGACCTGGTCGCGCCAGTCCGCCAGTTCGCGCGTCACCACCAGCGCCGTCGACGGGAAAACCAGCGCCCCGGGCGGGGTCATGGTCTGCGCGGCCAGCCACTCGGGCTTGAGATAGAGGTTGAGGTAGAGGCCCGAGGGGTTCGCGCGCTCGGGCCGGAAGCTGTGCGCCTCCCAGGGGTTGATCGCGACACCCATGAAGGGATCCACCCGGATGGTCTCGCCATTGGCGACGACGACCCCTTTCGAACCCTCGATAAACAGGATCAGATGCGCTTCGCGATGGGCGTGCGTCACCAGCGGGCGGTCGAGATCGTTGATGGAGACCCGTCCGAAAGGGCCGTGGCAAACCGCGACTGCGCGACTCATGCGTTCTCACCTGCGAATGACCGGCGGTGGCTGGCCGGCCTCCGGGGCGGGCTCGATCCGCCGCCGCCGGTAGCGGAAAGGTCCGGAACGGCGCGATTGATCGCCGTTCCGGCCGGGTCTCGGCAGCCGTTTACGGCTTGCATTCCGGATTGGTGCGCGACGGCAGGCCCACCGCCTTGAACGCATCGAGCGACAGGCCCAGCGTCTGCGTCACGTCGGGAACCGCGCGGACGAACTTGTTCGTCAGGTCGCCGTTCGGCAGTTCCGCGACTTCGGTGATGAAGGTCGTGGCGATCGCCTGCCGGTTGTCGTCGAGCCTGATCTTGCCGTTGGGTGCGTCGAGTTCGACCTTGGCGAGTTCGGCCCGCAGCTTGGCGCCGCCGTCAGTGATGTCGCCCTTGACCTTGTCCATAGCGATCGCCAGCGCCTTGACGGCGTTGTAGTAGTTGGTCGCGAAGAGCGAGGGGCTGGCGAAGCGCTTGTCGGCAGGGAAGCTCTCCTGATAGAGCTTGACCCAGGCCTTCCAGCGCGGATCGTCCCAGGCGTCGGCGACGCCGCCCGAGGAGGGCGTGCCGACGAGCAGGCGCTTGGCCGCGCCCTTCGACGACAGCACGGTCTGGTCGACCATGATCGAACCGCCGATGAACTTGGCCTTGCCGCCGGTCTGGCTGTACTGGTTCAGGAAGTTGACCGAGTCGCCGCCGCCGAGGCCGAGGAAGACGGCGTCGACATCATCGGGAATATTGGCGATCACCGAGCCGAAATCCTTGGTGCCGAGCGGCACCCACTGACGCTGCGTGATCTGGCCGCCGGCGCGGCAATAGCCGAGCGCGAAACCGAAGACCTGCGTGTAGGGGAAGGAATAGTCCTCGGCGATGACCGAGATCTTCTTGTAGCCCTTGTCCTTCAGCACGTATTCGCCGAGGCCCGCCATCCACATCGCGCCGTCGCTGTTGAAGCGAAAGAAGTTCGGCGACGGGTTGACGAAGGTGGTTTCCAGCGCGCCCGACGAGCCGTTGATCATGACGAGGTTGGGCACGGTCTTGCTGTAGTCGCGCATGGCGATGCCCTCGGAGCCCGAAAGCGGCCCGATGATGATCTGCACCTTGTCCTGCTCGACGAGCTTGCGGGCGGCGCGCAGCGCGGAATCCGGGCTGGCGTCGGTCGCTGTGACGATGAGTTCGAACTCGCGTCCGCCGAGCTTGTTGCCGAGCTCCTTGGCCGCGATCTGGACGCCGCGAACGCCGTCCTCGCCGCCGGACGTCAGAGCGCCCGACAGCGTCGCCATCACGCCGATCTTGAGTTTTTCCTGAGCATTGGCGACCGACGAGGCCGCCAACAGACTGCAAGCCGCGACAGCGGCCATAAGCGCCTTGCGCATCGTATTCCTCCCTGCGTGCTGGCCGCGCCGAAGGTGATGACGGCGAAGCCGGTGGCGGCTTTTGAACCGCTCTGAGGACACGGTAACATAGAGTCCGGCGCTGCCAAGGTCGCGGATGTTGCGCTCGGTCTGCTTTTTGACCGCAGGGAGAGCCGGCTGCGGGAGGAGCGTCCGCTGCGCCGGGGCGCATGCGAGATGTGTTCCGGTCCGCCCGACCGGAACGAGGGCCGATCTGAAGCCGGGCTGGCGGCAGGCGGCCGGCCCGGCGCAAATGCCTCTTTGTCTAGCCGAGGGTATAGATGGTTCTGGAGGCGCGCTTCTGGCGATACATCGCCAGATCGGCCTCGTGCAGGGGGCACTGGCCGAAGCCGGCCTCGATCGCCGACAGGCCGGCCGAAACCGAAACATGCACGGGTTCGGCGGCGAAATGATACTCGATCCGGCCGAATGCCTGGCGCAGGGCCTCGACCTTCTGGCCGGCGTCCTCAAGGTCGATGTTCGACAGGATCACCGCGAACTCGTCGCCCCCGGTACGCGCGACGAAGTCCGACGCCCGGACATGGGTCCGCAGGCATTGCGCGACCGCCACGATCACGGCGTCGCCGGCGCGATGGCCATAGCGATCGTTGATCGCCTTGAACTGGTCGATATCGAAGATCGCGACCACGGCCGGCATGGCATATCGCGTCGCCCGGTCGATCGTGCGCCTGAGTTCGTCGTCGAAGGCGCGGCGATTGGCGAGTCCGCTCATCTCGTCGAGATAAGCCAGCCGCGTCATGGCGTCGAGGCGCGCTTTCGCTTCCTGAAGCTCCTGTTCGAGCCGCAGCAGACGGGACGGCCGCGGCTGCCCCGTCAGGCCGGGAGGAACGGCAAACTTGATCCGCTTGGCGCCGGGCCTGCGCGGGGCGCGCTGGGGCTTGGCGTCCGATATCCGTGAAGGCTGATCACTCATCGAAGGCTGATCACTCATGGCGATATCTCGAAAAGGCGCACGCATCCTGATTGCTGCATGCAGGGTCAGGCCGTCGGCCTCCCCTGCAGGGTCTTCCTTTTGCCGGGCTGGAACGGGCGGCTGTCATGCGGCGCCTCCTGCCGCGGTGTGACAGGCCGCCCGGCCCCGGATCACTGATACCAGCGATGGGCGATGCTCTTTCCGGCGATGTAGGACAGGAACTCGCCATGCTCCGCGCCCTTGACGTTCTTGTGCTTCTTGAAGATTTTCTCGGCTTCCTGGTAGTTGTTGGCCTGGAAATGGGCCCAGCCGCGCAGGGCGCTCATATTGGGGTCGAGACGCTGCTGGTTGCGGTCCATCAGATCGGCCGCCTCCTTGTAGTTTCCGGACTCGTAGAGTTTCACCGCCTGCCTGACGACGCCCGAGGGAGCGCCGCCGCCGCGCCGGCCGCCGCGTTGGCCGGACCCGGAGATGACCGCCCTTTCGCTGACGGCGACCTCGGCCAGCCTCGCGACCGCCTGGTAGCGCCCCTTGTTCTCGGCGATGAAGGAGGCGTAGGCCTTGCGGTCTCCGAGCCGTTGCATGGCGAGCGCCAGCCCCAGCACGCTCTCCTCGCTCTCCTTCCACCGGTTGGCCTTTTCGAACCAGGCGCGCGCATCGCCGAACTTTTTCGCGTGGAACAGATGCCAGCCCAGCGCCTGAGCGCCGAGACCAGATTTCTCGCCTTCCACGATCTCCTCGACGCGGCGCATCTCGTCGGCGGGCAGCGCCGCGGCGTCGGGTTTGGGCAGTTCGGTAGCCGCGATCTCGATATAGGCCTTGCGGATCAGCGGGCCGACCGAGAGGTTCTGGAACGCCAGTGTCCGGGCCTGCTCGAGCTCGCCCAGATTGCGCAGGGCGAGGATGTGGCCCTCGAGCAGCTTGGCGTCCTTGGAGGCGCCATAGCCGAGCTTGAACCAGTCGCGCGCCTTGGCGTAGTCCTTCGCCTGGAAGGCATACCAGCCCAGCAGTCCGGCATCCGCCGCGCCCTTGGCGCTGCGCGCCGACGCCTCGATCAGCTTCAGATCGCGCTCGGACGGGGTCGGGGCGGACTGACCCGATGCGATCGCGCCGATGTCCCGGCGGACCATGTCGAGTTTGACACTGTCGAACTCGCCGCCGCCGTTCCGGCCGCGCTTGCCGGCTGCGATGAGCTTCGCGACGTCGTCCTCCGGCAGCACCAGGGTCGCCTTCTGAACCGTGGCGAGGCGCTCGCCGGCATTCTCGCAATTCGCCAGGATGTAGCGATAGACCGACAGCGTCTGGTCCTTGTCCTCGAGCGAGGCGAACGCCTCGGCGAGCCGCCACAGAACGTCGATCTCGCGACAGACCAGCAGATCCTGGCTGTCGGTGGCCAGGCTGACGACCTGTTCCCAGTCGCGCTGCTGCGAGGCAGCGACCAGTGCCTGCCGGCGTTCGGCGATGTTTATCTTGGAGGTCAGGTCGACCGACGGCGTATAGTCCGGGAACTCGGCCTTGAGCGCGTCGATCTGCTCCTTGAGGTCGTCGAACCGCCCTTCGGCGTAGAGGTCCCAGAGCGGCTTCTCGTCGACCTGCGGCGAGCCTGCCGCGAACAGGTTCGCCGGCGGCTGCCAGGTCGGATGAAGCGTTTTCAGCCGGCGGATCTCTGATGCGACGCGCGCCGTCTGCCCGAGCGAGGCGTAGTAGTTCAGCGCGCTCTCATCGACCGCCTTCTGGGCAGGCGCTGCCGCCTGGCCCCTCGCCTCGGTCGGCTGCTGGCGCGTAGGCTTGAAGCCCTGCTCGGCGCGCGGCGGGATCGCCGGCTGTGAGCGAGCGGGTGCGAAGGCGGGCGCCGCCGACTTCGGCTCCCGCGCGGCCGGCGGACCGGCGGGCGAGATGACGAGAGGGGCCGTCTGGGCCATGGCGAAGCCGAAATAGCTCACCATGGCGGTCGCAACGAGCAGCGATGACTTTAAAGACATTGCGGCTTCCTTTCACTGATGGCTAACAGACTGAGTAAACCAAGCGTCGCCGGATAGTAGAGATCGTTTTGTCTCGTGACTAAATCTGGAGACACGGCCTTGTTCTGTGCGATGCATTGAGCCAGCGCAAAGATCATCTTGTAGCCCGGCGCATCGAGCGTTTCGCGCGCCTTGCCGTCCTCGATGTCGATCACGAACGGGCCGATGTTGTCGGCGGCGTTCCACATCGTCAGGTAAGGGCGCAGATGATCGCTCGCGACCCGCGGCGACCATGCCGCGTAAAGCGGGATGCGGACGGCGTTGTATCCGAAGCTGCGCTCGAAATTGGTCGCGAACGATGCACGCTTGTCGCCGATCGAGACCCATTCCGAAGGCAGGCCGAGCGGCCCGAATCGGCTCTCGCGCAGCAGCGCAAGGCCGGAGCGCCGCAGAGCCGCCCAGTCCTGCGTCGTGTCCATCGCCTGCAGCCGGTCGATGGCGGGGAAGATCCAGTAGGACAGGTTGACGATCGGTCCGTCCGGCTGGTCGGCCGGGCGGAATCCGTTCGCGCCCGGCAGCAGCACCGGCCCGATGCGGCTGCCCGTGACATTGTGTTTGAAGATCGCCGCCGTGAGTTTGCGCATCGCGGCGGTATAGGCCGGCTCGTCCCAGCGCAGACCGGCCTCGCCGAGCGCCCAGGCCATCAGCAGGTCGCCGTCGCTGGCGTTGTTCTGGTCGGTGACGTTGGGGGTCGCGTCCGGCTGCCAGCGCCAGGCATGGAGGCCGTCGGGTCGGATTCCGAGCTCTTTCGACGTCCATTTCCAGATGCGCTCGAAGGTCTCCCGGTCATGCGCGGCGAGCGCCAGAACCATGGCGTAGCCCTGCCCCTCGGAGTGGGAGATATTGCCGTTGCCATTGTCCACGACCCGTCCGTCGGGCCGGATGAAGCGATCGCGATAGCTCGGCCAGAGCCGGGCGAGCAGTTCCGCGCCGCGCGGCCGCTTGGCGGTTACGGAGCCGGTGGTGCTCGCCGCCAGCCCGATCGTCGCCTGCGGCTTGCGCTCGGTCGCCGCGCCCGTCTGGGCGGTCGCCAGTCCGAGCGCGAGCGCCGCGCCCGTCAGCAGGCAGCGCCGTGGGGAGGGCGAAGCGGACATCACACCCGCCTCGTGCGCAGCGCGATCGCCGTGGTGAGGGCCAGCAGGGCCACGAGCGAGCCGAGGATCGTCAGGTAGTGCATCGGGTTGAGCGACAGCCAGCCGGCCGCGACCAGCCTGATATTGCCGGGCGACGTGTCGCCGATCGCCGAATAGACGCGCTGCTGGACACCCAGATTGACCGGGCCCCAGTCATCGAGCTTGACGCGCGCCGCCTCGCCGTTGAAGCGCGCCCAGAAATGGCCGCTCGTCGCCTTCTCGACCAATGCGGCGAACTGCGCCGGGTCGGCGCCGAGGACGGCGGTCTGGACGACCGGCCTGGTCTCGGGATCGAAGAAGGCCTTGATCGCCGTGACGTTCGCCGGGCGATGCGCCGTCTGGCGGATGATCAGCGAGTCCGCCGTCGCCTCGATGGTCTGCGTTGCCGCGATGTCGGGAGCCTTCTCCAGAAGGCCGAAATCCTGCAGCCACGCATTGATGCGGCTGAAATCGCCACTGGCGAACTGACGCGCTTCCGCCACCCACGCCCCGAGGTCGAGGGTCTCGCGCATTGTGGCGATCAGCCCATCGGGAGCCGTGGCGTTCCGCTGCGCCGCGTCAGGCACGCCGGCGAAGGTCGCGTCGGTCTGCGTCGCCCCGCCCGAGGCCGCCGCAAACAGGGTGCCGGCATTGGCCGAAGTGATCAGTTGCGGAGCAGTCCGCGCCACCGGCGGCCCGAGACGCGCCGGATCCAGCGGCGCTTCGGCAGGCGAACCGAAGAAGATCCCCGGCTCGGTGCTGTCGAGCCTGCCGAAGCGGAACGCTGTCGGGATCGGCGCCTGCGCGGTGGCGACCATGCGCGCCACCAGCGTCATCGCTCCATCCAGAAAGGCGGGGTCCTGGTTCGACACGCCGATCATCAGCGGCTTGCCGGCCTCGGCATAGGGGAAGCCATGGCCGAGCGTCGCCGAGAGATTGGGATAGGACGCCGCGCGCGCCAGCCTGTCGAAGCTGATCCGGCTCGTCGAGCCGATGGCGAGACGGGCGCCGGAGGCGTTGCCGAGCGTCGCGTCGCAGGCGGCCTTGGGGTCGCTGAGATTGGCCTCCACCGTGATGACGTTGGCGCCTGGCTTGAAGCTTTCGAGCGGCAGTTCGATCGTCCGGCCGTTGAGCCCGCCCTTGCCGGGGTTCATGATCGGGACGATCGCCGCCACCTGATCGTTGACGCTGACGCTGATGCGCTGGGCGAGGCTCGCCTGGCCGGCGAAGGCGCTGTCGAGCGTCAGCCGCGCCGCGCCGTAGGGCGCGGGGAAGAAATCGGGCGGCAGCATCAGCTTGCTGCTGATCTGGAGCAGATGGCCGTCGAAGGGCCGCGTCTCCATTCCGAGATCGGCGAAGCTCAGGCTGGTGTCGTTGGCGACCCTGCGACCGTTCAGGTTGGCCAATGCGCGCAGCCCGGCCTTGGAGCCCGGCCGCTCGGTCTGGGCCGAGAAGATCTCGAGGCGGCGGATCGTCAGGTTCAGGTCGGCCTCGGGGGTGTCGATGAACGAGACCACGGTGCGCGACTGCTCGCCCTCGCGGTTGACGAACAGGCCGAGTTCGGGCGCGAGCCTCTGTCCGGCCGAGGCGGCGGAGCCGCCGCCGACGATCAGGTCGATGCCGGGGCCGACGCCGGGCTCGGACGCCACCTCGATGAGGGGGTGGCTGATCGCCGCGGCCAGGATCAACGCGTTTGCCGCACGCATCGCCTGGTCGAGCGTCTGCGCATCATAGCCAAGCGGCAGGCGGATGCGGATCGGCGTGCGGCCGGCATCGAGCCCCGCCAGCATCGGCAGATCCGCCACGCCGCGCAGCGAGGGCGCCGGGGCGATGTTCACCAGCCCGGTATGGGCCGGCGAGATCTGGGTCCAGAGTTCGTAGGTCGCGTTGATGCTGCAATCGACGCGGTGGCGCTGGCTCACCGAGAAGCGTACCGAGTTGAAACCCGGCACCAGCATGCCCGGGGAGACCGGGAAGACCGCCTGGCCGAGATCGGCGGTCGCGCTCAGCGCCACGTCGCCGACGAGCTGATCGTTGATCCGGACCGACAGCCGCGACGATTCCGGCAGGTTCGAGACGGTGTTCGTGAACCCGACCCGGAACGCGGTGGCGCGGAGCGCATCATGGGCGGACAGGAAGACGGTCTGGTCGCTGGTCGCGAACTCGCCGCGCAGGGTGAGGTCGTCGCGCGTCGCCGCGATCGGCCTGAAGGGCGCGTCGAGCGTCGGTTTCGCCACGATGCGGGGCGCGGTGGCGCGCGTCCTCGTGGCAGACGCATCGGCCTGGCTCGTCACCTGTGCCTGGGCGGCCTGCGTCGTCGAGAACACGACGCCGGCGAGCAGCAATGCCTTGAGACCGGACAACATGGGCGTCACTCCGCGAATGCTAGGAGAATGGGAGGGTGTGGACGGGCGGGCCGAGGGTCTCGGCCCGCGCGTGAAGGCTGGATGGTCAGGACCGGACAGGAACGCCGTCGGCCCCCATCGGCGCGCGGCTAATCGGAGCCTTGGCGGCCGCGACGGGCATGCCGCGGCGGAAGACACCGAAGAACAGCCCTCGCACCGTCTGGCTGACGCCCCAGCCGAGAGTCTCGGCGCTGACGAGCAGGAGGTTGCGCCGCTTGTGTCTGCGGTCGCGCATCCGGCGCATCGCGGAAAGGTCGGCATAGGCGACGTCGGCGATCAGGCGGTAGCGGTCGCCGGAGATGCCGGTGAACCGGATGCCATAGGCGCGCTCGCCCTCATTGCTGATGGCGGAGGCGATGATGACCGGCACGTCGTAGTGCTGGTCGCGGAGCGAGCCGGCGACACGCAGGGTCCCGGCCTGGCGGCCCGGCGCGATCGGCTGTTTGAACAGGCCGTTGGCGACCAGTTTGACGCCGCCGATGGAGGCGTCGGTGACCGTCACCGCGATGGTCTCGCCGTTGACGGTGAGTTCGCCGGCCCGGCTGGTTTCGAGGCGCTGGACCTTGCGGCGTTCACGGCGCTCCGAGACGCAGCCGAGCGCGATTCCCGCCATGACGAGGTTGAACAGGTTCCACGCGCCGACCACCAGGAGCAGATCGCGCGAGGCCGGCTCGGCGATATAGCGCATCACCGTGTAGGCGGCGCCTGCGGCGAGCACGCCGAAGATGACGTAGAACGGCGTAGCGAGGCCCGACAGATGGTCGTCGTCGAGAACGGCACCCTTCTGCGTGACGTTGAACTTCGGCGCACGCGGATTGACGACGACGCCAGCCAGCGCCTTGATCAGGTAGACGGACTGAACATACTCGTAGAGTTCTGAGACCCAGGGCCAGCGCAGACGGCCATACATGTAGTTCTGCATGATCATCACCGCGAAGATGTAGGTCATCGTATAGGCGACGAACTGCTGCGGAGAGGCGTGGTAGATCTGCAGGTTGAAGAAGATGAAGAACAGCGGCGAGACCATGAACGCCAGCCGCGAGAGCGGAAAGAGCCAGAAGACGTTGCTGGAGGTATAGCAGAGCTTCTGCGCGAAGGTCAGGCCGCGCTTGAATAGCGGGTTCTTCAGCATGAAGATCTGCATCATCCCCCGGCACCAGCGCGAGCGCTGGCCGATGAAGGACTCGAAGGTTTCCGGCTGCAGTCCCGCGATCAGCGGCGTCTCGACATAACGGCTCTTCCAGCCGCGCGCATGGAGTTCCAGCGCCGTCTCGCAATCCTCGGTGATCGAGACGCCGGCGAAGCCGCCGACCTCGTCGAGCGCCGAGCGCCGCAGCACGGCGGCCGAGCCGCAGAAGAAGGCGGAGTTCCAGCTATCGAGCCCCTTCTGCACCTCGCCATAGAACATCTCGTTCTCGGACGGCATGCGGCTGAAGGTCGACAGGTTGCGCTCGATCGGATCCGCATTGATGAAGAAGTGCGGCGTCTGCACGAGAAAGAGCTTCGGCTCGTCGGCGAAGTGGCCGACCGTCTCGCGCAGGAATTCCCGCGAGGGTACATGGTCGGCGTCGAAGACGACGACGAGTTCCGAAGTCGAATAGGCCAGGCCGTTGTTGAGATTGCCGGCCTTGGCGGCAATGTTGCGCTCGCGCGTGAGGTAGCGGACGCCCAACTCGGCGCAAAGCGCCTGCATCGACCTGCGCCGCTCGCGCGCCTCGGCCGCCTTGGCCTCGTCAGCGGCATACACCTTCTCGTCGGTGCCGCCATCGTCGAGCAGATAGACTGTCAGCCGGTCCTTGGGGTAGTCCATGGCCTTGGCGGCCGCCAGGGTGACGGCGACGAGATCGCGCTCTTCATTGTAGGAGGGCACGAAGACATCGACGCTCGGCAATTCATCGTCCGGCAGTTGGAGCGCTCTTGGCCGGGTTATTGCTTGGGCGTTGACGAACAGACCCAGGCCCAGCATGCCGATGCAATACAGTTCTGCAACAACAAGCAGCAGTGCCGGAATGAAATCTGACAGTTGCGTGACGCTCGGCAGCGTCTCCGTCAGACGCCAATGCACGTAGCGAATGATGATGACCGACGATGCCGCAAGGAAAATGTGCCGCCATATTCCCTTGAGGCGCAACGTGCTGATCACGAACATGATCGCGAGCATGGCCATGCTGAGCGCAAACTGCAGCTTGATGCCTGTTGGCTGAGTCAGAAACAACGCGAAAATCGTCGCGGCAGCAATCCAACACAAAAACGTGATCGATCTAACCATGATCGGCTCCCATACTGACGCGACATAACCTTTTTTGACTGGCGTGGACCATACGGCATCTCGATATTAGCAGGGAAGACGAAATTTTAAGCAAATATTAACTGTCGAATACTAAAGTTAACGCTCAGTATTCAGCCGTTGAATCTCTGAGCCGCTCGCGTCGGCGAGGGGCTGGCAAAAGCAAACCGTCAGTTGCTATTGTATCGATGTTGCGCTGCAGCAAAAATCACTAAGCGAATTATTGTGACTAGATTGCACTGGCGGCGGCGAACTTATATTCTAATTTTAAGGATTTTTGTAATAGTATGCGGGCAGGTCAGGGAGCGCCGAATCTGATTGAGGCTATTGCGCTGATTAATTTATGTGCAGGCGCGTGGTCAATGAGCAGCCTAAACGTTGCCGGCTTACTGCTCACCTGACAGTCCAATTTTTAGGCATCATGCCGCCTTCATGCGAAAGCTGGATCTCTACGTCAATTCTCGAGGGTTCGGAAATAAATTGCCTGATGCGGAACCGCTGCCGCCATCGGCGGCACTATGCCCGGGTGGCCTTGTTCGGCCACTATGCCGCGCGGGCGCGCGGTGTCCTTGAGGCATCCTCGCCGTTATGCGGCGTTGGGCTTCCAGTCGGCGACCTCGATCGCCAGGTGCGCCGCCGCTTCCGCGACCGGACTCGCCGGCATCGTGACATAGGAGGCGGTGAAGTGCATCGGAGTGGGCGCCCAGTCGCAGTCCAGGGCGACGAGTTCGCCCGACTGCAGGAAGCGCTCCACCAGCGGTGACGGCAAGGTCGCGATGCCGAGCCCGTCCAGCGTCATGTTCAGATAGGCCGCCAGGTTGCTGGACGAGACCGGGCGGCTGTGGCGACGGCCGCGACGATTGAAATAGTCGACGACTTCGGCATAGGGCCGCGTGTTCCTCGCATGCGTCAGGATCGGAAACTGCGCGAGATCGTCGGCCTCGACGCGGTCTGGCAATGCCGCCGCGATCCGCGGAGCGGCGACCCACAGCAGCGCGACCGTACCGAGCGGCAGATTGGCGATAGAAAGGTCTGCGACCGGCCCGTTCAGAAAGGCGATATCGAGCGAACCGTCGATCAGCGCGCGCTGGAGGTTGAAGGTCAGATCGACTGTCAGCTCGACCACGACATGGGGGAAGCGCACCGCCATCTCGCGCAGGAAACGATGCAGCCAGGTCTGAGCGACCGTCTCCGCCACGCCGAGCCTCAGGATCGACTGCCGGCTCGTCGCGTCGCCTGCGTAGAGCAGCGCCTCGGTCGCCTCGAGCGCGCGCGCAGCCAGCGGCAGCACGGTCTTGCCCTGATCGGTGAGCACGACCGAGCCGGCGTCGCGCTCGAACAGGCGCAGGTTCAGGGCTGCTTCCAGCGCAGCGATGCGGGTGGAGACGTTCGGCTGGGTCGTGTTCATCTGCTCCGCGACGCGGCGGAAACTCCTGAGCGAGGCGAGGCGCACGAAGGTCTCAATCTGCTTGAGCGTGATCTGCATCGCGGCCTCGGTTCAGCGACAGTTCATGCCATCGATAAATAAAGTCAATCGTCGTGAGACAATCAAATAATTAGACGTGATCGTCGATCGAGGCCATGTTTTGCGTGAGAGGCTGGACCGTGCGGCTGACCGGGCGACCCCCCTCGGGATGACGCGAAAGGCGGGTTTCCGTGAGCGGCACTTCACTGTCCCCGGGCAATCTCGGCGCCGATATCGGCGGCACCTTCACCGACGTCGTGCTGGAGATCGGCGCCGAGCGCTTCTCGGCCAAGGTGCTGACGACCTATGATGCGCCCGAGCGCGCGATCATCGAGGGCATGCATCGCGTCTGCGCCAAGGCGGGCGTCATGCCGGCCGCGATCGGCCGGATCATCCACGGCACGACGCTGGCCACCAACGCGCTGATCGAACGGCGAGGCGCCAAAACGGCGCTGATTACGACGCAGGGGTTCCGCGACGTGATCGAGATGCGCACCGAGAGCCGCTTCGAGCAATACGACCTCAACCTGACGCTGCCCTTGCCGCTGCTGCCGCGCAACCGGCGCTACACGCTGCGCGAACGCGTCGGAGCCAACGGCAGGACGCTGATCCCGCTGGCTCGCGCGGATGTCGAGGCGCTGGCGGGTGAGATCGCGCAAGCCCGCTATGAGAGCGTCGCGGTCGGGCTGATCCACTCCTATCTCGACCCCACCCATGAGCGGCTGGTGCGCGATGTCCTGCTGGAGCGCATGCCCGGCCTCGCGGTCTCGATCTCGTCGGAGGTCTCGCCGCAGATGCGCGAATACGAGCGCTTCAACACGGTCGTCGCCAACGCCTACGTCAAGCCGATGATGAAGCGCTATCTCGCCAGCCTCGCCGCGAAGCTGCGCGACGAGGGTGCCGATTGCCCGATCTTCCTGATGCATTCGGGCGGCGGCATCATGTCGCTCGACGGCGCGGCCGAGTTCCCGGTCCGGCTGGTCGAATCCGGGCCGGCGGGCGGGGCGATCTATGCCGCTGATGTCGCGGCGCGCTTCGGGCTCGAGCGCGTGCTGTCCTTCGACATGGGCGGCACGACCGCCAAGATCTGCCTGATCAAGAACCAGACGCCGAAGACGAGCCGGGTCTTCGAGGTGGCGCGCAGCTACCGCTTCAAGAAGGGCTCGGGCATGCCGATCTCGATACCGGTGATCGACATGGTCGAGATCGGCGCTGGCGGCGGCTCGCTCGCCCAGGTCGATTCGATGCGCCAGATCCGCGTCGGGCCCGAGAGCGCCGGCTCCGAGCCCGGGCCGGCCTGCTACGGCCGCGGGGGACTGAGGCCCGCCGTGACCGACGCCGATCTGCTGCTCGGCAAGATCGACGCGGCCAGTTTCGCCGGCGGCAGCATGGCGCTGGACCTCGCCGCCTCGCGCGGGGCGGTGAAGGCGGCGATCGGCGATCGGCTCGGCATGGACGACGAGACCGCCGCGTTCGGCATCGTCGAGGTCGTCGACGAGAACATGGCCAACGCGGCGCGCGTCCACGCCGTCGAGAACGGCGAGGACCTGTCGGGCTATACGATGATCGCGTTTGGTGGTGCGGCGCCGCTTCATGCCGGCCGGCTTTGCGAAAAGCTCGGCATCGAGCGCCTGCTGGTGCCGCCCGGAGCCGGCGTCGGTTCGGCCATCGGCTTCCTGCGCGCGCCCTTCAGCTTCGAGGCCACGCGCAGCGTCTACATGCGCCTGCAGGATTTCGACGTGGCGACGGTCCGCGATCTGCTGGCTGAACTCGAAAGCGAGGCCACCAGCTTCGTCCGCTCCTGCGACGCGCAGGCTCCGCTCGGCGTGGAGACGAGGGTCTATATGCGCTATGTCGGCCAGGGCTGGGAAATCCCGATCGACGTCACGACGGCCGCCCCTGCGATCGAAGCCTATCGCAGCCTGTTCGAGGCGGAATACGCCAAGCTGTTCTCCCGGACGGTGCAAGGCCTCGACATCGAGATCACCGTCTGGGCGGTCAATGCGAGCACGGCGAAGGCGGTTGCGAGGAAGGCCGAGGCGCTTGGCGCGCTCACGGCGCTGACGACGACCGAATGGCGCGAAGTCTTCGACCCCGCCCTCGGTGCGGCGGTGACGGCGGGCGTGTTCCAGCGGGCGCAGCTCGCGGTCGGCCGGGTCGCTGCCGGTCCCTGCGTCATCGTCGAGGACGAAACCACGATCGTGGTGCCGGCCGGCAGTTCGGCGACCTGCCGCAGCGACGGCTGCATCGAGATCGTCAGGCACGGATCGAAGCCTGTGCAGCAGGCCATCGCAGCCGAGATGGCGGAGGCCTGAATCATGACCACGCTGTCCACGGTTTCGCTGCAGGTGATGTGGAACCGCCTGATCTCCATCGTCGAGGAGCAGGCGCAGGCGCTTATCCGCACGGCGTTCTCGACCTCCGTACGCGAGGCCGGGGACCTCTCGGCCGGAGTTTACAACCGGGCCGGGCTGATGCTGGCGCAGGCGGTCACCGGCACGCCCGGCCATGTCAACGCCATGGCCGACGCGGTCGCGCATTTCATCCGCGAGATCGGGCCCGAAAACATCTTCGACGGCGACATCTACATCACCAACGACCCCTGGATGGGCACCGGGCACCTGCACGACATCACGGTGGTGACGCCGTCCTTCCACAGGGGCGCGCATGTCGGCTTCTTCGCCTGCACCGCCCATGTCGTCGATGTCGGCGGACGCGGCTTCGGGGCGGACGCCAATTCCGTCTATGAGGAAGGCCTCTATATCCCGATCATGAAGTTCGCCGACCGGGGCAAGGTCGACCAGCCCTTCATCAGGCTTGTGCGCGGCAACATCCGTGAGCCCGATCAGGTCGTCGGCGATATCTTCGCGCTGGCGACCTGCAACGATGTCGGCCACCGCAGGCTCGTCGGCATGCTGGAGGAGTTTGCGCTCGACGGGCTGGAGCAGATCGGCGATTTCATCCTCGAGAATTCGCGCCGCGCCACGCTGGAGGCGATCGCGGCGCTCAACCCCGGCGAGGCGCAGGGCTCGCTTCTGAGCGACGGCTTCGCCACGCCGATCGAACTCAGGGTCAGGGTCACGATCGCGGCCGACGAGATCCGGGTCGATTTCGCAGGGTCCTCGGGCGTCGATCCCAAGGGCATCAATTGCCCGATGGTCTATTCCAAGGCCTATGCCTGCTATGCGCTGAAATGCGCGATCGCGCCCGGGATTCCCAACAACGCCGCCTCGCTCGCGCCTTTCGTCATCACCGCACCGGAAAACACCATCGTCAACGCGCTGCATCCGGCCCCGGTGGCGCTGCGCCATGTCGTCGGCCACCTCATCCCCGATACGGTCTACGACGCGCTCGACAAACTCTTGCCCGGGACCGTTCCGGCGGAAGGGGCGGGCCCGCTCTGCAACTTCCAGGCTTCGATCCGTCCGGCCTCGGACGCGGCGCGTCTGGCGGGAGCGCGGCGCGCCGAAGTCCTGATGTTTAATTGCGGGGGCTCGGGAGCGCGTCCGGGTCTCGACGGCATGAACACAACGGCCTTTCCCTCGGGCGTCATGACCATGCCGATCGAGGCGACGGAGCATGCCGGGCCGATCATCATCTGGCGCAAGGAGCTGCGGCCCGATTCAGGCGGCGTCGGCCGCTTCCGCGGCGGGCTGGGCCAGTTTATGGAGGTCGGCGCGGTCGACGGCCACGTCTTCGACATCTCGGCGATGTTCGACCGGGTGAAGCACGCGCCGCGCGGACGCCTCGGCGGCGGCGGCGGCGCATCGACCGAGATTCGCCTCGACGACGGCGCCGCGATGGCCGGCAAGGGCCGGCAGGCAGTGCCGGAAGGGCGCAGGGTCATGCTGTCGCTGCCCGGCGGCGCCGGCTACGGCCCGGCGGCCGAGCGCGACCGCGCCGACGTGCTTCGTGATCTCGCGCTCGGCTACATCTCGGCCGACGCGGCGAGCGCCGTCTATGGCATCACCGAGGCCGAGATCGCGGCGGTCGAAGCCGCGCTGAGACGCGGCGAATTGCCATCGAACGGATGATGCGCGCCGCCGACATCCAGATCACATTGATCGCCGCCGCGCCCTCATGGCGCGGCGGCGCGCCTTATGAGGAGACAGAGACAGCATGCCGCGTTACGACCGTATCCTGATCACCGGCGCGGCCGGCCGCCTCGGTTCGCAATTGCGCGGCGGTCTCGCGCCTTTGGCGAAGACCATCCGCGTCGCCGACCGTGCGCCGCTCGGGCCGCTGGCCCCGCATGAGGAAGAGGCGGTCTTCGATCTCGCCGACATGGAGGCGACGATCGCGGCGACCGAAGGCTGCGACGCGATCGTCCATTTCGGCGGCGCGCCGACCGAGACGCACTGGCAGACCATTCTCGACGCTAGCATCCGCGGCTCCTACCATATCTATGAGGGCGCGCGGAAACATGGCGCGAAGCGCGTGATCTACGCTTCGTCCGTCCACGCGATCGGCTTCCACGAGATCGGCGCGCAGATTTCGGTCGATGCACCGGCACGGCCAGACTGTCTCTACGGCGTCGGCAAGACGTTCGTGGAGAGTCTGAGCCGGCTCTACTGGGACAAGCACGGCATCGAGACGGCGTGCCTGCGCATCTTCTCGTCCTTCCCTGAGCCGGTCGACCGCCGGATGCTCTGGTCCTGGCTCTCCTTCGCCGATTGCGTGCGCCTCGTCGAAGCGGCTCTGACGGCCCCTTTCGTCGGTCATACCATCGCCTTCGGCACCTCCGACAACACGGTGAAAGCGATCGACAACAGCGGCGCCGCCCATCTCGGCTTCCGTCCGCAGGACAGTTCGGAACCATTCCGCGCCAAGGTCGAGTCAGCCGCGCCGGCGCTCGATCCGGCCTCGCCGGCCGGACGTTATCTCGGCGGCAAGTTCTGCGAGATGGCCCATCCCGACGATCCGCCGGCGTGAGGCCGATGCCCGGCAGCGCGGCCATCGCCCCCGACAAGACCCGCTAACGGAGCGAATTCATGCTGGATGACAAGCGATCGCACGGGCTGTGGGAGCTGTCCTCGCCGCCGCCGCCGCCGAGTGTGGCGTTGCGCGGAGCCGTTTCCGCCGACGTCGTCATCGTCGGAGCGGGCTATACCGGGCTGTCGGCCGCGCTGCATCTCGCCAAAGCCGGAAAGACCGTCATCGTGCTGGAGGCGGTCGAGATCGGCTTCGGCGCATCGGGCCGGAATGCCGGCTATGTCAATGCCGGGCTATGGATGATGCCCGACGACCTGATCGCGACGCTCGGGCCGGTCCATGGCAACCGCCTGATCGAACTGCTCGGCGAAGCCCCGCGCGAGGTTTTCGCGCTCTCCGAGCGTTATGGCATGGCATGCGAGGCCGACCACTGCGGCACCTATCATTGCGCCGTCGGCGTCAGCGGGTTGAAGCAGTTGCAGGCGCGTCAGGCGCAATGGAGCCGGCTTGGCGCCAAGGTCGAACTCCTGAGCCCCGCCGAGACGAAGGCGCGGACGGGCGCATCCGGTTTCACCGGCGCGCTGTTCGATCCCCGCGCCGGCACGATCCAGCCGCTCGCCTATGCGCGCGGACTGGCGGCCGCCGCGATCGGCGAGGGGGTGACGATCCATACCGGCAGCGCCGTGACCTCGTTCGCGCGCACGGATGGATCGTGGCAGGTCGAGACTGCGGGCGGCAGCGTCAGGGCCGGCTGGCTTATCGTGGCAACCGATGCCTATTCGGCAGGGCCGACCGCCGCGATCCGCGAAGAGCAGGTCCATCTGCCCTATTTCCACATCTCGACGAAGCCTCTCAGCCACAATCTCCGCAAGACCATCCTGCCCGGCGGCGGCGCGGGATGGGACACCAAGACCATCCTGAGCGGCTTCAGGCTCGATGCGGAGGGGCGGCTCATCGTCGGCAGTTGTGGCGCGCTGCGCGGCGTCGGGACCGCGATCCACCGCGCCTGGGCCAGGCGCCATATCCGCAAGCTGTTCCCGCAACTCGGCGAGGTCGAGTTCGAAACGGAATGGTACGGCAAGATCGGCATGACGCCGGATCATCTGCCGAGGCTCCATATGTTCGGCGCTAACGCGATCGGCTTCAGCGGCTATAACGGCCGCGGCATCGCGCCGGGCACCGTCTTTGGCCGGGAACTGGCGCGTCTCATCCTCGGCGAGGTCGATATCGAAGGCATGCCGTTGCCGGTCTCCAGCGTCGTCATGCCCGCCTTCAGGACCATCAGGGAGGCCTATTACGAGGTCGGCGCGCAAGTGGCTCATCTCCCCATCGCGCCGGCATGAACCGTGTCGATGCGCGGCGACGATATTGATTTGCGCTCGCTTCAAGATCGGGCCGGCAGTGATCTCCCGTTGACCGGGTCAGGTCGCGATGGTTGGCGGCTTTAAAGGAACGTCGACGTCGCGGCCGGCATCTCGTCCAGCGTATGCGCCATGAATTCCAGCGCGCCGCGCAGCCTCTCGCGGCTGATGGGGCCGCCAAGGCAGATCCGGACGGTCTCCTGCGGCGCTCCCTCGACGGTGAAGGCGTCGCTGGCAACGATGCCGATGCCCGTCGCCCGCATCTGTCCGATGAAGGCCGAACGGGTCCAGGCCGGCGGCAGCGGCGCCCAGAGATTGAAGGCGAGCGGATCGGCCCTGAAGCTGCCCTTGGGCAAGATCTCGGCCGCCATCTGCTGCCGCGCGAAGGCCTCGGCGCGGATGAAGCGCAGGATCGCGTCGGCGGTTCCGTCCTCGATCCAGCGCGTTGCCAGCGCCACCGTCAGCGGCGAGGCCATGATCGTGGCGGCGCGCATCGCCGCCGCGAAGGGCCAGGCCTGCCTGGCCTCGGGCGCGACGACATAGGCCGCGCGCAAACCCGCCCCGATGCATTTCGCCAGCCCCGCAATGTGCCAGGTCAGGTCGGGCGCGATCGCCGCGAAAGGCGCGGGCCCGTGCGCCGGGATGAAGCCATAGGCATCGTCCTCGACGATCGGCAGGCGGTGGCGGCGGGCGATGGAAGCGAGAGCCTCGCGGCGCGGCTCCGGGATCGTCAGCGTCGTCGGGTTGTGCAGGGTGGGGTTGAGATAGAGCGCTTTCGGCGCATGGCGTCGGCAGGCGTCGGCCAGCGCGTCCGGCGTCACGCCGTCCTCGTCCATCTCGAGCCCGACCAGCGTCAACCCGAGCTGGGCCGCGATCGAGCGGCAACCGGGATAGGTGATGGCTTCGCACAGGATGGTGTCGCCAGGCCTGGCGAGCAGGCCGAAGATGCCGAGCAGCGCCGGATGCGCGCCCGGCGTCACCAGCAGCCGCTCATGGCTCGGCACCAGCGCGCGGCGTCCGAGCCAGTTCGATGCCGCGTCCTTGTCGGCCTGCGCGCCGCCGAAGCCTTGATAGCGCAGCAGCGAGACGAGATCGCGCCCGATTTCGGCGAGGCCCGCATTCATGCGCCCGAGCAGTTCCGGGTCGTCGGGCTCCGGCGGCAGGTTCATCGACAGATCGACGGGGGAGGGCACATGCGCCCGGCTCGGCGCCTGTCGGGGCTGCGGGGCGCGGATGAAGGTGCCCTGGCCGACATGCGATTCCACCAGCCCGCGCTTGGCCGCCTCGACATAGCCGCGCGCCACCGTCGTGAAATCCACGCCGAGCCGTTGCGCCAGCTTTCGCTGCGGCGGCAGCCGGTCGCCGATGGCGAGACGGCCGGCCTGCATGTCCTGCGCGATGGCGTCGGCGATGGCGAGGTAGCGCGGCATGTCGCTGAGGGTCAGATCGGGCGTCCAGGCCAGCATCGGGCGGGGCCTCGCAGGCAGATTCGGGAGCAGTCAAGATTGACTGTATAATGTAGCGAGACGCCTTGTCACGCCATTTGCATATCGCCCTCGGACCCTGAGAGGGCAAGTCGGATCGTGCTTGGTCCGCGAGTTATGCCAAATTTTATTGCGCCAGATTATATATCAAGCACTTTTTTCGATGCTTGCTAGCCTGATTGGATGCATTATTGAATGCAATCAATACTGAATTGCTCGACGGTCACGATCCATACAATCTGGCACGCGCGTTGCAGGTGATTCCCTGTAGCCCGCCACCGCGGCGGTCGCCAGAAACGAGGTGCGTCATGCCAGCCGTCACGAAGGAAGCCAACAAGAAGGGCGATTTCCTGGTCGATTACGAGGAGAAGGTCTTCGAGGACGTCAAGGCGACGCCCGGCGAGAAGGCCCTGATCACCTTCCACACCGTTGCCTTCGAGGGCTCGATCGGCCTGGTCAACCTGCTTCAGGCGCTGCGCCTGCAGCGCAAGGGTTTCGAGACCTCGGTGCTGCTCTACGGCCCTGGCGTCACGCTCGGCATCCTGCGCGGCTTCCCGAAACTCGGCGACGAGCCTTTTCCCGGCGCGCAGAATTTCGGCAACCAGATCGAGAAGTTCATGGCCGAGGGCGGAAAGGTCTATTGCTGCCGCTTCGCCCTGCAGATGCTCTACGGCCATGGCGAGGGCTCGCTGATCCCCGGCATCAAGCCGATCAGCCCGCTCGACGTGCTCGACTGCATCCTGCTGCACCGGCGCGACAACGCCTTCATCCTCAACACCTGGACGCTGTAGAGCTCCCGGCGATGGCGAAGGGCGCAACCATCGACACGACCATCCGCGTCGCGGCGATCCAGATCGCGCCCGACCTCGATAGCTGGTCAGGCACGCTCGAGCGCGTGCTGAACGCCATCGCCGATGCCGCCGCCAAGGGGGCGAAGCTCGCGGTCTTCCCCGAGACCTTCGTGCCCTGGTACCCGTACTTCTCCTTCGTGCACCCGCCGGTCATGACCGGCGGGGAGCATGTCAGGCTTTACGACAACGCCGTCACGGTGCCCGGGCCGGTCACGGAGGCCGTCGCCGCTGCGGCGCGGCGGCACGGCATGGTCGTCGTGCTCGGCGTCAACGAGCGCGATCACGGCTCGCTCTACAACGCCCAGATCATCTTTGACGCGACCGGGGAAATCCTCCTCAAGCGTCGCAAGATCACGCCGACCTTCCATGAACGGATGATCTGGGGCCAGGGCGACGGCGCGGGGCTGAAGGTGGTCGAGACCGCTGTCGGCCGCGTCGGCGCGCTCGCCTGCTGGGAGCACTACAACCCGCTCGCCCGCTACGCCCTGATGGCGCAGCACGAGGAAATCCATGTCGCGCAGTTTCCGGGCTCCATGGTCGGGCCGATCTTCGCCGAGCAGATCGAGGTCACGATCCGCCATCACGCGCTGGAAAGCGGCTGCTTCGTCGTCAATGCCACGGGCTGGCTGACCGAAGAGCAGATCGCCCGGATCTCGCCCGATGAAGGCCTGCGCAAGGGCCTGCGTGGCGGCTGCATGACCGCCATCGTCTCGCCGGAAGGCCGCCATCTCGCGCCGCCGCTGACCGAAGGCGAAGGCATCCTGATCGCCGATCTCGACATGGGCCTGATCGTCAAGCGCAAGCGGATGATGGATTCCGTCGGCCATTACGCCCGGCCCGAACTGCTGAGCCTTGTGCTCGACGACCGGCCGGCCCGGCCCATGCAAGGGCAGGCGGCGACGTCCGGCCCGGCCTACCAGACCCCGTCTCTCGACAGGAGCCTCCGCCATGGAGCAGATGAACCCGACAGCCAGGCCTTTGACGGTCCTGCCGACGGAGCGGCTGATCAACGAGTTGCAGTCCTTCGGGGTGCGGCTGGTCGATCCTAGGGCGGGCGCCGAGAGCCGGCGCGGCGGGGCTGGCCCCTCCGACCACAAGGCCATGACCATCGACGGCATGACCGTCATGGTGCCGGTCCATACCGCGCCGGCGTTCGAGAGCCCCTATCTGGTCGAGCAGCCCGACGCCTTCGGCAAGAGCCGGATCACCCGCGAAGGGCTCGTACTCGGGGAGGTCTCGTTCCCGCTCCAGCCAAAATTCTATGGGCTCAAGACGGCCGAGGGCGTGCCTTACTCCAAGATCGCGGTGCTGCATGGCCGCGACGTGCTGGCGACGACGGTGCTGCAGACCTGCATCCGCTACCAAAGCCGCACGAAAACCTGCCAGTTCTGCGCCATCGGCCAGTCGCTCGCGGCGGGCCGTACGGTCGAGCGCAAGACGCCGGCCCAGCTTGCCGAGGTGGCGAAAGCCGCCGTCGAACTCGACGGCGTGAAGCACATGGTGATGACGACCGGCACGCCTTCGACGAAGGATCGCGGCGCGGCGATCCTGGCCGAGAGCGCATTCGCGATCAAGGCGGCTGTGAATCTGCCGATCCAGGCGCAATGCGAACCGCCTGACGAGGACGCATGGTTCGGCCGGATGCGCGGGGCCGGCGTCGATGCGCTCGGCATGCATCTCGAACTGGTCACGCCGGAGTTGCGCAAGCGGCTGATGCCGGGCAAGGCCGAGGTGCCACTGGAGCGCTACTTTTCGGCCTTCGAAGCGGCCGTGCCGGTGTTCGGGCGGGGTCAGGTCTCGACCTATATCCTGGCGGGCCTCGGCGACACCCGCGAAGCGATCCTCGACATCGCGCAGCGGCTGGTGGCGATCGGCGTCTATCCCTTCGTCGTGCCCTTCGTGCCGATCTCGGGCACGCCGCTGGAAAGCCATGCGACACCGCCAGCCGCCTTCATGCATTCCATTCTCGGCCCGCTCTCGCGGATGCTGGTCGAAAGCGGATTGAAGGCCGTCGACGTCAAGGCCGGCTGCGCCAAATGCGGCGCCTGCTCGGCGCTCTCGACCTATGAGCGCGGCCTGACAGGAGGCTGCGCATGATCTTCGAGCCCTTCGCGCCGTTCCTGCCCAGCGAATACCGCATCAAATTCGCCACCGAAGCCTGGGAGCGCGCCGGCGCGGCCGCGCTGCGCAGAAAAGTGTTTTGTGAGGAGCAGGGCATTTTTGCGGTCGACGACCGCGACGTCATCGACGAACATGCAATCCTGCTGGTCGCCATCTCGCTCTGGGGCGTGGCGGCTGACGGCGTCGTCGGCACGGTGCGGATTCACGAAGCCGAACCGGGTGTCTGGTGGGGCTCGCGGCTCGCGGTCGAGGCCGGCCATCGCCGCGTTGGCGCGCTCGGCGCGACGTTGATCCGGTTGGCGGTCTCCTCGGCCCATGCGCGCGGCGCGAAGACCTTCCTCGCCCATGTCCAGAGCCAGAACGCGCTGCTGTTCCAGAAGCTGCATTGGGACGTTCAGGCGGCGGTCGATCTCCACGGCCACCCGCATCTGCGCATGCAGGCCGATCTGGCGCATTACCCGCCCTGCCGCACGCCCGAGATCGGTTTTCAGGCGCTGCCGTCGCGCAAGGCCGCGTGATGACGCTCCCGCCCGACCTTTCGGCGCTCGCCGCCACGCTGCGCGCCAGCCGCAGTCTTGGCGCGAAGGAGGATATCGGGCTCGTCGCGGGCCGGCTTGGGCTGTCGGGTTCGTCGCCGGTGCCGGTCGGCGACGATTGCGCCGCGATCCCTGAAGGCGACGGCTTTCTCCTCTTCGCCATCGAAGGTTTCATGAACGAGTTCGTCGCCGGCGACCCGTGGTTCGCCGGCTGGTGCGGCGTGATGGTCAACCTCTCCGACATCGCCGCCATGGGCGGCCGCCCGACGGCGATCGTCGACGCGCTCTGGGCCGATGGCGCTGAGAAAGCCGAGCCGGTGCTGCAAGGCCTGCGCGCCGCATCCGAGCGCTACGGCGTGCCGATCGTCGGCGGCCACAGCAATCTGCGCACCGACCGCGGGCAGCTCTCGGTGGCTGTGCTGGGCCGGGCCAAGGCGTTGCTGTCCTCGTTCGACGCGCGCCCCGGCGACCGGCTCGTCGCGGCCATCGACCTGCGCGGGCGCTATCGCGAGCCCTTCTCGAATTGGGAGGCCGCGACGGAAGCCCCCGCTAGCCGCCTGCGCGGCGACCTTGAACTCCTGCCGCAGATCGCCGAGGCAGGCTTGAGCCGCGCGGCCAAGGACATCAGCCAGGGCGGGATCGTCGGCACGGCCGCCATGCTGGCGGAGTGCTCCGGCGTCGGCATCGAGATCGATATCCGCGCCATCCCCGCGCCCGACGGCGTCGCTCCGGAGCGTTGGCTGCTGACCTTCCCGAGCTTCGGCTACCTGCTCGCGGTCACGCCTGCGGATGTTGAAGCGGTGACCGACCGCTTCGCCGCGTGCGGCATCGCTGCGGGCGATATCGGCGCGATCACGGCGGGCTCGGAGATCGCCATCACGGACGGCGTCACGCGCGAGACGATCTGGAACGTCGCGGCCCGCCCGCTGCTGCAATGCGCGCCGCAGGAGGCCGCCGCATGAGCCGGTCCCTGCGCATCGCCATCCTGACGCATTCGACCAATCCGCGCGGCGGCGTCGTGCATGCGCTGGCGCTGGGCGAGGCGCTGACGGCGCTTGGCCATGATGCGGTGGTGCACGCGCCCGCCTTCCCCGGGCAACGCTTCTTTCGCGCGCCGGACTGCGAGACGGTGCTGGTGCCGGCTTCGGCCTGCGGCGCCGGGCTCGCCACGCTCGTTCAGACCCGGATCGGCGACTATGTCGCGCATTTCGAAGACGCCGCGCATCGGTGCTTCGACATGTACCACGCCCATGACGGCATCTCCGGCAATGCGCTCGCGACGCTGAAGGAGCGGGGAATGATCCCCGGCTTCGCCCGCACAATCCATCATATCGACGCCTTCGATGATCCGCGCATCGAGGCCTGGCAGACCCGCTCGATCATGGCGGCCGACCGGCATTTTGTCGTCAGCCGGCTCTGGCAGGCCGCGCTGCGCCGGGATTTCGGTATCGACGCCGCGATCGTCGGAAACGGCGTCGACCGGCGCGTCTTCTCACCCCGCCGCGACGGCCGCGAGGTTGCGCTGCGGCAACGCCTCGGGCTGGGCGACGGCCCCGTCCTGCTCGCGGTCGGCGGCGTCGAGGCGCGCAAGAACACGCTGCGCATGCTGCAGGCGTTCCGGCAATTGCGCGCGATCCGCCCCGACGCTCAGTTCCTCGTCGTGGGCGGGGCTTCGCTGCTCGACCACTCCGGCTATCAGGCCGCGTTCGAGGCCGAGCTCGCGGCCGATCCCGATACGGCCCGTTCGGTCATGCTGGCCGGGCCGCAGGCGCAAGCCGACATGCCGGCGCTGTACCGGCTGGCCGATGCGCTCGTTTTTGCTTCGGTGAAGGAGGGCTTCGGCCTCGTCGCGCTAGAGGCGCTGGCCTGCGGCGCGCCGGTCGTGATCTCCCATATCGCGCCCTTCACCGAGCATTTTTGCGATGGCGACGTGGTCTGGTGCGATCCCGAGGAGCCCGGCTCGATCGCCAACGCCATGGTCGCCGTCCTGATGCCGGAGTTGCGCCGTGCGCTCGAACGCCGTCGCGAGGCGACGATCGCCCCCCATCGCTGGGAGAACTGCGCGGCTGCTCATCTGCCCGCTTATGAGAGTCTGTTCGAGGCGGCCCATGCCTGAGATGCGCTTCCACATTCGCTGGCCCGACGGGCAGCCCGAGAGCTGCTATTCGCCCTCGCTCGTCATCAAGGACTACTTCGAGCCTGGCGAGAGCTACGAACTTTCCGACTTTCTCGGCCGCAGCCGCGCGGCCCTGACCACCGCCAGCGAACGCGTCCGTGCCCGCTACGGCCATCCCTGCTCGCTGGCGCTTGGCCAACTCTCCCGCATCGAGGCGACTGGCGCGCGCTACCGGGCGCTGCCCGACGCGCATGTCCGCGTCGAGGCCTTTGACGAATGACGCCCGGAGGATCGCCATGACACTAGTTACCACGCGCCATCTCCCGGTGGCCGTCATCGGCGGCGGTCAGGCCGGCCTGTCGATGAGCTGGTGCCTGAAGCAGCGCGGCATCGAGCATCTTGTCTTCGAGAAGCGCAGGGCCGGCCATTCCTGGTCGTCGCAGCGCTGGGATTCGTTCTGTCTCGTTACCCCAAACTGGCAATGCCAGTTGCCGGGCCATCCCTATGTTGGGAACGACCCCGACGGCTTCATGCTGAAACATGAGATCGTCGCCTATCTCGACGCCTACCGGGCGAAGGTCGATCCTCCGATCCGCGAAGGCGTCAGTGTCGACCGCGTGACACGGTCGCAGGCCGGCTTCGCGATCGCGACCTCGGAGGGGGACTACAGCGCCGACCGGATCGTCGTGGCGTCTGGCGGTTATCATCTGCCGATCATCCCGCGCATGGCCGAGCGGCTCCCTCCTGCGATTCTGCAGCTTCATTCCGAGCAGTATCGCAATCCTGCCGTTCTGCCGGGGGGCGCGGTGCTGGTCGTCGGCTCGGGTCAGTCCGGCGCGCAGATCGCGGAGGACCTGCATCTTGCGGGCCGTCAGGTGCATCTGGCGGTAGGCGACGCACCGCGCTGCGCGCGCTTCTATCGCGGCCGCGACGTCGTCACCTGGCTCGCCGACATGGGCTATTACGACATGCCGGTCGAGAAGCACCCGCTGCGCGAGGGCGTGCGCGACAACACGAACCACTACGTCACCGGCCGCGACGGCGGGCGCGATATCGACCTGCGGAAATTCGCCAGCGAGGGCATGAGGCTCTACGGCCTTCTCGACGGGCTCGACGGCGCGACGCTGCGCTTCCGCCCGACGCTCAAGGCGTCGCTCGACGAGGCCGATCGCGTCTATAACGGCATCAACGCCACCATCGACAAATGGATCGCCGAAAAGGGCATCAATGCGCCGCCGCCCTCCGTCTACGCGCCGGTCTGGGAGCCGGCGAGCGAGCCCGCGACGCTCGATCTGGCAGCCGAAGGCATCGCCTCGGTCATCTGGTGCATCGGCTTCCAGCCCGATTTCCGCTGGCTCGACGCGCCCGTCTTCAACGGCGCGGGCCATCCCGTGCATCATCGCGGCGTCACTGGCGTCGAGGGCGTCTATTTTCTTGGATTGCCCTGGCTGCATAGCTGGGGCTCGGGACGGTTCTCGGGAGTGGCGCGGGATGCGGAATTCCTGGCCGACGATATCGCCAGGGATTTGATCCGCGCCTCCGATCGGGCCGGACGAAGCGCCGCCTGACGTGCAGGACGTCGGCTACCGGAATCCAGACTGCCGTTGCAAAGGTGAAGCACGCTGCACTGATGACGCCGGCAGGCCTAGCAGGCTGTTGAAAAACCCGCTCGCCGCAGGGCATTCGGCGTGATTCATTGTCTTCGAAGGGTTTCGGATATCTCTGCATGCGCGGTGACGACAATCGGACGGGCGAGCTTTTCAGCTACGTCGATCTTGAAGCGCGGGTTCGGCGCGACCA